>Ga0182024_10004578_pt1 | contig 31679 bp, 21 predicted proteins | sample P32metaG_FD_120480 | JGI IMG/M metagenome (GOLD analysis project Ga0182024, IMG submission 120480) | Permafrost microbial communities from Stordalen Mire, Sweden - P3-2 metaG (Illumina Assembly) | ecosystem: Environmental > Terrestrial > Soil > Wetlands > Permafrost | place: Sweden: Stordalen...
GCTCCAGCTCCAGCTCCAGCTCCAGCTCCAGCTCCAGCTCCAGCGCCAGCATCAGCGTCACGTCGTCGACCTCGTCCTGCGCCGTCTCGACCACGGGCTCCGGCAGCCAGGGTCCGAAATAGGTCTCGCGCCGATGCCGCGCCGACTTCAACTGATCGAGGCAGAGCCGCGTCACGACGCGGCGCAGATAGGCTTCCGGCTCGCGCACCGCGGTCCGATCGGCATCGAACCAGCGCAGAAATGCCTCCTGGACCACATCCTCGGCGTCGGCGACCGAACCCAACATCCGGTAAGCGATGCGAATGAGGTTGGGGCGTAGCGGATCGAAGGTCGCAGCCGCGTCCCGGGGCGATGCTGTCGTCATCACGCCCCCCGCCGCTGGTCGACAGGATGCACCGCGCGAAAACCGACCTGGACGCGGTTCCAGCCATTGATGGCGACGATCAAGAGCGTGAGCGTCACTTGCTCCTCCGCGGTGAATGCTCCTGCAGGGCTTGATATAGGTCGTCCGGCGCGTGCGTCTGCGGCAGCAGCGTCGAGGCTTCGGTCCAGCCCAGGGCGGCGCGTTCACGCTCGCTATAGAGCGGCGATTCGCGCCAGGCATCGAGCAGATAAAGCCGTTCTTCGGATTCGCCATGCTGCCGCGCTTCAGCCGTGTGCATGTGAAGGCAGCGGGCGCAGCCGTTGATCTGCGAGGCGCGGATCTTGACAAGTTCCATCAGGCTGGTTTCGAGGCCGCATTGCAGGACCGTGTTGCCGAAATCGAGCAATGCCTTCATGGCGGCAGGCGCGGCGGCGAATGGGTTCAATCGCGGTGTCATGCTCATCTCCTTTGGTCTGGGCATGTTGCGTTCGAAACCAAGACGAGACGAGCCGGCCTACTGTGACACGCCCTCAAATTCACCAAACGCTCCGAGAGCCGCATATCCCGACAATGACGGGCAAATTTAGCGCTGCTGCCATGCGCTTTCGGCTGGGCGAAGCATCGTCGGTCGACGCCCTGACGGCTTTGCAAACACCCGGCCGAGCCACTATACCTGCCGTAACGGCAGGAAACGGGCGCAAAAACCCTTAAGCACCGCAAGAGGGTCGCGACCGCCTCATTGAGGAGAAAACGTCATGGCAACGGTAACTATGAAGGCCCCTGCCCCGGGCGGGCTTTCCAACAAGGCGCGCGAATTGATGGAGGCCATCAATACCGACGCCGGCAAGCACAACATATGGGTGCGCACGCAGGCCAATTCGCCGGCGCAGAAGCCTTGGTTCAGCGAGACGAGCGGCGAAGGCTCCGGCCAGCTCGCCAGCGGCCGCGTCGCCGTCAACCAGATGAAGACCGTTCCCTATATCTGGAAGTGGAACGAATATAACGGCTACCTCAAGCAGATTTCGGAAATCGCCAGCAAGGCCGACGTCTCGCCGATCGAATTTGCCGACCGCCAGAGCATTCTTTTGCTCAATCCCGGCTTGAACGGCCGCCTACAGGTGACCAACACCATCCGCTGCGCCATCTCGATCTACAATCCAGGCGACGTCGCGCCGGTGCACCTGCATTCGCCGAACGCCAGCCGCACCATTCTGTCCAAGAACGGCGGCTATACCGTCGTCGAGGGCGAAAAGGTCACGGCAAATTACGGCGATCTCATTCTTACGCCGAACGGCACCTGGCACGATCACGGCAACGATTCCGGCGAGCCGGTGATCTGGATCGATACGCTCGACTGGCCGCTGATGGAATTCCTCGACGCCGCCTGGGTCGACCACAACATGCCCGGCGCGCAAGGCAACACCAACGTACAAGCTGTCACCGTCAAGGAAGGCTATTCCCGCAATCTCTATAGCCACGGGGGCATCAAGCCGGCCTTCGTCGATCATCAGCGCGGCGTCGGCCATGCGCCCGCGCCTTTGTTCCATTACCGCGGCGCCGACGTGCTGGAGATGCTGCACGCGCTGCGCAACGAGAACGGCGATCCGTACGAGGGCATCAAGGTCGACTTCGTCAACCCGGTCACCGGCGAGCCGGTTTTCAAGACGCTGAATTACTCGGCGCAGCTTCTGCGCCCCGGCGAGGAAACCGAATGGAAGCGCGAGACCGCTGGCACCTATTACGTCTGCATCGAAGGTTCGGGCACGACCGAAGTCGGCGGCAAGCGCTTCGAGTGGGGCCACAACGATCTGTTCGTGGTGCCGAACTTCCTGTGGCGGCGTCACATCAACACCGGCAAGACCGACGCGGTGACCTATTCGGTGTCGGATGCGGCCCTGATGCGTAATATCGGCCAGTATTACGCGCAAGGCCGCGCCAAGGGCGGCGAAGTGACGGAGCTTGTCACGCACTGAGTGCGCGTTGCATGTAGCGCGGGCAGCCAATTCTGCCCACCTGCCGCGCTTTCGGGAACTCCCCCGGCTGACGTACGTTTTCGACGATGGATATAATTCGTCGAATGCTGACGCGGATTGGCGTCTCGACTTCGCATCCGCTGGCTTTTGTTGTGGTTGGTGTCTATGTCGCCTTTTGGCTCACTTTAAGCCCTCGCTCTTTTGACTGGCAAAGCTTCGCAACGGTCGCCACGTGGGTGATGACCTTGTTTATTCAGCGCGCGGAGCATCGGGACACGCAGGCTATCCACGCGAAGCTCGATGAACTGCTGCGTGCAGAAGGCGATGCGCGAAGTGAGTTGACCATAGTCGACGACCAAGAACCGGAAGAGATAGAACGTCACCGTAGGCAAGAGCGACGCTAAAGAACCCAGCATGAAATACCGCGCGGCGCGCGGAAAACTGGCGGCTGCCGAACGCGTCTATGCGTTGTCAATGCGGGCCTTTTAGGCTTTGAGCACCCCCTTTGGTCGGTGATTCCCCGAGAGCCGTGCGAGTTAAGCCTAGAGCTCCTTGCCAATGGCCCGGTCGACCGAATAAGGACCGCCGCCGCGGATCGCGATGGCGAAGCAGACCATGCCGATCAGCAACACATACTCGTATCCGCCACCGCCCGCCGCATAACCCTTCGGCAGATGCACAAACAGTAAAGCCACCAGCATCTCGATGGCGAGCGCGGCCGCAAAAAACCGCGTGGACAGGCCGATGATCAAACAGACGCCGCCGACTGACTCGAGAAACATCACGACGTATGCCCATACTAATGCGGGCTCGATGCCGTTCTTGGCGAAGATGTTCGCGGCGACCGCGTCAGCGCCGAGTTTGAATTTTACCGAAACGTGCATCAAAAACATTACGCCGACCACTATGCGCACGAGGGTCGCTGCAATCGGCAGCATTGTCTCGTAAAATCCGGCAAGACCCGGATACAGCAGCTTCGTTTCCCCTTGAGCCACGGCACGCTCCCTATCTGTTTCTAAGACCACGCGATCGCCGTCATCACCTTACGATGCCGACGATGCTCACGCCAAATTAATTACAGCATGAATTTCGGACGAGCGAAATGGGGTTCAACCCGCCGACGGTCGCAGTGGCCGGTTGACCCTGGCGACACGCGAGATAAACCTGCACATTCCACTCGGGCAGGAGTTTTCTCATGCACAACACCATTACTGACCGATAAAATCGCCGCGCTCGAGGCGGAGCTTGAAGTCGAGCTTGCCAAACGCCGCGCCGAACTTCGCGTCGGCCTTGAGAAAGGCCGTGTGGTCTTTGAGGAGGACATTCTGCGGCGGCATCGCGAGCTGCGCACGAAACTTTCGCACTACATTATACGCGCACATCCGTTGGTGGCCTTAACTGCCCCAGTAATCTATTCACTAATCTTTCCGTTCCTGTTGCTCGATCTGTTCGTCACTGTCTACCAGGCTGTATGATTTCCAGCGTACGGAATCCCCAAGGTCAGGCGCGGTGATTACCTCGTGTTCGATCGTTACCATCTCGCTTATCTCAACGTGCTCGAAAAGCTCAATTGCGCCTATGCCAACGGCCTAATTGCGTATGTGCGCGAAATCGCGGGGCGTACCGAACAATATTGGTGTCCGATAAAGCATGCGCCGCGTCATCGGCGCCCACTCGCATTATGCACACGGAACGTCCACGTTGGGTCAACAGCGCCTGATCGGCGATGCTCGTATAGTGTCACCTTATCCCTCAGCTCCAAACGTAACGCTGCGTTGCGCGGCGCGCCCGCTTGCCTCTAACCGCTACGGAATGGCTGCGGTAGCGCGAACGTCAACATAAAAAAATATTGTGCAGTCGCTTAGGTGGGCGGAATTACCTGCCCTGGCGTCAAAATAGCATCGAAGCGCGGGGTGACCGCGCTCCGATTTTTTGTCGATGCTAGTTTCCGGCGGGCGGGTTACGAGGCTTTGCCGCCGTTCTTTTTGCAGTCAGATCTGAATTTCTTGCGGGCCTTGCCATGCAGGCCTTTGGAATTGGCCTGATCGGTGCAAGATTTCGAGATCGCCTTCTTGTCCGCCGAACCCGCGGCAGCCGGCGCCGCCGGCGCGGCCGATTGAACGGCCGGAGCCGCTGGAGCGGGAGCCGGCGTCGTGGTCTGCGCGAAAGCGGCGCCCATGCCGAGGGCGAACGAGAGTGCGGCTGCGATGGCATATTTCATCCGGAGAATCCTTTTTAGGTGATGCGATCTGTTCTGCTGACGCGACGATATCAGGCGCCCTTCAAATGCTTATTGCATTCGCTGTAGTAGCCGCCGCCCTTCTGAATCCATTTCAAGCCGCCATTGCCGTTATTGGCCTTGTTGGCCTTGTATTGATCGAGGCAGGTCAGCATCCGGCCCTTGCCTTCGGAATCCTTGGAATATTTGGAATCGACCGCGTTCGGGAACACGGCATTGCCAACCGCGACCGGCGCCGCGGCGGGCTTGGGCGACGGTGCCGGAGCGGCGGCTGGTGCGGCGGCGGTGGCGGGCGCCGGCGCCGCGGCGGCCGGCGCAGCCGAAGCTTCGGAGCCGCATTGCGCCTTGCGGAAGTCATTCCATTTTTGGCCGTTGAGCGTGCCGTCCGCTTTGGCCGCTTTATACTTGGCGCCGCACTCCGCCATCGTCAGCGCATTCGCGGACGTTCCTTGGAAGGCGATCGCCGCCAGCACCGCGGCGGCACATAAACCGACGTAACGCGTAGTCATGGCTGATATCCTCGTGTTGTGGGACTGACGTTTCGCTTTTTAGGGCCGGGAAGGCGCAATGGTCCGGCCGCGATATCTCAACTATGTCGGAGTTTGCCACGCGCCCCGACCGAAGGAAAGCCAGTGCCCCCGCAACGCAGCATGAAACGGCGCCTTATTTCTTCGGCGCGTGGTCGTGCTGCTGGCCGATCATGTCGCCGCAGCCGGCGCGGGTGGCCCAATACTCCCAAGCGCGCCAGGTTTCGGTCGAGCCCGGTCTATAGCCCGCGGCCCGCGCGGCGATCTCGCCCTTGGACAACGGCTTCGGCTTGCCACCCATGCGCATCGCGTTCATCTGCACCCGCGCGTTGCGCGGCAGATACACCGACAGCCGCACCACCTCGATGATAGAACGCGCGGCGGAGGCAAATCCGTGGCCACGCATCAGTGCGACATTGCCCTTGCCCAGGCTTTTCGCGAGATCGCGCCCTTGCGCCATATTGCGCACCAGGAGATCGGTCTCGCCGAATTTCTTGCGGATGTCCCACACCGGCACCTTGCCGCCGATGAAGCTGCCCGAATGGATCACCGGCTCGAGTGGCTTGTTGATGATGCCGAAGGGCAGCGTATCCTCGGCATGCGCGTGAACCACCGCCATCACGTCCGGCCGCGCTTCGAAGATCGCCGCATGAATGAAACGCTCAAGATAGGGCTGGCGCTTGTCGCTGACCGGCTCGCCCTCCTGGTCAAACTCGATCAGATCGTGCCGCTCGACTAATTCCGGCGCGCGCGACCGCGACAGGAAGAAACGTTTCGGATTGTCGGGATGCCGTACGCTGATGTGACCATAGGCGTCGACCACGTCTTCGTTGGAGAGGATGCGGTTGGCCACGACGAGATCGCGTAAGAGATCGTCGAGTTGACTCATGTCGGTTGTCCCATGTGAAATAAAATTTGATCGGCGGCCACCGGCGCATCAGCCGTAGGTCGGCACGAACAGATCGTCGACCTTCACCTGCCCCGCGATCAAGCCCAAATCCTGCTGATATTGCACCAGCGCCTCGAGCGTCTGGCGGTTCGGCTCGACGCCGTAGGGCCATGGATCGCCGTTGAACACCTCCCAGATGTCGTCGATCTCGCGCATCAGAAACGGCGTCATGTAGCGCACCGCGCGCAGATTGAAGAGTTTCTCCAACGCGATCCGCTTCGATTTGACGAAGGCGTCGTAGAGGCTCGTGGCGACGAACGGATAGCGCTCGTAAACGCTCTTCTTGATCGCGACCAGATGCATGATCGGATAGATCTTCTTGCGCCTATAGAGATCGATATCGCGCGTGACGTAATCGGGGAACAGCCGCACGATATCGGGATTGGAGCGGATTTCCTCGGGCAGGCTCGTACCCAACGTCGCATCGATCTCGCCTTCGGCAAGAAGCTGGCCGAGCGTCTTCTTGGTTTTGTTGTTCTCGATCGAGACTTTATTCAGGAGCGGCAGCACCGTCGGGCTGCCGTGCGAGCCCGCTGTGTTCATCGCGCTCTGCACCCAATGGACCTTCGACAGGTCGACGCCGAACTCGTTCTTAAGCATGCCGTTGATAAAAATGGCCGCCGTCATCGTGTAAAGCGGCACGCCGATGCGTTTGCCGGCGAGGTCTTTCGGCGTCTTGATGCCGGCTTTGCGGTTGATGGCAATGAAGCCCAGCCGAAACGCGATCGAGGGAAAAACCGGAATGGCGACGAACGGGCATTCCTTGTTGGCAAAGCGCTGAACGAACTCGGACGAAGAATATTCCGCGACGTCGAATTCCTGGCCGCCTGACATGCGATCGAAAATCGGCCGCGGCTGATCGATGGCGATGAAATTGAGATCGATGCCATCCGGCTGCACCTCGCCGGTATAAAGCGCCTGCATCCGGTCATAGAGCGCGCAGGCGAACGACAACTGCAACTTGGGCATGGGCGCGGCATCCTTCCGATATTTTCAGCGGCGTTACGGTTAGCACGCTCGCATCGGGGCAGGAAGGCCGGTCGGCCGCGTCGGATCGCATGCCGTCAATGCAGTTCCTTGCGCAAAATCTTGCCGATATTGCTCTTCGGCAATTCGTCGCGAAACTCGATGATGGTGGGCCGTTTATAGCCGGCGAGACGATCGTGCAGGAATTTGTCGAGATCGGCCTTGGTCAACGCGGGATCGCGCTTGACCACGAACAGTTTTACCGCCTGCCCGGTGCGGAGATCCGGCACGCCGATCACGGCGGCTTCCAGCACGCCTTGATCGAGCATGGCGACGTCCTCGACCTCGTTGGGAAACACCTTGAAGCCGGAGACGTTGATCATGTCCTTCTTGCGATCGAGCAGTCGCAGAAATCCGTCGGTATCGAAAGCGCCGATATCGCCGGTCTTGAGCCAGCCGTCGGGGGTGAGCACATGCGCCGTCTCGCCGGGCCGCTGCCAATAGCCCAGCATCACCTGAGGGCCACGCACCCACACTTCGCCCGCCTCCCCGATCGGGAGCGCCTTGCCCGCGTCGTCGCGGATACTGACCTCGGTTGACGGCACTGGCAGGCCGACGGTGCCTTGCTTCGGCGCGAACAACGGATTGATGCAAACGACCGGAGAGGCTTCGGTCAGGCCATAACCCTCGACCAATTCGCTGCCGGTTATCTCTCGCCAGCGCCGCGCCACCTCGCTCTGCACCGCGGCGCCGCCGCCGACCGCAACGCGCAGCGCGCCAAAATCCAATGCGGCGAATTCGGGCGCATTGACCAGCGCATTGAACAGCGTGTTGACGCCGGACATCCAGGTGATCTTGGCGTGGCGCATGGTGCGAATGAGACGGTGCAGATCGCGCGGATCCGGGATGAGAAAGTTCAAGCCGCCGAGGAGCGTGAAGCCCAACAGGTTCGCGGTCAGGGAAAAAATGTGATAGAGCGGCAGCGGCGTGAGGACGCGCTCGGTTTCAAGTCGAGCGCCGGCTCCGGTCCAGGCCAGACACTGCAACGTATTCGCAATCAAATTGCGGTGCGTCAGCATCGCGCCTTTGGGAATGCCCGTCGTCCCTCCCGTATATTGCAGCAAGGCCACGTCGCCGGGCCGCGCGGCGGCATCCTGGTAGCGCTCGCTCGGCGGCCGATCGCAGGCGTCCTGCAGCATCGTGAATTTTTCAAACTGCCACGCCGGCACCGCACGCGCGATATAAGAATTGGCGAAATTGAACGCCCAGCGCTTAAGCGTTGGAACGAAATCGCCGAGCCGCGCCACGACCACGTGGCGGATGTTCGTGGATGCGAGGATTTCCTGCAGCTTGTGGGCGAAGTTTTCCATGATCACGATGACGACGGCGCCGGAATCGGCGAGCTGCTCCTGCAATTCGCGCGGCGTATAGAGCGGATTGACGTTGACCGCCGTCATGCCGGCGCGCAACGCGCCAAGAAATGCCACCGGATAAGCCAGCATGTTCGGCAGCATGATCGCGACGCGGTCGCCCGGACGGCAATTCGCCTCCTCGACCAGAAAGACCGCAAAATCGCGGCTTTCGCGATCCCACTCCCCGTAGGTCATCTGCGCGCTTAAGCATTCGAAGGCTGGGCGCTCGGCATGCTGCCGGCAGGCCTCGATCAGCATCGCCGCCAATGATGGATAAGAGTCGGCATCGATGGTGGCGGGCACGCCGGCCGGATAAGAGGCGAGCCAGATTGGCTGTTGCCCCTTGCTGTCCGTGGGCGCGATATCGCTCTGCATTCCGAGCGTCATACAATCCCCGGCTGCTGAACCATCAAGGCCATTCCGCGGCATCACGGTTGATTCTATCATCGAACGCCTATGGCATAATATCTCGCAAGCCGCGCCAAAGACTAAACCGAAATCAGAGGGAGGTTGGTATGCTGCAGCGCAGACTGTTGGGCCTTGTCGTCGCCTTATGCTTGGCCGCGCCGTTCCGGGCATCGGCCGATGAGATCCTCGTCACCCAGTATAAGGCCGATCCCTCGGGCGCGCCGTTCGCGGTGGCCATGGCCAAGGGCTTCTTCAAGCAGGCCGGAATCGACATCACCGACGTCATTTCCGGCGCCGGTGGCGGCGCCTCGGTGCGCGCCACGATGGCGACCTCGCTCGGCTACGGCGACGTCTCTCCCGCGCCGGTGCTCGCGGCGATCGATCAAGGCCAGGACCTGCGGATCGTCAATATCGGCTCACGGCTCCTCGATCTCAATATCGTCGTCATGCCAAATTCGCCGATCAAATCGATCAGCGAACTCAAGGGCAAGAAATTCAGCATCAGCGAGCCGAAATCGCTCGGCGAGATGACGGCCGTGCTGGTGCTGGAGAAGGCCAGATTAAAGCCGGAGGACATGCAGCGCGTGGTGTTCGGCAGCCTGCCCGGCGCAGTGACGGCGGTCGAAACCGGCGCTGCCGACGTGACTGCAATTCCGACAGTCCTGTTCCGCTTGAAGGACGGCGCCAGCAAGTACCGGGTCATTCTCGGGCCACAGGACATGCCGCATTTGCCGCCCGCCATCGGCATCGCCACCGGCGATTTGATGCGCAACCACCCGGACAAATTGCGCGCACTACTTGCCGGCCGGCGCGAAGGCGTGAAATACATCTACGAACACACCGATGACGCCATCCAGATTCTGTCGAAGCTTTATGCGCCGCTGCCGCCCGATCAGGTGGCCGCGATGGTGCATGAACTGATCGCCGCCAAGTTCTGGAGCGAGGGCAAAATGGAGATAGATCTGCTGCAGACAACCGAGCGGGCGATGAAATATGTCGGCATGACCGACAAGCCCCTCGATCTCGACAAGATGGTCGATACGTCATTCCTGCCGAGCGATCAGAAGTAAGGCCCGTGCGCGGCGACGTTCATGCGCAATTCGCCGGCGTGACGCGGGTCTATCCCGGCGCCGGCGGCCACACGCCGGTGCACGCGCTTGGTCCAATCGACGTCGCTCTCCACAAGGGCGAGTTCTTCGCGGTGGTCGGTCCGTCGGGTTGCGGCAAGTCCACCTTCCTCGAAGTGCTTGCCGGCTTGCAGCAGCCGACTGCCGGCACGGTGACGTTCGAAGGCCACGCCGTCGTCGGCGAGGTTCCCGACGGCGTCGGCGTTGTGTTCCAGGAAGACGCCAGCTTCCCTTGGCTGACGGTGTGGGACAACGTCGCATTCGGCCTGCGGCGCCGGGGCACGGCGCCATCGGAAGTGCGGCGCCAGGTCGACGACGCCCTGGCATTCATGGGCTTGAGGAATTTTGCCAAGGCCTATCCGTCGCAGCTTTCCGGCGGAATGCGCCAGCGTGTCTGCATTGCACGCACGCTGGTGCTACAGCCGCGTCTCATTCTGCTTGACGAACCATTCGGCGCGCTCGACGCGCAGACGCGGCTCTTGATGGGCGACGAAGTTCTGCGACTCTGGCGCACCACCGGCGCGACCGTGCTGCTGATCACTCATGCGCTCGACGAGGCGGCCATGCTGGCCGACCGTGTTGGCGCCATGTCGGCGCGGCCCGGCCGCTTCATCGAGATCATCGAAACCGGCTGGCCGCGCGAGCGCGATTCGACCATCGTCGCAGAACCGACATTCGGCGAGATCACCGGGCGGCTCTGGGAGCGGTTGCGCGGCGAATCTCTAAAGGCGCTAGGCCATGCCGATCTGCCGCCAGCGGCATTGGCGGCGGAATGACGCGCGCCGGCTGGATCAGACTTCTCGTCATCGTTGCGATGATCGGCGCGGTCGAACTGGCGTGTCGGCTGAATTTCATCGACCATCGCGTGCTGATCCCGCCGTCGAAAATGGCGACCGCGCTTGTCGCCATGCTCGCCTCGGGCCAACTCAACGACGACATTGTGCGCACGCTTGGCGTCATCACGATCGCGACCACGTTGTCGGTCGTGTTCGGCTTCGCACTGGGCCTCGTTATTCATGCGCTGCCGCGCCTGCGCGCGGCGCTCGATCCCTTTTTTGCCACCTATTACGCCGTCCCGGTCTTTATCTTCTATCCGGTCATGATCGCGATTTTCGGCCTCTCGCTCATTCCCATCGTGCTGATGGGAGTCGCCACTGCCATCGTCGCGATGATCATCGCCACGCTCAACGGCCTTGATCGCATTCCGCGCGTGCTGACCAAAGTTGCGCGCGTCCATCGCATGGGCCGGCTTGCGACCGCGCTGCAATTGCAGCTTCCGGCGGCGGCGCCCCACCTGTTCACCGGCGTGAAGCTGTCGGTGAGCTATGCCTTCATCGCGGTGATCGCCGCGGAGTTTATCCTGGCGCCGGCCGGTCTCGGCCGCGCCATCGCCAACGCCTATGCCGATTTCGACAATCGGCGCATGTATGCGCTGATGCTGTTCGTGCTGGTGATCGCGACCGTGGTCAACGCCGGTTTGCACGCTTTGGATTTGCGTTGGGCAAAACGGCGCGGCACGAGGCCGTCATGAGCGCAACGCGGCGCGCGCTCGACACGATCATCATTATCATCGCAATCGTATTGCTCTGGCAGGGTCTCGCCCATTGGGTCGGCGAAACCGCCCTTCCCGGCCCGGCGCCGACTTTCGTTTATTTGGCCCACTTCGTTCCGACTACGCGATTTGCCGAGAACGCGGCGGCCACCGCCATCGCATTCGCCCTGGCGCTGCTGCTGGCCTACGGGCTCGGCCTCGCCATCGGGGTATGGATGGGCGCGCAGCGGCTGTCGGGCGAGGTCGGCGAGCCGATCCTGATCACGCTCTATTCATTGCCGAAAATCACGCTCTACCCGGTGATCCTGCTTATTTTCGGCCTCACTCTGTCCGGCAAAGTGGTGTTCGGAGCGATCCACGGCGTCCTCCCGGTAGCGCTCCTCACCATGGCGGCGATCCGCAATATCCCGATGGTTTATCTAAAGGCCGCGCGGACGCTGCGGCTGTCGCCGTGGCAAACGATCTGGAACGTGCTGTTGCCCGCGACCATCCCGGAAGTCCTCGCCGGATTGCGTATCGGCTTTACCGTGACGCTGCTCGGCGTACTGCTTGCCGAAATGTTCGCCTCGAAAGATGGCCTGGGATTCCTCATTATCAATGCGATGACGCTTCTGCAGACCAAGGAGATGATCAGCATCGCCGTGGTGCTGTTCGCCTTCGCCGCCGTCGCCAATGCGATCCTGTTGTGGATCGAGCACCGGCTGCATCGGCGCGTTTAGCTTTTCGTTCGGCCCAGTACACAGGCGTGATCTTGCAATTCCTCGCCACCGGCGTTGTCGCCGTGAGCCCTATCGGCGCGATCGTCGAGGATGACGAAGCCGGCACCGTGATGAGCATACTGCATGCCGACGACCACCAAGGTGTGGTGGCCCATATCCGCGTGCGCTCCGGGAACGCCCCAGGCCAGGAGCTTGAAGGGATTGTGTCCGGCGAGCGTCGACCCGCTCACGCGCATGGCGCGGTAGCGATGACCGGCGAGCAAAACAGGCAGCGGTTTCCAGCGCCGGCCGATTTCGGACCGCTCGCGCCGCAGTTCATCGCGGATATCGGCGCGAAGGCAGTCGATGTGAATATGCAGCTGGTTCTGCGACCGCGCCAATTCCGAGTTGATAGCCAGGCTTAGCGTGTCGCGCGGCAGCGGATGCCCCAGCGCCTTCTCGACCAGGTGCCGGCCCTGCCACGCATCGGCGAAGTAATTGGCTGCGCGAGACGCCAGCAGCGCACGGCTTTCGATGCCACCGATTTGCTGCGTCGGTATCAGCAAGAACTGTGTCGCTCCCCTGATGTCTTTGAGAACCGCGAAGCCTCCGGCAACGCCGGCCTTGAGATCAACCTCGGCGCACGGTTTCGGATCGCCGCGCTGCTGTTCATTCGGCACGCATTGGCCATGCACAATCTTCCAAAGCTCATTCGGGTCTGCTTGTGCGGCGGCGGCATGAACGAAAAACGCGATGAATAATCCCGCCGCGGCGGCAATCCATCGCATGCCCAGTTTGGCCGGCATGACGCATGCCCCTAATTCGCCGCGACGTATTTCTCCAGCGTCATCGGATTACCCTTCTTGGCCGGCTCGCGCGGCTCGACACCGGCGAAGCGGCTCGCCTCGGCGAACCACATGGCGCGCGCCGGCAATTGCCAGCGGCGCTTACCGGCGACAGAGGCGTCCCAGCGCACGGGCTCGTCCTCGATATCCATGCATTGATAGTGGGTGTTGAACAATTCGATGCGATGGCCGTCGGGGTCGCGCATGTAGACGAACAGCGCCAGACCGGGCCCATGCCGCCCCGGGCCATATTCGATGTTCTCGGCGAAACCCAATTCGGAAGCAAGATCGCAGACGTAGAAAAAGTGATACGATTCCGGAATGCTGAAGGCGGCATGATGCAGCCGCGGCCCAGTGCCGGGCGCAAAGACGATGTCGTGCGGATTACCCTTGCGCTGCAGGAATACGAAAAGGGGCTCGTCGCCGCCATCGGGCGAGATGTATTCCGAGAGCCGGAAGCCCAGGCCCATGTAGAATTCCAATTGCCGCTGCACATCCGGCACCAAAATCTGGAAGTGATCGATACGTTGCGGCACGGCGCCGCGATGGCGCCCGAAATCCATCAGGAGCCGCGGCTTGGTCGTCATGGTGGCGCAGAATTCAAGCGGCACACCGCCCGGATCGCTGACATGCAGCGTCTTGCCCTGGTATGGCCGCTCCACCCATTGCGCCGGCAATTCGGCTTTCTCGAAATAAGCTTTCGCTTTTTCGAGATCCTCCTCGGTGAAGCAACGCATGCCCACGCGTTCGGCTTCGGCCACGCTGGCGCGCTTGAGCACCAGCGAGTGATGGCACGCCTCGGCGACTCCGCGCAGGTAGATCGTATCCTTGTCCTCGTCGCTGACGATCAAGCCGATCAGATCGACATAAAAGGCTCGACTCTTTGCCAAATCCTTGACGTGCAGCACCGCGTGGCTGGCTCGGGTGACGTTGAACGGCGGATTATAGTTGGGCTTGGGAATGCTCACGAAGTGACTCCAATCGTGCAGATCTGGTGGATGATGGTAGCAAACCGGGAAGAACGGGGGGAGTAAAGTGCGCGATGCCCCGCACCGGCAGATATCTACCAGCCGCCCAGCGAGTTAGCGACGTATTGAAATATCAGGAACGCGGCCGCGATGAACAGCACCGCAGCCTGAAATGAGCGCAAAAATCCCGGAGAAAAAGTCCCGGATTGCGCAAAACGCAATCCGGGCTGCAAAAGTCCTACTCTTGATTCTGCGCGAACAACTGCTGGCCCATGGTGTTGAAGCGCGCTTTCTGATCGTCACTGAGCGAATTGTAGAAATCCGCCAGCGCCGGCTGCACGGTGCCGACCGCTTGGAGCATGGCTTTTAGCCGATTGCCGATGGCGGCGAGCCGGTCCGGCGGCGTCGGCGGCACCTCTGTCGGACACGCGGCCTTGATGGTGTCTGCACCTTGCGACAACGCCGACTTCAACGCATCGAGCTTGGCGCGTTGCGCATCGCTCGGATGCACGGTGTTATCGATCTGGTCGGTCGGCCAAGCCATGACATTGGCGTTGCACTGCGCCTGCACGCTGGGCGTGCCTGCGTTGCCATTGGCCGCGTTTTTCGGCGCGGGCGGAGCGATTTCGTTGAACCGCGCCTTCTGCTCGTCGGAGAGCGAGTCGTAGAACTTCGTCAGCGGCGGACTGATGACGTTCACTGCATCGACCAGCGCCTGCAGCCGTTGGTGCATCTGATCGAGCCGCGTGGTCGGCGTGAATGCGACACTTGTTGGGCAGTGTATTTTGATCTGGTGGCTCGCCTCCACGATGGCGTTGCCGAGATCATCGAGCGCGGCGGTTTGTTGCGGGTTTGGCTGCACGGCGCTCTGGATCTGATCGATCGGCCAGCCGGTGACCTCGGCGGCCTCCTCGTCGCAGCTTTGCGCCATGCCCTGAGCAAGCGTCGCCATGCGCGCCGGCGCTTGCGGTCCTGCTACGTATTGATCGTAGCTATAGGGAGAGAAAATGGCCTGGTAGATGTCGCCGTAGCCGTAGGCCCAGAACGGGTCGACATATTCGTAATCGTCAGGCCACAGCGCGTAATAGAAGAAATCGCCGTAGGCGTAAGGCCAGAACAGCGGGCCGATCCAGCCGAGATGACGGTAGGGGTGCCAGCCGTGTCGCCACCAGTCACGGCCGGCAAGCGAACGAAACGCGGCATTTTGGGCGAAATTTCTACGCCGATCCGCAAAACCTCTCGGATCGGCCGCGCGAGCGAGCGGCCGCACACGTGCGTTAGTCAATGCGTTATTCGTTGCTTTCAGGTTATTCGTGGCCTTCAAGTTATTGGTGGCCTTCAAGTTATTCGTGGCCTTCAACTTACTGATGGTCTTCGAGTTGTTGGTGCCATGCCCGTTATGGCCACGCGCAAATTGCGAAGCGGCATGGGAATGGGCCGACCGCCCGTGCGTTTTGGCAACCTGCGATGTGATAGCGGACTTGACATGAGACGGAGCCGCCACAGACCTCGTCGCATGGAAACGCGAAGCGTTGCTACGTACGCCGCCGCCTGAATGGCCGCCGCTGTAATGGCCACCGCCCCCACCATGACCACCGCCACCGCCACCGCCACCGCCACCGCCACCGCCATGGCCTCCACCGCCGCCGTGGCCTCCACCGCCGTGTCCCCCGCCTCCCGATTTCGCGGCGACCGCCATTCCAGCGCTCACGCACAGCGCCAAACCGATGACGCCGAGGATAGTGGCGATTTTTGTCGGCCAAATGCCTTTTGCTATCTTTTGCATTGAATGTCCCTCCACTACGTCACGAACGTCCTATTGCTCCCCTGCGTTCCAAAGCTTCCGGAACTGTGACAGGCGGCCGGGCGGCGACAGGGATTTTACCGCAACTTCCCGCTGCCGCTCATGAACTAACCGTAATGGAACCGTCTCGGCCTCCGAATGTTCGATTGCAGGCGGGTTGTCGCGTTTGGCGTCGGGGCAAATGCGGGTTTTCTCAAAGGATCGGGCGACATGCGCATCGGTCGGCTTGTTCTCGTGGCGGCCTTGACTGCGAGCCTCACCGCTTGCGGACAGGGGCCCAAAGGCGATCCCGGGCCACAGGGGCCTCCCGGCCCAAAAGGCGATCCCGGTGCGCGGGGCCCAGTCGGACCCTTGGGGGGGCTCCCGGTCCGCCTGGACCGCAGGGCTTGCAGGGACCGCCGAGTCCTACCGTGCGGGTGGTGCGCTCAAGTTGTTTGACCTCGGGCAATTGCGCGATCGGCTGCCGCGAGAACGAAGTGCTGGTGATGGCCTATTGCGGCCCGGCGCGAAATCCCGCGACATTTGTCGGCGAACGGCAGGCGACCTGCGGCGTCGAGGCTACAACAGCCAACGCACCCGCGGTCGCCGTCTGCGCCGAGGCGCCGCCATAACGAGGGTATAAAGGTGTTCGACCGACCCGTTGAGTCGGCTGGGAAAACTCGTCAACATAATGCGTGTTCCAGGACTTATCTGGACGCGGTAACGTCCCTTTTATGAGATCAGTCAGGACATCGAGTTCCCGGCGCCTCGTCACTTATGCGATCGGCGCCGCGGTATTGATCGCGATCGTTGTCGCCGCGTTGAGTTATTTCCACCGCCCGGCGGCCGTCGCCAGCGCACCGGCGCCCATCCCCGTCACCGCTGCAATGGCGGAGCGCCAAGATATGCCGGAGATCGTCAACGCCATCGGCACCGTCCAATCGATCGACAACGTCTCGGTGCAGGCGCAAGTCAACGGTCCGATCATCAAGATCGAATTCACGCCGGGGCAGGATGTGACACAGGGTCAGGAGCTGTTCCTCATCGACCCCCGTCCCTATCAAGCAGCGCTCGACGTCCAGCAAGCCCAGTTGTCTCACGACGAGGGCGTACTGGCGGAAGCCCAGGTCGATCTCACGCGTTATCAGATTCTGGCGCAGCAGAACTCGATAGCCAAGCAGCAGGCCGAGGATCAGGTCTACGTCGTTCAACAGGATAAGGGCACCGTCTCGCTCGATCAGGCCAACATCGAGACCGCTCGGCTCAATCTGGCCTATTGCCACGTCGTTGCGCCGATCTCCGGACGCGCCGGGGCTCTGTTGGTCGACCTCGGCAATCTGGTCGGTCCGAGCACGAGCCAAGGTGCGGGCACTTCGACCACCGGCGGCAGCCAGACGGCGGCCAGCGCGATGGTGATGCTCGCGCAGATAAAGCCGATTTATGTGAGCTTCAGTGTACCGCAGATTTTTCTCGATGAGATCAAACATAACCAGGCAACGGCCCCCCTTGAAGTAGATGCCTACTCGCAAGCTGGAAAACTGCTTGAGAAAGGTCAGGTCAGCCTCATCGACAACCAGGTCAATACCACGACCGGCACTGTGCTGCTGCAGGCGACGTTCGCCAATGCCGACGAGGTTCTCTGGCCCGGAGAATTTGTGCGAGTTCGGCTGACGATGGCGATTCGCAAGAATGTCGCGACTGTTCCGCAAGCGGCGGTCATGGCGGGCCCGAATGGCTCCTACGTCTATGTCATCAATTCCGACAATGCCGTTCGTCGCGTCACCGTCCAAGTCACGGGTCGCCAAGACGGCATAGCGGTCATCGCCAAGGGCCTCTCCGGCACCGAACGGGTCGTCACCGACGGGCAATACCGGCTCGACAACAACAGCAAGGTCGTAGTGCGGCAGACGACAGAGCCAGTGCCCTCCGACGAGGCCAGCACCGAATGAACATTTCCGAAGTCTTCATTCGTCGGCCGATTGCCACCACCCTGCTCATGACCGGGATCCTTCTTTTTGGACTCTTTTGTTACGAGCTGCTGCCGGTCGCTGCGCTTCCCAATGTTGATTTCCCGACCATTGTGGTTACGGCGCAGTTTCCGGGCGCGAGCCCCACCACAATGGCAGAGACCGTGGCGACGCCACTCGAGAACGAATTCACTCAGATCCCCGGCGTTTCACAGATGACCTCGACCAGCGGCCTCGGGCAGACCACGATCACCCTGCAGTTCGACTTGACCGTGGACATCAATGGCGCCGCCAGCCAGGTGCAGCAGGAAATCAACGCCGCGAGCGGCCTGTTGCCGAAGACCATGCCGACGCCGCCAACCTATCGCGAGACCAACCCAGCGGATAGGCCAATTCTCATTTACGCGGTCCACTCCGATGCAATGCCGACGTTTCAGCTCGACACCTACGCCAATACAGTGTTGGGGCAGTCGCTCTCGACAATAAACGGAGTTGGCCAGGTATCGATCGGAGGCGAGCAGCAACCCGCAGTGGCCGTGCAGGTCGATCCCCAGGCTCTTGCTTCGCGCGGACTTAGCCTCGCCCAGATTGACACGGCGCTCACCACCGCCACGCTGGAGGCGCCAAAAGGCGAACTCGAAGGGCCGAAACAGCAGTTTACGCTCAGCACCAACGATCAGCTCTTGGATCCCGATCAATTTGGCGACGTAATCGTCGCCTACCAAAACGGCGCACCGGTGAAGCTGAAAGATATCGCAGTGATCATCAATTCCGCGCAATCCCCGTTCAGCGGCGCGTGGTACGATCGCAAATCCGCAGAATTATTGCTGATCTTTCGTGCCGCCGGCGCCAACACCGTTCAGGTCGTCGATGACGTTAAGGCGCGATTGCCGCAGCTCGAAGAATCGATTCCGCCTTCCGTTCATGTCGATTTGCTCAGCGACCGGTCGCAGGACATCCGCGCGTCCGTTTCCGATGTAGAAACCACCTTGGTCATCACCGTGATCCTGGTGGTGCTGATCATATTCGCGTTTTTGCGCAAGGTTTGGGCCACCGCCATTCCCAGCGTGACGGTGCCGCTGTCAATCATAGCCACGTTCGGAGTGATGTACCTTTTCGGCTATAGCCTCGACAATTTATCCTTGATGGCGCTGACCATCGCCGTGGGCTTTGTTGTCGATGACGCCATCGTCATGATCGAGAATATCGTCCGCTACATTGAAGCCGGCGACAGCGCGTTTGAAGCCGCGCTCAAAGGCGCCGGCCAGATTGGTTTCACCATTATTTCGATCACTTTTTCTTTGATCGCCGTGTTCATCCCGTTGCTCTTCATGTCCGGGATCGTCGGCCGGTTGTTCCACGAGTTCGCAATGACAGTGAGCATTGCCGTGGTGGCTTCCGCTTTCATCGCACTGACTCTTACGCCGATGATGTGCTCGCTGTTTCTCAGCCGCGAGAGCGATCAGCCGAAAGGACGCATCAATCGCACCTTCGAAAGATTTTTCAATTGGATGCTGGCCGAGTACGATCGAGGCTTGAATTGGGTGTTTCGGCATCAGTTGAGCATGCTGCTTGTGATGCTGGCCCTCGTCGTGGTCACGGGCTACCTCTATTACATCATTCCGAAAGGATTTCTTCCGGAGCAGGACACCGGTTTTCTGTTTGGTCAACTCGAGGCGCGGCAGGACGAGTCCTTTCCGGCGATGGCAAAGCTCCAGGACCAAATCGCACAAATCGTTATTCAAGACCCAGCCGTTTCGGGCATGGTCAGTTTCGCTGGGTCTACTGGCGGCAATTCGAGCGAAAACACCGCCCGGATGTTCATCCAGCTCAAGCCGTTCGGGCAGCGTGCCGGCATCGAAGAGGTGATGCGCCGGTTGCGGCCCAAAGTGGCCCAGGTGATCGGTGCGCGATTTTATATGCAGGCCGCTCAGGACATAACGGTCGGCGGACGCCTGGAACAGGCTCAATATCAATACACCTTGACCGACACCAGCTCCGATGAGCTCAATCATTGGGCGCCGATATTGCTCTCGAAAATGCAATCAATGAAGATTCTGACCGACGTCGCCTCCGACCAGCAAATCGCTGCCCAGGAAATCGACGTCGCGGTCGATCGGGACGCGGCGTCGACGTACGGCGTGACACTATCCGCGGTCGACACCGCGCTCTACGCGGCCTTTGGCCAGCAGCAGGTGACCACGATTTATCTTCCGACGCAGCAACAGAAAGTGCTGTTGGAAGTCCAGCCGAAATTTCAGACCCAACCGACCGACCTCTCGCAGATTTATGTCGCGGGCACCAGCAGCTCCGGCACCACCACACAGCTGCCGCTGTCCGCAGTCGCTCATTACGCGGATAACGTCGTGCCGCTGACGATCAATCACCAGGGCGTTTTCCCCTCTGTCACGCTGTCCTTCAACCTTGCAGGAGCTGCCGCGTTGAGCCAGGCCGTCGAGGCAATTTCGGCGCTTAATTCTCAGCTTCATACGCCGGGCACTCTGCTCGGCTCGTTCCAAGGCACGGCGCAAGCGTTTCAGGCATCGTTGAGTTCAACACCGCTGCTGACGCTGGCGGCCATCGTCGTCATCTATGTCGTCCTGGGGATGCTTTATGAGAGCTTCATTCACCCGATAACGATTCTGTCGTCGCTGCCGTCGGCCGGCGTTGGCGCGCTGTTGATGCTGATGCTGTTCGGCTACGATCTGACGCTGATCGCGTTCGTCGGCATTATTCTCTTGATCGGCATCGTGAAGAAGAACGCGATCATGATGATCGATTTTGCACTTGAGGCCGAACGCAACGAGGGAAAAAGCCCGCTGGAGTCGATCCATCAGGCCTGCCTGCTGCGGTTTCGACCGATCATGATGACGACCATGTGCGCGTTGATTGCCGGCCTGCCGCTCGCAATCGGCCAAGGCGCAGGCTCGGACCTGCGGCGGCCGCTAGGTATCGCGATCGTCGGAGGCCTTCTCGTCTCGCAGTCACTGACGCTCTATACCACCCCGATCATTTATCTTTATCTCGACAGACTGAGCCATTGGCTTGGAGGCGATATCGCCCCGATGGGTGTCGACCCGACTGCCAGGCCCTCGCCCGCAGCCTGATGAATTGTTCGACAGAGGTACTAACAGGCAGTGGCCGCCACGCTTCCCTGACCCGAGGCTCCCAGCGGGCCCGGCTCCGCCACCTCGCCCGTTGCCGCACCACTGGCACAGCCAGGCCTCGTGGTTGCCGCAGAAAAGGCGCCGGCAGCGCTGTTGGTCGCAGCGTTGGTACCGGACGAACCAGTGCCCGAACTTATGCTCGCGGCACTTGAACCCGCCGTTCCGCTGCCGGCGCTCGTTCCAGAGATCGAAGCACCATTCGTTGGCGTTCCCGGCACGCTGCTTGTTCCCGACACACCCGCCGCGAATCCACTACCGGAGCCACTTGCCGTGCCGGCGGGGCCGTAACTCGGTGCGCCGGAACTTGTCGTGCCGGGCGCGATGGACTGATTCGTGCCGGTTGTTGCAGCGCTGGGCGCACCTTGGGTCGCGCTCATGCCGGGAGTGACGGCCGTTCCTGGATTCGCGGCTGCTCCCGGAGTTGCGGTCGCTCCTGGGGCTGCGGCAGTTCCTGCTGCGCCTGGCGTTCCCTACCGCTCGTCCCAGACCCAGCCGCGCCCGAAGCTGCAGCGGCACCGCCTGTCCCGGCGGCGCCGCCGCCGCCGGCCCCGCCTGCTCCCGCAGCAAACGTTCCGGCGCTACCCGTCACCAGAGCGGCAGCGACAATCATGCAAACGATGGCGCGGTCTTGTCGGAGTTGAAAGATTGACATTGGAGGAGCACAGTTTTTTGCTTCACATGAATCTCAACGTGACGCCGGCAGCTCCGTTCCGTATGCGACACGCTCTGGGAAGCAGTTGACAACGCGAGCACCCTGAGACCTCTCGGCCGAAGCTGGTGTTCGTTGGTTTTGCGGCAGTGACGTTCGGGGCGAAGATCGCGAAGGCAAAATAAAACGTTCGCCGTAAAGGTCCGAATCGACGTTTTGCCAGCAGGAACTGTCGCCCGAATATCACAATGAAGCCAATAACGCAGCCCGCGGCAGCCGGCCGTTGCCGTTGATATTCACCCACGCGTCGGGCATGGTTATAGTTAACGGCATCGCTGGGGGATCAAGCGGAAGCGAGCGCAGCGCACTTTTGCGCCGCTGGTTATGGCCCAGCGGGGCGTGTGCTGCGTTGCTCCCGGTTATGCAGCCGGTTGCGTTTGTGGGGCTTACAGCAACGGCTTTGTGGCGATGCTCGCGCTGGCCCATGCTGTTGTGCAGCGGGGTAGTTGGGTGCGTCGCAGAGCTTGTTCACCTCCGCGAGCCTGCAGCCCGGCCTTTGCGGCCGGCATTGCATCTTTGCTTATTGGATTAGCGCTCGCCGGCTGTACGGTCGGGCCTGATTATTCTCGCGAGCCGGCGCCGGTGCCTACCGAATTCAAGGAGCTCAAGGGCTGGAAGCTCGCCCATCCGAGCGACAATCTCGATCGCGGCGATTGGTGGACGGTCTATCGCGACCGCGGCCTCGATACGCTCCTGCCGCAAGTCGAGATTTCCAATCAGACCGTCGCCTCCTCGGCCGCGGCTTACGAAGAGGCGCGCGCCATCATTCGCGAAGGCCAAGCCGCGCTGTTTCCGGTCGCGACCGCAAACTACACTGCGACGCGCACGCGGACCGGCGCGCTGGCCGGAACAACCGGCGGCAGTGCAGTCGGCACAGGACTGGGGACCCGGTATACGACGCAATACAGCGCGCCGATCAGCGGCAGTTGGGATATCGACGTCTGGGGCAGGCTGCGCCGTCAAGTCGAAAGCGACACTGCGGCCGCGCAAGCAAGCGCCGCCGATCTCGACAACGCCAAGCTATCGCAGCAGGGGATGCTTGCCACCGCCTATTTCAATCTGCGCGCCTCGGATTCGTTGATCGATCTGCTGCAGCGCACGATCGTGGAATATAAAAAGACCTATGACATCGTGAATAACCAGTTCAAAGCCGGTTATTCGGTCACGGCAGGCGACGTCGCGACCGCCGACGCCAATATTCGAACCACGGAGGCGCAGCTTGCGACCGCGCGCTCGTCACGCGCACAGTTTGAGCATGCCATCGCCGTATTGATCGGCAGGCCTCCCGCCGAACTTGGCGTCGCACCGCGCGATCTTGCCGGCGGCATTCCGAGAACCCCGATAACGGTGCCGTCGACGCTCCTGGAACGGCGTCCCGACATCGCCGCTTCGGAGCGCACCATGCAGGAACAGAACGCGCTGATCGGCGTCGCCGAGGCGGCGTATTTCCCGGATATTTCGCTGTCCAGTATGATCGAATATCTCGGCCCGATCCCACTGCCGTTTTCCGCGGCACGCTCGATCGGATCGATCGCCGCCAGCGGCACGCAAACTTTGTTCAACGGTGGGTTGACCGCGGCACAGGTCGACGCGGCGCGCGCGGTTTATTGGGAGAGCGTGGCGAACTACCGGCAGACCGTGCTGACGGCCTTTCAGCAGGTCGAAGACCAGCTCGCGGCAATCCGTTTCCTTTCGCAGCAACTGGCGGCAGAGCGCCGCGCCGTTACCGACGAACGCAAGGCCGTGGATGTTTTCCTGAATCAATTCAAGGCCGGCACTGTGGCGTTCACCACCGTCGTGATTGCGGAGGTCGCTCTTTTGGCGGACGAGGAATCCGAATTGACGGCGCGGCAGAATCTCTTTCTTGCCAGCGTCAGCCTGATCGAAGATCTCGGCGGCGGCTGGGACACCATGCAATTGCCGACCCAGGTGCAGTTGCAGAACGGCTTCTCGTTCTTCCAGAAACTGCCGCCCACCCCGCCGACGCTTGTCGAATCCGCACCCGCAGATGCGACCGCGCCTGGCCCACAACCCGCCGCCCCAGCGGGACAATAGCGGACCAGTTTACCGCCCGAGCGCAGCCCGAATCAGCGGCATTTACCGCTAAATTTTGGGGCGATGAGCTACGCGATCGCCTTCAATTGCAGCAAACTCTTGATTCAAAAGCCGATTCCAACGAAACTGGCCACAGGAGTAAGCTCCCATAGTGGCTTAAGCAATGCGCGCGAGGAACTGCCTGCCGGGCATTAGCGAATATTCATTAGGCGGGCGATGCCGGCGCAATTTATAAGTCGAACAAGTCGAAATGTCGGGATCGATAAACGCCCATCATGGACGAGCGAACGCGAAGGACTGATGAGGAACTGACGCCGAATATGCGGCGGACAGCACCGCCACCGGATGTGGTAGCCAAACCGCGCACGCGCTTTCGGATCGGCGTCGGATTGATTGCTATCCTGCTCGCAGTTGCCGTCTATGAGACAGTGCACTGGCTGAAATCCGCGCCGTCCGGCGGACGTTTCCCGCAGGGCGCCCTGCAATCGGTCGGCGCCGCCACCGTCGCGACCGGCAATATCCGCGAAATCGTCAATGCGCTCGGCACCGTGACACCGATCGCGACGGTGACGGTGCAAACTCAAATCAACGGCCAGCTCACAGATGTCGCATTCACCGAGGGCCAGCTGATCAAGAAAGGCGACTTCCTGGCGCAGATCGATGCGCGGCCTTATCAGATCCTCAAAGAGCAGTACGAAGGCCAGCTCGCGCATGACGAAGGCTTGCTCGCTCAGGCGCAAATGGATCTGACGCGCTATCAGACCCTTGCCAAGCAGAACTCGATCGCCAAGCAACAGGCCGATGATCAGGTCTTCATCGTCCAGCAATACACGGGCTCAGTGAAGCAAGATCAGGGACTGGTCGATTCCGAATCGCTGAACATCGCGTATTGCCATATTGTATCGCCGATCACCGGCCGCGTCGGCTTGCGCCTGGTCGATCCGGGCAATTATGTGCAGACCACGAGCTCGACCGGCATCGCCGTGCTCACCCAATTGCAGCCGATAACGGTGATCTTCTCGATCCCGGAAGACGATCTGCCGGACATCATGCCGCAATTCAGCGCCGGCAAAACTCTCGTCGTCACCGCCTATGACCGCGCCAATATTCATCTCCTGGCCACCGGCAAGGTTTCGGCGGTCGACAATCAGATCGACACCACGACCGGCACCGTGAAGGTGCGTGCGCAATTCGACAACGCCGACAACGCGCTGTTCCCGAGCCAATTCGTCAACGCCCAACTCTTGGTGGAAACCCTTGAAAACGTCGTGACCGTGCCGACTGCGGCGATCCAGCGCGGCGCGCCAGGCACGTACGTCTATGTCATCAATGCCGACAGCACGGTCTCGGTGCAGCAGATCAAGACCGGCGTCGTCGACGGCAATTTGACCGAAGTAAAGTCTGGACTGACCCCTGGCAAACGAGTCGTCATCGACGGCACCGACCGGCTACGTGACGGTCTGCGCGTGTCCGTTGCACCCGAGGCCGGTCAAGCGGCCGGCGCCGCACCCGCGCAAGGCGGCAAACCGGCCGGCCAACGAAGACAAAATTCTGGCAATGCGCAGACTAAGCCTGCCAACAGCGGGCAGTGAAACGCCAGCAGCGCGGTCGTCACGGCCGGGCGCAGCGATAAAACGGTGCGATGAACGTCTCGGAACCCTTCATTCGGCGCCCGGTGGGCACCACCCTGTTGATGGCGGCAATCATGCTGTCCGGCATGGTCGCCTACACGTTTTTGCCGCTGTCCACTTTGCCCGAGGTCGACTATCCGACCATCCAGGTGCAGACGCTTTATCCCGGCGCTAGCCCGGAAGTGATGACGTCTTCAGTCACCGCGCCGCTGGAGCGGCAATTCGGGCAGATGCCGGGGCTCAACCAGATGACGTCGGCAAGTTCCGCCGGCGCTTCCGTCATCACGCTGCAGTTCAGCCTCGATCTTTCGCTCGATATCGCCGAACAAGAGGTGCAGGCCGCCATCAACGCCGCCGGCAACCTGCTGCCGGCCGATCTGCCAGCGCCGCCGATCTACTCCAAGGTCAATCCCGCCGATGCGCCGATCCTCACGCTGGCGGTGACCTCGAAAACGCTGGCGCTGACTGACCTCGAGAATTACAGCGAGACCCGGCTGGCGCAGAAGATCTCGCAACTGACCGGCGTCGGGCTCGTCAGCATCAGCGGCGGCCAGCGGCCGGCGGTGCGCATTCAACTCAACCCGGATTCGCTCGCCGCCTACGGCCTTAACGTCGACGACGTGCGCACCACCATCGGCAATCTCAACGTCAACACGCCGAAAGGTAATTTCGACGGACCGGCTCAGGCGCTGACGATCAACGCCAACGACCAGCTCACCAGCGCCGATCAGTACGGCAACCTGATTGTCGCCTATCGCAACGGTGCTCCAGTTAAGCTCACCGACGTGGCGACGATCGTCAGCGGACCGGAGAATACCAAGCTCGGCGCCTGGACCAATACGACGCCCGCGATCATCGTCAACGTGCAAAGACAGCCTGGCGCCAACATCATTCAGGTCGTCGATCGGATTCAAGCGCTGCTGCCGCAAATCATGTCGACGCTGCCACAGGCAATGGACGTCCGCGTGATAAGCGACCGCACCGTGACCATCCGCGCTTCAGTCTCAGACGTGGAATTCGAGCTTGGTCTCGCGGTCGTCCTGGTCGTGCTGGTGATCTTCGTGTTCCTGCGCACGCTGCCGGGCACCATCATTCCGAGCCTGTCGGTGCCGCTGTCGCTGGTCGGCACATTCGGGGCGATGTATCTGCTCGGCTTTTCCCTCGACAATCTGTCGCTAATGGCGCTGACCATTTCCACCGGCTTCGTCGTCGATGACGCTATCGTCATGATTGAGAACATCGCCCGCTACGTCGAGGGCGGCATGGACCCGTTCGAAGCGGCCTTGCGAGGCTCCGAGCAGATCGGCTTCACCATCATCTCGCTGACCATCTCCTTGATCGCCGTGCTGATCCCGCTGCTGTTTATGGGCGACGTCGTCGGCCGGCTGTTCCATGAATTTTCTATCACGCTTGCGGTCACCATCGTCATTTCCGCCGTGGTATCGCTGACGCTGGTGCCGATGATGTGCGCCAAGCTCATCCGGCATCACCCGGACCAGGAGCGCTCCGCTTTCGATCTCAAAGCGGAACAGGTTTTCAATAACGTCATCGCCGCCTATGGCCGGGCGCTCAACTGGGTATTGGACCGGCAACCGACGACGTTGCTGGTCGCGGTGGCAACGCTGGCTCTGACGGTGCTGCTCTATGTGCTGATTCCAAAAGGGTTCTTTCCGGTGCAGGACACCGGATTGATCCAGGCCATCACTGAGGCCTCACAGAGCGTGTCCTACGACGAAATGGCCGACCTGCAGGGCAAGCTTGCCGAAGCGGTGCTTAAGGATCCGGACGTCGTCAATGTCAGCTCCTTCGTCGGAGTCGACGGCACCAACCAGACGCTCAATACCGGCCGTTTTCTGATCACGCTCAAGCCGCATGACGAGCGCAACCTGACAGCGAGCCAGATAATCGATCGGTTGCAGAACGAGGCGTCCGGCATCACCGGCATCACGCTCTACATGCAACCGGTGCAGGACTTGACGATCGATTCCACCATCAGCCGCGCGCCCTATCATTTCGTGCTGGAAGACGCCAATGCGACCGAGTTTGGCACCTGGGTGCCGAAGCTGGTTCAGCAGTTGAGCCAACTGCCCCAACTGTCCAACGTGGCGAGCGATCTGCAGCAGGAAGGCCTCGCCGTCGACATCATCATCGATCGCGCCACCGCCAGCCGCTTCGGCATCACCCCTGCAACCATTGACAACGTCCTCTATGACGCCTTCGGACAGCGCATCGTTTCGACGATCTATACCCAGTCGAACCAGTACCGCGTCATCATGGAGGTCGCGCCGACGCTGCAGCAGTCTTTAACCGGATTGGAATCGCTATATTTGCCGTCCTCCTCGTCGTCGACCAACGGCCAGGTGCCGCTGACCGCCATCGCGCATATCGAGCAGCGCGCCTCCCCGCTGTTGATCACGCATTTCGGTCAATTCCCGGCGACCACGATCTCGTTCAATACCGCGCCGGGCTACTCGCTCGGCGCCGCCATCACGGCCATTCAGCAGGCCGAGGCCAAAGCCGGACTTCCGCTAAGCTTCATCACCGCGTTTCAGGGCACCGCCGCGGCGTTCCAGTCGTCGCTAGCTAACGAAGTATTCCTGATCATTGCCGCGGTGGTGGCGATGTATATCGTGCTCGGAGTCCTCTACGAGAGCTTCATCCATCCGATCACCATCCTATCGACCTTGCCGTCGGCAGGCGTCGGCGCGCTGCTGTCGTTGATGCTGCTGCGCTACGACCTCGACGTCATCGCCATCATCGGCGTCATCCTCTTGATCGGCATCGTGAAGAAAAACGCCATCATGATGATCGACTTCGCGCTGGAGGCCGAGCGCGTGGAAGGCTTGCCGCCGCGTGACGCAATCTATCAGGCTTGCCTGTTGCGCTTCCGGCCGATCATGATGACGACGATGGCCGCGATCCTCGGCGCCATGCCGCTGATGCTCGGCACGGGAACCGGCTCCGAACTGCGCCAGCCGCTCGGCATCGCCATTATCGGCGGCCTGGTCGTCAGCCAGATGCTCACGCTGTTCACCACGCCCGTCATTTATCTCTACTTCGATCGCTTGGCGGTACGTCTGACCGGCGGCCGGCCGTCGGCGCCGATCGCGCCTGAAGCGCCGGCTGAATGAATATTTCCTCGCCATTCATCAGCCGTCCGGTGGCGACGACGCTGCTCACGCTGGGCATCGCACTTGCCGGTATTCTCGCGTTTATGAAATTGCCGGTCGCGCCGTTGCCGCAGGTCGACTTTCCGACCATCTCGGTCAGCGCCCAGCTTCCCGGCGCCAGCCCGGACACCGTTGCGACCACCGTTGCCGAACCGCTCGAGCGTCATCTCGGCCAGATCGCCGACGTTACCGAGATGACTTCGAGCAGCGGCATCGGCCAGACCCGCATCACGTTGCAATTCGATCTCAACCGCGACATCGACGGCGCGGCGCGCGACGTGCAGGCCGCGATCAACGCCGCCCGCGCCGACCTGCCGGCGAGTCTGAAGACCAATCCGACCTATCGCAAGGTTAATCCGGCCGATGCGCCGATCCTCATCCTGGCGATGACATCGAAAACGCTGACGCAGGGTCAGATCTACGATGCGGCCAGTAACGTCCTCCAGCAACAGCTGTCGCAGATCAGCGGCATCGGCCAGGTCATCATCGGCGGCTCTGCCTTGCCCGCAGTGCGGGTTGAACTCGATCCGCAGGCCTTGTTCAAATATGGCATCGGGCTCGAAGACGTGCGCGCCGCACTGGCGGCAGCCAACGCCAACAGCCCAAAAGGGACCATCGACGACGGCGACCGGCGCTTTCAGATCTACACCAACGACCAGTCGACCAAAGCGGCGGACTATACGCCACTCATCATCGCCTACCGCAACGGTGCCGCAGTCAAGCTGTCTGACGTGGCCACGGTCACCGACTCCGTCGAGGATGTACGCAATCTGGGCCTGTCCAACGGTGAGCCCTCGGTGCTGGTCATCGTGTTTCGCCAGCCCGGCGCCAACATCATTGACACCATCGACAGCGTGAAGGCCGAGCTGCCGCATCTCGAGGCGGCGATGCCGGCCGACGTCAATGTCACCATCGCCATCGACCGCTCGACGACCATCCGGCAATCGCTGCGGGACACCGAATTGACGCTGGTTATCGCCATCACTTTGGTGACGATAGTCGTTTATTTTTTCCTGCGCAGCTTTCGCGCCACCGCGATACCGTCGGTCGCCGTGCCGGTGTCGATCCTCGGCACGTTCGGTGCGATGTATCTGTTGAATTACAGCCTCGACATCCTGTCGCTGATGGCGCTGACCATCGCTACCGGCTTCGTGGTCGACGACGCAATCGTCGTCTTGGAAAATATTTCGCGGCATCTGGAGGCCGGCGTGCCGCGCCTGCAGGCGGCACTCCTTGGAGCGCGCGAAGTCGGCTTTACCGTGCTGTCGATCAGCCTGTCACTAATCGCGGTGTTTCTGCCGATCCTCCTGATGGGCGGCATCCTAGGCCGCCTGTTCCGAGAATTCACCATGACGTTGTCGCTGGCGATCATGATCTCGCTGGTGATCTCGCTGACCACGACGCCGATGATGTGCGCGCTGTTCCTGCGCGCGCTGCCGCCACGCGAAACGCCGCGGCGGCGGGGCCTGTTCGATCGCGTGCTTGCCGGCTACGAGTATTCGCTGACCTGGGCCCTGCGCCACAGCGGCGTCGTTCTCGTCATCTTCTTCGGCGCGATCGTGCTGAATGTCGTGCTGTTTTACATCGTGCCGAAGGGATTTTTCCCCGAGGAAGATACCGGACGCCTGATCGGCTCGCTGCATGCCGACCAGAGCGTCTCCTTTCAGCTCATGACGCAAAAGCTGCGGCAGATGATGGCGATCGTCCAGGCCGACCCGGCGGTTGAGCACGTGGTCGGCTATACCGGGGTCGGCTCCGGCGGCGGCTTCGGGCAGATCAATACCGGCTCGGTGTTCGTGTCGCTGAAATCGATTGAGCAGCGCCCACCGATGGAGCAGGTCATCGCGCGGCTGCGGCCAAAACTGGCCAAAGTGCCGGGCGGCCAGCTCGTTCTCTTCGGCGTTCAAGACATCCGCGCCGGCGGCCGGCAAAGCAACGCGCAATATCAATACACATTGCAGGCCGACGATCCGGACCTGCTCTCCAAATGGACGCCGTTATTGGTCAATGCGCTCGAACACTCCACGGTCATGGCCGATGTCACCTCCGACCAGCAACAACGCGGCCTGGAATCCGATGTCGTTATCGACCGGCCGACCGCGTCGCGGCTCGGCATTACGCCGGCGCAGATTGACAACACACTCTACGACGCGTTCGGGCAGCGCCAAGTCTCGGTGATCTACAGCGCGATCAATCAGTATCACGTCGTCATGGAGATCGATCCGCGTTACACGCAATATCCGGCTTCGCTGCGCGATATCTATGTGGCGACGTCGGGCGGCGGCGCGTCGGGCACCCAACAATCGAACGCGCCCGCTGGCGCCGTGCTCGCGACGAAAACAACTGCCGGCACCGGGGCGTCCGGAGTTGCGACGGCGGCAGCCCTTGCCAATAACAATTCGGCGCGCAATGCCGCCATCAACGCGCTGGCAAATTCCGGCAAGGGCTCGACCTCTTCGGGCGCCGCGGTCTCAACCGCAGCAGAGACAATGGTGCCGCTTGCCGCTATTAGCCATTACAATGCCGGCAACGCGCCGCTCTCTGTCAGTCATCAGGGCTTGTTCGTCGCCGCGACCATTTCCTTTAACTTGCTGCCGGGCGCGGCGCTCGGTGACGCCGCGACCGAAATCGACAACGCGATCAAGCAAATCCGGATGCCGGCCTCGATTCACGGCAGCCTCGCCGGCACCGCACAGGTTTTCGCCCAATCGCTGGCTTATGAGCCCGTGCTGATCGTCGCCGCGATCGCCGCTGTCTATATCCTGCTCGGCGTGCTCTACGAGAGCTACATCCACCCGATCACGATTCTTTCGACCCTGCCGTCCGCCGGCGTCGGTGCCATTTTGGCGCTGATGCTGTTCCACACCGAATTCAGCATCATCGCACTGATCGGCGTGATCCTGCTCATCGGCATCGTCAAGAAGAACGCCATCCTGATGATCGATTTCGCCATCGAGGCGAAACGGACGCAGAATTTGAGTTCCTACGATGCCATCTTCCAGGCCTGCTTGCTGCGGTTCCGGCCGATCATGATGACGACTACCGCGGCGATCCTCGGCGCCATGCCGCTGGCGGTGAGCTTCGGTAACGGCGGCGAAATCCGCCGGCCGCTCGGCATTTCCATCGTCGGCGGGCTGCTGATCAGTCAGCTCTTGACGCTGTACACCAC
>Ga0182024_10004579_pt1 | contig 31668 bp, 29 predicted proteins | sample P32metaG_FD_120480 | JGI IMG/M metagenome (GOLD analysis project Ga0182024, IMG submission 120480) | Permafrost microbial communities from Stordalen Mire, Sweden - P3-2 metaG (Illumina Assembly) | ecosystem: Environmental > Terrestrial > Soil > Wetlands > Permafrost | place: Sweden: Stordalen...
AGGGACCAGACACTGGGCTGGGAACAACAAGATCGTTTGCCTCGCATATTGATAGTATTTATTTTTCGAGCCGCATGTTTTTAAAACAACGGCCCTTTACCTATAATTTTCAGAGAGCACCGCTCTTTGAAACCGACAGTCGCATGAGACGCCAGACACTCTGCGGAGAGGAGAGACACTCGCCAACAGCGAGCGCCCAACTGCCCTCCGCAGGAGTCTGGTGACCTTAGAAGCATGGCCCCACCCGTTCCCATACCGAACACGGAAGTGAAACGTGCGTTCGCCGATGGTAGTACATCTCTAGGTTGTGCGAGAGTAGGTCGTTGCCAGTATTACGAACCCCGAGGAAGGAAACTTCTTCGGGGTTCCTTTTTTACAACGGAGTGGCACTTGCGCCGGGTCTGCGCTAATCTTTCCTCATGCCTGACTTTGATTTTCAGCTTGTCGTTATCGGTAGCGGTCCCGGCGGCTATGTCGCGGCCATTCGCGCGTCGCAACTCGGCCTCAAGACCGCCATCGTGGAGAAGGACAAAACGCTCGGCGGCACGTGCCTCAACGTCGGGTGCATTCCGAGCAAGGCGCTGCTCGCGTCGAGCGAATATCTCCATTTTGCGAAGGAACGGTTTGCCGCGCACGGCATCATCGCTGGCGAGATCAAGCTCGATCTCGGCACGATGATGAAGCGCAAGGGCGAGGTCGTGGGCAAGCTCACGGGCGGCGTCGCCTACCTGATGAAGAAAAACAAAATCGAGGTCGTGAAGGGCCTCGGCAAGCCGGTCGACGGCAACACGGTGGAAGTCACGGATGAGGGCGGCGCGAAAAAGACGCTCAAGACGCAAAACATTCTCCTGGCCACCGGCAGCGTGCCGGTCGAGCTGCCCTTTCTCAAATTCGACGGCAAGCGGGTCATCAGCAGCGACCAGGGCATCGCGCTCGACAAGGTGCCGAAGTCGATGCTCATCATCGGCGCGGGCGCAATCGGGCTCGAACTCGGTTCGGTCTGGGCGCGGCTCGGCGCGGAAGTCACCGTCATCGAATTTCTGCCGCGCATCGCGGCCGTCGGGTTCGACGCGGAGACCTCGAAGATTCTCCAGCGCAATCTCGAAAAGCTCGGCATGAAGTTCGAACTCAGCACCAAAATCGAATCGGCCAAAGTCAACGACAAGGGCGTTGAGTTGCAGGGCGTGAAAGGCGACGCGAAAGTTTCCTATTCAGCCGAGATTGTTCTCGTCGCCGTGGGCCGCAAGCCGTTCACCACCGGTCTCGATCTCGACAAAGCGGGCGTGAAGCTGACCGAGCGGGGCCGCATTGCGGTCAACGACCACTGGCAGACGAGCGTGCCCAGCATTTATTCCATCGGTGATGTCATCGACGGTCCCATGCTCGCGCACAAGGCGCACGAGGAAGGCGTGGCCGTGGCGGAACGGCTCGCGGGCAAGCCGGGCCATGTGAATTATGGTATCATTCCCGGCGTGATTTACACCGCGCCCGAAGCGGCCAGCGTCGGTATTACCGAGGACGAGGCGAAGGAGAAAAAGATCGAGGTGCGCGTGGGCAAATTCGCTTTCACCGCCAATGGTCGCGCCATTGCGTCGGACACGACCGAGGGCTTTGCGAAAATCATCGCCGATGCGAAAACGGACCGTGTGCTCGGCGCCCATATCGTCGCCAGCAACGCTTCCGAGTTGATCGCCGAGACGGTGCTGCTCATGGAGTACAGCGGCAGTTCGGAAGATCTCGCGCGCACGATCCATGCGCACCCGACCATGTCCGAAGCGGTGAAGGAAGCCGCGCTCGCTGTGGATGGACGGATGCTGAGCGCATAGGTTTTTTTAAGAGTGAATTTTTCCACGACCCTTGTTTCCCGCGCGGCGACACGATAAGGTGCCCGCATGCCCGAACGCATGGTACCTCTGGCGAAGTTGAGTTTGGTCCATACCCGGAGTGACATATACCGAGTAGGGCAGGAAATCGCCCGCCGTCGGCTTTTCCTCTGGGGCGGAGGCCTTCTTATCGCCGCCGCGATCTATTTCAGCGTGTCCGCGTTCTTCGCCTGGAAGCATGTGATCTCCTCCAGCGGCGGCCATTATTTTCTTCACCGGGTGGTCATCCCCGTCCCGGTCTTCACGCAGGATGACCCGCACTGGACGTTGGAGTTGCTCGGGCCGACGTTCGAAACGGTGGGTCAGGCCGGTTGCGCGGTTACCTCCGCAGCCATGGTGCTGTCGGCCTATGGCGTCGATACCGATCCGGATCGGCTCAACCAATACCTGACGACTCACGGCGGCTACACGGAGGACGGCTGGGTTTATTGGGAAAAAGCGGCGGCGGTCGCGCCGGGAGGCCAGGTCGAAAAGGCTTACGAGGACCTGCCCTCCTACACCCTGATCGACCAGAATCTGATGGCGGGCAACCCGGTCATCGTCCGGCTGACGCTGCCCAACGGTACGACCCACTTCGTCGTGGTAGTGGGGAAGAATGGCTGGGATTATTTGGTGCAGGACCCGGCTCGGAGTCCGACCTACGGTGTCTATCCGCTAAAAGACCTGACCGGTCGCATCGAGGCGTTACGCTTTTTCCGGGTCGTGGCGGCGCATTAGGGCCTTCTATGACCACAAAACCACGTCCCAGATGCTGTCCGTCATGTGGCCATGGCTTCATTCCGTGGTGGACGCCCTGCATCAGCCGATGGAGTTGTATTTCGTGTCCGAATTGCGGAGTTCGGCTCACACGGAAGATGGGCCTACAGGTATACTTGGTTTATATCTTATGGCTTGTCCCTTGGGGCATTATCACGGCTTTTTGGGAGGCAGGACTGTCAACAATAGTAGTGGTTTGCTTATTTGCAGTGACGGCACTTGCAGCATGTCTTCTGGATATCTTAACAGTGTGCTTGGTGAAAGCTGGAAGATGGCGAGGAATAATTTTTGGGTACGAGGATTAATATCGCATCGAGGCGTTGCGCTTTTACCGGGTCGTGCCGGCGCATTAAGGGCCTTTGCGAAAGACTCTCTTTCCTCAATCCGTCATCCTGAGCGAGGCGAACGGAGGACACACTTTTCCAGTCGCGGTGGGCTGAGCCGAGTCGAAGGACCTACAGCGCATTAGGAAGTGGCAGGTCCTAAAGGCAGCGGGATGGCTGCTCACGATGTAGCCCCATCCTCCTTTGGCTATCATCGGGAAAAGAAGCTAGGTCCTTCGGCTTCGGCTCGGCGAGCGCTTAATTGGAAGAGAAACGCCCGGCTCGCCTTCGCTCAGGATGACGGAATTTTGAAGAGAAGCTTGCACAGAGATATCCATTAGGATTACCGGCCATCCTTCTCATGCATAACCCATGCTTATCAAGCTTCCCCTCAATTTCAACCCGTACTACTACCTCAGCCATTCGGGTTGCAACGACCCAACAAATACCCTAGTGTGGGTAGTCCTATGACCGTCATGCCTAACGGGGTCAACTTGACCTTGGATACTAACGGCGTCTCCCGGACCGATGCCGCTTCAGCTGAAAATGGCCCGCAATTGGACGCGCTCTATGAGCAGTGGAAGCGCGACCCCTCCAGCGTTGATGCCCAATGGCATGCGTTTTTCGCCGGGTTCGAGCTCGGTTGTCAGCAGCCGCCCCGGCGTGGTGGCGAAGTGGCCAAGGGCGCGGCTCCCGCCGTTGCCCTGAGTAAGGACCAGCTCCGCCAATCGCGCGTCGACGCCCTGGTCAGCGCTTATCGCCGGCTTGGCCATCAGCAGGCGAAGTTGGATCCGCTCAATCTCATCAAGCGCCGCACCCCGGAGTTGAGTTTCGATTACATGAAGCTCACCGAGTCCGATCTCGATACCGAGTTTGAAATTTACTGGGCGGGCAAACTCACCCGCATGCCTCTGCACACCATGATCGACCTGCTGCACGAGACCTATTGCGGACACGTCGGCATCGAGTACATGCACATTGAGAATTACACGATCCGCCGCTGGCTGCGCGACCGGATTGAAGAGGGCCGTCTCCGCAAGGACACCCTCCCCAACGCCGAGAAGAAGCGGGTGCTGAGCCATCTGCTGGAAGGCGAGCTTTTTGAGAAATTCCTCCACACCCGTTACGTCGGCCAGAAGCGTTTTTCGCTCGAGGGCGGCGAGACGATCATTCCGATCCTGGACAAAATCGTCGAGGAATGCCCGCGCATGGGCGTGGAACAGATTGTGATGGGCATGGCGCATCGCGGACGCCTCAATGTCCTGGCCAACGTCCTGGGCAAGGATTACGAGTTCGTTTTTAACGAGTTCGCGGACAATTATGTCCCCAATTCCGAGCTGGGCGACGGTGATGTGAAGTACCATCAGGGTTACGAATCGATCGTCACGACGAGCACGGGAAACAAGATCGGCATCAGCCTCGCGCCGAATCCGAGCCATCTCGAAGCAGTTTGCCCGGTGGTCGAGGGCAAGGCCCGCGCCTGGCAGCGCCGTTTGAACGATACAGTGGAGCGGCGCAAGGTCCTCCCGGTACTCATCCACGGCGACGCCTCGTTTGCCGGTCAGGGTGTGGTGGCCGAGACGCTGAATCTTTCGCAACTTGAGGGTTACCGCACCGGCGGCACGATCCACATCATCATCAACAACCAGATCGGCTTCACCACCTCGCCGGTTGATGGTTCCTCCAGCCAGTATTGCACCTCGGTGGCGAAGATGCTTGGCTCCCCCATTTTCCACGTCAACGGTGACGACCCGATCGCGGCGGTCACGACCATCCAGCTTGCCTTCGAGTTCCGGCAGCAATTCCAGCGCGACGTTGTGGTCGATATGTACTGCTATCGCCGCCACGGCCACAACGAAGGGGACGAGCCGCGCTTCACCCAGCCGCTGATGTATTCAGCCATCGAGGACCATCCCCCGATCAGCGATATTTTCTTCGGCCATCTGGTGAAGTTCGGCGACATCACGCCCGACGAAGTGCGCGCGTTCCGCGCCACGTTCGAGGAAAAGCTCAACAACGCGATGCAAAAATCGAAGGTCGAGACCAAGACCATCGTCCCGGCCATCCGCAAATCACTGGCGTGTCCCACGCTGCTCGACCCGGTCGAAACGGCGGTGCCGATGGAGAAGCTGCGCGAAATCGCCGCGGCCATCACGAAGGAACCGGAAACCATCGATCTCAATCCGAAAATCAAGCGCTGGCTTCAGAGCCGCCACGACATGGTCGAGGGCAAGGCGCCGCTCGATTGGAGCACCGCCGAGGCGCTCGCTTTTGGCAGCCTGCTCGAAACGGGTTACCCGGTGCGACTCTCCGGCCAGGACAGCCGCCGCGGTACGTTCACGCAGCGACACTCGGTCCTTTACGACGTGAACACCCGCGAGCGCTACAAGCCGCTCAACAACATCAAGCCGGGCCAGGCCACTTTCTGCGTCTACAACAGCCCGCTCTCGGAATACGCCGTGCTCGGATTCGATTACGGTTACGGGCTCGACTTCCCCGACATGCTGGTGCTTTGGGAAGCGCAGTTCGGCGATTTCGCCAACGGTGCGCAGATCATCATCGACCAGTACATCGTCTGCTCGGAAACGAAATGGGGCGAGACTTCCAGCATCGTCCTGCTCCTGCCCCACGGCTACCATGGCCAAGGCCCGGAACATTCCAGCGCACGCCTTGAGCGTTACCTGCAATCGTGCGCCGAGGACAATATCCAGGTTGCCTATCCTTCCACTCCGGCCAGCTTTTTCCACATCCTTCGCCGCCAGGCGCTGCGCAAAATCAAAAAGCCGCTCGTGCTGATGACGCCGAAGGGCATGTTGCGCGATCCGCGTTGCACCTCGCCCATCAGCGACTTTGCGACCGGCCGCTTCGAGGAAATTCTGCCCGATCCCGCCGCGCCGAAAGATGCGAAGAGGGTCATCCTCTGTAGCGGAAAAATCTATTTCGAGCTCGTCGATCATCGTAAGGCGCAAAATATCCAGGACACCGCCATCATCCGCGTCGAGCAGCTTTATCCGCTGCACGAAAAGAAGCTGCAGGCGGCTGTGGCAGCCTATGGTAAAGCGGAAAAGATCGTCTGGTGCCAGGAGGAATCGGCGAACATGGGCGCATGGAACTTCATCGAGCCCCGCCTGAGGAAACTCTTCGCGCGCGACATTGCCTACGCGGGCCGCGACGCCTCGGCCAGCACGGCCACCGGCTCCCACGCCATCCACGAATTGGAACAGCGCGAACTCATCAACCAGGCGTTCAGCCTCTGAGTTTTAGACAGGAGTAACATGAAATACATGAGGGTTCCTCAAATAAGCCAAGCCTTCAGCCTCTGATTTTCATGTTCTTCATGTCCCTCCTGTCTAATTCTTAATCTATCCTCTTTATGCCCATCGAAATCAAAGTCCCCTCCGTCGGCGAATCGATCACTTCCGGCGTTCTTGGCGTCTGGAACAAGCCGGACGGTGCCTATGTCAAAGCCGGCGAGCCAATCTTTGAAATCGAGACGGACAAGGTCACGTCTGAAATTGTCGCCGAAAGCGCGGGACTGCTGAAGCACCTCGTCAAGGCGGGCGATACCGTGCAGATCGGCCAGGTCGTGGCCAGCATCGATGAAAAGGCCGCTCCTCCGGCAGAAATCGCCGCCCGGACCGAGCCTCCCGCTCCTGTTGCGAAAAAGGAAGCGGGCAATGGTTCGAAAGCTCCTGCGGAGGGCAGTAAGCCCTCGCGCTTGGAGGCTGCCACTCCTGTCGCTGCTGGAGCCGCGCGTGGCAAGAGCGCGGATGATCTCTCTCCTGCCGTTCGTTACCAGACCGAAGAAAAGGGCATCAATCCCGCTTCAATCCAAGGCACCGGCAAGGATGGCCGGATTCTCAAGGGCGATGTGCTGGCTGCAGCCGACAGGCCTGCTTCATCCGCGCCTGATGTTGCGCCCAAGCCGACCGGTGAGCGTACATCCCGCAAGAAGATGTCGCCGTTGCGCCAGAAAATCGCCGCACGTCTCCTGGCCGCGCAGCAGGAAACGGCGCACCTCACCACGTTCAACGAAGTTGATCTCTCCAACATCGTGGCGCTGCGGACCAAGTTTCAGGACCGCTTCGTCAAGAAGCACGAGATCAAGCTCGGCTTCATGTCGTTTTTCGTGAAGGCGGTCGTGCACGCGCTGCACGTCGTTCCCACAATCAACTCGCGCATCGACGGCGAGGAAGTCGTGCAGAATCATTTCTACGACATCGGCTGCGCCATCTCGACCGACAAAGGCCTCTTTGTCCCGGTCATTCGCGACGCCGACCAGCTCTCTTTTGCCGGGGTGGAGAAGGCCATCGCGGCCTACGCGAAAAAAGCGCGTGACGGCAAGATCACGCTGCCCGACATGGAAGGCGGCGTCTTCACCATCACCAACGGCGGGGTCTTCGGCTCGCTCATGTCGACGCCGATCCTTAATCCGCCCCAGTGCGGCATTCTCGGCATGCACACGATTCAGGATCGCCCGGTGGCCATCGCGGGCCGCGTCGAGATTCGTCCCATGATGTATCTCGCACTGACCTACGATCATCGCCTTGTCGATGGCAAGGAGGCGGTTACGTTCCTCGCCACCGTCAAGGAAGTCGTGGAGAATCCGGCGGCGGTGTTGCTGGAGGTGTAGGGCAGGCGTTGTTTAAAATTTGCGCTTTGTCAGCCGGAGCTTGTCGCGGAGTCAGGCGCGGTTAAGGTGATATAGAATGAACGCTCCCGGTGCCCAGGACCTGAATCAACTTCCGCGCGAGGAGTTCGAGCATTTCCTTAACGCGTTGACTCACGAAATCCGCAACCGGTTGAACAGCATTGCGCTCGAGGCAGCCGATCTGGCCGAACAGGCGGGACCGCCGGCCGACGCCATGCGGCTCCAGGAACACGTGCAGGACTGCTCCGCCTTCCTGAAAAAAGTCCGCGAAACGTGGGCGCCGGACGATTCGCACGCCGTAAAAAAGCCGCTTTCGGATTTCGTCAAGGAAGTGCGCGACCAGAGACATCTATGAAACTCACGCTGGGCCATTCGCCCGATCCCGACGACGCCTTCATGTTTTACGCTCTGGCGAAGCATCTGCTCCCGACACCCGGCTACGAATTCGAGCATATCCTCCAGGACATCCAGACGCTTAACGAGCGCGCCGTCCGCGCGGAACTCGACATCACCGCGATCTCGATCCACGCCTATGCCTACGTGCTGAAGGATTACGCGCTGCTCCGCAGCGGCGCCAGCATGGGCGACAATTACGGGCCGATGATCGTGGGCAAGAGGACGTTCACGCGCGAGGAGTTGCGCACCAAAAAAATCGCCGTGCCGGGCCTGATGACCAGCGCGTTTCTCGCCCTGCAACTTTTCCTCGGCGTGCCGAAGGAAAAGCTTAACTACGTCGTCGTGCCGTTCGACCAAATTTTCGACGCCCTCGCATGTGGTGATGCCGAGGCCGGGCTCATCATCCACGAAGGACAATTAACCTACGCGGGCGAGGGGCTCGTGCTTAGCGTTGACCTGGGGCAGTGGTGGTTTGCGGAAACCGGCGGGCTGCCGCTTCCGCTCGGCGGCAACGCGGTGAAGAAATCGCTGGGCGGAAAAGTGATCGCCGAACTTTCCGATATTCTATACGCGAGCATCAAGTACGGCCTGGATCATCGCGCCGCCGGGGTCGAGCACGCGTTGCCGCTTGGACGCGGCCTGGACAGCGCCCTGGCGGACAAGTTCATCGGCATGTATGTCAATGAACTCACGCTCGATTACGGCGAGCGCGGTAAAAAAGGCGTCCGCGAGTTCCTCGACCGCGCCCATCATGCCGGTCTGATTCCCGCTCCGGTGGCACTGGAATTTGTCTAAGTTCGAAAATAAAAAAGATCAATAGTGAAAGCAGATTTTAACTTGCTTTTTACCTGACCGCGGCGAACTGTGAAGTAATCATTTTTTTATGCAAATCAGCAGTCTTCTTAAGCCGGAACAAATCAAGATGGAGCTCTCCCAGCAGAAGCGCTGCAACGCGATCAACGAGGTCGCGCAGCTTTTGCAGTCCAACCCCAACGTCACGAACTTTGCCGGTTTCTACGAAGAACTTCTCGCGCGGGAACGGATCGAGTCGACCTGTCTGGGGAATGAAATTGCCTTCCCCCACGCCCGCACCGATTCGCTGAAGGGGATGGTCCTGGCGATCGGGCGCAGCACGCAGGGCGTCTGGTTTGAAAATAGCGGCCAGTCGGTCAAATTGATTTTTGTCATCGGCACGCCCAAACGGATGGTGACCGATTATCTCAGCGTGGTGGGCGGCCTGGCCCGGCTCCTCAAGGATGCTTCCACGCGCGAGAAGCTGATTTCCGCGCCCACCGTGGAGGAATTTATAGCCACGTTGACTCAGGCCGAAAGCGGGCGTTAGAGGTAGGCAATAAGGGCGCCATTTCGCGATGTGCTCAGAAGGCAGAGGCGGTCCATCGCCATTGGTGAATTGAGAGATGAACCAAAATGAAACTTCTGATCGATCAGATGGATGCGATGCTCTCTTTATTTAAGCCATTTTGTCGTGATACCGAGACCTTGACGGAATTACAGGAGCTTCTGCATCACGAAAAGGAGTGGCCTAAAGCGCATTATCTTTTTACCCGGATTCGGGCCAAGACCCTGAACGCAATTAAAGGCGGTGATGGCGCCGCGGAAGCTCAATATTATTTTGAGGAGGTCTGCGCCAAGACCATTTATAATTTGTCAGTTCCCAAGCTCCCTCTCGATCCGGATTCACCCTACTGGGTGATACCTATTGCGTTGAAACTCGCCCGAGTCCTTGAAATTGATTCCCGGAAAATAATCGAAATTGTTACGTCGTAAGCGAAGCTTAGCGCCGCCGCACGCCGAAGCTGTAGCCCGAGCCGGCGCGACCGCCGCGGATGTTGCCCGCTTTACCGACGACGTGTTTGTTCTTGTCGTCGAGAGCGAGGGAATAGACATACTTGAAATTTTCCAGCTTCACGCGCGGGATTGACTGGCCGATGAACCGTTCGATGGCGGCAACGTCGGGGCCTTCCTCGGCGGTCATCAGGGTGAACGCATCGCCCACGGCCTGTGCGCGTCCGGTGCGTCCGATGCGGTGGACATAATCCTCGGTGTGCTGCGGCACATCGTAGTTGATGACGTGGCTGATGCCCGCCACGTCGATGCCGCGCGAGGCGATGTCAGTTGCGACCATGACCTCGTACTTGCCGTTGCGAAAACCTTCGAGCGCTTCGAGCCGTTCGTTCTGCGAGCGGTTGGAGTGGAGCACGGCAACCGAATGTTGCGAGTTTTTGAGTTGCGCGGCGATGCGGTCGGCGGCGTGCTTGGTGCGGACGAAAATGAGCACGGAATCGAAGTTCGTTTTCTTCAGCAGCTCGACGAGCAGATCGTATTTCTGTACGGCGGCGACGGGATACAACGCATGGGTGATCGTGGTGGCGGGCGTGCTTTGCCGGCCGATCTCGATCCGTTCGGGTTCGCGCAAGGCCCACTCGGTCAACCGCGCGATTTCGGGCGGCATGGTGGCGGAAAAGAGTAGCGTCTGCCGTTGACGCGGGCAGAGGTCGATGATTTTGCGCACGTCGGGCATGAAGCCCATGTCGAGCATCCGGTCGGCTTCGTCGAGCACGAGATGTTCGATTCGGTCGAGCTTCACGTTGCCTTGTTCGAGATGATCGATCAGCCGGCCCGGAGTCGCGACGAGCACATCGGTGCCCTCCTTGAGTTCCTTGAGTTGCTGGCCGTAACCGACGCCGCCGTAGACGACCGTGGTGCGGATGTCGGAAAAACGGGAGTAATCGCGAAAAGCCGTTTCAACCTGCGCGGCCAGTTCGCGCGTCGGTTCGAGGATCAGGATGCGCGGACCGATCTGGGCGTGCGCTTTCAGGATGCTGAGTAGTGGCAGGCCGAAGGCCGCCGTTTTGCCGGTGCCGGTCTGGGAAGCGCCGATGAGGTCTTTGCCGCCGAGGACGATGGGGAACGCGCGCAACTGGATCGGCGTCGGGTCCAGGTAGCCCATCGATTGGACGCCGTGGACGACCTCATCAGAGAGGCCGAGATTTTGAAAGGACATTGGATTTAGGTGGCGGGTCGCGCGGGGAGTTGTTCGAGGGCGGATTTGTTGTCGGAGAATTTTTTCAGGATCATGAGCAAACGCTCCATCTGCGCCTGCACCGGCAGGCCGTGCAGCCCGCGCCGGATGGTCGTCACCTTGTCCAAAATGGCCTTGGGCAGGAGCAGCTCTTCGCGCCGCGTGCCCGATTTTTCGATGTCGATGGAGGGATAAACGCGCGCCTCGGCCAGGCGGCGATCAAGCACGATCTCCATATTTCCGGTGCCCTTGAATTCCTGGAAAATCACTTCGTCCATGCGCGAGCCAGTGTCGATCAGCGCCGTGGCCACGATGGTCAGCGCGCCGGCTTCCTCGGTCTGGCGGGCTGCTGCGAAAATTTTACGTGGAATTTCGAGCGCGCGCGAAGAAATGCCGCCGCTCATGGTATTGCCCTTGGAGCCGACGTTAAAGGCGCGACCCAGGCGCGTGATGGAATCGAGCAGGATGAAGACATCGCGGCCGCTTTCAACGAGCCGCTTGGCGCGTTCGATGACCAGCTTGGCCAGGCGGACGTGGCTCGCGTTTTCCTGGTCGTTCGACGACGACCAGATCTCGCCGCGTCCGGCCAGGAACTGGCGGAAATCAGTTACTTCCTCGGGGCGCTCGTCGATGAGGACGATCATGACGAACGTGTCGGGGGAGTTCATCAAAACGCCGTCCGCGATGGCCTGCATCAGCATGGTTTTGCCGGAGCGCGGTGACGCGACGATCAGGCCGCGCTGGCCGTGGCCGATGGGCGTCATCAAATCGAGTACGCGCGTCGAAAGCTTGTCCGCGCCGTTTTCCAGCTTGATCCAGCGGTTCGGGTTGATGGTGGTCAATTCCTCGAAGGGAAGCTGGTCGCGGTACAAATCGATGGCGCGGTCGTTCACTTGCTGCAGCTCGATCAATTGCGGGCCTCGGCCGTTGGAAACGCTCATGCCGGAGAGTTGCACGCCGTCGCGTAAGGCGTTGCGCTTGATCATGTCCGGCGGGACAAAGACGTCCTGCGGCGTTGGTGCGCTGCCCCTTTCGGGTCTGCGCAAGAAGCCGTAACCTTTATCGTGAATTTCGAGAATGCCCGCTACGGGCGATGAATCTGACATGGAAAACGCACCACCCCGACGGGGGCTATGCACGACGCAAGATTGCCCATTCCGCCCTCTAAAGCAAGCTATTATTTTGGCGGCGGCGGCGGCTGGACCTTGCCCACCAATCCGAGAACGGCCTGCCAGAAGAGTTGAAACGGAATGCTGGGACCGGCCTTGGGATCGGCGGCGGGCTGCGACTCGTCGCCATTTTTCGGGTATTCGTTCGTGCCGCCGCTCTTGAATACGCGGTCTTCCATCGTGAGATCGATCACCCAGGTGGGACCTTGCCCCGGATAATAGTAGGTCGGCGCCCAGTTGTAGACCTTCGCGGCGTTGAGCGCCTGGATGAATTTAAACCAGTCGTCTCCAGAGGGATGCACGGTGAGGTCTTCCAATATCTTGTCTCCCAGCGTGACCTTGTAGATGACGGCGTCGCCTGACGATTGCACAACCACGGAGGCGCTTTTGTCGTCCCGCTCGATGTAGAGGCTGGTAAAGCGGGCCGGTGGGAAAGGCTCCGCGACGATGGTTGCGGCGTGGAGGGGCAACCCCAGAATCAGGGCGAGGAGCGCCAGGGTGAGGGCCTTCATGGATGGAGGATAGCACGGGGCGACGTTGATGGATAGCAGGCCCAAAGAGCTCGGTCCTGATCCTGCTTGTGCTCCATGCAATCCATGAAAAAAATGACGCAAAATTAATGCATTCTTTTAGTGGCCGATAATACAAGTGTCGCTATTTTGGCTTCTGAAATGAGTTCCAGTATGTTGTACCTCGCCGATATTGTCCTGCCGATCTCTTCCCCGCCGCTCGCCCATGGCGCGGTCCGGGTGGAGGGATCGGAAGTTGTTGCCGTTGGGTTGGCCGCCGATTTACCTCCCCAGCCGGGCGAAACTGTCACGGATCTTGGCGCAAGTACGCTTTTGCCGGGCCTGATCAACGCCCATTGCCATCTCGATTTCACGCGATTCAAGGGCGCCATCGCTGCGAAGCAAAGTTTCACGGAATGGATCAAGACGATCAACGCGCTGAGGCGGTCGTTCACCACGCAGGATTACATCGATGCGATCGCTGAAGGATTCGAGATGCTGGCCCAGGGCGGGGTCACGACCGTGGCGAATATCGAGGCTTTCCCGGAACTGCTTCCGCATCTTCCGGTGCCACCCCTGCGCACCTGGTGGTTCCTGGAACTGATCGATGTCCGCTCGCGGATCAACGGGGATGAAACGCTCCTTGGTGCGCTGAGTTTTTTCGAAAAACATCCCGAATGGCTGGGCGGCTTCGGGCTCTCTCCCCATGCGCCCTACACCGCTTCCGTCGATCTCTACCGCCTGGCCCGCACCTGCGGGGAAAAATACGGAATGCTTTCCACTACGCATATCGCCGAGTCGGTGGAGGAGCACGAGATGTTTTCCCATGCGAAGGGTCCGCTTTACAATTTCCTGGGAAGCCTGGGCCGGGACAACTCGGATTGCGGGCAGGGATCGGCGTTGTCCCACTTGGTGGAGCATGGCGTCATCGGCTCCAACTGCATCATTGCGCATCTGAATTATCTTCAGGATTACGATTACGAGCTGGTAGCGCGCTCGGGGGCTTCGGTGGTGCATTGCCCCAAATGCCACACCTACTTTGGCCACGCGCCGTTTCCCATGAAGGCGTTGCGCGAGTACGGCGTCAATGTTTGCCTCGGCACCGATAGTCTGGCCAGCAACAGCTCGCTCGATATGCGTTCCGAGATGCGCGAGGCGCAGACGCTGCACGGCTTGACCGATCGCGATGTGCTGGAAATGGTCCTGCTCAACGGCGCGCGCGCCTTGGGCCAGGCGGGAAAGCTCGGCCAGATTTCACCGGGAAGCGTGGCGGACCTTGTGGTTTTTCCTCATGCCGGAGCGCCTGAACCAGATCCCTACCGTCGCGTTGTCCAATCCCATGAGGAGCCCAACCTGCTACTGGTCAACGGGCGTCCCTATGGACAGCACCGAAAAGGGTTGGCGAGTCCCCGCATTCTTTTATAGTGCGCCTATGTCATTGCAGCGCGCGCGTGAAACCCTGGAGTTGATGCTCGGGCATCTCGGTCTTGTTTTCGAGGTGGAGGAGATGGAGCCGGCTGGGCGGCACGTGCTCAATATCCACTCGCGCGAAGCGGGCAGATTGATCGGCCGGGACGGCCAGATCCTTGAGGATTTGCAATATCTTCTCAATCGCATTTTGAACCGCGGCGAGGAGGGATCCGCGAATGTGATCGTCGATGTGGAAGGTTATCGCCAGAAAGAAAAGCAGGATTTTCTCGGTCGCATCCGTGAACTCGCCGAGGAGGTGAGGCGGACCGGGCGTCCGCTGGTTCTCGCGCCGATGAACTCATTTGACCGGCGACTCGTTCATCAAGCCTTTGCCGAAGATCCGGAAATTGCCACCCACAGTGAAGAAAGCACCGCGCGCCTGAAGCAAATCACCCTGGCTCTTCGAAGCTCGATCGGCGCGCCGAGTCAAACTGAATCCTCTTCCAGTCGTGAATGACCCTGACGGCCCGGTTGCTTCGGATCATTGGCCCGAAGGGTTGATCCGCATTCATCCGACCGTTCAATTTACCGCACCTGACCCCCAGACCGGCGAAATTCTGAAAGCGGTCGATTGGACAATTCCCGGTTTATGGTCGTTTGCAAAACTGGAATCGTCCGATGCCAAGTCGGCCTATTGGGTCGATTTCCCTTATTCGATCGGGCTGCTCGCCCCGACTTACCTGAACATCCAGACCGGCAAAGCCAGTTCAGGACCTACGGTGCAGTGGTATGGAGAGCGTTTGCAGCGGGCGTGGGCTGGGCGAATTGACCGGCCGGTGCATTTGCGGGTCAAGAAATTCAAGGAAACCCGGAAGCCGGTTCTCCTGAATTGCCTCTACCCCTGGCATGGCGATGCCGTCAGCCTGCTTCTGCGTTCGAAGGCGCTGCACGAACATGGGTTAGATGTGATTGTGCTCATCGGTCCAAGCCTGGAAAGACTGCTGCCCAAGTATCTCGCCGAAGCTTGGATTATAGAGGGAAAGAACGACCTGGAGGTCTGGAACGAGGGGCTCAGCCGGAGCGTTAAACAGGAGGTTTCGCGTTTGGCGGAATGCTACATTCCCCGTAGTTTCAAACCCGCCCACGTCGACCCAGTCGACTTGGCGGAGGTAACGGGAACGACCCCTTTTGTCAGAGAGAATTGGTCGGAAACATTGCTGAAGGGCCCGGTCGTCACGTTTATTTCAAGAGATGATCGATGCTGGTCCGAAATGGAGAACAGATTCGCGGACAAAATTTTGCGAGGACCTCTCAGGGTTTTCCGGGAAATGCTTGACCGGCGCCGGGATCTCCGCCGGATCAGAAACCAGCAGAAGCGTCTCGAACAGTTGGCCCGGCAGCTCCAGAAAATCTCACCCCATTTGGAATTCACCGTGTGCGGGCTGAAAAGCAAACACCAGTTCCCAGCCAACATAAAGGATCTGCGCTTTGATCGAATGAACGAGGAGATCAATCGCTTGTGGGATGAGCAATGTTCCCGCAGTCACGTCGTGATCGGTGTCCACGGATCGCACACCATGCCTCATAATGGCTTCGCGGGTTCTTTTATCGAGTTGGTGCCTCTCGACAAATGGGGCAATTTGCTGAACACGCCATTTGTGACGACACGCGACGAGCGTGAAACGCTTTTCTGCTACCGATTTTTGCCGCTGAGCACCACGCCTCACGAATTGGCCCCAATAACCTTGAGTCTGATTTATAACTATCCTTCCATGCGATTCGCTTACCGCCGCGACTTTCCCGAGCCGGTCTCCGACAGCGATTACGCGACAATCGTTCAAGATCAAAAAAAGCGCATGGCCGCGATTGTGCAATGCACCGATAAACTTAGGGATCTTTTGGCGCCCTAGGAGGGTTTTCGGGGCGGATGGAGCCGATCAAAGTATTGCTATAAAACCGCCTCCTGCCTATGGTCTTGCGATTTCTATCGCGCCGCAAATTTGCCGTGGTCCTGACAGAACCTGAATCCAAAAAATATGAGTAAAAAGGCCCTTATTTCGGGAATCACCGGCCAGGACGGTTCTTATCTCGCCGAATTGCTCCTCTCCAAAGGCTACGAGGTGCACGGCATCATCCGCCGCTCCAGTTCGTTCAATACCGAGCGGATCGATCATCTTTATCAGGACCCTCATGTCCATGGCGTGAAGCTTTTCCTGCACTACGGTGACCTGAGCGATTCGGCCTCTCTCATGAAGTTGCTGCACGATCTCCAACCCGACGAGGTTTATCATCTCGGCGCCCAGAGCCACGTCCGCGTCAGCTTCGATGTGCCCGAATACACTGGCGATGTCACGGCGCTGGGCACGACCCGGCTCCTGGAAGCCATTCGCGAGACAGCTCCGAAGGCCCGCTTCTATCAGGCCTCCAGCAGCGAAATGTATGGGCTGGTGCAGGCCGTTCCGCAGCGGGAAGACACGCCGTTTTATCCGCGCAGTCCCTACGGCGCGGCCAAGGTTTACGCCTACTGGATGACGGTCAACTACCGGGAAAGTTACCAGATTCATGCCAGTAACGGCATTCTCTTCAATCACGAATCGCCCCGGCGCGGAGAGACATTTGTCACCCGCAAAATCACGCGCGCGCTGGCGCGAATCAAGACCGGTATGCAGAAGGAACTCTATCTCGGAAATCTCGAGGCTAAGCGCGACTGGGGCTACGCGCCCGAATATGTGGAGGCGATGTGGCTCATGCTTCAGCAGGAGCAGGGCGACGATTACGTGATCGCCACCGGGGAAACCCATTCGGTCCAGGAATTTCTCGAGGAGGCCTTCGGTTGCGCGAACCTCGATTGGAAGGAATACGTGAAGATCGATCCCCGTTATTATCGTCCGGCGGAAGTCGACCTGCTGATCGGCGACGCCTCGAAGGCCAAAAAAATCCTGAACTGGCAGCCGAAAACCACCTTTGCCGAATTGGTGAAAATCATGGTCAAGGCCGACAGTGACGATCTGGCCCTGCAACTCAGCGGCAAGAATATCCGGAGTTGAAGCGAAGATGAAACCGAGTGACGCCATTTATGTCGCGGGGCATCGGGGGATGGTCGGTTCGGCGCTCGTCCGGCTCCTGCAGGCGCGCGGCTTCACGAATCTCCTGCTGCGCACCCGTGCGGAACTCGACCTGGGCGATGCCCGGGCCGTGCGCGCCTTTTATGAGAAATACCGCCCCGATTACGTTCTGGTCGCGGCGGCCAAAGTCGGAGGCATCGGGGCCAATGCCGCGCAGCCCGTCGAATTTCTCAGCGAGAATTTACAGATCGAACTCAACCTCATCAACGGAGCCCACGCGGCGGGTGTGAAGAAACTTCTTTTTCTCGGTAGCTCCTGCATCTATCCCCGGCTTGCGCCCCAGCCGATGAAGGAGGATGCGTTGCTGACCGGCAGTCTGGAACCGACCAACGAGGCCTATGCCCTGGCGAAAATTTGCGGCATTAAACTTTGCCAGGCTTACGCCAAGCAATATGGCGCGAACTTCATTTCCGCCATGCCGACCAACCTCTACGGATCAGAGGATAATTTTGACCTTCAGACTTCGCATGTCCTGCCCGCGTTAATCCATAAATTTCATCTCGCCAAGGAAAAGGCACAACCGAGCGTGACGCTTTGGGGCACCGGCAGCGCGTACCGGGAATTCCTGCACGTCGATGATCTGGCGCAGGCCTGCCTCTTTCTCATGGAGCGCTACAATTCCCCCGAACTCATCAACGTCGGATGTGGTTGCGACATCACGATTCGCGATGTGGCCGAACACGTCAGCAAAGTGGTCGGCTATTCCGGCCGGATCGAATGGGACACCACCAAACCGGACGGCACACCGCGCAAATTGCTCGACGTTTCCAGGCTGAACCAACTCGGCTGGAAGGCTGCCATCCCCCTTGAAGAGGGTATTCGTTCCACCTATCAGTGGTGGCTCGCGAATCGGTAAGCTACCTAACCACGTCATCCGCCCCGCGCACTAATTCCATCGTGCGCAAAACACCGCGCACCTTGGCGATTTCGTGTGTGCGCAAAAGGCTTGCCTGACCCAGCAGCGCGAGCACGGCGAAGAACGACTCCGCCACGCGCACCTCGTCCTCGAAGCACTCAAACGCGTGCGGCAACGCCTGGCACACCGGCCAGCCGAGCGCGCGCAGGCGAAAACTGTTGAGGAAAACGTGCATCTGGTGCCGGACTCGCGCGCCGCTGTCCTGCAAATTCCGGTAATAGAAACCGAGCCCCGGATCGATCCAAATGCGCGCCACGCCCGCGTTCGTCGCCGACTCGATCTGCCGGGCAAAAAATTCGTAGAGCGCGGCGACCGGATCGCGGCCCAGGTCGAGTTCGCCGACCTCGCGCACGTTGTCGCCCTGGACGAAACAGATGATCACCCCGGCGTCGAAGTCGGCCACTTCGCGAAAAATTTCTTCGCAAGCCATCGTGCCGGTTAGGTTGAGCACCTTCGCGCCCGCTTTCAGGCAGGCCGTGGTCACGCTTGGGTGATAAGTCTCCACCGAAACGCAAATCCCCGCCGCGGCCAGCTCGCGCACAATGGGAACGACCGCGCGGGTTTGCGCTGCTTGGTCCACCTGCGCCGCATGGGCCAGCGTCGACTCGGCGCCCACGTCGATGATCGCCGCGCCCTGCTCGTGCAGCACGCGCCCGCGCCGGATCGCCGCGTCCGCGTTCAGCGTCACGCTTTCGCGATACCACGAGTCGGCGGAGAGATTCACCACGCCCATCAGGTAGGCCTGCTTCTCAAAATCGAAACGATGCGGGCCGAGGGCAAAATCGGTCACGGGCAGCGCGGTCGCATCGCGGTATTTTTCGTGCAAAGCCGCAAGCGTGGCGAGATCAAGCATGGAATGAGCCTAGGCGCTAGACGCGCTTTGTGCAACGCAGGCGCAGCACGGGTGCAATCGCTTTTTGTAGTGCGCATGGCAGGGCAAAAAGTTCATTCAATGACGTTTGCCAATGCATCCGCGCTGTGTATAGTTTCGGCGCATGTCCGCAACCCAAACCGCCCCTTCACCTGTCGCCACCGCGAGCGATCCCGTCGCTGCGAAACCGATCAACAGGAAGAATCCCCACATCGTCATCCTGGGAGGCGGTTTTGGCGGCCTGAATCTGGCCAAATCGTTGCGCAATGCGGATGCGCAGATCACCCTGATCGACCGGCAGAATCATCACCTTTTCCAGCCCCTCCTTTACCAGGTGGCGACGGCGAGCCTTTCTTCGGTGGAAATTGCCAAGCCGTTGCGCTCGATTCTCAGCGACCAGGAAAACGTTGCCGTGTATCTGGGCAAAGTCGAAGCCATCGATCTTAAGACCCGCACCATTATCCTGTCGGACCGCAACGTTACCTACGATTACGTCATCATCGCGCTGGGGGGCGTCACCAGTTACTTCGGCCATCCCGAATGGGCCGAACACGCGCCCGGCCTGAAGTCGATCAACGACGCCTTGCGCATCCGCCGCGAAATCCTTTTCGCCTTTGAAAAGGCCGAGCTGAGCAGCGATGCCGAAGAAGTAAAAAAGCTGACAACTATTATCATCGTGGGCGGAGGACCGACCGGGGTGGAACTCGCGGGCGCCTGCAAGGAACTGGGCCGTTTCGTCATGCGTCATGATTTCCGCAAGATCGATCCGACGAAGGTGCGCGTGATCTTGATCGAGGCCGCCGACCGCATCCTGATGCACCTGCCGCGCGATCTTTCCGCCAGCGCCCAGCGCCAGCTCGAAGACATCGGCGTGGAAGTTCGCCTGAATACCATGGTCAAGGACATCAAGGGAGAAACCGTGGTCGTTTCGCACAAGGAAAAGCCCGAGGCGCTCGAGACCCTCGGTGCGGCTACCATCGTTTGGGCGGCCGGCGTCGGCGCCAATCCAATCACCCGCACGCTCGGTGTCGATATCGACCGCGCCGGACGCATCAAGGTCAATCCCGACCTGAGCATCCCCGGCTTTCCCGAAGCGTTTGCCATCGGCGACATCGCCTTCATCCTCAACAAGGATGGTACGCCGGTGCCGGGCGTCTCGCCCGCCGCCATTCAAATGGGCCAATTCGTGGCCAGGACGATTGAAACCGAACTGGCCGATCCGGCCATGCGTCCCGACCAACGCGATCCGTTCAAGTATTGGGACAAGGGCACCATGGCGACCATCGGCCATTCGCGTGCCGTGGCCATGATCGGGGGGGTGAAATTCAGCGGCTTTCTCGCCTGGCTGGCCTGGCTCGGGGTGCACATCCTCTTCCTGGTCGGTTTTACCAACAAGCTGACGGTGGTTATCCGCTGGGTGTGGGCCTTCTTCACCCGCCGCCAGGGTGCGCGCGTGATCACCGCTCACGATGGCCGCGGCACCTCGGCCTCCGCGATGACGACCGCGCCCTCGACTTCGATGGTCACCCCGCCCAAGACAGTTTAAATGGACGCATTGGGTGGCCCGGACAACTCGTTGTCCGGGTGCGCGAGCGCGGCATCGCGAGCGCACAGGAGGTCGCCGGACAATTTGCAAATCAACGGACTGCCTCCTGTCGTCCAGAAAAAGCGCCTCTACCTAAATCGAAAATGGTCTAATGGGTCGGCGCGGCATTTGTCTCGGGGGCGATTAATCCCGAGGGCGCGGGACTCTGGCTCTTGGTCGACGAATTTGTCGGGTGGTTCGTACTGTCCGGGTGAAACGAATTATCGAGCGGGCTCTCGAATGGATTGTGCGCCTGATCGGTTTCCGGTGAAGCGGGTACAGCGGGTGAAGCCGGACCCGTTGACCCGGTCGCCGAGGCTTGGGGTTTCGTGGCCGGCATGGTTTCTCCCAGGATATCCTTCAGGCTGGTCCGGGCATACGGGTTGAACCAAAGCGTGACCCGCCGCTCGATGCCATCCTGGTCTTGGTAGAAATCGGGCCGATAGAGATAAATCTGCTCCGGTTTGGCGTCGGATGGCGGGTGGGACCAATAGGTGGGCAGGCTCATCGTGATCCAATATTTCACCTTGCGCGTGTCAGCCGTTGGATCGATCTCCGTGCCGAGGAGCGCGGGTGCGTTCGTCCCGGTCATGTTGGCCGCCGGATTATTCGTGCCTGGCGTATATCCCGGAATGATTGGGGTGGGAGCAGGAGGCTGCTCCGCCAACTCGTCGTGCAACGTTTTCGGCGCGAGCATCCCGCCGTCCTTGCTGAGGTCGGCAAAGTCGGCCGGATGAGGGCCGGGCCGGTCGATTTCGCGATAGGTCAAATAGGTGTGGCGGCAATCGGTGGAATCCTCGAGCTGGGTTTGGGCCACATCGGGTTTGGCGACGATGTCGGGCGTGATGGGATTGGCGAATTGGGCGAGCGTTACAAACGTCCACTCATCCGTTTTGCTGTAACGGTCGAGCGGCGCTTCGACATAGTTGCCGTCGTCGTCCACCTCGCCACTGCGCCAGCCGATATACTTATCCGTGGCGCGAATCTCGACAATCTCCGGCAGCCAGAAGGGGCCCGGATACCAGGACCAGACTTTGTCCGCGCCGCGTTTCCAGTAGCCATAGTGTTCGGTGGCCCAGCTATGCGGCAAATTGCCCTTCCAGTACCAGCCGTACTCGGTGTAAATCCACCTGCCATCGGTATAGGGAGCCAAATGATCGCGCGGCGTATAGGCCCATTTCCCGTCAATCTTCGACCAGGCGCCGTAGGGATTGAGCAACTGCAGAGCCGTATCGAAATCGGTCTCACCACGGTCGGTGTAGGGGGTATCGACGGTCATTCCGCCGTGCGAGATCATTTGCGTGCCCAGCAGAGCGAGACAAAAAAGGGCAAGACGAAAGGTGTGGGATGACATAAATAAGGCGAAGGGCGAGATGCCTGGAAGCGCCAAAAAATAAAGCCCTCGCCGCCTTCTGGCAAGGTTTCGGGCTGGCGTCACGTGTTTGTAACAAAGGTCGACGGCTACCTGAGAATCTTCGCCAGACCCTGCTCGAAACTTTCGGGGACGTAGGCAAACGTCTCCGTAGCGGGGAGCGGATCGCCCGTGTTGTCCTCCACTGCCATTTTGAGGACTTCGCTGCATTGCAGTCCACGGGGTGCGAAGGCATTAAGAGGCTCGCTGGCAAGGATGAGCGGTTCGCCGGGCACGTAATAAACGATCACCTGCCGCCATCGATAGGCCGTGAGGAGGAGCGCCATCCAGAGGCCCGCGCCTATTTCGGTCATGATCGGGCTGACTATGTCGGTCGCCAGGCCCGCGATGAGCAGGCAGGGAAAGAGAATCGTCGCCCACCAGAGAAGCTTGCGCAGAATGAGCAGGAGGGGAATTTCCTCGTAGATGCCCTTCTTTCCGAGCGCGGTCATGATTTTAAAGACCATTTCACGCCAGGAAAACGCGACTGGCCCGACGAGATCGTAGGTCCGTCCGACGGCGGCCTCCTTTGCCGGGGCCAGGGCGAAACAACGGGCGACTTCGCGTACACTGACCGGCTGGATGAGTGGCTCGCCGCCGTTGAGCAGCGGAAAGGAATAGAGTTGAAGGAAATCAAGCGGCCAGGAAAGCGCGCGCCGCAGCAGATTGAGCAGCCGGTCGCGTTCATCGTGGCCGTAGATGAGCGAGGGCCGGAAGATCGTCCAATCGAGCCCGCTTTGCCGGACGAGTTCCTCGGCCTGCCATTTGGTGAGGTGGTAACGGGAGCGCGCGAAGGGCCGCGTTCCAATGGCGCTCATCTGGACCCAACGGGTCACGCCAGCTTGTTTCGCGGCGGCGAGAACGTTGCGTGTCGCCTCTGTGTGGGCCTGCTCGTAGGTCACCTGCGAGGTCTCGGCGATGATGCCGATGAGATGGATGACGGCCCGCACACCCGCCATGGCGGCTGGAAGCGTGTCAGGCCGGAGCGCGTCGCCCTGGATAAGTTCGACCCGTGGATGGCGGGCGAAGGGGTTTCCTCGTTCGGGGTGGCGTACCAGGAGGCGCACCGGGTAGCCGAGGGCAAGGAGCTCTCCGACCACTTCCTGTCCCACAAATCCGGTGCCGCCTGTAACAAGAATCATAAGACCCCTCTCTCCGCCACTTTTTGCAGGTTAGGCATGGCTCAAGACCAAAGGAAACGCTTAAACAACTTTTTTACGGTTTAGTTGCGTTTCCATTGACGTCGCAGCGACAAATGGTGCTAAATTGCCTTGATGGTGATTGGCTATTTCAATTTTCCCCGGCACGGCTACCTGGCTTGCCTGATTGCGCTAACCTTTATCCTTCCAGTACTTCGCTTGGTTGCGGATGAGATCACCAAAACCGACGGCAGCGTAATCACGGGGACCATCCTGGGTGTTTCCGGTGATCAGGTTACCGTCGAGAGCCGCACCTCCGGGGGAGGGATTGCCCAAGTCCCCTATTACATCACGGACATTAAGTCGATCAACATGGCGGTGCCACCGGAAGTGACCAAGGTCCAGGCCCAGGGCGTGCCACCTGGCGTCGTCATTGCCGCATTGGAGCCGCAGGTCAAACAATTTGCCGGTTTGCCCGTCGACTGGGTCGTCGCGGCCATGGCGCAACTCGGTGACGCCTACTCGCGTGTTGGCCAATCGGGTCAAGCTCTCGCGATTTATAATAAGATCAGTGAGTTGTATCCCGGCAGCGCGTACGAAAACGTGGCCAAAGCGGGAAAGGCCAGGTTAAGTCTCGAGGCGGGTAAAATCGACGAAGCGCTCGCCGCCGTGCAACCGATCGTTGATCAGGCCAATAAAAACATCGCGTCTTCGCCATCGGATGGCGCGCTTTACGCCAGCGCATTTTTGGTTTATGGCCAGGTGTTGGAGGCGCAAAAAAAACCGCAGCAAGCCCTGGAAGCCTATCTGACTGTCAAAACCATGTTTTACCAAAATCCCAATCTCGTTGATCAGGCCGATCAACTCGCCAAGAACCTGCGCGATCATAATCCGGGACTTGGTGTCGAATAGTTTTATCCACCCAACCACGTAACCGCCTGAATCCCAGATTCCTTATTTGATTATGTCTTCCATTCTACCTCCTCCGCTGAAAGCCGGTTTGCTCGCCCTTGTGCTGCTGGCTGCATCGTTCCTTATTAACTCGCTGCCAGCTCAAGACACGGCCGCACCAGCACCCGCCGCAGGGGCTAATGGAACCCCCGCCGCAGGCGGAGATACTGGCGCCGCAGGGGCTAATGGCGCTCCCGCCGCCGAACCTCCCAAAGCGACGACTCTTGCGGACATGCTCTACCAGGGTGGTTTTGTCATGTATATTCTCGCGGTCGCCTCAATCTGTCTGGTCTGGTTTACGGCGGAAGGTTTCGTGATCCTGCGCGCTTCCAAGTTGGCGCCTCCCGCCCTGATCGCCCGCATTCGGGAGGCTTTTAAAGCCGGAAATTATCAGGAAGCTTGGAATATCTGTAAGGCCAACCGCTGCTTTCTCAGTAACGTACTCGGAAACGGACTGGAGAGGGTCGGGCGGAGCAAGGACGCCGTCGAATTCATTGTCGAGGAAACGGCCCTCCGTGAAGCGAACGACTTGAAGACCAATACGACCTATCTTTCCGTCATCGGGGTTGTCTCGCCCATGATCGGGCTGACCGGCACGGTCTGGGGCATGATCGGCGCCTTCAAAACCCTGGGCGACAACGGCATTTCCAACCCGTCCCTCCTGGCGGGCAAAATCGGCGAGGTGCTTGTGGCCACGATGTCGGGCTTGGTCGTTGCGGTGCCCGCCTTCATTTTCTTCTATATTTTGCGCGCACGCGCCCAGAGCGCGATCCTTCACGCCGAATCCCAAGTTTACCGCCTCCTGGATGAAATCCCCTACGAGCAGCTTTCCGGGGTGCGCATTGGTGAAAACTTCGGGACTGATCAGTCGGCCAAGTCACGTCAGATTCGTTCCGGCGTTTCGCAGAAAGTTTCCCGCAACGTTACCACCAATTGTCCCTCCTGTAACGCGCCCATTACGGTCGGCACCACGCCGTGTCCCAATTGCCACACGGTGCTCGACTGGGGCACTTAAGACTTACACTTCCCGGTTTCTCCCACCATGGCTTCTCCTACCGTCAAACGTCAGCGCAAGCGCAGGCGCATCGATACCGACGGGGATCCGGAATTCCAGGTCGCGCCGATGGTCGACGTCCTGCTTGTTTTGATGTTGTTCTTCATGGCCATCACTTCGACCGAAGTGCTCAAGAAGGACAAGAACCTGCAACTGGCCGATGCCAAGAATGCCAAGCCGGCCGAAAAATCGCATACCAAGAATGAAATTGTCGTCAATGTCGATTGGGACGGCATCAACAGCGTGGCGCAGTTTTCCATGGATGGCGTTTCCTATCCCACGGCCGATTCCATGCAGGGCGTTTTGGCCACCCAGCATCAACAAAATCCGGCGGCTTACGTCGTGATCCGCGCGGATAAAAATGTTGAATACAGTAACATTTCGGATTTGATGGGCGCCTGCTCGAATGCGGGCATCAGCACGGTAACCTTTGCCGTCCTGATCGGTGGCAACAACAATAAACAAGCTCCCGCCCCAGAGGGCGCAGCTACTAACTAACAAACATTATGGCAGGTGGAGGCGGAAGCGACGGTGAATTTGGATTTCAGATTGCACCGATGTTGGATATTTTATTTGTGCTCCTGCTCTTTTTCATGGTTTCGGCCGGAGCGCAAAAGCACGAGGCGTCCCTCACCACGCAGTTGCCCGGCGGGGCTCCGGGCGGTGACGTGCCGGTGCAGATCGGCATCGATGAGGATGGTCAAGTCAGCGTTTCCGGTGCGCCGGTCGATTCGCCCACCGACCAGGTTTTGCCGGACTTGGAGAAGCGCCTTGAGGGAATCGTTGCGGCCAATGCCACGCAGCCGGTCGTCGTCACCCCAACGCGGAGCACGCGTCATCAACGGGTCGTGGATGTGCTAAATGCATGTGCCACGGCCAAGGTCAAAAACCTGGCCTTCGGCACTCCGGCGGATTAGCCCCAGGAAAAGCATGGCCCAGGCATCAACGTTTAAAGACAGGCAGTGGTTCGAAAAAATATCCCGCTCGGGCTATTTTTTCGGCGCCCTGCTGTTTCATTTAATCGTCTTTTTCATGATTGCCACCTGGGTTATTTTTCCGGCATTCCATCCGCCCACGGACGATTTTACAAAAACCTACCTGCCGCCTTCAGCGCCGCCGCCCCCGCCCCCGCCGCCGACTCCGCAGACCGTGCAGGTGCCCACTACGGCCGTCTCCACTCCCACGACGACGATCACCTCGGTGAATCCGACTGCGACTTTCAGCGTTCCCATGCCGGATATCACTCCGACAACGACCCCGACCAATGTGCAGCAACAAATGACGCAACCGGTCGTGTCGAAGCCGAATTCCCTTTCTGCCGAGCGGCTGACCCAAATCGCTCAAACGGAACAGGGCTGGGGCCGGGACAGAAATAACATCCTCGAATCCAACAGCGATCCCAAGAACATCACGGCCAAATTTCCGGTTTATCTGGCCTCTTACGCCAACGGCGATTGGGGATGTAATAGCATTTTCCATAATGGGAAGCTAGACGCCGGAAGTCTCCCCAATCTTGTCGCCAAGATAAACGAATGGAGCCAGGGCCATATCACCGGCGAAGTGGAACCGACCCCCTTGAACATCGGCGCCCCCGAACTGATGGATAAAAAGCCGCCCTTTATTTTCTTTACCGGGCACAAGGACTTCATCCTGACGGATCAGGAAATCCAGAACCTGCGGGATTACCTCCAGGTTGGCGGAGCGATCTGGGGTGACAACGCCCTGGCGGGACGAGGTTCCCGTTTCGACGTGGCTTTTCGCCGGGAAATGAAACGGGTGGTTCCCGATCTCGACAAGAATTTTCAGCCGGTGCTGCTGACCGACGACATTTTTACCAAAAGCTGGTATCCGATCTCCAAAGTGCCCGAGGGCATGAATTACTATGCCGAACCCCTCGAGCATCTCGACATCGACGGCAAGCTCGCCATTCTCTACACGCCGAATGATTACAGCGATATGTTCAGTATGCGGATCTTGCCTGGCGATACTGGAATAATGGGTGATCGCCTTCCCACTAATTGGACTGGACCGCCACTCCTGACCAGCGGACTGTTCCTCCACAACAACAACGTCTTTTTTCGCAATTTCACGCTGCCGAGTTGCCTGGCCTGCCAACAGCTTGGTATGAACATCATCGGCTACATGCTGGTGCGTTTTGACAAGGATCTACTCCTGACGCCTTAAACCAGCCGTCCCAAATCCCCCGGCAGCGGTGAATCGAAGCGCATCGCTTTGCGCGTGATGGGATGCGGAAAACGAAGCGTGCTGGCATGAAGCGCGATGCGTTTGATCGGATTGGTCTCCGCGCCATACTTTTTATCGCCGACGATGGGGCAGCTCGCTTCGGCGAGTTGCACGCGAATCTGGTGACGACGGCCTGTCTCCAGGGTCAACTCAACCAGCGTCGTCTCCTTGCCCTTTTTCATCACGCGATAATGGGTGACGGCGTGGCGCGTTTCAGGCCCCTCTTCCGCAGGGTAAACCTTCAGCGGGTTCGACTCATCGAGATGCGAATCGAATTTTCCCGCATCGCCGGACGGTGCGCCCTCGACCACGGCCAGGTATTTTTTCTCCACCGCTTCCCAGCCTTCCTGAAGCGCGACCTTGGCCGGTTCGTTTTTGGCGAAAATCATCAATCCCGATGTTTCACGATCCAGCCGGTGCACAACCCAGACCCGTTCGCGGCCGCGCGGGTTGCCCAGCCGCACATGGTTGGTGAGAAAGGCGTAGGCGGTTTTCTCCTCTTCCGATGGACTCGCGATGCTCAAAAGCCCCGCCGGTTTCTCGATGACGATAATGTCGGCGTCCTCGTGCCGGATGCGAATGCCGCCCGCCAATTTTGTTTCCGGCGCGGCCATTCCCTTCGGACGAATCAGCACTGAATCGCCCGGTTTGAGGGAGTGATTGAACTGGGTGATGACGCGGTCATTGACTGCGACCGAGCCGAACTTCAACCACGCGCGCACCTGCTTCTTCTTCGTCTCGGGCCACGCTTCGAACAGGTACGCGAGAAGTTCCGAGGGCTTCGATACAATTCGCGCGGGAGGCATGATGGCATTGTAGTCAGGTGCAGCCGCGATTCACAGGCCGTTCATTGGGAGAGATTTAATCTCAACTAATCTGCGCGCGGAGGACTTTGTAGTCGATTTTGCCGGTGCCCAGGAGCGGGAGGGCGTCAACGCGGCGGACTTCGTCGAGGCGCATGATACCGCGGAAGCCGGCCTTCGTCAGCAGGGTGTTGGCCTCGCGCAACGGGATGTCGGCGGTCGTGAAAAGAACGATGCGCCGGCCGGATGATGTCTCGATACCCTCGATCGCGACTTGCGGTCCATTTTCGCCCGGCGGATAGGCCGAGGCCAGCGGCTCCTCGATCGCGGGAAGTGAAATCATCTCGCCGCCCGCCTTGAGAAACCGCTTGAGGCGTCCGGCAAAGTGGATGAAGCCCTCCGCATCGACGCGGGCGAGATCGCCCGTGATATACCAGCGTTTGCCGTCGTGCTCGTGAAAAGGGCTCGGGCCGTCGTAATGGAGATAGCCGGGGAAAATGGTCGCGCCATGGACGAGAAGCAGGCCTCGCTCACCGGTCGGCAGCGGCTTTATCGAATCAGGATCGACGACGAGCACCTCCACGCCATCGAGCGGCTGGCCGATGGTGCCGGGACGCAGGTTGTCGTGACGGCTGACCGAGACGACCGGGGAACACTCGGTGATGCCGTAGCCCTCGGAGAGAATCGCGCGCGGCGTCATCTCCTTCGATCGGGCGAAGAGTGCGTCGGGACATTTCTCCGCGCCGGTGACAACGATGCGGAGCGAAGCGAGATCCGCCGGTTTGGCCGCGTTGAGGATGTAGCTGAAAAAAGTCGGCGTGGTGAGGAGCAGCGTCGGCTTGTAGGCGGCAATCTTGCGGACGAGGCCGTGCGCGTCTGTGGGATCGGCATGATGGACAACGCGTACGCCGCCCGCCAGCGGCAGGACGATATTTCCGCTCAAGCCAAAGCTGTGAAACGGCGGAAGGAAGCCGAGCAGGATGTCGCCGCGTTTGAAGCCCATCGCGGAAGCGCCGGCCTGGACGTCGGTCAGGATGTTGCGATGCGTGAGCGGCACGGCCTTCGGCGCCTTTTCCGAGCCGGAGGTGAAAAGGACAACGGCGGTCTCGTTCGGCTCGAAACGGGGCAGACTGGCGAGCGCCTTTCCCGGAAAGAGACGGTTGGCCAGAAGCGTGGCGATGGCTTCGGGCTTTCCGATGCCTTTGCGAACGTCTTCCAGAAAAACGTAGTTGACGCCTTCAATTTCCACGCCGATGCGGTCGATGAATTTGCGCGAGGTGACCACGCGCTGAATGCCCATGACCTTCGCGGCGTGATTCAAGTTGACCGGGCCGGTCGTCCAGTTGAGGAGTACGGGCAGTTTGCGCGCCCAAAGAAGCGCCATGAATGAGGTGTCGGCGGCGACGGAAGCCGGCAACATGAGGCCCACCGCAGCACCCGGCAGAGCTGCGAACCGTTTCGACAAAAGGCGAGCGCCCGTGAGCATCTGCCAATAGGTCACGACGCCGGAGAGATCGTCCGAAGCGGCGGCTTCGCCCGGATGCGCGAGGGCCTGGCGCACGAAGGCTTCGAGGATCGTCGGCGCGAGAAGAGAGAAGGCGGCTTCGGGATTTGCGCGCGTTGCATTCCAGATTTTCGGGACGACCGTGGGTTTGAGGCGCTTGCCGGGATCAGGTTCGATCAGGCCCTGCCCCAACGCACCCAACTCGTCCACGGTGGTGGCAATATGATCGCTGCGAAAACCGAAGCGCTGCTCGATGGTTTGCGCGAGGTCCATGCGGTCGAGGCTGTCGAGGCCCAGGTTTTCGAGCAAAGTCGCGGGCTTTTTCTCGTCGTCGGTTAGCGGGCGTTTCAACTTTTCCTCGAGGATATCGAGTACGGCCTGCCGGGTCGCGGGCGTGATTTTTTCGAGAGGTACGTCGAGGCCGCCCTTGGGACGCGGGTAGTCGAATGTCCTGGGTCCAAACCAAAAATGATAAGGCACGTAGACTGGCTCGGTCGAAAGTTCGCGGTTGTACCACGCTTCGAGCCAGGGATTGAGTTTTTCGCGGCTGAAGCCGGGCAACGTTTTGGGATCGACGATTTCAATCGTCATTTTGACCTGGCGGCGCGGAGTGAAGAAAATCAAATGGGCCACGAGAATGCCCAGCGCTTTGACGAATTTTTCCGGGAGGCTCGGCTCCCTGCCGGTAAACGCGTAGGTGGTCATGCTGCCCCAGACGCCGACGGTGCGCACAAGCACGATGGTGGTTTCGGGACGCTGAGCAAGAATGTCGGGCACTGCGCGGGTCGAGCCAACCACTTCAAGCCCGTTGCGCTCGACCCGACCGGAGGGATAAATCAAAAACTTTTCGCCACGATCGAGTCCCGCCACGACCGTATTGATGAGCGGCTCGATCTGTTCCCGCGCGCTTTGGCTGTGCGCAACCATATCGGGCACCTCGAGCGCGTTGATGAATCGCATCAGCGGATTCAGGAAAACGGGCCGATACATGAAGCTGACGACGAGCGGGCGCAGGGGAATCTCGGCGCCGAGCTGGGTCATGACCAGGACGGGATCGATGTGGCCGGGATGATTGGGCATCACGATGACCGGCCCGCGCAATTTTCGCAGCCGGTCGAGGCCCTCGATCTCGACGCGATAGCGGAGCCGGGTCAGCGGGCGGCCCACGTAACGCAGGAAGAGTTGGGAGAGCATGGTTGACTCCTTGCCAAACTAAGGCTCAGGGGTTAAAGCTCAAGTCATCATGAAAACATACGCCTGCATCATGGCCGGTGGAAGTGGCGAACGGTTCTGGCCGCTCAGCCGCATCGCGCGGCCCAAACATCTCGTGCCGCTTCTGTCCGAGACGACCCTGCTGGAGGAAACCGTGCGCCGGGTCGAGCAGGCGCTGCCGAGCAGCCACATTTTTGTCCTCACCAACGCGGCGCAAATCGAGGGTTGCCGCGCGGTGCTGCCGCAGTTGAAGGCGCATCAGTTCGTCGCGGAACCGGCCAAGCGCGATACCGCTCCGGCCTGCGCGCTGGGCACGGCCCTGGTGCGCAATCTCGACCCGGAAGCCGTCGTCGTTTTCCTGCCCGCCGACGCGCTGATCAAGGATGCGGCGACCTTCGCGGCGCAACTCAAGCAGGCTTCCGAACTTGCGGCGAAGCACGATACCATCGTCACGTTTGGGATTCGGCCCGCCCACGCTTCCACCCGCTTTGGCTATCTGGAGGCCGGCGCCGCGTTACCGGAAAGCAGCGCGATCTGTCCATTTTTTCAGGTGGAGCGTTTTGTGGAAAAGCCCGATGCGGCGCGCGCGGAAACGTATCTGAAGAGCGGAAAGTATTTTTGGAACGCGGGCATTTTTCTTTGGAAGACCGGCACGTTTTTGCGCGAGGCGAAGCGTTCCCAGCCGGAGATGGCCCGGTTCATCGAAGATTTTC
>Ga0182024_10004580_pt1 | contig 31665 bp, 28 predicted proteins | sample P32metaG_FD_120480 | JGI IMG/M metagenome (GOLD analysis project Ga0182024, IMG submission 120480) | Permafrost microbial communities from Stordalen Mire, Sweden - P3-2 metaG (Illumina Assembly) | ecosystem: Environmental > Terrestrial > Soil > Wetlands > Permafrost | place: Sweden: Stordalen...
AATAGCTCAGCACCAGCGAAGCGATCGAGGCCACCTGCCAGGCCATCCCCTTCCACACGCCCAAGAGCATGTTGACCCCCAGCACCAGGAGCATCAGCAGGTCGTAGAGGTCCATACGGAAATGACGAATGACTAAGGACGAATGTCTAATGCCTCGGGGGCGGCAATGCTAGCGGCGACGCATTGCGGGCGGCGAGTATAGCCGGTGAATGACGAATGACGAATGCCGAATGTCTAAAGAATGACGAATGACTAAGCACGAACGACGAAATCGAAAGGAGCCCCGCATCGCTAGCAAGGGAGTCCGCGATTCACGCTCGCTAGCTAGCCCTGCGGGCACGGAACCCCGCGCGTCCAATAGTCATTCGTGCTTCGTCATTCTTTAGACATTCGACATTCGGCATTTTCTTTCGCGTCGGCTTCCGCTACATTCCGCACCATCATGGCCGGTTTCAAGACTCACATCACGACGAGCACGCTGCTGGGCATCGGCGGCGGGGCTGCCGCTTTCGCTTTTTACCATGTGCCGCTGCCGACTTGCGTGTTGGCCGCCGGGCTTTGCGGCGTGTCGGGAATGCTGCCCGACTTGGATAGCGGCCCAGGCCGGCCACTGCGCGAAAGCATGGCATTTGCCGCGGCCGTCGTCCCGATGATGTTGATCGATCGGATGGAGCAATTCGGACTAGCGCCCGAGACGATCGTGCTGCTCGGCGGCGCGATCTACCTTCTGATCCGCTTCGGCCTGGGTTGGCTGCTGCGGCATTACACGGTCCATCGCGGGATGTTTCACAGTTTGCCGGCGGCGATCATCGCGGCCGAGCTGACGTTTCTCGTCTGCTCGCACGAACACGAAAACATCGCCCATCGGATTTTCAACGCTGGAGCCGTGTTCGCCGGATTCATGTCGCACCTGGTGCTCGACGAAATCTGGAGCCTCGATCTCATGCATGCGCGGATCAAGAAATCGTTCGGCACGGCGATCAAATTCTGGGGCGATAGCTTCTTGCCCAATCTCGCCGCCTATGCGATCCTGGCCGCGCTGACATTTGCGGTGCTGAAAGAACCGGCCTGGACGAGCCACCATCGCCGATCGGCCGACGCGCCGCCGCAGCAGATGGCAAAAACGCCCGCGACGGCAACGAGACTTTAAGTGCCCACTATGCGAGCCCGCAGCGCTAGCAAGGGATTGACGTTACCGTCCCTTGCTAGCGCTGCGGGCTCCTGGCATCGTCAAAACAGTTTCTTGCTATCCAGCAGCAGCGTCACCGGTCCGTCGTTCACGAGCGCTACCGCCATGTTCGCGCGAAATTGCCCTGTGGCGACCTTGATCCCTTGAGCGGCGACCGCCGCGACGAATTCGCGATACATCGATTCCGCCAATTCCGGCGGCGCTGCTTCGACAAAACTCGGCCGCCGCCCTTTGCGGCAATCGCCGAGCAGAGTGAACTGACTGACGACCAGCATCCCGCCCTCCACGTCGGCGAGCGCAAGATTCATCTTCCCTTCGCCATCGCCGAATATCCGCAGCCCGGCGATCTTGTCGGCGAGAAGTCGAGCATCGCCAACCGTGTCGTCTTGTGCCACACCGAGCAGCACGACAAGCCCCAGCCCAATTTCGCCGACGATTTCTTGCTCGACGCTAACGCGAGCTTCGCTGACGCGTTGAACGCAAGCCCGCATGTGGCATGCTCCTGAAGTAGTCGCGACGGTCAGGCAGATTGGGAGGTCGGGCGAATAAGTTGGCGGTAGTCTGGATTGCGAAACCACAATCGCACCACGCCACGCGACGAATCTACGACTTTCATACAGGCCGGCTTGGCCAACTCATGAGCCACTGCACCGCCGACGCAAGGGCTGATGAGAAAGGCCGCAACGAAAAGCATCCAAAACGCATCGTGGCTCGGATGAATCACGAACAACGCACCGAGCGCGACTCCGAGAACGATTCCGGACGTCACAAGACCACGTATCCGGTTCTTCCGCTTCCGCTGTCGGGCACAAGAATCGCAAAAGGGAATCACGAGCTTCAACCCGAGGATCACCGGGATCTGATATCCGGGCGAAGGCGGTTCAGGTTGCAGGCATTGGCAACAAACTGTCGGCAATTCGTCTCGGCCAACCTGAAAAATGGTCCATTCGTCGGCCGATTGGCCCGTACCTTCTCGGGTGATTGCCTGCTGCGGAGGAGCTTGCAGTTGGCCGGCTTTCGGGTCCTTGAGCAGCGCTGGCGGGCAGCCTGCCGGCAGAATTGGAGGAGAAGGATAGTGGGCGTTTGGTTGGATTCGGGCTCGGAGCAAATCGCGAAACAGCAGCAGAGCGATGGCGATGGCAATGGAAACCGCGGGGCCAATCGTAAGAATCTTGGGGATGGCCGCCCGGTCGTTGACTGGCCCTTGGGAGACAAACCAGACCACGATAAGCGACGCACACGGTCCAACGATCGCAATATACAAGGCGAGTGTCCCGAGGGCGCGCCAACGGCCAAGTCGGTACCCGTGAACCAAATCCTCGTTGATCCAATGGCACTTTGGACAAGGAACAAGCTCCGCTTCATTCGCCAGCCGTTTCGATAGGTCGGCTTTCGAGCTCTTTGTCGCCGACTTGCTCGCCGCGGAATTCCCGACTCCGTAAACCGAAGCCCCACTGCCGGAGCCAATTCGGGTCAATTGGTAAGCATATTCGCACCCACATTGATCGCAGCGAACATCAACAAGCCGACCGCCGACCGCCGTGGAATGATACCGTCTGCCATGAAAAAACATCTAAACCTCCAGACCTTGCTCTTGGCGAATCCGACGCACTTCACCGAGGATGTCGGTGATCACGATATGGTGGTCGCAGATACGCAGCCATTCCTGCCAAAAGGCCCAGGCAATGAATGCCAGTCCGCAAACAGCGCCTGCCAGATGGGGATAAACCCAGTTCGCGGTCCATGAATGATGGGTCGCCGGATCGGCGGCCGCGCCCAGGGAACTGACGCCGACAATCACCAGCATGGCCGCGACGGCCCAGGGGAAAGCCCGCCGCTTCAGCGCCGCGCTGCGGCGAACCAGTTCGGCGTCCAAATGGTAGGTCTCGACCACTTCGCGGCACCATCGACTCGTGCCGACGAAATAGGTCACCGCGATGCTGTTCACCAGCACCACCACCAGCGCCGACGCAATGCCGAACATCCGATGAACCATTCCCATGTCGTCGACCTGAGCGCTATGCGGCTGATGCAAGTCGCCGACGTACAGGCCGATCGCGAGCGTCACCGCCAACATCAGCAGCGAGAACGAAGCCAGCGAGGCAAAGATGCGAGACACGGGGAGGAAGGGGTCAGGGATCAGGGATCAGGGGGCAGGGAGAGTTGAATATACGGTTGCGTTTGCGCGCCGTCCACGCCTGGCGGGGTTTGCTCCGCAAGCCCAACGTTCTTAGAATCGAAGCGATGAACGAAAAACCGCTGCTTGCGATTACGATGGGCGATCCGGCTGGCGTTGGGCCGGAGACGATCGCGCGCGTTTGGTGCGATCCGGCGATGCATGAAGTTTGCGATGCCGTGGTGATCGGGAATTCAGCGGTTATGCAGCGGGCGGTGGCGTTGGTGGGAAGCCGAGCGGAAGTGGTGATGGTGAAGGAGGCGACGCGCGAAACCGCAAGCGGGATCATGCGGATGCCTTGCTTGGAATGCGGATCGGAGGATGCTGCAAACGTGCCGCCCAGCTTGATCGATCCGCGCGGTGGGCAGGCCGCTTACGATGCGCTGCTGAAATCGGTCGAACTGGCTCTGGCCGGCCGAGCCGATGGAATCGTCACCGCGCCGCTGCATAAGGCGGCTCTCTGGCAGGCCGGGCATCATTACCCGGGCCATACCGAACTGCTGGCGGAGCTTTGTGGAGTGCGCGATTTTGCGATGATGCTGTATCTCGGCCCGAGCGAGGCGGTGCGTGGGCCGGCCGGTCTGGGCGTCGTGCATGTGACGCTGCACATGGCCCTGCGCGATGTATTCGCTTCGTTGAGCCGCGAATCGATTCTCGCCAAAATTCATCTCGCCGATGGAGCCCTGCGGCGGCTGCGGCGATTTCATGGCCTCGACGACAGCCCGCCACGAATTGGCGTCGCGGCATTGAATCCCCATGCCGGCGAAGAAGGACTGTTTGGCGACGAGGAGCGAACCATTATCGGCCCTGCCGTCGAGCAGGCTCGAGCGGAAGGATTCGACGCAACCGGTCCACTGCCGACCGATACGCTGATGGCCGCCGCCCGCGACGGTCGCTACGACGCCGTGGTGGCCATGTATCACGATCAGGGTCACATCGCGCTGAAGCTATTGGGAATGCACAGTGCGGTCAACGTGACGCTCGGCCTGCCGATCGTGCGGACCAGTGTGGCGCACGGAACGGCGTTTGATCTGGCCTGGCAAGGCCGCGCCGAATGCAGCGGGATGATCGAGGCGGTGCGCGTCGCGTCCGGATTGGCGAGGCTGACGCGCGAAACCGCAACCGGAGGATCGACGCGCCCAGTCACTTCGGCGCCGCCGGCGCGAGATTGAGCGCCTTCAAAAACACTTCGGTCGCATCGGTCCAACCAGTTGGTTGGTAAACAAATTTCTGCGGATCGATCGGCCGATTGATTTGCACGTCGAACCATTCCATCGACACGATCGCGCGATAGCCCGGCGCGCCTCCCCCCTGCCCTGCCCCGTCCACAGCCGAGTTGCTGGTGCGGCGCAGATATTCGATCCGATACGGAAACAAATCGGTTTGCCCGATGCTCAAGACGATTCGCTCGGGCAACTGCGTCGGCAGCCGCTTCAGATCGAGCGGTCGCCCCGCCTCGATGTTGGCCTTTTGATCGGGCACGGCCTCGATGAGTTTCTCGGGCTTCCAAATCCCCTCGACGACCCACACCGGCCGATCGCCAAGCCGGCCGTCGACGACGCGCTCGAATCGAAAGTCGTCGGCAATTCCCGCAAGCAGTTTCGGCAACTCGCCGATCGCCGGCTCGCGCGCCGCGATTGCCGGAGCCGCACGCCGCGATTGTTCTAATGCTTGAGACACTCGCAGCAGGTCGACGCGAGTCAGAGTTGTTGCGACGGAGTTTTCGCGAAACGTCCAAAAATAATTGCCATCGGAAACCTCGAACAGCGTCGTGGTTCGATTGCCGATCTGGCTGCGGAGTTCGAAGCGAGAAAGCCGGCGCAGCCCATGTCCCTGCTGATAGTAATGGCCGGCGCCGAGGATTTGGTGGTCGAACAAGTCGATCTGATGCCGTGTGCCGCATTCAATGGAGTCGTAGCTATCGACTAATTGCCGAACCCTAAGAAACAGCCCTTCAGCTTGCTGCCCCGCTGCTTGCACAGCCACCGCGGGCATGGCCCCCCCTACCCCGTCGCCCCTCGCCGCTGCCCCCTCGTCCCTGTCCCCTGACCTCTGACCCCTGACCCCTGCCTCATCGACAACCCCTGGCGGCGATTGCGCTTGAACGTGCGAACCGCAGCCGGCGCAAAGGCCCGCGAGAATGCACAATGCGAAACTGGGGCGAGTTGTCTTCATTGCGCGGATATGCCGGATTTGCCAAAGATTCCCGTTGTAACAGGCCGACCTAACAAGTCAGAGGCGTGCCCTGCGCGCCGGAACGAGGAAGCCAGATTCCTGTTCCGACCGAGGAAGCACCCACCCGCCAGTCCTGGGCTGATTGGGCCTGCGACGGCGGGGCATTGTAGGACCGAGCCACGTGGCCGGTCCACAGCAGTTGTCGGTCGTATTGCGGCCGCGGAGCTCATGCGGCGGCGGTCGGCCAGCGGTAGTTAACTTATCTTGCGGTCTGCCGGGGATTCTCGTCCGGCGGAACCGAAGACCGTACGTTTTGGATTTTGTAGCGTCGTGCCAGAACGCGTACCGTGCGCGGATGCTGGCAGGCGTTGGTTGCGGCCGAAAAAGCCGTGTCAGGGGGGAAACATGAATCGTTCGTTGCCACATTGGATGCTCTTTTTGGCGTCGGCCGCCCTGGCGACCGGCTGCACAACGCCGATCCCGATGAACTCGCCTCGGCAGTGCATCGCTGAACACCGTCCGGTGGTTCAGCCGGCCACGCAAGTCTTGCCGCCCGCCGCGATGCTCCAGCATCCCGGCCCCGGAGTCGGCGGCCCCGGCCCCGGTGTCTTGGGACCCGATTATCCAAACATGCTGTATGGGGGCGGCGGTCCTGAGCCGTCGCAAATCGGCTTCCGCGGCAACGAGGGAATGAAGGTCTTCTGGGATGTCGGTGGTCCCGATTTGTTCGATTCGGAACCGCTGGTCGAGCCGGCCAAGTACAACTTCCCGCAAGGGGCCATCTACCGACTGAAGCTGACCAACATCCCGGGCCGAGTCGGTGTCGAGCTCTACCCGACGATCGAAGTCGCGCTGTCCACGCCTCGCACCGAGGCCTACCTGGCGCACAACTTCATTCCGTTCGAATTGACCAGCGAAGACTTCGACCAGGTTCTCTCGGGCAACTTCGTCACCAAGGTGATCTACCTGCCCGATGCCGAGCATCAGGATGTGGTGTTGGCGGGCGCCGAAACGCTCGTCAGCACTCGTTTGGAGCCGGGCAAGGATCCGATCATCGAAGCCGAGAAACGCGGCTCGATCATGGCGATCATCCGCATCGGCAACAAAGACCTGCAAGCGCCGGGCGGCGACGGCGGCGCGGGCGGTGTGTTCCAAGCCGGCTTCAATAGCCGGGCTTGCGACGGCGACGGCTGCGGCCCCGGCTGCGGCCCGAGTTGTGGCCCAGGCGGATGTGGTCCGGCGGTTGGACTTCCGCCGGGATACGTGGCCGGCGTTACTTCGCCGATGTACGGAATGCCGATGTGCGGCACTCCGATCGGATTGGCTGGTCCGCCGCACATTCCGCTCGGTGTGCCTGCCGGTTTGCAGGAACATTCGATCACCAACTACACGCACTACTCGATACCCGAACCGGTACACGACGTGCGAATCAAGGTCGCTCAAGTGCCTGGCCTCAGCTATCCGACGCCTCCGCACCGGGCGGTCATTATCGAAGCGACGCCGACTCCGCCGGTGCAACTCCACCAGCCGGCGGTCGATCGGCGCCAAGAAGCGCCGGGCTACGACGGCACCTGCCCGGCCGGCTGCCCGGCAAACTGATCGCCGAGCAATTGTCCGCAACCAATTCCCCGAAGCCCCCGGCGAAAGCCGGGGGCTTTTTGGGATGAATCAAACAACGGCAGGAGCCCGCAGCGCCAGCAAGGGAGAGACGATTTCGCCTTCCCGAGCGCTTCGTCCATAACGGAATTCGGAACTCCCTTGCTAGCGCTACGGGCTCCTGTTCTCCTCACGAACTTTAATTCTGCTGCGAACACGACCATGTTCCATCGCATTCGAGTTGTTCGGGCCCTTCTCTTCCTCGCCGGTTGGATCGGCGCCGCGGCATGCAGCCTTGCAGCCGATCCGCCGATGCACAACGGAGCCGGCGCCCCAATGCCGCCCGGCGCGGTGGGCGCTTCGCAACTCGAGCGCGGCGGTCCGTTGCCCGGCTACTTCCAGCCGATCGAAATCACCGCACCACCCGGAGCCGCGATTTCGCTGGCCGTCAACGACCAGTTCACCGAGCCGATGCCCGCGCCGGTGAAGGCCGGCATGTTGATCGGAGCGGTTTATCGATTGCGAGTGATCCGAATTCCGCAGCACGAAGGACTCGAGGTGTTTCCGACGATCGAAGTGATCGACCGGCTCTATCCGCCGCGCGGTCAGGAATTGCGTTTTCCCGTGCCAGTCGAGCTGACGCAAGAAGACCTTGAGATTGCATCGCGAGGCAGTTTCGTCACTCGAGTGATCTACCTGGAAAACCCACACGAAGCGATTCCCGGCCAATCCGATCCCGTGCATCAAAGTTGGTTCGACGCTCCGCCGCAAGACGATCCACTGACGGTCGCCAGTGGCATGGGCCGGCCCATGGTGATTCTGCGAATCGGCAGCCGAACGCCCAACGACTCGCAAGAGCCCGACTCGCAATTTCTCTACCACTCCCCTCCCCTGCTGTTGCTTGCCGCCGGCGCCCACGCGCCCGCAGTTCGGCAAGCCGAACCGGTGCCCACGCCGCAGCCGAAATTGCCGGCGACTCCGGCGGAACCCGCCGTGCCACTCCCCCCTGCCCCGCTGCCGGACAGTTCGCTGCCGAAGGAATCATCGATCAATTCACCGAAGGGCCGCTCCGGCGTGACGCAGGCTTCCGCAATCGAAGAAATTCCGGCCAGCGCATTGCAAACCGAGCCGCAATCCGACGCTCCCGAAGCGCCCGAGCCGCCCCATGTTCAACCGACATCAGGTGCTGCCGAACCGATCATCCGCGGCCAAGAGCCGACGCAACCCTGTCCGGCCGGTCCGCGCCTTCCCGAGGAAGCCTATCGCGGCTATCCGGGCGATGGCTATACGGAGTCGGGCTATGTGCCGCAATTCATGCGGCCAGAAGGTTGCGTCGAGGGACCTCCCCTGCCCAACTCGACTTTTGGCCCCTGGAAACCGTCGGGAATTTCCTGCCCCTGGCCGAAGGATGAATACATTTGCGACGGCGGCGAGCGCGGCGCTTTGATCCGCGTACGGCCCGATTGGCATATCGATGGCATGCAGCCGGAAGACACGTTCGTGCATTACGACACGATCGACGGCCGCACGCTGTTTCAAACAAGCAATCGGGTTTGCATCTACGCCCCGCGGTTCGGCGCAGTTCGCAAAGTTGATGTCGCCCATTCCGACAACGATTTCGAGGGCCTGTACAAACTGAATCAGCCGATTCGGCCCAGCCTGGCGGGCGAGTCGGAACCGGCTGCGACTTCCTCGCAGCCGTTGGCCCCGATCGGCGAAGTCGGCACTCGGCCGGTTCTCGCTCTAGTCGAAAAGCAAACCGGCATCGACTTGCACAACGAGCAATCGCTCGCCGCGGTGTACGATCAGCTCAAGCCCTACGAAGATTTTTCCTACATCCGCACGGGAATCATCGCCACCGAAGACAAGCCGATCCTCGCCCAGCGCGTGCAGGCGGCAATCGCTTGGACCGGCAATCAGGCGCTCGAAATCCAGATGGAAGGCAAACGAGCCTCCGCCGTCACGGGCGACGTTCGGGCTGAGGCGGAGTTTGTCGTCGATGTGCCGAATCATCCGCGGCTGCAAGTTTGCAAGATCGCGTCGGCGAACAACGCGCTGCCCGGCGAGACGATCGACTTCACGATCCGCTTCGACAACGTCGGCGATCAGAAGATCGGCAACGTGTCGATTGTCGATAGCTTGACCACGCGGCTGGAATATGTCGAAGGCAGCGAAAAATCGAGCATGAAGGCCACGTTCACGGCGAAACCGAACGAAGCCGGTTCGGTCGTGCTGAAATGGGACCTGACCGACCCGGTGCCGGCGAACGGCGGCGGGGCGGTTCATTTCCAATGCCGCGTGCGATAAATGAGGGAATGACGAAGGCCTAATGACGAATGTCTAAAGAATCACGAAATCCGAATGACGAAGGAACAACTCCGAGTCTTGGCCAAATACTAACAGCACCCTAGAAACCATCAGCGGCGTCCTCATTGGTCATTCGTGCTTCGACATTCGTCATTCATTAGACATTTGTCATTCGTCATTGCCCCCGCCTTCCGCCCGCCCATCTATTGTCCCCCTCGCTGCGCATAAGCCATAATCAATTGGTCGGCTTGGCTCGACCCCATGAGGAGTGTGGCAATGCGTGCGGCGGTTCTCCATTTGCGATTGCTGCGCTGGGGCGCAATTCTTTCCTGTCTGCTCGTGGCTGCTCTATCCTCGACGGCAACTGCGGCCGACGAAGTGAAAAAGAAGCCGACCGACGCCGAGTTGGCGATGCGGCCCTATGGCGATGGCCCCTTGTCGGCCGCCGATTACCGCTGCCCCCCGCCGAATCCGTTGCCGCAAAAAAATGGCGTTCAACTATCGGCCATGACATTCACCTCGCTCCACTACAATACTCGCTATCGCTGGCGGGAAGTGCAGCCGGAAAAGTTCGAGGTCCGGCTGACGCATTTTGATATCGTCGCCGAAGTGGATCGCCGGCAGTCGTGGACGATCCGGCCGACCGACGAGCGACTGCTCGACCATGAACAAGGCCATTTCGACGTTTCGGAATTGAATGCCCGACGGATCCAAAAGAAATTCAACGAACTGATTTCCTCCGGCGCTGTCGTCGGACATGGAAGCGACGAAGCGACTGCGGTCGCCGATATGGATCAACAAGTCGATTCCCGCGTCCACGATTTCCTCGCCCAAGAGCGCAAGCAACAGGACCAATACGACATCACGACCCACCACGGGACGTATCATAAGTCCCAAGCCGAAGAGCGGCAAAAGCAACTCGCGGCTTTGCACGACAAATCGCCGCCGCCAGAAAAGAAAAGTTCGCCGTGAGTGTTGACGCGAAGCGCGATACCGCAAGCGAGCATTACTACGCCGTTTGATAGTGAAGCTCGCTTGCGGTTTCGCGCTTTCCCCCCTGCCCTCTTCCCTCAAGCCTACAGCCTCAAGCCTCATGCCTCATCCCTGGATCGCCCACCGAACCACGCTCTTCGACAGCTCCGGCATCCGCAAGGTGTTCGAGTTGGCGGCGACGATGAAGGATCCGATCAATTTCTCGATCGGCCAGCCCGATTTCGACGTGCCCGAAGAAGCCCGGCAGGCCGCCATCGACGCGATCCAGAGCCGGAAGAATAGCTATTCGGTAACGCAAGGGATTCCGCTGCTGCGAGAAAAGCTGCAAGCTCGCGTCGCCGCTGAATACTCTCATACGGATCGCAAACTCGTCGTCACCAGCGGCACCAGCGGCGGCCTGATGCTGGCGCTGATGGCCCTGGTCGATCCGGGCGACGAAGTGATCATGTTCGATCCGTACTTCGTGATGTACGAGCCGTTGGTGAAGGTGATCGGCGGCGTGCCGGTGGTGATCGACACTTATCCCGATTTTCGCCTCGATCCGGAGCGAGTTCGCGCGGCAATCACCAACCGCACGAAACTAATCCTGTTGAATAGTCCCGCCAATCCGACCGGCGTCGTGGCAACCGAGGCGGAGATTCGCGGAATCGCCGAACTGGCCGCGGAGCACAATGTGGCCCTGCTCAGCGACGAGATCTATCGCGAATTCTGCTACGACGAACCATTCCTGTCGCCGGCCAGGTTCAATCGGCAAACGATCGTCGTCGACGGCTTTTCCAAGAGCCACGCCATGACGGGCTGGCGGCTGGGATTCGCGCATGGCCCGGCCGCGGTGATCGACGAGATGACGAAGCTCCAGCAATACACGTTCGTCTGCGCCCCGCAACCGTTTCAATGGGCGGCCGCCGTGGCGCTCGAGATCGACATGAGCCCGCACATCGCCGCCTACCGCCGCAAACGGGATATGATCGTCGAAGGACTAGCCGGGCATTACGAACTGCAGCGGCCGAGCGGGGCGTTTTACGCCTTTCCAAAGGCGCCGCGCGGGACCGGGGACGAATTCGTCGCCCGAGCGGTGAAAGAGGGCCTCTTGATCGTGCCCGGTGGAGTCTTCAGCCGCCGCGATACGCACTTTCGGATTTCGTATGCCACCGACGACGCGACGCTCCAACGCGGCATTGAAGTGCTGCGGCGACTGGCGGAGCGGCAATGACGAATGCCGAATGACGAATGTCTAAAGAATGACGAAATCCGAATGACAAATGGACTGTCCTGCACCCGCGCCGGCATCTAACCGCAACCCTTTCGTCATTCGTGCTTCGTCATTCTTTCGTCATTCGAGCTTAGGCATTCGTCATTCCCCATGTAATGCCGCGAGCCCGCGATCGGCGTACCGGTCGCGGGCTCGCTCTCTGGCGGACGCGTCACTTGACCTCCACGGACGTTTCCGTGCGTGGGCTTGAACGTGACGCGCCACGATATTCGCACTTATTTCTCAACGCCCGCCGCGGTACACGAATTTGTCGTATACGTGCGGCTCAGGCGCTCTTTGTCTTCGCTTCAACGATGGGGAACGCCGCCTTCTTCCCCATAACCACCGGCTCATCGATCACATACGCCGCGCCGGGATGTTCCGGCAAGTGAAACATGATGTCGAGCATGGTCTCTTCAATGATCGACCGAAGACCCCGCGCACCTGTGTCCTTTTGCTGAGCCCGGCGAGCAATCGCTTGCAAGCCATCTTCAGTGAACTGGAGATCGGCCCCTTCCATGCCAAACAATTTCTGATATTGCTTGACCAGGGCGTTTTTCGGCTCGCGGAGCACTCGGACCAAAGCCGGGGTGTCGAGCGGCTTCAATGCCGCAATCACCGGCAACCGGCCGACCAACTCCGGAATTAAGCCGAATTGCAGCACATCGTCCGCATCGACCTGGGGCAGCAGCTCGGCGATATCGGCATCGCCTCGCATTCCGCTCTGTTGGCCGAAGCCGATCGTTCGCCGGCCAAGCCGCTTGGCGATGATCTTCTCGATGCCGACAAACGTGCCGCCACAGATGAACAGGATGTTGGTCGTGTCCATCTGGATGTACTGCTGCTCGGGATGCTTGCGGCCTCCCTGCGGCGGAACATTGGCGACTGTCCCTTCCAACATCTTCAGTAGCGCTTGTTGCACGCCTTCGCCGGATACGTCGCGGGTAATCGAAACGTTCTGGCTCGTCTTGCCGATCTTGTCGATCTCGTCGATGTAGAGCACGCCCCGCTGGGCCGATTCGAGGTCGAAGTCGGCCGCATGAAGCAGTTTCAGGAGCAGGTTTTCCACATCCTCACCAACATAGCCCGCTTCGGTCAGCGTCGTGGCGTCGCCGATCGCGAAAGGAACGTTCAAAATCTTGGCCAAGGTGCGTGCCAAGAGCGTTTTGCCCGAGCCGGTCGGCCCGAGCAAAAGAATGTTCGACTTATCCACCTCGATATCGGAGCCTTCGGCTCCCAGCGTCAGCCGCTTGTAATGACTGTGAACCGCCACGGCCAAGACCTTCTTCGCGTGATCCTGGCCGATCACGTAGTCGTCCAAATGGGCGACGATCTCGCGCGGCGATGGGATCCGTGTGAAAAGCTGCTTGCTGCTGCCGCGGCGGCGGCGTTCCTGGTCGAGAATCGATTGACACAACTCGATGCATTCGCCGCAAATGTAAACATCGCCGGGCCCTTCGACCAAAGGCCCGACGTCGCGATAGCTCTTTCGGCAGAACGAACAGAATGCATTTTTTTTCGTCGTGCCACTCCCGCGTCGTCCCAAATTAACATCGCGACCCGAGGGCATGCCAATCCTCTTTCTTCACTGGAAACGTCCGACGTGTGAACGGCCGTGGTCGCTCGCCAGACTTCTAAACCGAGTTGTCGCTCGAAGGGCAGGAACCTGAATCGTTCTTGCATTGCCAGCCGTCACATCCTTGACCGCACTTGCACCGAGCGCTTACGTAAGAGGCCATCCCGAAACCGCAACTTCCCATGCAATCGGCGGACCGATTCCGCGCTAGCTGTCGGTCGTAAAACTTGAGCCGAAGCCGGCACGACCCGCTTAACCCTTTTCGCCGCTATTCCTTAACTCGCGCTGCAACTTATCCGATAGCAGCGTCTTTATAGTTCGGAATTCCTCGTCGCTTAGCCCACCCTCCGAATGCAGTTCCCGAAAATTACTCAGCAGTTCACTTGCCCCCAGCCGCTCTTCTTCCGCACCACCCCGAAACCTTCCCACGGCATACACGGCCAGAGCGACCAAAAACGCGAGAGCAGCGCACGATACTAGCACCTCGACGATCGGATTGGAAAACCACGCACCCATCGCTGTTGCCCGCGCCATCGGTCCTAACTCCGCCAATCGCAACGCTCGGCTCCCGGCCCAATTTCTTTTTATTATGTACTTAGAGCCATTGGGAGTCCAGGAAACCTCGTCGGAGGACGCGCGAAAACGCAAGCGAGCTTCGATATCAAACTGCGTGGGAAAGCTCGCTTGCGGGGAGCGCGCGTCGCCCTGCCGGGACAGACACCGTAGTTTACCTAACCCGTCCCCCTTTAACTGTCGCATCAAGCCATACCGCCCGCAACACCGATACCATGAGTACGGACGCGAACCTCCCGGTTGCCGGAGGCCCGCGTGGATTGCCGATTTGCCGCGAAAGCGGGGGGATAATGCTGCTTGTTCGTCGGATCATGGTGATTCGGCTTTGCTGCGCCGTCACGGCCGCGCTGTGGTCTCCCGCGCTGTCGCCGTGGTGCGGCTCAGGCGTGGCGCTGGCGTCTCCGATCACGTCGCTCCCCGACCCGATCCCGACCCGTCAGACGTTCTTTTCAATCCCCTTCACGGTGCCGCCGCCGGCCGATGCGTCGCAGGCGCCGGTCGAGGTGCGGCTCTACGTTTCGGCGGATGCCGGCGGCAGTTGGGCACTTGCCGGACATGTTGAACCGAAGCAAACAAGCTTTTCCTACCGCGCCCCGCGCGACGGAGAATACTGGTTCGCCATCCGCACCGTTGACCGCCAAGGCCATATTCGGCCCGATCATAGCAGCGGGCCGGAGCTTCGGGTAATCGTCGACACACTTCCGCCCCATTTGGAGCTCGCTGCCTGGCACGCCCCCGACGGGCAAATCGTGGTGCATTGGGTAAGTAGCGATCCGCTACTGAAACCCGAAAGCTTGAAAATCGAATGTCAGGTGACGGGCGATCCAACCTGGCGGCTGATTGGCATCGAGCCCCCGCACGATCCAGGGCGGAGCACGTACAACGGCCAGGCGTCGTTTCGCTTGAATGCAACCGGGCAGATAACTTTGCGAGCGGAGATCAGCGACCAGGCTGGGAATCTGGCGACGATGCAAACCACGGTGCGCGACGATAGCGTTCCGCCCGTCGGTGGTGTCGCGGCAAGTGGTTCCGGCGGCGCCGGCAGCGCCGCTCTGACTTCGGTGCAAAAGCCTGCCAGCAGCGGTCCGGCCAACAGCGGCCCAGCCTGGCCGATTGACCATGTAACCAATCAAACAGCGGGGCAAGCGGCCGATGCCAATACGGGCGCGGCATCAAACGGCAATTCCAGCGGCAATAATTCCAGCAGCAGCGACCGCGGTCCGAGTTTTGGCCCGATGTTGTCGTCGGCCGATCCGCCCACCAGTGGCGTCACTTCACCGATCAATCCGCCAGTTGAGAATCGATTCTCGGTCGCAGGTTTTGGTGCCGGCAGCATGTTCACACAGGGGCTCCCGGCAGGCGAACGGCCCTACATGGTCAACTCCCGTCGCTTCGCGCTCGATTATGAAGTCGAATCGGCCGGTGGCGCTGGCATCGCCAAAGTCGAAATCTGGGGCACCCGCGACGCCGGCCGCACCTGGCAGAGCTACGGCCTCCAGCCGGCCGCGCACGGCCCGATCAAAGTCAAAGTTGACACGGAGGGGCTTTACGGCTTTCGCATCGTTGTCGTCGATGGCAAAGGCCTGACCGCTCGGCCCCCGCATAGCGGCGACTTGCCGGAGCTGTGGGTCGGAGTCGATCTGACCAAGCCGCTGGCGAGAATTACCTTCTCCGATCTCGGCACGGGCGAACATACCGGCGAGCTCTTGATCCACTACGAAGCCAGCGACGCGATGCTGGCCGCCCGGCCAGTCACATTGTCGTTCACCGACCATCCCGGCGGCCCGTATTCCACGATCGCCGCTGGCCTGGAGAACATGGGCAGCTACACCTGGCGGTTCGACAGCCGCGTGCCCGAGAGAGTTTTCTTGCGATTGGAAGTCCGCGACGAGGCGGGCAACGTCGGCGTGTTCGAGACACCGGAGCCGGTCTCGCTCGATCCCGATCGGCCGAAAGGCCACATCCGCACCGTCCACCCGTTGGACGACGACGCCTCGACGCGCGTGCAGACGTATCAGTTCTACCGCTGATTCTTGCGGAGATCGACTCGCGAAACCGCAAGCGAGCCTCGACGTCAAACGGCGTAGTGAAGCTCGCTTGCGGTTTCGCGCGTCCGGCGTAAGAACATCCCTCCTCCCCCCTGCCCTGCCGGCACGTTATATTGGCGGCGTTCCGTCCGCCCTCTCTCCCTTGCCCTGCTTGCGATGGCGAAATCGAAATCGAGTTCCGATTCCAAAGGCATCGCTGCATTGCGCTTTTTAGCACAGGCAGCGGAATTTCCGCCGCGGCCGATCTGCGTGCTGTTCGGCGATGAGCCATTTTTGAAGGCCGAGGCGCTCAACGCACTGCGGAAAGCCGTGCTTGGGGGCGACGACGCGGAGTTTTGCTTCCGCTCGTTCGAGGGCGACGATGTCCAGCCGCGCACCGTGTTCGACGAATTGGCCACTGTCGCTCTGTTTGGCCGCGGGCGGCGGATGGTGGTCGTCAACGAGGCGGACACATTTGTCAGCCGCTATCGGCCGGAGATGGAAGATTACGCCACCAATCCGAAGCGGACCGGAGTGCTGGTGCTCGAGGTCGACACTTGGCCTGCCACGACACGGCTATTCAAGCAATTGGCCGAGACCGGCTTGCAGATCGATTGCCATGTACCGGGCGAAGACGAAGTGCTCGCGTGGATTCGCGAGCGTTCGCAGCGTGTCTATCAGACGACGTTCGCGACCGGAGCGGCTGAACGGCTGCTAGAGATTGTCGGGCCTCAGATGGGCCGGCTGGATCAGGAGACAGCCAAATTATCGATGCTGGTCGAGCCGATGGCTGAATCGAGCGGCAAGGGAAAGCCATCCGGCATTACGGCGCAACTTGTTGAACAGGCAGTCGGCGGATGGCGGGCCAAGACGGCCTGGGAAATGATCGACGCCGCCGCAGCCGGTGACGCCAAAGCGGCGCTCGTGCAATTGGACCGGCTGATTCTGGCCGGCGAAAATCCGATCGGGCTGTTGGCACAAATGGCTTCGCCCTTGCGTCGATTGGCCGCCGCGACGCGGATCGTCCGCAATGCTCAGGCGGAGGGCCGGCGCCCGCAGCTCCGGCAGGCGCTCGAAGAAGCCGGCGTCAGCAAATGGCCCAAGGCGATGGACAAAGCAGAGTCGCAACTCCGCCAACTCGGTGCCCGCCGCGCCGCCAAGCTCTACAACTGGCTCCTCGAAGCCGATCTGGCGCTAAAAGGCACCAGTTCATCGCCCGATCGGGCACGGCTGATGCTGGAGCAGTTGATCGTGCGCATGGGGAAAATGACGAGTGGAATGACGAAGGCCTAATGACGAATGTCTAATGGTCGCCGCTTATAGCTGGCCGCCATCACAGCTATAATGAGTCGTCGGCGCGCAGTAGTCCATTCGTCATTCGGATTTCCTCATTCTTTAGACATTCGTCATTAGACATTAGTCATTCCCGCACCGGCTGCCATGCACGAATTCTACGAAAACCCGCTGATCCACCGCTACGCCTCGCCGGAAATGAGCCGCCTCTGGGGCGCCGAGCGGAAATTCCGCACATGGCGGAGGCTTTGGGTCGCGCTGGCCGAGGCCGAGGCCGAGTTGGGCCTCAATATCTCGGCCGCGCAAATCGAGCAGCTTCGCCAGCACATCGACGACATCGATTTTCCCGCCGCCGAGCGCTACGAGCGGAAATTGCGGCACGACGTGATGGCCCATGTCCACGCCTACGGCGACGTTTGTCCCGAAGCGCGCGGCATCATCCATCTCGGCGCCACGAGTTGCTACGTCACCGACAATACCGATCTATTGCTGATGCGCGAGGGCTTGCAGCTTGTCGCCGGGCGGCTGGCGGCCACGGTTGACCGGCTGGCCGAGTTTGCCCAGAAGTGGCGCGAATTGCCTTGCCTGGCGTTCACCCATTTTCAACCAGCCCAGCCGACGACCGTCGGGAAGCGAGCCTGCCTCTGGGCCTACGACTTGGTGCTCGACTTGGCGGAAGTTGAAAGCCGCATTGCCGCGATCAAGGCCCGCGGCGTGAAAGGAACCACTGGCACGCAGGCGAGTTTCTTGGAGCTCTTTGGCGGCGATCACGCCAAAGTGCGCGAACTCGAAGCACGGGTCGCTCGCAAGATCGGGTTCGATGTCACGTACCCAGTCACCGGGCAGACCTATTCGCGCAAAGTCGATTCGCAAATCCTGGCCACTCTATCGGGAATCGCCCAAAGCGCCCAAAAGGCGGCCACCGATTTGCGGTTGTTGGCCGGCCGGAAGGAATTGGAAGAACCGTTCGAGGCCGACCAGATCGGCTCCTCGGCGATGGCTTACAAACGGAATCCAATGCGGGCCGAGCGAATCTGCGGCTTGGCCCGATTCGTCGTAAGCCTGGAATCGAGTGCCGCCGCAACCGCCGGCACGCAATGGCTCGAGCGCACCTTGGACGACAGCGCCAATCGCCGGCTGGTGTTGCCACAAGCGTTTCTGGCCGTCGATGCACTACTGATCCTGTATCAGAACATCGCGTCAGGGTTGGTCGTCTATCCCAACGTGATTGCCCGGCATCTGGCCGAGGAACTGCCGTTCATGGCGACGGAAAACATCCTAATGGCAGCCGTGGCGGCCGGCGGCGATCGGCAAAAACTTCACGAACAAATTCGTCGACACAGTCAGGCAGCCGCGGCCGAGGTCAAAGACCGCGGCGGCAGCAACGATCTTTTGGACCGGTTGGCCGGCGATCCGATGTTCGCGAAAGTCGATTTGAAGAAATCACTCGACCCCGCCGGATTCGTCGGCCGAGCACCGCAGCAAGTCGATGAGTTTCTGGCCGACGTCGTCGCACCGCTCCGTGAGCGCTACTCGGCGGCGTTGAATCAGTCTTCAAACGTGCATTTATAAGCAAGGAGTCGGGTTGTGAAAATGCTCACCGTTTCGCTGTTGCTTCCCGCAATCGTCGCAATGGCGATTCCGGCACGCGCCGCCAATGCCGACGACACGAGCTACCAAGGAATCGATCTCGCCGAATGGAAGACCCGAGTTCAACCGCAGTTTTCGGTCGCCGAACGCCGCCAAGCCATTGCCGCCTTGGAAGGAATCGGAATTCGTTGGACCCGATCGCACCGTGCGGACAAGGAGTCGCGGGTTCGCTGGCTCACCGACGAGATTGTGCCGCCGCTGGTGACAGCGATGAAGGATCCCGACGCGTCGCTACGTCGGCAAGCGATCATTTCGAGCAATTGGATCGACAAACAAGCGACAACCCCGCTTATTCCGCGTTACGTCGAACTGTTGAGCGATGCCGACGATCGAGTTCGTGCCGCCGCCGCCGGGGCTTTGACCTTTCGTGGAAGCACCGCCGAACCGGCAACGCCCAAACTGCTCGAACTGCTTGCGGACGATAAATCAGCAGAAGTGCGGCGCGCAGCCGCCACCGCCCTCCGAACCGCCGGCCCGAAGGCTGTCGCGGCGTTGTTTGCGCTGGTCGATGACAAGCGTGTCGATGTTCGCCGGGCAGTCCTTGCGACGTTTCAAGGGAGCTACGTTGGCGCCGACCCGACCACAACCCCTCTGTACGCCGTGACGAGACTCGAATCCTTACTCGATGACGCCAACCCTCAAATTCGCAAAGACGCCGCAATGGGACTGATCGGGCTTGGTCCTGGAATCCCGGCGGATGTGGTTGGCAAGCTGCTTGGAAATCGAGATCCGGGCGTCCGCCACGTCTCAGCGGAGGCGCTACTCATGCGGAACAACGCCACGGTTTTTCAGGTCGAATTGCTCAAGCTGATGGACAGCGACGAAGAATTACGTCGGGCGAATGCCAATCTCCTGTCACGACTGGGCCCCGGGGCGATCCCCATGCTGCTGAAGCTGCTTGCGGATCGCGATCCGAACGTTCGCGGCAACGCCGCCGAATCGCTTGGGCATTTTGGACGCGCGGCGAAGGACGCGGTTGACCCGCTGAAAAAACTACTGACCGACATGGTCGAAATCCGCGGTTCCGAGAGTGGCGAATGCGTTTGCCATCGCGCAGGCCAAGCGCTACGCCAAATCACCGGCGACGAGGCGTACATCAAAGGCCTGCCACCGTTACGGCCCGACGGACTATAGCCGTCAACAAACGCATACAGGCCGCGTGTGGCACGGGCAAGGCAGTCTGCGCGTGCCGCGCGGCGGGTTGACCTAGGATTGAAGCAACCGGCCCCGCCGGAGCGCCACCACTGGCGGACTTCGCCTACAAGTGGCACACCTCTCCCCACCCACGAGAGTCGCATGTCGGGCTGGATAGCGTGACCAACGTCAATCAAACCAATTCCAGCCGCCGGTTCGCTTGCCGCGAGCGGCGGCAGTCGGCGCATTGGCCGGTGATGATGAAGCGATGGCCCAGCACGCGGAATTGATGCTCGCGAGAGACGGCGTCGATCAGTTTCAGCAGATCGTCGCTAGAGAACTCGATCAGCTTGTGGCACTGCTGGCAATAAAGATGATCGTGCTGCGGATAACCGTAGTCGTGCTCGTAGACGGCCCGGCCGGATAAGTCCATCTTGCGGAGCAAGCCGGCTTCGGTCATCTCGGCCAGCGTACGATAAACGGTCGGCCGGCTAACTTTGCGATGATCGGGCGTCTTGGCCAGATCGGCCAGCAATTGATCGGCGTCGAAATGTTCGTGCCGCCGGGCAACCTGTTGAACAATAATCCGCCGTTGGACCGTTATCCGCTTGCCGCGGCTCTGCAAGAACTCCTCGAATCGCTCGATCGGCGAAAGGGCGACTTCGACCGTGCCCAATGAAAATTCCTGCGCCATGATCCGCACTCGGAGGTGAGCCGCGACGACGAGGCCGCCCGATCAGAAATCAATAGCAATTCTAGATAAAGCGGCAGACGAAGCAAGCCCCGAGGTGCGTGCTGGCCGGCGCTAAGCCCAGGGAAGGCGGACGAGGATCTTTCCAAATGAACAACGCCTCGTCCGCCTTCCCTGGGCTTGGGGGAGCACAGCCGAATTGCCAATGTGACTACCCGATTTCGTCCAATAGCCCGTCGAGAGCGGCGCTCAGTTTGTCGGGCGTTTCGTAGGTGCCTTGGGCAATCGCCGTGCGGATCGCGTCGACGCGGTCTTGGCGGATCGGTGCGATGTCGTTCAGTTGACTGGCCACCTGGCCAGAATCCGACAATTGCAATTCGTCGGAGATGTTTGCGCTTGCTGGCGCTTGCTGCGTCGCATTCGGCGGGCGGACGCTGTGCGGGGCGTTGATCGTCTGGGCGCCGTGAACCTGAGTTGGGCCAAAGATCTGCATTGTGCTTCTCCTGCGGGCGACGAGCCGGCGGTTTCCAAAACCACCATGACCGAATGCGAATGCATTCAGCCGGCTGGCCAACCACATTGAATGGACAAGGAACCGGGACTGTAGCCGGTGGATAGCTCGGCGCCGCGCGGCCCTGACTCACCTGTTCCTTCAGCCCAAGCCCGATGGGGCTTGCTCAAGAAGAGAGGGCTGAATAAACCTCTTGGAATCAGTACTCTGCCGACACGATCACGTTGCCATCCGAAAAGTATACGTCACAACCGGCGCCGCATTCCCTGTCAAGCTCATGCGACTTCGCGCGCCACTTAAAAGCTTAGCAGGGATTTCATCGGTCGGCGGGCGGCCGTGAATGAGGAAAACCGAATAAAGGACTCCTTGGGCCGACGACCATGACAATGCCGCCTATCGTAGTGCCGCGTATGGCAGCGGGTGGAGGAATTCGGTCGCTCTTTCACGGGCAACCGATTCTGCCGCCGACGAAGCGGATTATAGGCCCGTTGCGAAAACTGAACAACATCGAACTAACCCGGATCGTGGCAAGCAGTTAGAATTTTCGCCGACTTCCAGGCTGCCGCGCTCGGCCTGCACGGGCGGAACTTGCCGGCCCGGCGATGGTTAGATCAGATAGCAGGCGACAGGGGCCGTCTGCTAGAGTTACAAGCGGCGGGTGGCACTATTGGTGGGTTTGCGCTGTTCACCGCCGCGCAAATCGTTGTGGGAATCCGCAGTGCCATCCGACCGCTTTTTTTCGCCGGCCCTTGCAAGTGGGAGCAACGTCATGCGTCGCGTCGTCCAAGCGTTGAGTGTGTTGGCTATTGCCTGCGGGTTGTGGCTCGCGTCGGAATCTTCGCTATTGGCAGCCGAAAAGGCTTCCGGCGGAGCGCTCGACCCTGGAGCGCTATTCGACAAGCTCGATATCGACCATTCCGGCCTACTGACGGCCGACAAGATCCCCGTCGACAAGCGAAGCCTGTTCGAGCGACTGCTCCGTCTGGCGGGCAAACCGGCCGACGGACAATTGACCCGAGCCGAATTCGTTGCCCAACTCAAATCAATCACCGAACCGCCAGCCAACGGCGTTGCCACTCCGAGCAGTGCAGGCTCCGGCGGTTCGACAAGCTCCAAGTCCCCGGGGGGCGCAGGCACTGCCAAATCGGCCGGGGCGCCGGCTGCCACCGATGCCAAGAAGCAGCCCGATCCGGCGAAGGTCTTCGATCGCTTCGACAAGAACCACATGGGCAAGCTGACGATCAACGATGTTCCCGAAGAGCGCCAACAGTTGTTCAAACGCTTGCTTAAGATAGCCGGGAAGCCCGAGGGAAGCTCGCTGACCAAGGAAGAATTCGTCAAAGCTTTCGAGGAAGTTCTGGCCAAACGAGCCGGAGCGCCGGCCGCCAAGCCTGCCGCCGGAGCTAACAAGAGCGCAGCTTCGGCGAATGCGGGCGAAGGATTTGACGTGGATACGATGGTCGGGCGACTGATGAAATTGAGCAGCCGTCCGGATGGAAAACTAACCAAAAATGACCTGCCCGAGCGAATGCAAGGCCGGTTCGACAAGATCGATACGAACCAGGATGGCCTGGTCGATGAGACCGAACTGCGGAGTTGGCTGACAAAGGTCAAGCGACAATTGGCGGCCGTGCATGCGTTGAGCGGTGCATCAACGGTGCCGGCCGGAAACAAGGACGCGCCCAAGAGCGACGCTGCCACGAGCGGCACGGGGGCGAGCAATAATTGATTGCCGCGTTTCCGAATAAATTTTAGCCGCCCACTCAGCCATTGCTCTGGCAACGTCGTATTGAAGAGAGAGCATGGTGAGAGGTTAAGCGGCATCTAGCGACTGCAAGTTGCGCATGCTGCGCCGGATCGAAGCTCGAAGGAGTTTCCGCGATGGCCCGTAAATCGTCGGTTTTGGCGACTTTGAACGTTTTTTTTGCGTCCGGCTCGCTTTTTGCTGTTTCCGGGATTCGTCAGTTCAACTGCCGGTTATGCAGTGAGTTGACGTGAACCTGTGTATCGTTTCGCATGTCCTGAATTCATACCTTGTGGAGTTTTAGAACACCCAGCAGATGGACGGCTAAGGGAGAAAGAAGCGGCGTGCCATGAGCCTCGAATTTTCGCAATCTGATTTAGGCGGTTCCGAACCAAAAAGCTACAGGAGTGGCGGTTACAGTGCGGAAGAGACTGCGGCGTTTGAGTCGCTCTTCGAAACCACGATTTTTGATGATTTCGATCGCGAAATGGACGAGCGGGTCGAGCAGTTGATTGGTCGTTGGGTTCACCTGGCAGCCCCCAACGCGGGCCGCGGCAGGCGGCTGTTTGCCACGATCGGGAAGCCACCGAAGAAGAATGCTTCGTGAGCGTAGGCCGGCTTTCCGGCCGAACGGGATCACCGCAAAAGCCAAGCGGCTAACTGCGCGTCACGGTCGGCCGCAGAACCATCCCATCGTGTCAGCTTGTTTCCCTTTGGCCCGGCGAGGGTTTGCAACACTTCCGGCAATTCCTTGCCTTCTCCTGTGACCCAAAGTTCTCCGTCTGCGTCGAGCGCCAATAGCGTCGACAAATCGCCATATTTGACCGCACCCGGCCAGAAATCGGGATCGTCGATCGATGTCGCTTTGCCGAAACGGAAGCCCACCGTATCAACCGCGACGCGATCGACCGCCTTTCCCGCTTGAGCCTTTGCTGCTGCAACCCAAGCCGCCCCGCCATTCAACCCAACCAGATCGACTCGGCGCGGCAACTGTTCACCTGCCGACACGACGGGCTCGCCCGGCAACGTCCCGCCCGCAGCGCACACCGCGGAGAGCACATCTTGCACCCGCTGCGCAAAGACGGTCGCGTTATAACCGTAGGTAAAGCAGGCTGCGTCGCGGGAATTCTTTGGGTCGTCGACGCGGCGCGTTTTTTCCAGCCGCTTCGTGCCGGCTGGCAGGAATTCCCCTTGGTAGATCAGGTCGACACCAATCACGGCCACGCCGCCGTCGAGCAATTGTTTCACCGCGGCCTTCGGCTTCCCGTCGGCCGCGTACAGGCCCGCTTTTCCGTCAGCATCGATCCAAATCGCAACACGATTGGTCCATTTTCCGGTTGGCGACAACACTAGCGCTGGCAATTCTTCATGCTCCGCTGCGTAGCGCATCAATCCGGCGGTTTCTTTGTAGCCATCGTGGCCGGTCGAGCGAACCGAATCGAATTTCACCGCTCCGGCCGGCGGCAATTCGCGGCCGACCATTACGCCGATCGCTCTTCCGACAATGCATCGCCAATAGGCCGCCTGTTCCTTCGCATACTCGCCGGTCCAATTCGGCGTGAGTGCCGCCATTTGCTTCGCGGAATCGTCGGTCATCCACTGCAACAACGCTCGTTCATGTTCACGTCCGCCAGGCGGGCGCGGATGGTCTTTGTCCCACACCGACATCTCGACGACCGTGAGCGGTTTGAAATCTTCCTCCACCACCGGTTCTTCCAAGCCGAGTTTGAAATACTTGTTGATCCACTGATACATCACCTCGCGGCTGACGTAGTTGTAGTTGTGCGGAAATTGCAGCAGGGCCTTGGCCGTCACGTCGTTTTCAACGCCATATAGCCCGTACACCTTTTTCAATTCCGGCAGGCCCTTGGTCATGATCTCGTGCGTCCAATCATCTGCGGCAAGGCAGCAAAGAGGCCGCGGTGCGATGAGGCTGGCCAGTTCGATGTTGCCGGTGCCGACGCGCAGGTAGCAGCAATTCTCGCACGTGCAGCCGCCTTGCATGGCGGTCGAAACCATGACGGCGGGGACGGCTACTTTTACGCGCGGATCAATCGCGGACAGCAGAAACGTCTGAGTTCCGCCGCCACTCTCGCCTGTGACGGCGATTCGCTCGGAATCGACCTCCGGCAAGCTGAGGATCCAATCCAGTGCGCGGACCGAATTGTACGTCTGAATGCCCATCACGTTCTGCAGATGCAGTTCGGCTTGCACGCTGAACAGGCCCCAATGCTCGGGCGTGTCCATCTCGGGCCGGCGCTTCGTGAGGTGATGGGCGACTTCCTGCGAAATCTGCCCGCTGTCGGCATAGCCTTCCATGTCGTAGTGGAAGACGACGCAACCCATGCGCGCAAGCTCCATGCATCGCGCTTGAAGCGGAAAGCGGCCGCCGTCTTCGAATCGTTCGGCCCCTTGCACGACCTGATTGCGAATCTCCTTGACGCTCGCTTCGCTGAATCGGCCCCTATCCCAATGTCCGTAGGGACAAAGCACGCCGGGCAACTTGCCGGTTCGACCCTTCGGACGATAAAGATTTCCGCTGACGAAGTGGCCGGGGAAGCTTTCGAAATAGACCTTGTCGACTGTGTAGCCATCGCGGTCGACCCGGCCATGGACGATCGCATTGGCCGGCGTCTTGGTCGGCATCGGCCACAGGCCAGTCGCGACGCGTATCTGCGTTCGAACCCGTTCTGCCCGCCGTTCCCATTCCTCGCGCGAGGCCGGCGGCGTCATCGGAAAATAGCTATCGATATTCTTGAGCGGCCCAAGCCGCGCGTCGTCGGGCAACTTGCCTTCGGGAAGAACCCGCGGAATTGAGACCGGCGCCGCTTGCGGTTCCGCGGCCCGCGCCGTCAATACGGCGGCAAACATTCCGACGGCCAATGCGACGGTCGAGAAACCGTAAAGCGAACATCGAGAAAAGGAAGCAGCCATGGCGCCATATCCCCCGGTTGAAAGATCATGCGAACCCGTGCCCGATGATAACCGCTGACGGGCCGACGTTCCAATGTTTCATGCCTTTCGTCGTCGTTTTGCGGAAGAATGTGTATTTCCCCGAACGGCGTGGCAGGGGTATTATGGGAATGCCAACAAATGGGTGCATAGCGCGATTGAATGAACAACACACGGAGGATGAAGCGCATGTTTGAGTTCCGAACGACGCGGCGGCAAACGGCGATTCACGCTGGTTGGTGCTGCTTGATCGCGGCGTTGACCGTCGCCACTAGCGCCCAAGCTGCGGAACCGTTCCAATATACCGCGGCGAAGCAAGGAGCCGCGGAGCTCAAGCTGATCGAAGGCTTGCCGGTGATGATCGCCTCCGGAACTGCCGAGGAAATGGGGCAGCAGATCGGCTCGCTCTCGGCCCCGGCGCTGCAATCGCTCTTTACCCATCAAAAGGACGTTGCCAAAGGATTCGGGCTTTCGCAGTCCAAGCCGCTCTGGTTGGCGGCCGGAGCGGTCATGCTGCCGCGGTTTCCCGCCGATCAACGGAATGAACTCGAAGCCATGGCGAAAGCGTCGGGCATGGATGCCGATTTGATGGTGTTTGCCAACGTGATGTACGACTGGTCGCGGCTGGGAGGCTGCTCGGCTCAGATGGTCGAACCGGCCCGATCGGCAACCGGCGGCATGTTGTTCGGCCGCGATTTCGACTTCCCGACGTTCGGCTTTCTCGATCAGTACAGCCTGGTCATCGTCTATCGCGCGAAGGAAAAGCATGCATTCGCGTCGGTGACGTTTCCGGGCCTGGTCGGATGCGTGTCGGGGATCAACGACGCGGGCCTCTGTCTGGCCGAGCTCGAGGTCAACTCCTCGAAAGATGCCGCGCCGGGATTCGATCCGGCGGGCGTGCCCGTGGAAATGTGCTTCCGTCGCATGATGGAAGAATGCAAAACACTCGACGAAGCCGAGAAGCTATTGCGATCGCTCAAGCCCTCGACGATGTGCAACCTGGCGATTTGCGATAAGCAGTCGGCGGTGGTGTTGGAGATTACGCCGCGGCACGTCGTTCGTCGCCCGGCGGTAGACGGCGTTTGCTCATGCACCAATCATTTCCGCACGGCGGAATTGGCCACGTCGACCCAATGCTGGCGCTACGACCGTCTTGAAGGCGTCCGAAGCCGGACGAAGCTCGGGCTGGACGACATGGCAAAACAGATGAACGCCGTCAGCCAAGGCCGGCTGACGATTCAAACGATGGTCTTCGCCCCGAGCGAAAAGGCACTGTACCTGTCGCTAGGCCCCGCCCCATCCTCGGCCCATCGGCTGAAGAAGCTCGATCTGGCCGAATTGTTTGGGCAAGCGGCGGCGAAGTGATCTGCAGCCGGTGGAAAACGCGCGAAACCGCAAGCGAGCTTCGATATCAAACAATCTGCCACAGCTCGCTTGCGGTTTCGCCCGTCCCTAGTCCCCAGCCCCTAGTCCCCAGCCCGTTCCTCAAGTCGCAAATTCGGGCCGGCGGCGCTCTAGCTGCGATTGCAGACGCTGTACGATCGAGCTGTGCATCTGGCTCACGCGGCTTTCGGAGAGATCGAGCGTCGCGCCGATCTCTTTCATCGTCAGCTCTTCGTAGTAGTAGAGGATGATGATGAGCCGCTCGTTGCGATTCAGTCCCTTGGTGACCAACCGCATCAGGTCGTTTTTCTGGATGCGGCGGGTCGGGTCTTCGCCCTTCTTATCTTCAAGGATGTCGATTTCGCGAACGTCCTTGTAGCTGTCGGTTTCATACCACTTCTTGTTCAAGCTGATGAGATTGACCGCGTTGGCGTCGAGCATCATTTTTTCCAGCTCGGCGACGGAGATCTGCATGTGCTCGGCAAGCTCGATTTCCGACGGCGAACGGCCCAGCTTGGCTTCGATCGTTTTGACGCCTTCGTTGAGCTTGCTGGCTTTGGATCGCACCAGACGCGGAACCCAGTCCATCGTGCGCAGCTCGTCGAGCATTGCACCGCGGATTCGCGGCACGCAATAGGTCTCGAACTTTACGCCGCGCGAAAGATCGAAAGCGTCGATCGCATCCATCAAGCCGAATACGCCGGCCGAGACCAAATCATCCAATTCGACGCCTTCAGGCAGCCGGGCCCAGATGCGCTCGCCGTTGTATTTCACGAGCGGCAGGTATTGCTCGACCAGGCGATTGCGAAGGTCCTGCGTCGGACCGGCCTTGTAGGCAAGCCAAAGTTGTTGAATGTCTTCCGGTGCGAGCGTCGTGGCCATGCGATCCTCCATGATGGGGAGCGGATCATCCATCCTGCCCGACGAGCTGTTTGGGCTCATTCGGGCCGAGGATGTTCCGTTGTTGCCGCCGGCCACCGTCATGGTAGCCAGCTTGTTGCGGCAACTACTTTCTTGGCAATCAACTCTTGTTGTTCGCTCCGGCGGCTGCCGGCACATTCGGCCTTGCGGCCGCGGATGTCGTTGGGTTGTTCGACTTTACGGGTAGCGGATTCGGCTTGGCCGCGGTCGCGGCGACGTTTGGTCTAGCGGTCACCGCGCTCGGCACCGCTGGCGCAACTGCTGCGACGTTCGGTTTCGATGCTGCGATTTTCGGTTTGGCGGCCGCGATCTCCGCTGCCAGCCTCGACCGGACAGCGTCATTGACGATCCATCCGGCCAACTCACCCAGCACGAACCCGACTGCGGCAAACACGAACAACGCCGCGACGGCTGTCGTCACCGTCGACTCATTTCCCGCCGACCTCGACACGCCGCGAGCAATCTCCGTCAGGAACGCCAGCAGCCCGAGAACTCCGGCGTAGCTGCGCCCCATGCGGTTGTTCTCGCGACGTTAATCTTTGTGCAACCGTTGCAATTTAACGACCTATTGCGCGCCGATGTTCCGTCTTGTTATCGGCTTTCGCGGCAAGGTAGTTGAGTCGATTGGATTGCGAAGGTTGGTTTTTGCTCCTTGAGGTTTTGGGATGCAGTTTGTTGAGTTGGGAGGTTGACGATTTGACCGTTTATCTCATGCGTGGCTCTTTACGTTGTATTCATGCGGTTGCTGTCTCGGTCACTGCCTCGTTCTCATGCTCCGCGCTAGCAGATATCAACAGTTGCTCGGCGAGGCGATCGACGGCCGTTGCCGCCGGAGAATTGGCATGACCGAACGCCAACGGCTTGCCGGCGGAAGCGGCCAAAGCAACAGCCGCATCCCATGGCAAACTTCCGGCCGACGTCAGCGTCATGCCCAAAAAGCGCCGTGCCGCCATTGCCAGCCGTGCATGCACGGCCGCGGCCTCCGCATCTCCGGAAGACTGATTCACCACCGTCTGGACAAATGCTCGGGGAAATTCGCCGAGAAATAACTTGATCGCAGCGTAGGTGTCCATGATCGCGACGGCCTCGCCCGTCGTAGCCAGCAACACCTGATCGGCGGCTTCCCAAAATCGTCGCACGACATGGTTCAATCCGCTGCCAGCATCCAGAATCACCCAATCCGCGTGCCGGCCAAGTTGATCCAATTGCCGCAGCAATCGCTGCTGGCCTGATGGCGAGCAGTCGGGCATCGCCGCCGGCGACCAAACGCCGGGCACGACTTGAATCCCGCCCGGCCCAGGCCGCAACACTTCATACACGTTGCGACGGCCGGATAGCACGTCGGCGATGGTTTCAGGAAACTCGAGGCCGCAGAGCCACGTGGCGTCGGCGCCGCTCAAATCGGCATCGACCAGAATCGTGCGGCAGCCCATTCGACCCAGCGACACGGCAAGATTCACTGCGACGGTTGTCGTGCCGACGCCTCCCTTGCCGGCGGAAACGACGATCTTGCGCAATGCACCGCGGCGCGTCGGAACGCCATCGAGGGCGTTCCCGTCTGTAGGGAACGCCCTCCGTGGCGTTCCGCAGGTGGCCATCGAGCCGGAGCCGTCGACAATCTGCTGACGGACCAAGAGACGCAATTCGTCGGCTTGATCTCGCATGGGGGTTCGTCCTTGTTCGAAACACACTGGGTTCAGGCGATTCAGGGGGTCAGACACATTTTTCGGCGTAACGACCAATTGCAATTCCATCTTTCGCAAGCCGAAAAATGAGCCAGACCCCGACGCATTACTCCATTCCGAGCATCATGCGCGCCAAGCGCCGGCTATTGGCCGGCTTGATGTCGTCGGGAACATTTTGGCCGTCGGTGACATAGCTCATCGGCAGCCGGCTCGACCGCATGAGCGGCAACAGGTGCCCGAGGTTGGCTACTTCGTCGAGCTTGGTCAGCAGCAAGCCGGTGGTGCCGACGGCGGCAAACTGTTCGGCGGTGCGGACCAACGTTTCTGCTCCCGCGGCGCTGCTGAGCACGAGGTGTACTTCGTCGGCCTCCGCTTCGACGAGCATCGATTTCAATTCTTGAATCTTGACTTCATCGCGTGGGCTGCGGCCGGCAGTGTCCATCAGGATCAAGTCGAGTTGGCTCATGCCGGCCACGGCTTCGCGCATTTCGCGCGGCGTCGAGACGACCGCCATCGGCAAGTCGATGATGTCGGCATAGGTGCGCAATTGCTCGACGGCGGCGATGCGGTAGGTGTCGACCGTGATCAGGCCGACTTTGCGTTTTTCCCTCAAACGGAATGTCGCGGCCAGTTTGGCGATCGTGGTCGTTTTACCGACGCCGGTCGGTCCGACCAGTGCAACCAATCGCCGCCGGCCCGGGTGTACTTGCAGCGGGCCGGAAACGGACAATTCCTCTTCGATCATCCGAGAGAGCCGAGCTTTGACCAGCGTCGGATCGGCCAACTCTTCGCCGGAGGAATCGACCTGAACTCGTTCGACGAGTTCACGGGCCAAGTTCTCGCCGACGCCCGCTTCGATCAAATCGGTGAAAATGGTGAACAACGGGCCGGGAAGGTCGCTCGAGGCGACTCGTTGCGATCGCCGGCAGAGGTCTTCGACCATCGAATGCAAATCGGTGAGCCGCCCTTTCAGTTCATTGCGAAACGCATTGCGCGACTCTGGTTCCTCGGGCGCGGCCATCGGCGGCGAAAGTTGCGGCGGCGTGCTTAAATCCAATCCGGTGGCCTGCGAAAGATCGAGCCCCATACGCGCGCGCCGCGGCATACGGCTCGGTACGTGTACGCTGGCCGAGGCGGTCACTTCCACTCGTCTCATGCCGGGCACCAGGCGGAACAATCCGCCGGTGCGCACGTCGCGAGTTTGCAGCACCGCCGCTTTAGGGCCCAATTCACGGCGCACCATGTCCAATGCTTCCTGCATCGACTTGGCGCGATAGGTTCGAACGTCCATGGTGGAGGGGGCTAGGGGCTAGGGGCTGGGACAATGACGAATGACTAAGCACGAATGTCTAAAGAATGACGAATGTCGAAGCACGAATGTTCGAATTGACGCGGCTCATGCGCCGCTCGCGGTTATGAAGAAAATCGGTGTTCCCTTTCGTCATTAGGATTTCGTCATTCTTTAGACATTCGTCATTCGTCATTCGTCATTCTCACTTCGAGTCCATCACTAAACCGACCGACTCAATCTGCGTGTCTCTTGTGATTTCGTTGAAACTGAGCACCACCAGCCGCGGCAGCGCGGCGGCGGAGAGTTGCTTCAGGCCGGCGCGAATCTGCGGGCTCACCAGCACGATCGGCGGATGGTTGCCACGCACCAGTTTGTCGATCTCCGTCGAAATCAGCCGGCAAGTAACTTCAATCGCCTGTGGCGACATTCGGATGAACATGCCGCGATCGCTGTGCTCGATGCCGGCTTTGATCCGATCTTCCAACGCCGGGTCGAGCGAGACGACATAGAGGCGGTTTTCCTTGTCGCGATATCGAGTGCATATCG
>Ga0182024_10004581_pt1 | contig 31662 bp, 21 predicted proteins | sample P32metaG_FD_120480 | JGI IMG/M metagenome (GOLD analysis project Ga0182024, IMG submission 120480) | Permafrost microbial communities from Stordalen Mire, Sweden - P3-2 metaG (Illumina Assembly) | ecosystem: Environmental > Terrestrial > Soil > Wetlands > Permafrost | place: Sweden: Stordalen...
CCTGCTCGACGATGTCCATGGCGAAAAAGAGCAGGATGAACCAAAGGCTGGCCACCTGGATGACGTCGACAAAGAAAAAGAGCCAGTAGAAGATCGTGATGTTGGATTTGGGCAGAAGGATCAGATACGCGCCCGTGACGGCGGCGACCGCGCCGCTGGCGCCGAGCACCGCGCCCTGCCGCTGGAAGACGACGTATCCCACCCCCGCCATCACTCCGCCGGCCAGATAAAAGGCGAGGTAGCCGAGATTGCCCATGCGGTCGTTGACGTTGTTGCCGAAGATGTACAGGAAGAGCATGTTGCCCAGGATGTGCAGCAGGTTGGCGTGCATGAAGGCGTAGGTGAAGTACTGCCAAAGATGGGGATCGCCGGCCTGGAGCATGTAGCGGGCCAGATCATCCGCCTCGCCGGACTGCTGGGAAGCGTGGAGCGACTGAAACGCAAAGACGGCGAAATTCGCCGCGATCAGCGCCCAATTCATGATCGGCGTCCTGCGCAGCGGACTGTCTGTGCGGAAGGGGATGATGATCATGTTCGGTGGGGTCTCAGGTCAGTGGATCGTCAGGAAGGATGAGGGCCGTTTTCCTGGTTTTTTCGGATCATGCGCAGGCGGCGTCCGCCGTGGGTCCACTCGACCTTGTCCATGTAGGACTCGATGAGAAAGATGCCGCGGCCGCTGCACTTTTCGAGGTTTTCCTCGGCTCGCGGATCGGGGATGCGGCGGCGGTCGAAACCGCTGCCCTGATCCTCGATGATGATTTCGATGCGGCGCGGCGTGACGGTCGCCTGGACGCGGACTTTCTTTTTATGGTCGAGGTGGTTCCCGTGTTTGATCGCGTTGATGATCGCTTCTTCCAGCGCCAGCCGAACCGCGAACGCCGAATGGTGGTTGAAGCCGACGGCCACCAGCGCCTGCACAATGCGGTCCTTGACCCTGCGCCCGGCCTCGAAGTCCGACGGTATGGTCATGCTGAGCGAACGCTTGGCCATAGCCGGCTCGGTGTTACGTAAAGCTGGCCAGCGCTTCCTGCCGCGTTGGATGGATGTGGAAGAGCTTGTTCAGTTGGGTGATCTTGAACACTTCGTAAATCTGCGGCTTGATGTTGGCCAGCCGGAGCTGCCCGTTCTTGGCCTTGATGCGGCCGTTGGCGTTGATGAGCATTCCCAGGGCGGCTGAGGAGAGGTGGTCCACCAGCCCGAAGTCCAGCAGCAGCTTGGGCGTCGGCGCTTCGTCGATGATGGTCGTGAGCGTCTGCCCGATCTCGGCGATGTTCAATTCGTCGATGATCTTGCTGTTGGTGAACTCAACGACACGAATGTCCTTATGTCGAGAGAGTGCAACGGGAGGGTTTACGTCTGCCATGCCATCCATCCACGCCAAGGGTACGTCGGGAAACATTAAGGACGCCGCGGCGGACTGTCAATGACGGCAGCGCAACCCCCGCTGCGCGGCAGGTTTGGCGCAACTTCCCCGCCGCCGCCTCGCCGGGGTGCGGGGCGATGAGACAAAACGAGACAGAATGATGCGCTTTTGAAAGTTAAAATAGTGTTTGCTAACTTATTTGCGGCTCACAAGTCGTTTGATCGCATGGATTTGCAGCCGAAGGCCTCCCGGTGCCTGCCGAAACTCGCCGCGAGGCGCCTCATGGGGGGGATGAGGCGATGGATTGTGCCAAAAGACCGCGTTTTGACGCCGAAAGCGGGGGTAGGACTATTGTCCACGAAGCTCACGAAGGAACACGAAGGGAGTCGCCAGCGTCCTGGTCTACTTTCCACTGTTGAGCGAAGCGAAATCCCGGCGCGCCGGGGTCTACTGGTCTACTGTCTCGCCCGAAGGGCGCGGCGGATTTTGCTTGCCAAAGGTCCAAGCGGTGGTATATTGGGCAAATTCCCGAAAATGGCTTCCCGATGAGCGGGGGCCGGTCATTTCGCCAGGGATCGGGGACAGGAGATCGAACATGCACAAGCTACGACAGAAGGTGTCCAGAGGTCGGCGTTCGCGTCTCTTGTTTGCGGCGGCGGTGACCGCGGCTTGGCATCTGCGCCCCTCGGCCGCCATGGCCCAGATTACGTTTCTCAATGCCTGGGGCAGCCAGGGCGGCGGCAATGGGGATTTCAATGACCCATACGGCATCGCGGTGAGCGGGAGCGGAAATGTCTACGTCACGGACTTCTACAACGCCGGGGTTGAGATTTTCAATTCGTCGGGCGTTTTCCAGAGCAGTTTTGGCAGTCAGGGCGTCGGCAATGGGGATTTCGTATACCCGACAGGCGTGGCGGTGAGCGGGAGCGGAAATGTCTACGTCGCGGACTACGGCAACGACCGGGTTCAGGTTTTCAATTCGTCGGGCGTCTTCCAGAGCAGTTTTGGCAGTTCCGGCACCGGCAATGGGGATTTCGATGGCCCGCCCGGAGTGGCGGTGAGCGGCAGCGGAAATGTCTACGTCGCGGACCTCGGCAACAACCGGGTTGAGGTTTTCAATTCGTCAGGCGTCTTCCAGAGCACTTTCGGCAGTTTCGGCACCGGCAATGGGGAGTTCGAACTCCCTGAAGGCATCGCGGTGAGCGGGAGCGGAAATGTCTATGTTACGGACTACGACAACGACCGGGTTGAGGTTTTCAATTCGTCAGGCGTCTTCCAGAGCAGTTTTGGCAGTTCCGGCACCGGCAATGGGGATTTCGAAGGCCCAGTAGGCGTGGCGGTGAGCGGGAGCGGAAATGTCTACGTCGTGGACTACGGCAACGAGCGGGTTGAGGTTTTCAATTCGTCGGGCGTCTTCCAGAGCAGTTTTGGCAGTGTGGGCACCGGCAACGGGGATTTCAGTGGTCCGATCGGAGTGGCGGTGAGCGGCAGCGGAAATGTCTACGTCACGGACGAAGGCAGCGACCGTATAGAGCAATTCTTCGACCCCAGTTCGTGGGTGAGCGGAACCAACACCTTTACCAATCCGTCCATCGGTCCCACGACCGTCACGGTGGGCGGCACCAATCCGCTCCTGGGTAGTTCCTTCACGCTCAATTCCTCCATGGGATTGACTGCCACAACCATCAGCGTCAGCGCCGGCTCGCTGACGCTTTCCGGCGGAGCCGTCTCGGCCGGCGGCCTCACCATCGATTCCGGCGGCACGGTTACAAACGCGGGTACAATCTCACTCACCGGCAGCGATTCGACGGCGACGCCGACCGGTGGCACTTTCACTCAAACTTCAAGCGGCATTCTAAATGTTCAGATCAACGGCACGGGCGCCGGCCAGTTCGGGCAGCTTACCGTGGGGCAGGCCGCACTCGGCGGAACTCTGAGCGTCACGGTAGCTAACGGCTATTTCCCCCCTCCCGCTGCCACGTTCCAGATTCTTTCATCCAATTCCATTACCGGCACATTCAATGGCGGCCTGCCGATCGTCCAAGCAGCACCGTCTACCAGCGGCCCGTCGAATGACTTCTTCAGGCTGGACTACCCTACAACTGCTGATAGCGTCTTCCTCACGGCCATCACGCCGCTCAAATACAAACAAAAAGACCCTGACTGGGCAACCCTTCCACTTGTGGCAGCGAACCCCGATGGATTTACAATGGGCGGTTCGGGATGCACGATCACAGCGCTGGCGACAATTGCGAGCGATTATGGATCCCTTTCCGATCCGGGCGACCTCCTCAACATCCTCCAGACGGCGAACCAAATTACTACTGCGCCGGGGCCACATCAGGGCGATGCCAATTTGAACAGCCTCGGAATCGTAACGCCTGAAGGGGAGCTCTTTCCTTCGAGGCCTCTATTGCCGGGGCTGGCCGGAATCGCGCAGGAAATCGAGAGCTCGGGCCCCGTCCTGTTGGCTTTGCCGAGCACCAACCCCCTGCACGACCCGCTTCAGGGCCAGGGCCATTTTCATTACGTGGTCGCCTACGCCGTGCAGGGGACAGGGCCGGTCTGCCCAGACGATATCGTCATCAGCGACCCCGGGCACTCGAACTTCCCGGGAAATCCTACGGATTCTCAGAGCCAAGTTATAACACTTCAAGACTATTTCAACTTGGCTAACGACAACTGGACTGGGACGTACATTTTTGGGGCTGAGCAGTGGTTTCAAAGCGGTCAGTTCACTAATACTCAAAATAGCAGCCTAGAGAAGCTTTCTGTCCCTAACCAGAAGCGATTGGTTACGGATTATACCTTTACCGGCACGGCTACCAATTCGATCGAAGTGGACTCTCCCGTTGAACTCGTGCTCACCGACCAGGTGACGGGGCAGCAATACGCCTCTTCCTCAGCGGATGCCCCTCCGGGCGCCACGGTTCTAACGAAAATCGATGCGGATGACACGGATGACTTGGACGCGACAACTCCCGATTCCGCCGATCCGTTTCCAGCGTATGTATTGGATCTTCCAAACGGCGTGGATTCCGATGATTTGTCGGTGGAACTGATAGGAATCGGAAGCGGCAGTTACACGGTTACATACGACAGTGGCGTCCCGGGGCTGACAGCCAGCGGACCACTGGAAGGCACAATATCTGACGGCCAAGTAATAAATGGGGAGTTCACGATCGTGCCTGAGCCGACGGCGGCGATGTGGAATGCGGACGGCGGCGGTACCTGGGAGTTGGGTACGAACTGGTCGAGCCTGTATGCTCCCTACCTGGCGCAGGACGCCGTGACCTTTGGGCCGTCGAATACAACCGCCGCGGTAGTCACCCTCGACGGCAGTTGGACTGTTGGCACCGTCAATTTCGCCAGCAGCAATTCCTACACGCTCTCCCCGGGCGCAGGCGGCACCCTCACTCTGGACAACGGGTCGACCGCCGCGTCGATCAACGTTTCCTCGGGCTCGCACTTCATCACCGCACCGCTGTCGCTGAATTCCAATCTGCTCGTGACGGTGGCTAATTCAGGTGAGGCGCTGACGCTCTCCGGTCCGATCGGCGGCAGCGCGAGCCTGACAGTCTCCGGCAGTGGCACGTTGCGATTTTCGCAAGGCGTGGGCACACCCGCGTTCACGGCATTGGCGGTGAACAGCGGCGCGACGCTGGACATCACGACGACTGCCTTGGCAATCAACTTCGGCTCGCCGGCGAGTGATCCGATCAGCACGATCGTGAGCGAACTGAGCGCCGGTTACCACGGGGCCACCGCCTGGACGGGAACCTCCGTGAGCGGCGGCGTCATCACCAGCAGCACCGCGGCGGCGGGCGGCAAGGCGGTGTCGGTCGGTTATCTCGATGGGAACATTGATACAACGGATAGCAGCGAAGTCGCGCCGAACCAGATATTGGTGAAGTACACTCTCACCGGCGATACGAATCTGGACGGCATTGTGAATTTCACGGACTTCGCCACGGTTCTCAAGAACTTCGCCCTGCCCGGCACCGACTGGGCCGAAGGCAACTTCACCTACAACGCCAACAGCCCGTCGATTCAGGGGACCAACTTCACCGATTTCGCGGACGTGCTGGCCAACTTCCTGCAGCCGCTTCCCGGCGGGGGCGGCGGGGAAACGATTGGGGGCACAGTTGAACCGCTCACGACGACCGTGCAGATACTCCCCACCACTCCCGCACTTCCCGAACCGACCAGCCTCAGCCTGCTTGCCGCCGGGGCGGCGGGTCTGCTCCGGCGAAGACGGAAAGCCAAGACTTAACCACCCCGGCGCGCCGGGATAAACTACGGACACAGAGGTCACAGAGAAAGAAAGAGAATTAAAGAGCAGACTCATAAAAAAGGGAATCTCATTTGGCATTTCTCTCTGCGGTCCTCTGTGACCGGCGTCTATCCCGGCGCGCCGGGGTGGTTAATCCGAATTATTCGCGTTGGGCGTTATTCCCAGTGGCCTTCGACGAAGATGTAGCCGTGCGGGCCGTTGTTCCAGTAGCCGGCCACCCAGTGCCGGTGGCCGTAGTAGGCGTGTTCGTAATGGCCGCGAACCCAGTCGTAGTGGTGGCCGTGACGGACGTAGTATCCGCCGACCCATACGAAGTCGGGTCCGGGCGATTCCGGGACCACTTCCACCTGTGGGTCCGGCGGGCCGTTGTCCTCGACGACCACTTCCCCTTGCGGCTGCGGGGCGTAGACATCCACCGTGCAACCCAATGGAGCCAGGATTGTCAGGCCCATGCCGGCGGTAAAACCATAGCGTGCCAATGCGCGTAACATATTAGTTCCCTTTCAGTTGCGTGCTTATCGACTCCGTTGCTCATCTATTCTATGTAGACAACGCGAATGGTCAAAGGTTGTTGTGTGGATAGTGAAAATTTGGGCCGTTGGGGGGCTGGCGGGGCTATTGGGTGACGTGGAGGGTGGTTTTCTTCACGAGGTCGGAGGATGGTCCGATCATCAGGTCGATGTCGCCGGGTTCGTCGGTAAAGTTCATCTGAATGTCGTGGAACGCCAATGTGTCGCGGTTGACGGTGAAGCTGACGGCGCGGCTTTCGCCGGGGGCGAGGTGGATGCGCTTAAAGCCGCGCAGTTCCTTCACGGGGCGGGTGACGGAGCTGACCTTCTGGTGGATAAAAAACTCCGCGATTTCGTCGCCGGCCACAGCGCCGGAATTGCTGACGGTCGCGCTGACCGTGACCTGGCCGTCGAGCGGCATGGTTGGCGATGACAAAACGGGCTGCGAGTAATCGAAGTGCGTGTAGCTGAGACCGAAGCCGAAGGGAAAGAGGGGGCGGGTGGTTTCGTCGACATAATTGTAGAGCCGCGCCGAGGGCTTGGCGTCGTAGTAATCGGGAATCTGGCCGACGGAGCGCGGGATGGTGATGGTCAGTTTGCCGGAGGGATTGGCGTCGCCAAAGAGAATGTCGGCGGCGGCGTTGCCGGTTTCCTGGCCCATGTACCAGCCTTCCAGCACGGCGTTCGCGCGATCGACCAATTGCGGCACGGCGAGAGGGCGGCCGTTCATCAGATAGACGATGACGGGCTTGTTGAGCGCGAAGATGGCGTCGGCCAGATCGTTTTGGGCGCCGGGCAGATCGAGCGAGGAACGGTCGCCGAGATGATTGGCAGCCCAGGCTTCGCGGGAGAACATTTCGTTTTCTCCGAGCACCAGCAGAATGACATCGGCCTGCCGGGCGACGGTGACGGCGGCGGCGATGGAATCTCGATTCTCCTGATCGGTGGGGAAAACCGGCGTCGTGGCGCGCTGCCAGGCCTGCAGGGAACTGTCGGGAAGATTGGTCACGATCTTGCATCCTTCGGCGTAAAGAACATGGCCGGCTTCGCCGAGCTTGGCGCGGATGCCCTGAAGGATGGAGACTTTGTACAACGGTTCTCCGCTGTAGCTGCCGAGGCGGGCGTCGTCGGCGTTGGGTCCGATGACGGCGATGGTTTTGTCTTTGGCCAGCGGCAGAATGGAATCTCGATTTTTGAGCAGCACGATGGATTCGGTCGCGGCCCGGCGGGCGAGGGTCTGCGATGACGCTTCGGTGGGCAGCTCGACGGACTTGTCGGCGTCGCCGTAGGGCGTGTTGTAAAGATTCAGGGCGAACTTCAGTCGCAGCACGCGGCGGACGGCGTTGTCGATAGTCGCGATCGGCACGCGGCCCTGCTGGACGAGCGATTCCAGATTGGCGTAGGCGCGGCCGTCGGGGAGATTCACATCGACGCCGCTGTTCAAAGCCAGCGCCGCCGCGCCGGCGTTGTCGGCGACGACTTCATGCACGGAGGCCAGATACTCCACGCCGGTGTAATCGGAGACGACCAGTCCGGGGAAATGAAATTCGTCGCGGAGCACGTCGTGCAGCAGCCACGCATTGCCGTGCGCGGGAACGCCGTTGACTTCAGTGTACGCGGGCATGATGGCCGCCGGATGGCCTTCGGCGATGGCGATGCGGAAGGGGACGAGATGGGCGTCGTACATTTCGCGCAGGGGAATGTCGCCGGGCGCGCGGTTGACGCCGGCTTCGGGTTGGCCGTGACCGGCGAAATGTTTCAGCGTGGCGGCGACGTGGCCGGGGGCGATAACGCCGGTGTCGGTGCCCTGCAATCCGCGCACGATTGCCGCGGCGAGTTTGCCGTTGAGAAATGGGTCTTCGCCGAGGGTTTCGTCAGTGCGGCCCCAGCGCGGATCGCGGCAGATGTCGACGACCGGGCAGAGCGCCTGACTGACGCCGCGGGCGCGCATCTCGGCGGCGGCGACGGTGTAGATTTGCTCGAGCATCGGCGGATCCCACGAGCAGGCGACGCCGATCGGAGCGGGGAACGACGTGGCTCCGATGTCGCGGAAGCCGTGGCAGGCCTCGTCGTGAAAAATCGCCGGGATGCCGAGGCGCGTGTTGTGCAGCAGGTAGGATTGAATGGCGTTGCGGAGAGGGACTTCGGCGCGGGGGTCCATGTCCATCGGGGCGATTTCGCCGATGCCATCTTTCAGGATCGGTTCGGCAATGGCGGGGTCGAAGACGTTGTTCCTGCGGACGCGCGTGCCGAGCTGGACGCAGCGCAATTGCTGCACTTTTTCGGTCAGGGTCATGCGGGCGAGGAGGGCCTCGACCTGCGAATCGATCGCCCCCTGCGGCGCGGGCGATTCGACGCGGCAGCCGATCAGCGCGGCCAGAAATGCGATCATCAGGCATCGAGACACGTAGACCTCCGCCGGGCGAATGATAGATGATTGGCGCGATTCTTCCAACGCGGCGGCGGGCGGTCAGGTATAAGAATCGGCCGAACACGGAGACCCATGATGAAACGAGCGATGGTGTGCGTGCTGGTGATGTTGCTGACGAGCGCCGCGTTCGGAGCGGGAGAGGACGCTTTCTATAAGCTCGGCCCGGATTCGCTGGTGCAACCCGGCGTGCCGCATGGCAGGCTGATCGGGCCGACGACGCTGCCGAGCAATGTGTTTCCCGGCAACTATCATACCTACTGGGTATACGTTCCCGCGCAATACGATGCGACCAGGCCGGCGGCGCTGATGATCTTCAATGACGGCCAGGCGATGATCAATCCCAACGGCGACGTGCGCGTGCCCAATGTGCTGGACAATCTGATCCATCGCCGCGAATTGCCGGTGATGATCACGGTCTTCATCAATCCCGGCCACACGCCGCAGCAGCCCGAACCGTCGCCCGCCGGCGAGTGGGGCGATCACACGACGCTGCGGCCGGAGGAATACAACACCCCCGCGCCCTACGACAAATACGCGCGGGTAATCTGCAATGAACTACTGCCCGTCGTCAACGCTCAGTACAACATCAGCCCTGACCCCGACCAGCACGGCATCGCGGGGGCAAGCAGCGGCGGAATCGCCGCGTTCACGGTGGCCTGGGAACGTCCCGACGTCTTCCACAAAGTCATCACCATCGTCGGCAGCTTCACCAACATTCGCGGCGGATATGTCTATCCAGAGAAAGTTCTGGCGAGCGAGAAAAAGCCGCTGCGGATATTCTTCCAGGACGGACGCAACGACAATCGCGCCCTGCGCGGCGACACGTACGATCCGACGCGCGACTGGTTCTATCAGAACGTGCGGCTGTGCAACGCGCTGATTCAGAAGGGTTACGACGTGAATTATGTCTGGGGCATCGGCTTGCACGGCCAGAAGGAAGGCGGCGCGATTCTGCCGGAGATGATGCGCTGGCTGTGGCGCGACCACGCGGTGTCGGTGGATGCGCATGACATGGCGGAGCGAACGTTCAATGGCCCCGTGGCCCAGCCGTAGTCCCCCTTCATGCAAACACCCACGTCGGATCATCCGCCGTGTTGAAATAGACGGTCGGCACGGGAATGTTCAGCAGGCGCAGATAGACGCAAAGCTGCGCGCGGTGGTGAATCAGGTGATTCAGGCACCAGATGCGGTAAACCGTCGCGCGCGGGCGCGTGACCATGACGTGCTCGCCGTTGCGCAGCGTCCAGGGGCGATCCCAGGCGGCGGGGTCGAAGCGCTCGATCGCCATTCGCAACTCCGCCACGGTCTCATCGAATCTGCCCAGCAGTTGTGCCCGGTCCTTCAATTCTGTCGGCGGCGGCGGGGCGGAGGCCACGTCCAGTACGTCCTGCCCGATCGTGTCGCGCATCCAGCCGGGCAAGCCGGCGACGTGCAGGGCCAGTTCTCCAAGGCTCATCGACTTCTCGTGTGCCTTCCAGGCGTAATGTTCCTCCGGCAGCCGCTCGAGCACGGTGCGCGTCACCGCCAGCTCGCGCTCCAGGTCGCCGAATTCGATCTCTTTCGCGGTAAGTGAATTGAATTCCATGCGCGATCTCGATTCCAAGAAAAGAATTCTAACCACAGAGGACACAGAGTTCACAGAGGGAGGGAGAATCAAACGCGGATAGCCGTGTTGCATGGAGTTTTCTCTCTGTGGCCCTCTGTGTCCTCTGTGGTTAAACGCATTTTCTTCTTTACGCCGAATGCAGCGCGGCCGCGCCATTGTATAATGCGCCGCAAAGGAGATTGCACATGGACAAAATCAAACCACTGTTCACCGCAACGGCGACCGTCACGGGCGGACGCAATGGACGAGCTGAGTCGAGCGACGGAGTCGTGAAAGTCGATCTGTCGGTCCCCAAGGCGATGGGCGGTCCCGGCAGGCCCGGAACGGCGACGCCGGAACATCTGTTCGCCGTCGGCTACGCCGCCTGTTTCGGCGGGGCGCTGGATTATGTCGGCAAGCAGGCCAAGAAGGACGCGAGCAAGGCGGCGGTCACCTGTGCCGTCTCCATTGGCCCGCGCGACGGCGGCGGGTTTGGGCTGGCCGTCAGGATGCGCGTCGAGGACAAGAGCCTGCCACAGGCGGAATTGGCGGCGCTGACGAAAGAGGCGCACGAGAAAATCTGCCCCTACTCCCATGCGACCCGCGGCAATGTGGACGTGCAATTTGAAGTGATCGGGGCATGATACGTCCTTCGGGTGTCGAAGAATTTGTCCACGAAGTGCACGAAGGACACGAAGAAATGCCCACTAAATAGATGGAATTCTTCGTGCCCTTCGTGGATAGTCTTGTTGGTCTTCACGCCGCCGTGGTGCTGCCGGCTTTTCCCGTTTTCTTCGGAACGGTGATGGAAAGATTGGGCGAGAGGCTCATGGCGGCGCGGGCGACGTCAGGATTGGCTTCGGCCAGGCCGGGATACTTGGCGGCCAGGCCGGCGAGGAAATGCTCGAAGGCTTCGCCGTCCAGCGGGAGATCGACGGGTTGCCGCTTCAGTCCGCTCATCAGCATGGCGTTGCCGATCTCCAGGCCGTGGCAGCCGTCCGTGCCGGGGGCGAGCAGTGATTCGTCGTGCAGGATGGCGTTGATGAAGTTCTGAGTGATGAGCTTGTGAGCGTCCTTGGGTTCCGGCGGGAAGTTGGCGACATCATCATGCGTCTGCGCCCCGCGCGAGTTGGCCGGGCCGGTTTGGCGCAGTTCGCGGACCGACTGGACGGTGCGCCGCATTGTCACGCGGCTGGGTTCGCAGATCAGCAGACCCTGATCGGTGGCGATCTCGAGGCGATTGCTTCCCGGCGCTTCGCCGGTTGCGGTTTGGAATTGTCCGATGGCGCCGTTGTCGTATTCGAGAATGGCGCTGACTTCGTCCTCCACTTCGATCGGGTGGCTGGCTCCGATGCGGGCGACGGCGGTGATGCGGTTGGGCATCATGCCGGTGAGCCACCAGAGCAGATCGAGATTGTGCGGGCACTGATTGAGCAGCACTCCGCCGCCTTCGCCGTCCCAGGTGGCCCGCCAGCCGCCGGAGGCGTAGTAGGCGTCGGTGCGGAACCAGTCGGTGATGGTCCAGGTGATGCGCGAAATCGGGCCGAGTTCGCCGCTGCAAAGGCGGCGCTTCATTTCGGCGTAGATCGGCCAGGTGCGCTGCTGGAGCATGAGGGCGAATTTCAGATCGGGGCGCAGCCGGGCCGCGGCGCAAACCTGCCGCGCCTGCGAGACGGAGACGGCCAGCGGTTTTTCGCACAGCACGTGGACGCCGGCGGCGAAGGCGGCGAGCGCGACCTGCGGGTGCTGGAAATGCGGCGTGGCGATGATGATGGCGTCCACGCAATGCGAATCGAGCATGGCCTGATAGCTGTCGAACGCGGGAACCGAGCGTTCCTCGCCGACGCGCCGCGCCACGGCGGGCAGCGCATCGCACACGGCCGCCAGCTTTGCGCCGCTGAGACTGTTGAGATAACCAACGTGCCGGCCGCCGATGCTGCCAAGGCCGATCACGCCGAAACGAACGGTGTCCATAGTATTTCCAGATCGCAATGATTCTGCGGTATTTATCATAGACTCTGGAGCCGGCGGATGCCATTTCCCGTATTCAAGGAACAAGGCGAACGCCGAGGAGCGGAGAAGCAGAGGTAGGAAAGAGAGTAAATGCAACTACAACTGAATTGATTCTCTCCGCGTTTCCTCGGCTTCTCTGCTCCTCGGCGTTCATATTGATATTCGTTCAATTCGCTGGTGCGGCAGGCGCGGAGGACGGTTTGGCGTGGCTCTTGAGCTGCTCGGCGTTTGCCAGCGATGTGCTATAGAACTCGAGCATGGCCTGCGGAACGATCAGGCGGTCGAGGGTGGTGGAGTCCAGATTCAAAGTCAGCAGGTCGCCGCTGAGCGAAGGACGCAGGGCCGCGACGAGCTGCGTCATCTTCGGCATCAGTTTGCACCGGTCGGGATTGTTGGCCAGTGTCGTCAGCAGCGCGTTGAGCGCGCCGGCGTACGCTTGTGCGCCGTCGGCGTCCGTGCACTGAATGAGCAGATGCACAAATGGATCGGGCGGCGGCGAGGCGCCGAGGGCGGCCCAGGTGAGTGAGTGCATCAGGTCGGCGGGCATCGCGCCGCCGGCGGCGTCGGGAAGGCGGTCGGGCAGCATTTCGCCGGCGACGAGCTGCAGGACGAGAGACGGCGAAAAGACGATCTGGATCGGCGCGTCGCCCAGCGATGCGAAAGCGTCGGCGAGCAGCGGGCGGTGCACGGGCCGGGCGAGCTTCATTTTCTCGACCTGCACAGTCAGGCCGTAGACGATCGCGCCGTTGAGCGAGATCGCCTCGCGGCCGGCGTCGGGGTCGGTGGTTTTGTCGGGGCCGGAAGCGTCGCCGCTGACCAGAAGCCCTGCGATGGCGCGGGCGTCGGCGGTCGGCGAGAGGGGCACGATCACGACGCCGGGCAGATCCTGGGGGTCGCCGAGGAACGCGACAGCGTAGACGATGTTCGCGCCGGCTTTGCGGAAGTCGGCGAGCCAGCGCTGGGCCGCGGCGTTGTCGTGCATTTCAAGCAATTGGACGGCACGTTGCGCTTGTTCCGGAGCGAGATCAGCTTGCGCGGCGGCGAGCAGGCCGTCATGGATGGCGGCGGGATCGATGCGGGTTAGATCGACTTTGGCCGCCAGCAGGGTGCCGGCGGTGACGAAGGGGATCAGGGCGGGGTCGAGTGCGGAGGGAGTGGGGGAGGGGTTCTCCGCGGAAGCCGGCACAGCGGCAACCACAACCAATGTGACCAATGACCAAAGAAATGGGCGGATCGATTGCATGGGTTATGTTCAGCATCGAAGACCCAGGGGTGGCTACCCCTGGGCTTTTGCCAACGCGGGCATTCTACCTCGCGCTGGGCGGCTTTTCGCCGGGAGGGCGGCTGTGTTAATATAGCCACATGGAGTTGTCGGCTGACGAACAAAGGTTTCTGCTGCAGGCGGCGTGCTGGACAATCCGTCGCCGGCTCGAAGGGCATCAGGGGCCGGTGCCGGTGACGCCGCCGACGTCGGCGGTTCTGCGCCCGGCGGGTTGCTTCGTCTCGCTGCATCGGCGGCAGGGGCACGCACTGCGCGGCTGCATCGGCCGCATTGATTGTGCTTCGCCGCTGCTGGAAGCAATGTTGAATGTCGCATGGGGAGCGGCACAGGATCCGCGGTTTGCCAGCCAGCCGATCACCCTGACGGAACTGCCGGAACTGACCATCGAGTTGAGCATCCTCGGCCCGCTGCAGCCGACGGCCGATCCGCTGGCGTTCAATCCGCAAGCCGACGGCATCTACCTTGCGATGGCCGGGAAGGCCGGGGTGTTTCTTCCGCAGGTGGCCCGCGACACGGGCTGGTCGCGCGAGCAACTGCTGGATCGGCTCACGCAGGAAAAGCTCGGCCTTCCGCCGGCCAGTTGGCGGCAGCCCAACGCGCGGGTGTTCACTTTTGCAACGGACATTCTAGGGCCGGTGGACTTCGCCGTGGACGCCAATTTCTCGCCGCACACCCCCCCGCCCAAGAACGCCGTCACGGTCCGATAGAATTCCATATTTTTCTCTTGACTTGGGAAATATGTTAGGTAATAATTATACCTAACAGTTACCAATCATTCAAGGAGTGAGTCATGATGACGGTACGGCAGATTGAGCGGCTATGGACGGCCAAATCGTACGACAAATTGATGGATTCACTGCTTCGGGGCCGGTGGGAGGGGGAGCATGGCCGCGAGGTTTGCGGGGCGTCGGCGGTTGTCGCGGGATCGCTGGCGATGATCCGGCTGGATGAGTTGAATCAGTCTGACGCGCCAATTTTCCGCCAGTTGCTGCGGACGGTGCTGGCGGCGCAGGAATCGGACGGCGGCTGGGGTGAGGTGACGGCGACGGTGTGGGCGCTGCGGGCGCTGCTGATCGATGGTGGCGGCGGCGCGGCGGTGGAGCGCGGCATGGCGCATCTGGCGGAGCTTCAGCAGGCGGAAGGAATCTGGCCGGGAATTCCGCTGCGGCGCATGCCGGCCGATCCGCTGGTGTCGGCGTTTATTCTGGCCGAGTTGGGAGACAGCGGCGGATTCCGCCGGCGGGTGCGGTTCATGGATGCCGTGAACTGGTTTACGGTCCGTAGCACGTTGCCAGGGGACGGAGGCCGCGTTCTCGACGATGAAAGTCGGGCAATGTGGGGCCGCGCTCGCCTGCGCTGCCGGGCGACGGAGTCGGTCGGATGGCGGGCGCCGGATGAGGCGGGGGACGGCCCGTCATGGACGCCGCAGACGCTGCGAGTGGAACCGATGGCGACGGCTTTGCGCGAATGAGACGGGGAATTTCTGAGAGCGGCGGACGGGAATCGAACCCGCAACATCAGCGTTGGGAACGCTGTGCTCTGCCGTTGAGCTACCGCCGCAGCCGGGCGGATTATATCCGCCGGAGGGGGTGTTGCCACAGGCGAGGTTCTCGCGGCGTTCTCGCGGTGTTGTAACACACGGGAGTTGGGTGGCCCTCGCGCTGCGGCCGCGTGATCGGTTCACGATCGACGTAATTAACCAAATCTTTCACAGCGCACCATGTTCGGTTGTGACCGAGCAGGATAAACTACCTCTACAAACCAAGCCCGATTGAGCCTGCGCCGCGATGGAGGAAGGCGCGGGCGAACGGAGACTGTCATGGAAGCTCGCGCACTTTCGGCTGAACTGCTACGCAAGATGGACGCCTATTGGCGGGCGGCCAATTATCTGTCGGTCGGGCAGATTTATCTTTTCGACAATCCGCTGCTGAAGCGGCCGCTGAAGCTGACGGACGTGAAGCACATGCTGCTGGGGCACTGGGGCACGACGCCGGGTCAGAACTTCATTTACGTCCATCTGAACCGGGCCATCAAGAAATATGACCTGAACATGATTTACGTCTCCGGCCCCGGACACGGCGGGCCGGCGGTGGTGGGCAATACTTATCTCGAAGGCACATACAGCGAGATTTATCCCAATATCAGCCGCGATGAGGCGGGGCTGCGGAAGTTGTTTGTGCAGTTTTCGTTTCCCGGCGGAATTCCCAGCCATGCGTCGCCGGAGTGCCCAGGCTCCATCCATGAAGGGGGCGAGTTGGGATATTCGCTGAGCCACTCGTTCGGAGCGGTGTTCGACAATCCCGATCTGATCGTCGCGTGCGTCGTCGGCGACGGGGAGGCGGAGACGGGGCCGCTGGCGACGGCGTGGCATTCCAACAAGTTTCTCAATGCGGCGACGGACGGCGCGGTGCTGCCGATCCTGCATCTCAATGGGTACAAGATTTCCAATCCGACGATCCTGGCCCGCATCGAGCACGAGGAATTGGAACAGTTGCTGCGCGGCTACGGATGGACGCCCTACTTCGTCGAGGGTCATGAGCCGGAGCGAATGCATCAGGCGATGGCGGCAGCGCTGGACACGGTGGTGGAGCAGATCAAAGGAATTCAGTCGGACGCGCGCGTCCACGGCAACCTTGAGCGGCCGCGCTGGCCGATGATCGTGCTCAATTCGCCCAAGGGATGGACGGGACCGAAAATCATCGACGGACGGCAGAATGAAGGCACGTTCCGGTCACATCAGGTGCCGCTCTCCGATCCGGCGAACCATCCCGAACATCTCAAACAGCTTGAAGATTGGCTGAGAAGTTACAAGCCGCAGGAACTGTTCGACGAGAAGGGCCGGCTGAACGCGGAATTGGCGGAACTTGCGCCGACAGGTGAGCGGCGCATGGGCGCTAATCCGCACGCCAACGGCGGAATTCTGCTGCGCGACCTGCGCTTGCCGGACTTCCGCGAGTACGCCGCGAAAGTGCCGTCGCCGGGGTCGGCGGGCATCGGGGACACGCGCGTTCTGGGGCCATTCTTGCGCGACGTGGAGAAGCTGAACAGCGAGCAGCGGAATTTCCGGGTGTTCGGGCCGGACGAATCGCTCTCCAATGGGCTGGAGGCTCTTTTTGAAGCGACCAATCGGCAATGGAACGCCAGGACCGTGGCCAACGATGAGTTTCTCGCGCCGGCCGGGCGGGTGATGGAAATGCTCAGCGAGCATCAGTGCGAAGGGTGGCTCGAAGGATATCTGCTGACCGGGCGGCATGGACTGTTCAACTGCTATGAGGCGTTCATCCACATCGTCGATTCGATGTTCAACCAACACGCCAAGTGGCTGAAGGTGACGTCGCATCTGCCGTGGCGGCGAAAGATCGCGTCGCTGAATTACCTGCTGGCCTCGCATGTCTGGCGGCAGGATCACAACGGGTTCACGCATCAGGATCCCGGTTTCATCGATCACGTCGTGAACAAGAAGTCGGAGATTGTGCGCGTGTACCTTCCGCCGGACGCGAACTGCCTGCTGTCGGTGATGGACCACTGTCTGCGAAGCCGGCACTACGTGAACGTGGTGGTGGCGGGCAAACATCCGGCGCCGCAATGGCTGACGATGGACGCGGCCGTCAAGCACTGCACCGAGGGGATCGGCATCTGGCAGTGGGCCAGCAACGATCAGGAGGTCTCGCCCGACGTGGTGATGGCCTGCTGCGGCGACGTGCCGACGCTGGAGACGCTGGCAGCGGTTTCCATCCTGCGCGAGCATCTGCCCGAATTGAAGATCCGGGTGGTGAACGTCGTGGACCTGATGAAATTGCAGCCCCAGTCAGAGCATCCGCATGGGCTGAGCGACATGGATTTTGACGAGCTTTTCACGAAGGACAAGCCGGTCATCTTCGCGTTCCACGCCTACCCGTGGCTGATTCACCGGCTGACCTACCGCCGGGCCAACCACCACAACATTCACGTTCGCGGCTACAAGGAAGAGGGGACGATCACGACGCCGTTCGACATGACGGTGCTCAACGAACTGGATCGATTTCATCTGGTGATGGACACGATCAATCGCCTCCCGCGGACCGGCGACAAGGGGGTTTATTTGAAGCAACAGCTCAAGGAGAAGCTGATTGAGCATCGGGAATACATCTGCGCGAACGGCCAGGATCTGCCGGAAGTGCGGAACTGGAGGTGGGGTTCTGCCGTGTGAACGGGCGGGAGATAGGGAAGGAGATGCTGCCTGGTCCGCTTTGGTGCGCAGCCGATAACAAGGGCGAGGGCTTGCCCCGTGCATTGCCGCAAATGATGCGACCATCCATGAGATCGCGGATGATGATGCTGCCGCGGATGATTATCAGCCGCTGCATCGCCTGCCCGCGAGCAATCGCCGGTTGCGCAGCGGGTATATTGCCGATTCAAGGGTCATAGCGCGGTTGCGAAAGCGGCGCGGACGCAGTTGTCTTCAGACAGGATGGAATCGCTTGGCTGCAATGGATGTCCCCACCGAGGAACCGACCGGCACACCGGCACCGGAAGAGACTCCGCTCACCCATCACACCGCCCACGGCTTTGCCTGGATGTTGGGGCAGACGGCGGTGACCAAAGTCACCGGGTTTCTCGGCCAGGTGGTGATCGCCCGTTTCCTGGGGCTTAGCGACTTCGGCGTCATCGGCATCGCCTTCGCCGTGGCCAGCTTCCCCGCCATTCTGCGCGATGCCGGACTCCAGTCCATCCTCGTCCAGCGCCAACGGCATCTCAACCGATGGATCCACGCCGTCTTCTGGCTCTCACTGGCGCTGGGCACGCTGACCGCCGTCATCATCTGCGGCATCAGTCCGCTGGTCGCCCATTTCTTTCAGGACCGCCGTCTGGTTCCGCTCCTCTGCATCATCGGCTTCGGCGCCATCATCAACGCGCTGGGAACCGCTCCCATGGCACTGGTGCAGATCCGCCTGATGTTCCGCTTCCAGGCGATCATGGCCCTGATGACCGCCCTTCTGACAACCGCGCTCAGCATCCTCATGGCCTGGCGCGGCTGCGGAGCCTACAGCGTCGTGGCGCCGATTGTCTTCGTCAACGGCGTCCGCACCGTCAGTTTGTGGATCGCCACGCATTATCCCATCCGCTGGAAGCTCTACCTGCGGCGCTGGCGATTTGTCTTCAGCGACAGCGGCACGATCCTGCTGTTTCAACTGCTTTATATGGCCATCGCCAACGGCGATTACCTCATCCTCGGCGCCCGCTACCCGCATGACAAAGACGTCGTCGGAGGATTCTATTTTGCCTACAACCTATCGTGGCAGGCGCTGACTCTGCTGACGGTCAACATGGCCGGCGTTCTGTTTCCGGCGCTGTCGCGCCTCGCTGCCGATCCGCCGCGCCAGACGCAGGCGTATCTCCGCTCCGCCCGCGTGCTGGCCCTGATCGGCGTCCCCGCCTGTTTCCTTCAGACCGCGCTGGCCGGCCCGGGAATGCACCTGCTGTTCAAAGGCGTGTGGGATCCGACGATTCCCATCGTTCAGGTGCTCAGTCTGGCCATGGCCATTCGCGTGGTGGGGATGACCTACTTCAACTTTGCGTCGTCCCAGGGCCGATTCAAGCTGCAACTGGTCACCAATTCCATTACCTGCGTCGCGTTTCTCCTGATCGTGTCATTGGCCGCATGGCACGGGCGCGGTCTGGCGGTGGCGACGGCGGAGGCGATCTTCTTTGCGGTGACGGATCCGCTGTGGCTCTGGGTAGCGTTGCGCACGAACGTGAATAACGCGCTGGCGGAAGTCGCCCGCATCTTCGTTCCGCCGGTCGCCGCCGCCGCGGTCGCGGTCGGCATTGCGTTCGCGGCGGCCAGCCGCCTGCCGTCGGGGAAAATGGGCGACGTTCTGCAGATGTGCCTCATTTGCGGCCTTTCCGCCGCGATCTACGTTCCGCTCATCCGCCTCATCGCCCGCGAGCCGTGGCAGGAACTGATGGACCTGGCGCGGCGGTTGATCAAACGGCCGCGACTGGCGGAACCGGCATGAGCCTTACCGCGACGGTCGTCATCACGACCAAAGACCGCAAGGACGATCTTGCGGCGGCCGTCGAATCCGCGCTGAACCAGACGGCCCGGCCGCAGGTGCTGGTCATGGACGACGGTTCCTCCGACGGAACAGAGCAGATGATCCGCGAGCGTTTCCCCGCCGTGATCCTCGCACATTCCGCGCAATCCATCGGCTACATCGCCCAGCGCAACCGCGCCGCGGGACTCGCCACCGGCGACATTATTTTTTCGCTCGATGACGACGCGATATTTTCCTCGCCCGACATCGTCGCGCAAACCCTGGCGGGCTTCGACCACCCGCGCGTCGGCGCCGTGGCTGTTCCGCTGCTGGAACCCAATCGCAGTCCCGTGGTGCACCAGCGCGCGTCCCAGAGGAATCGAATCGAGGTCTCCTATACCTTCCAGGGCACGGCCCACGCGCTGCGGCGTGATCTGTTCCTGCGCCTCGGCGGCTACCGCGATTGCCTGTTTCATCAGGGCGAGGAAATCGACCTGGCGATTCGAATGCTCAACGCCGGTTACGTCGTGCGGCAGGGGAGCGGCGATGCGATCCATCATTTCGAGTCGCCCAAGCGCGATGTGCGCCGCATGGACCTGTATGGCCGGCGAAATGAGGTGCTGTTCGCGTGGCACAATGTTCCGATGCCGTATTTTCCCGCGCATCTGCTCGGCACGATGTTCACAGGGATGCGCCTCGGTTTCAGATTGGGCCGGCCGTGGCCGATGGTGGTGGGGCTGGTGATGGGGTTCGGCGCGGCGGCGGGGCAAATCACTGTGCGCCGGCCGGTGAGCCGGCGCACCTATCAGCTTCAGCGTCTGCTCAAACGCGGCGGCCCCAAGCCGCTGGAAGAAATCGAGGCGAAGCTGCCGCCGATCGCCGGGCAGGCGTGATTCGTCATCCTTCGATCGCCGCGAAATCGCGCTTCCTGACCGCCCTGGCCGGATTGCCCACCGCGATCATGCCCGGCGGCAGATCGTGAAACGCGCTGGCCCGCGCTCCGAGGATGGTGCGATCTCCAATGGTCACGCCCGGGCCCACGAACGCATCGGCTGCCACCCACACGTCATCCCCGATCGTGATCGGCGGCCGCAGCAATTCCATGCGCCGCGTGTGCGTCTCGTGCGTTCCGGCGCACAGGTGCGCGTACTGGCTGATCGTCACGAATTTCCCGATCTTCACCGGGCCGAGGCAATACAAAATCGCATAATCGCCAACCACGGAGTGATCGCCGATTGTCAGGTTCCAGGGAATCTCGATCAGCGCCGTCCGGCGCAGGCGTGCTTTTTTGCCGAGCTTGGCGCCGAACATTTTGAGCAGAAACGAACGCCAGCCGTATGCGTTGTGCGGCGAGAATCTGAAGACGGTTCCCTGCACGGCGCCCCACGCCATGCGTTGCAGTTTTTCGCTCAGGGTCCAGGGGCTTGATTGTCGCATCATGGGTTTCACCTTGGGTTTCCCGCCGACGACCAATGGCCGCGGCCGGAACGGTTTGGCGACGAAGTCCGGCGGGCGCGGCAATTCCATCGCCGCCCGGCGTGTCAGATGCAATCCTCCCTCCGGTATGGCCAGGCCGCCCGTGCCGCTGTGCCCGGCCCCGCGCTGCCATACCAAATCCTGATACTTCATGCGGATGAACATTTCGTAACTGCTGATGAACAGGCAGAAGCTCAGGCCGGCCTGGCGGTCCAGAAAACCGCCGCGGAGAATGTACATGTAAAAGAAACGCAACATCCACGGCGTGGCCACCTTGGTCGCCAGGCGGTATTTGATGAACCGCCGCCGCGCCACGCGATCGGTCGCAAATCGCTTCAATCCCGGCCACGGTTCCTTCTGGCGGTACAGTTCACGCGCCTCAAGAGTCGAATAGCGGTTATGCTTGGCGATGTAATGTTCCAATCCCCGCCGGTCTTCGTGCCGCATCAGGCCGCGCAAGTGGCCAAGCGTCCCCTGCACGATCATGTGCTCGTGCACCTGCCGCTGTTCGTACCGGGCCGCGCCGCGCTTGAACAAACGAATGTTCCAACTGGGAAAATATCCGCAGTGGCGGATTTCCGATCCCATGAAGATCAGCACGCGATTGAGATAGAACGCCGCCTCCTTCACCTGCTCGGGCGGCGCCGTGACGATGTGACGGATTTCCTCCGCAAGCTCGGGCGTGAGGGATTCATCGGCGTCCAGAATCAGCGTCCACGGCGCTTCCAGCGGCAGATTGTCCAGCGCCCAGTTCTTCTGGCCGGCGTATCCCTCCCAGGGATGATTGACGACCTCGGCTCCGGCCTTGCGGGCCAGCGCTACGGTGTTGTCGGTCGAGGAGCTGTCAACGACAAAGATTCGCCTTGCCAGCCCGGCCACGCTCGCAAGGGTGTGCGGCAGATTCAGCTCTTCATTATGGGTCAGAATCAGAACGTCAACCATAAGTGCTCAGTATCATTATCGAACCGCCGCCGTAACGTCGCAACTTAATCGAAAAGTGGCGATATTAACGCCCGGCATCCAGCAGCCAGGCAGATAAAAATGAGCAACCCTTCGCCGCTTCGCATCCTGCATCTGACCGCCGCCTCCGAGGCCGGCGGGCTGAGCCGTTATCTGCTGGACCTGTCGCAGCGGATGCACGAATTGGGCCACACCATTCTGATTGCCGGCGCTCGCGGAAGCTGGCACGAGCGCTTCGCCGCTTTGCCGGCGCAATGGATCGATCTTCCCATGCACGGCGGCCCGCTCGCTCTTCGCCGCGCCGCGCGGCGGCTGCACGAACGCCTCGGCGGACAGGGCGTCGATGTCATTCACACCCACTATCGCCGCCCCACATTGACGGCCCGCGCATTGCAAAAGCATCGCCCCGCTCCGATTCTCTACACGCTTCATCTCTCGCACATTCCCCTGCGCGGCCCGCAGCGCTGGTTCACGGACTTCGGCGATCACACTCACGCTCCGTCACAGGGCGCGCGGCAATGGCTGCTGGAGACGGCCAACATTCCTTCGCAGCGCATCACCGTCATCCCGCACGGCATCGACGTTGGGCAATATCCGCTGCGCGACCCCGCCGCCAAAATCGCGGCGCGGCAGGCGCTGAACATACCGCCCGATGCGATGGTCGCCGCATTTGTCGGACGGCTGGACTATCCCAAGAACGCCGATTGGATGCTGGATGTGGCCGATTCTGCCCCGCGTGCGACGATCCTTCTCGTCGGGGCCGGTCCGGATGAGCCGCGCCTTCGCCGCCTGCTGTCGCGCCGCAAACTGGCCGAGCGCGTCCTGCTCCTCGGCGAGCGCGGCGCACTGCCGATCTATCAGGCGTCCGACGCGCTTCTTCTGCCGTCGCTGCGCGAGGGATTCGGTCTGGTGTGCGCTGAGGCGATGTGCGTCGGCGTGCCGGTTCTGCGCACGCGCACGAGCGGCACGGAAGAGCTGATCCTCGAAGGCGTGACCGGCCGATCCGTGGAGATTGACCGCGCCGCGTTCATGAGTGCCGCCGCCGAATTTCTGGCGGATCGCTCCGCGCTGGAAAAGATGGGATTCGCCGCCGCGGAGCATGTCCGCCGCCATTTCACGCTGGATCGGCAGGTGGCAGAGACCATCGCGCTGTACCGTCGCCTGCAAGAGACCATATCCACCTGACGCCATGACGACTCTCGTTCCCGTCTCGATCGGCTCCCCCGCCGCGCTGACCGTTGCGGCGCTGATCGGGCTGGCCGCCATCATCGTCACGGTCCGGCGCCGCCCACGACACTTCGCGGCGCTGTTCACGGCGGGAACCGTTCTCCTGGTTCTCGCTGCCGGCGACGTGCGCTGGCTCGCGCCGGCTGAGCGGCAGGTGACCGTCATGGTCGATCTTTCGCCGAGCACTCGTGGCGCGGGATTTCGTCAGCTCGATCTGCTGCGGAACCGGGTGGCGCAGTTACTGGGCCAGACGCAATCCAAAGTCATCTTTTTCTCTGATCGCAATACAGACGGCGCTCTCGACGGATCGCTCAGCCTGGACGAAATGCCGTGCGAGCAGACCGTCTTCTCGCCGCCGTCCACCGACGCCGTCCTGCTCTTCAGCGACGGGCGCTTTTCCGTGCCCGCGCACGCGCCGCCGGTTTATCCGGTGCTCGATCCATCGCTGGAAAAGGCGCAGGACGCGGCGATCACGTCGATGCGCTACATCGGCGATCAACTTGCCGTCGCCGTCAGCAACAATGGTTCGCCGCGCGCGGTCACGCTGCACGGCGTTCTCGGCGAGGCAACGGAATTGGCGCGCGGCAATCAGGTGATTGCCCGCCCGGTCGATCCGGCCGCCACGAGAATCTGGGCGGAGCTGTCGCCGGGCGACAATTGGCCGGAAAACGACTCGATGTCCATCCCGCCGCCGCCGCCGCTGCCGACGCAGCGCTGGTGGGTTGGTTCCGCTGCGCACGACGGATGGCGGACGTTCGCCCCCGGCAGCCTTCCCGCTGACGCCGGCGAGTATCTGTCGGCCAGCGTCATCGCGCTCAACAACGTCTCGGCGGCGGATTTGCCGCAGGAAGCGCAGGAGCGCCTTGAGCAATACGTGCGCGATCTGGGCGGATCGCTGCTGATTCTCGGCGGCGACAAGTCATTTTCCGCCGGCGGCTACCAGGGGACAATTCTGGAATCGCTGTCGCCTCTCAGTTCGTCGCCGCCGTCGCCGCGCACGCAGTGGATCATTCTCGCCGACGCAAGCGGGTCGATGGCGACGGTCGAACCGGGCGGCGGAACGCGCTGGGGGCGGCTGACGCAGGCGATGGTGCGCGTGCTGCCGTTTCTTCCGCCCGCAGATTCTCTGCGCATCGGCCAGTTCTCCGACACGCTGCGCTGGTGGTCCGAAGGCAAAACCGCTTTGCAAACCGCGAAGCTGCCGCTGCCGCCGCGCGATGCGCTGCCTCACGGTCCGACCAATCTTCAGCCCGTGCTGGAAGCGCTCGCGGCGGCGAAATCGGACAGGCCCACGGAATTGATACTGCTGACCGACGCCGATGTGGTCATTGACGATCCCGAATCGCTGGCGCGGCGATTAAGTGGCGCGCAAATCCGCCTGCATTTGCTGGCGATTGACCGTGGCAGCGGCCTTGCGGAGCTGGAGGACATCGTCCGCGACACCGGCGGCAGCTTCATCACTGAGCGTAACCAAAGCGGCTGGGGCGATTCCGTTCGGCGGCTGGTGACGGCCGCTTTGCCGACGTCGGTTTCGCGGCAACCTGTGGCTGTCGAATACATCGGTCCAGCCCATGCTGTACCCGGCGAAACCGCCGAGCCGTGGATCGCGACGTGGATCAAGCCACAGGCCACGCCGCTGGCCGTGGGCGACGGCAACACTCTCGCGGCGACGTGGCGATTCGGCGCGGGGCAGGTGCTCTCGATCGCATTCTCGCCTTCGGATGCGCAGATGGCGGCGCTGGCCGATCTTGTGGCGCAGCCGCCGCGCGATCCCCGGCTGAGGGTGTCATGGACGACAGCCGCAACGCTTCGCGTCACGGTCGATGCGGTTGACGGCCAAAGGTATCTCAACAATCTCGATTTGACGCTTGAGATTTGGAAGCCCGGCGGTGTGTCGCGCCGCGCGATTCCGCAGACCGCTCCGGGTCTGTACGAGGTTTCAGTTGCCGGCTCGGCAGGTCCGGCGATTGCCACGGTGAGCCAGGGCGGTCGCATCATCGACCGCACCGCGCTGGCCGGGGATTATGCGCCGGAGTTTTCGGCCGTCGGCGAAGACCGCGCCGCATTGGAGCAACTGGCCCAATCCACCGGCGGCCGGGTGATTCCGCCGGAGGAGGCAACGGCGATTCAATTCGGCTGGGCGCCGCAGGCGCATCCGCTTGCGCCCTGGCTGGCCGCTGGCGGCGCGGCGTGTCTGGCAGGCGGACTGGTGATTGGGCGATTTCGCGCCAATTATGGGCGTTCTTTAAAGACAATCTAAAGCCTATAATACGCCTGACCGATGATCGCTGAATAGCGAAGAGCCATTGCATGATGAACCTGGCGCCAAACGGTGAATACGAGAGTTCGGTCTCCGCGCAGTTTGCGGCGGGGTTATTTCCTCAGCGTTCGCGCAACCAATGGCTGGCGTTCATCCCGGCCGTGGTGGCGTGCGGGCTGTCGTGGATGATGGGCGGCGTGCCGCGGATCACCGACGTGGGCTTTTGTCTACTGACGGCGGTGTGCCTTGTTTTCTTTGTGAGCGAGATGCGGAATTTCTCGCGCCGCTTTGGCGTGGGGGGGCTGCTGCTCTACGGCGGCGTGCTGGTCTGGTTCTGCCACGACTACTTCTCGACGTGGTTTTTCCGCAGCGAATACGATTTCCCCTTCCGCCCGGAAACGGTCGCCAAGGCCGCGTTCTTCTATGCGTTGTTTATCCTCTGCATGAGCATTGGTCTGCGCACCGGCGGCGGGCGACGATTGCAGCGCCTCATTCTGTCGGTCCCCGAACCGGGCGGTGAGTCCGCGTATCTGATCATTATCCTGGTGATATTCGCCATCGGTTTGGCGCCGTTTTATTTTGACACGGCCGAGCCAGTCCTGCTGGCGATTTATCACGGCGCTTTCTCGTCGTGGACCGAACCGGTCAAATGGATCGCCGGCCGCAGCGGGAATCTCAACTACAATTGGAGCGGCTACTGGAACACGGTCATCCAGGCCGGCATGGTCGGCGGGGTTCTGGCGGTCTTTTTTGCCATTCTGGTTTCCACCCGTCTGTGGAGCAAGATCGTGGGTTGGACGATTTGGTTGTACTGGACGCTGTTCATCTACAACGGGGGCCGTCGCGGCGAACTGGCGTTCATGGTGCTGCCGCCCATCGCACTGCTGTTCATTAAATACCAGTCCGACGTCGCCATGGCGCTCCGCCGCCACAGCTTCAAGGCCTACACCATCTGCGGTGTACTGGGGCTGATTCTGCTGGCGGCCGTGCAAGTTCAGGGCACGTTCCGTGGTATGGGCCTGGGGAAGGCCGATTGGACCCAGATTGATCTGGTCAAAGATCAGGGCAACACGATGTTCACTGAAGGTCTGCACGGCTATGAGATGATTCCCGATCAGCATGATTTCTTTGGCGACCGATTCCTGGGCGAGGGGCTGATCCGGGCGTATCCAGAGCAACTCTGGTGGTTTGTGATCGGACCGATTCCCCGCGCCCTCTGGACGACCAAGCCGGTCGACCCGCTCTGGGAGTGGTACAACAAGACTGTCGTCGGCGGTTCCAACGGCCGTGAGGGGACGACGATTGCCAAGGGCCTGGTCGGAACCTGGTACTTCAATTATGGAATCGCCGGCGTCATCGAAGGCGGTTTCCTCGTCGGCTGGCTGATGGGCCTGTGCGAGCGCTGTCTGCAAAACTGCGGCGGGCGGCCGATGGGGCTGCTGATGAGCCTTGGCATCGCTGTCTGGCTCTTCCGCCTGTACCGCGACTTCAATTTTGTCGAGCTTTATGCGTTCATGGTCGGGGCGGTCGTTGTGGCATTTCTCGCCTTCATGTTCCGGGGATTCTCCGGGGCCGCGCCGCAGCACCCGGACGTTTATTCCCTGCCGGATCACCCACCCGAAGCGGGTTACACGACCTAGTCAAAAGCCGATCAATTCCGGAAGATCGAATCCGATGGCTGCACGGCACCAATGGATCGTCGCCCAGATCGGCTCGCGGCAGCACTACGCCGTGCCGCGCGGGTTCGAAGCGATCGGCCAGTTCAAGCGCCTTTACACCGACGCCTGGTGTCCGCGGCTGCTCCGCCCGCTGCTGCTGCGCGGCAACGCCTCGATGCGCGCCTTTGCCGGACGCTGGCACAGTGAAGTCCCATCCCGAAAAGTCATCAGCCATAATCTCCGCGCCATCCGCGACGTCGCGCGTCAGCGCAACTCCGCCGGCGCCACGGTGGAGCGGATGCATCAGGAGTATCTGCACATCGGCGCGGAGTTTGACAACTGGGTCTGCCGGCATCTGGACCGCGCCGGCGCCGTCGACGCCGGCGCCGACGCCTTCTTCGGTTTCAACACAGGCTGTCTACGGACCATCCAGGCGCTGCGCGGGCGCGGGGTGCCGACCGTGCTTGATCAGATTGATCCGGCCAAAGTGGAAGAGGACATCGTTTACGCCGAGTCCGCCAAGTGGCCCGGATGGCAGGCGCTGCCCGGCCGCGTGCCGCAGGAATATTGGGACCGCCTCGCCGCCGAGTGGGCTGCCGTCGATCTGTTGCTGGTCAATTCCCAATGGACTCGCTCCGCCCTGGTGCGGCAGGGCGTGCCTGACGACAAGATTCTCATCGTTCCCCTCGCCTACGAGCCGGCTGCCGGACCCGTGCCGCTGCCGACGCGAAAAGACCATCCGCTCACTGTCCTCTGGCTCGGCAGCGTGATTCTGCGCAAGGGAATACAGTATCTGATGGAGGCCGCCCGGCTCCTGGCGGACACCGACCTAAAGTTCGTCATCGTCGGAGAGATCGGCATATCCAAGGCGGCCCTGGACATGGCCCCGCGCAACATGAGTTTTCTGGGGCGCATCACGCGCGAGCAGACCAACCAGCTCTACCAGAAGGCCGACATGTTCGTGCTGCCGACGCTCTCTGACGGGTTCGCGGTCACGCAGGTCGAAGCGATGAATCGCGGCCTGCCGGTGATCACCACGCCCAACTGCGGCGAAGTGGTCACCGACGGCAGGGACGGCCTGATCGTCCCGCCCGCCGACGCGCCGGCGCTGGCGGGCGCGATCCGGCGGCTCAACAGCGATCGAGCGCTCCTGAGCGAAATGTCGCAGAACGCATTCATTCGCTCGATGCAGTTCCTTCTGCCGAATCAGGCGCGCGCCGTGGACGCGGCCGTGCAGGAATTCAAGGCGCGGCCGATTCGCGGTGCCGCGCCTGTCGCGCGCGTGGCCGTCGTTCAGGATGGCGCCCGTCTCCATTACGCTGTCCCCGTTTCGCTGCACCGCGCCGGCGCGCTGCATTTGATGTACAGCGAATGGTTTCTCAAGCGCAAGCCGGCGTACCGTCTGGTTGGCGCCGTGGTTCGACGGCTGCGCAAGTCCGATCTGCGCGGCGTTGTCGAGCGCCGTTGCGACGAGATTCCGCCGTCCCAGGTGCGCGTGAATGTTCCCCTGGTGTTGCGTCTGCACCACGGACGCTCCAGTTGGACCAGCGGCGAAGCGTATTACAGGTGGTGCTCTCAGTCCGTAGGGAGGTGGATTCGCCGCCGCGGCCTGGGCGACGCCAACGTCCTGTTTGGTTTCATCCGCAACGTGGACCCGCAACTCTGCCGGGAGGCTCGCAATGCCGGGGTCGTGACCGTCGGCGACCAGATGATCGCGCCGGCCGCCGTGGAGGGCGAAGAATTCCGCCGTCAATCCGAACGCTGGCCCGATTGGGAACCGCCCGCCGGCCGGCCGGATTTCCCGCTGGTCGAATGCGTCGAGCGCGAAACCTGGGAAGCGCTGGATCGAATCACCTGCGCTTCGGAATATGTGCGCCAGGGTCTGATCGCGCAGAGCATCGCGCCGGAGAAGATCAGCGTGATTCCGTATCCGATCGACTTGACGCATTATGACCTTATTCCGCGCGGCGGTCGGCAGGAAGAGCCTCCGCGGCGGAAGGGGCCGCTGGTGGTGGGCTTTGTCGGTGCGGTGGGGTTGCGCAAGGGAACGCCCTATTTCCGCGAGGTCGCCCGCCGCCTCGGCGGGCGCAATCTCAAGTTCATGATGGTCGGCCCGGTCCTGCTGGCTGACGCCGCCGCCCGAAGCGTAAGCGAGCACGTCGAGTTGGTCGGCCGTGTGCCGCGGTCCAGGGTGCGGGAGTTTCTTCAGCAGTTCGACATTTTTCTTTTTCCCTCCACCTGCGAAGGCTCGGCCGGCGCCGCGATGGAGGCGATGGCGGTCGGCCTGCCGATCGTCACGTCCCTCAACAGCGGGTCCGCCGTGCGCGACGGCATCGACGGCGTGATTTGTCCGTACGACGACATCGAAGCGATGAGCGCGTCCGTCCAGCGGCTGGCCGACGACGAAGCGCTGCGCCTTGAAATGGGCCGCCAGGGCCGCATGCACGCCGAGTCGCTGAACGTCGGCTGGTACGGACGGCGGCTGGTCGAGGTGATGGAGTCGGCGATAGCTTCCCGTGGCAGCCGGATCATTGCATAAGAGTCTCTCAAGCGAACGACCATCGTTCGCGTCACTTTACTTCATCGGGCTTGCGAGGAATCGCCAGGGTATTCCAAATGCACGCCGGCAGTTGTGCCTGGCCATCCAAGGGCTTTTTCGGGTCGAACAAATCATACGACGCGGCGTGCAACTGCCGGGTTACCTTCTCCGCATTTTGTTCGCCAACCTCAACGTAGATGATCGGCCGCGCCTCATCCAACACCCGGCGGGCGCCGTCGAAGATGACGGCTTCGGCGCCTTCCACGTCAATTTTCAACAGCGCCGGCGCGGCCGACACCTTGAGGAGATCGTCCAAAGAAACAACCGGCACCAGTTGCCGCTCACGGACTCCGCCGGTCTGGGACCGGTCACCAAATTTTGCCAGGCCGTTCGAGGCGCGTCCGCGTTCGGCGATGTGGAACTCGGCGATTCCGGCGGCGTCCGCCACCGCCGCCGCGAGCGTTTCCAGTTTCGCGCAGGCCGCTGGAAGGCGGCCGGAGGTCTTACGGATCAGCCGCACGAGAGCCAGGTCTGGTTCAACGCACAGCACGCGTCCCGCCGGCCCGCTGCGCGCCGCCGCGGCCGCGCCGAAAACGCCCACGTTCGCGCCCACGTCCCAAACGACGTCTCCGGGCTTGACGAACCGGGACACAACCGCAATCAATTCCGGATCACACCAATTCGCTCCCGGTCGAAAATGAGACAGCGACGCATCGGGCGTAACCAAAACGCGGACAAATGAAAACGGCTCCGGCAGCCGGCGCCAAAACGCCATCCGCCTCGACAGGCGTTCCAGACAGGTGCGGATCAATCCCATGCTTTTCCCATCGATGTGGCGCCTGGCCAGTGGACCGGTCGCCGATCAACGGCGGACGACAGCACGCGAGTGTATCGCAGGCCGCTCATCGGGCAAACCCTGCCGAAGGCACGTGAGTTTGTCCAGAACCGGCCGGCTTTCGCCGCCGCAAGCCACTGGACATACGCTCTAAGCCCGCGCGCTCAATCGTTTGCGCAGTTTGGCGCACGGCCGCTCCACCACAATGTAAATGCCGTACGAAGCCAGGAAGGAGAGCGCCAATGCCAACAGCACTTGAGGCAGATGCGGCTGCGGACGATGATCCAGCATGTGCAGAATCATGGCATGAACCAAATACAGGCTGTAGGACAAGACGCCGACAAATCGAATCCAGCCGATGTTCGCCCACCGGAACGCAAGCCATTTCGGATACCGGATCGCGCAGATGAAAACCGGAACCAGCGCCCAGTTCTGGATTGAATATCGAATGCTTTCGCGCAAATGGATTCCAGGCAGAAAGAAGCTGACCAGCAAAGCTGCCATCGCAGCCGCCAATACCCGTTTCCATGCCTGTTGGGACAGCCGGCTGGGGTCCATGCACGGGTTCCCGTAAATCGCCAACATGCAGCCGATCAGGATCGAATCCAGCCGCGTGTCAGTTCCCAGCGACGCCCGCTGGACTGTCGCGTCCACGCCGTGCAGACAGAGCACCAGAATACATCGCCACGCCGAGATCGCCGCCCACATCGCCCCCAGCGCCACGAATTGAACTCCCCGCCGCTGCGTGCAGCGCCGCAGCACGATGTAGATCAGCGGGAAGAGCATGTAAAAATGCTCCTCCACGGCCAGCGACCAGAGGACGCCCATCCCCGGCGCCAGGCCGGTCTCGCCGTGGTACATCTGGTAGTAGTTGACGAAGAACAGCGCCTCCGCCGCCAGCCCCAGCCGCGTGACGTGCCCGTCCAGAAACCCCATCCGGGTCAGCAGCAGGCTGACGACGATCACGAGATACATGGGCGGAAAAATTCGCAGCACGCGGCGCAGATAGAAGTTGCGGTAGTAGTCAGTATCGGTGCGGGTGTTCAGCAGGATGCCAGTGATTAGAAAGCCGCTCAGGATGAAGAACAGGTGCACACCCATCCCGCCCTGGAAAAAGACTCCGCGCAAGAAGAGCATCCACACGCTGCCCGCGGCCTCATACGGCCGAATATCAGAAGAAAGCCCGTGGTCGACTAGCACAGCTGCAATTGCC
>Ga0182024_10004582_pt1 | contig 31662 bp, 20 predicted proteins | sample P32metaG_FD_120480 | JGI IMG/M metagenome (GOLD analysis project Ga0182024, IMG submission 120480) | Permafrost microbial communities from Stordalen Mire, Sweden - P3-2 metaG (Illumina Assembly) | ecosystem: Environmental > Terrestrial > Soil > Wetlands > Permafrost | place: Sweden: Stordalen...
CGTTCTGCAATCGTAAACGTAGCTACGCTGTGGGGTGCGGGAGACGTGAGTTGCTCCAGCAGAGTCGCATCAGACCGGCCCACCTGAACCGCAGACAGATAGCCGCTCGGCGCAAATCACTTAAAATCAGTTCTGTGTTTTTCATGTACTTACGTGAACTAAGATCGCTGACCGTGCTCGGTTAAGTACTTTGTTTGACGTTTGGACGCGGATTCGACTCCCACTCGCTTCCGCCACAGCTCCTTCGCTTTACCACGATGTTCTATGGGTTTCTCACCACTTCAGCAGCGCAGGTTACGCCAGTAACGTGGCGCTCCTGGTATCCGCACTAAATAATGACAGCAGGGCCCAGGAGGGAGCGCTTTGAGACCGGCCTCCCGAATCAAGAGACCAAAAGCAAAAGTCCAAAGAAAGCCGCGCCCAATCAGCATGTCTTCGGGAGTTCAGCTAGCTGCGAGTCCGGATCCGGAGAAATCGGCAGAGGCTTTGTCGGAGCTCGATGAGAAGATCCTCGCGCTCATCATGGCCCAGACCCCTCTCGGGGACGTGCTGGAAGCGGTTTGCGCGCAAATCGAGAAACGATATAGCGGGCTGCTGTGTTCGGTTCTTCTGCTGGAGAGTGATGGGACAACCCTGCGATCGAGTGCCGCTCCCAGTCTTCCCAAGGAATATTGTCAGGCCATTGATGGATTTCAAATCGGACCTCGCGCGGGATCGTGTGGCACCGCGGTTTATCGCAGGCAGCAGGTTGTGGTTTCCGACATTGCCAGCGATCCGCTGTGGGCAGACTATAGTCAGCTGGCTTTGGGTCATGGTCTTCGTGCCTGCTGGTCTACGCCGATTGCGTCGCAGAACGGCAAGATCCTTGGGACGTTCGCGGTCTACTATCGGGAGCCTCGCACTCCCGATGCCCAACACTTACAGCTCATAGCGCACGCAACTCATTTGGTGGGAATCGCCATCGAGCGCGACCGGGCGAAGGCAGAACTGCGCGCCGCGGAATCGCGGTATCGTACGCTGGTGGAGCGTCTTCCCGCCATTACCTATGTGGCGGAACTCGGAGCCGGGGGGCCGTGGCATTACGTGAGTCCTCAGATCGAATCCATGCTCGGCTTCCCGCCCGCGGAGTGGCTGTCCAACCCAATGAATTGGATGGACCACATCCACCCTGAAGATCGTCACATTGCGTTGGCGGCGGAGGAACGGTTTCAGGAAACTCACGAGTTGTTTCAAGCTGAATATCGCATGTTCGCCCGTGACGGCAGAGTCCTGTGGTTCCGTGACGAGGGCGTCATGATGGGCGATCCCCCCCAAACACTGCTGATGCAGGGCGTGCTGTATGACATTACGGAACGCAAGCGTCTGGAGGACCAGCTTAGACATTCTCAGAAGATGGAAGCCGTGGGCCAGTTGGCTGGAGGCGTGGCCCACGATTTCAATAATCTTCTCATGCTCATCCAGGCCCATAATGAACGCCTGCGTGAGCGGCTCGCCGCAAGCGATCCTGCACATAAAGATGCCGTCGAAATCGAGCATGCAGTGACCCGGGCCGCTTCCCTCACGCGCCAATTGCTGGCCTTCAGCCGCAAGCAGGTATTGCAGCCCAAGGTGCTGGACCTGAACGCAGTGCTGACCGAAGTGGCAAAAATGCTGGACCGTTTGATTGGAAAAAACATTGAGCTGAAAGTGGCGCATGCCCCGTCAATGTGGCGGGTGAAGGCTGATCCCGGACAAATGGAACAGGTGATTCTGAATCTGGCGGTCAATGCCCGTGATGCCATGCCGCATGGTGGAAAGCTGGTCATCGAAACGCGGAACGTCGAGTTGGACGAAGCCTATGCCCGGAGCCATGAAGGCATATCGCCGGGCAGATACGTGAGGCTGATGGTCAGGGACACGGGGACCGGAATGGATACCGAAACCCAAGCGCGCATGTTTGAGCCCTTCTTCACCACCAAGGAGCCGGGAAAAGGGACGGGGCTGGGATTGGCCACTGTCTATGGAGTAGTCAAGCAGACGGGCGGCTGGATCTGGGTTTCGAGTGAACCCGGACGGGGAACGACATTCGAAATTTATCTTCCCCAGATTGAAGAGGCTGAGGGATCCGCGACAGCTTCCGCTAAGAAAACGACGCCCGCCAACGCGCCAAAGGGTACTGAGACGATTCTGTTGGTGGAAGATCAGGATGGCATTCGCGATCTGGTCGGGGAATTTCTGCGGCGTAATGGCTACATCGTGCTGCATGCGGTTGACGGTGACGAAGCCCTACGAATGGCGGGTGAGTATGGGGATGAGATTGACCTGCTGCTGACAGACATTTTGATGCCGAATATCGGCGGTCGGGAATTGGCGCAACGTTTGACACAACTGCGTCCCCAGATGAGAGTGCTGTTCATGTCGGGCTATCCGGAACACACGTCCCTGAGCGACGAGGTCACGGGCCAACATGCAGCTGTCCTGCAAAAGCCGTTCATGATGGACAACCTCGCCCGCAAGATCCGCAACGTGCTGGATGAAGGCGATTCCAACCGTTAGGCTCTGCCGTCAGCCATCCGCCATCAGCTATGCGCTGCAGTCTGCACAGAGGTAGCTAACGTCTCTACCGAGATCTTCCCTCAGTTACTATCCCCATCAATCGTCGTCGGGGTCTCCGCGCAGGCGCGTGTCGTTGATAAAGTGATTGGCGTCATACTGCGCGGGAATCGCCTGGAAGGGCATCGGAGTTTGGCTGTAGTCGAAGCAATCGGAAAGGTCATCGGCGCGCGCGTCTGCATAGCCCAGAGAAGGCAAGCCGAAATTTTCTTCGATATATTTCAGGATGCTGCCGAAGTCGTGGGTAAGGTGAGAAATGTACGCCGGTTTGGCGAACGGCGATACCACGATCAGGGGCACGCGGAAGCCGTATTCGTACGAGTTATAAACTGATGGTGCGACGTGGTCGTACCATCCTCCCCAATCATCCCAGGCGATGAAAATGGCGGTACTGGACCAGAATTGGCTGCTGCCGATGGCGTTCACAATGGATGCTACCCAAGACGGACCTGACCCATCGTTTCTGCCGGCGTGGTCGGAATCAGCCGCATCGGGAATGACCCACGTTACTCCGGCAAGTTCACCATTCGCGATGTCAGTTAGAACCTGTGCCTGATTCAGGATGACGTTGTTGACCCAGTCCGAACCAGTACATGCAGTCTGCTGCGAGTCGGGCACACAAAGATGCTGGATCGCGTTGGGGGCGGTCCAGATGGACCCGGCAGACGGTGCGTAATAACGCCAGCTGACCGATTGGGCGTCCAACAAGTCCACCAGCGTCGGATGGTCGAAGCACGGGTAAATCTCTTGGGATTCGTCTCCCGTTGGGTCAATCAGCTTGACGGTTTCACCTTGCGGAGCGATACACCCGGCGTTTGTATTTTTGAGGGAATTTGGTGGATAGCCCGGATTCTCCGCGGCGAACAAATTGCTGGTTGCGGTAGGTGCTGACGTTCCAGAAATAAGGAACTGATGCGCCGGGAAACTCGGCCCTTGATTCGTCTGGAACATTCTGTCTCCGAATGTGTACTGTTCGGCTAACTGGAAATATGGAGCAACGTCCGAAGGATTTACATACGCGAATTGTGGATTCGGGGGAGGACAATCGATCGCATTTGGGTTACAGCTCACGGAGATTTTGTCAGCGCCATCCATTTGCCCGTTGTCATACATGCTGACAAAAGCCCCATGAGAATGGCCGAGATCGTAGTCGCTGGCCAGCGAGCCAGGCGTTAGTGTGATCTGCTGGCCCTTGGAATTCAGGCCGCTTTGCGCGATATCCGCACCTCTAGCGATCAAGACCGGGTCCTGAAAGAGGTTGTCTGTCGAGCGATTCTCCTGGAAGATCACCACTACGTGCTTGATCTTCGGGGACGGTGGCGGGTTTGAACCCGTGGACGTCACAGCGCAGCCACCCAAATTTATGAGTAACGCTGCAGTGCCCAGAAGCGAACACCACAACAGCCACATCCCGCGTTGACCCATGTTTACTCCTGAAACCTTACGTCGCTTCCGAGTTCTGTTTTCAGTCGTCGTCCGGATCGAGAGGCGGCGTTTTGTCGTTTAAGAAATGCCGGGCATCGTATTGCGCTGGAATCGCCTGAAAAGTGATCGGTGTCTGGTTGAAATCGAAGCAATCCGATAAATCGTCAGCCCGAGCATCCGCATATCCCAGCGACCCAAGACCAAAGTTAGTTTCGATGAACTTCAGAATGCTGCCGAAATCATGCGTGACATGCGAGATGTGGGCGGCCTTCGCATACGGAGAGACCACGATCAGCGGCACTCGAAATCCATACTCGTAAGAGTTATAAATCGAAGGCGCCACGTGGTCGTACCATCCTCCCCAATCATCCCACGCGATGAAAATTGCAGTGTCCGACCAGTACGGACTGTTGCCGATGGCATTCACAATCGACGCCACCCAAGCCGGGCCGGAGCCATCATTGATCCCCGGGTGGTCCGACTCTTGACCACTGGGAATCACCCAACTGACGGCCGGCAAATGTCCATCTGCAATATCAGTGAGCACCTGCGTCTGGTTTAGAACCACATTGTTCGTCCAGTCCGAGCCGGTACATTCGGTATTACCGGAGTTGGGGACGCAAATGTGCTGAATCGCATTGGGGGCGGTCCAAATGGATCCCGCCAAGGGCGTGTAGTATCGCCAACTCAGCTGCTCTTGATCTAACAAGTCGGTCAGCGTGGGATGATCGAAGCAGGGATATTGGCTTTGAGACTCGTCCCCAGTGGGATCGATGAGTCTAACGACCTGAGTGAGTGGCGCGATGCAACCCGTGTTGTCAGTAACACTAATTTCTGCGCCGCCCTGCGCCTGGGGATTCTCCGCTGCGAACAAATCGCTGGTGGCGGTAGGGGCGGATGTTCCGGAAATGATGAATTGATGCGCCGGGAAGCTCGGACCCTGGTTGGTTTGGAACATCTGGTCCGCGAAGGTGTATTGCTCCGCGAGAGCGTAATAGGGCGCCACATCCGAAGGATTCACATACTTAAACTGAAGATTAGGGCCTGGACAGTCCGTCGCGCCCTGATTACACCCGACGCTGATCAGATTGGCTCCATCCATTTTCCCGCCGTCATACATATTCACGAACGCCTCATGAGAATGTTCCGTATTGTAATCGTTCGCCAGCGCAACCGGAGTGAGGGGAATGGTTTGCCCCAGCGAATCGAGCCCGCTGGTTGCAAGGTCGGCGCCCGCCGCCATGAGGTTTTGATCCCCTCCAAATAAGTTGTCGGTAGAGCGGTTCTCCTGAAAGATCACCACTACATGGTTGATCTTCGGGCGCGGGTTTGGATTCGTGGAGGTCCCACCGCAGCCTCCGAGATTTATGAGTAATCCGGCGGTTCCGAGAAGCAAACACCAGAACAGCAGGAATCCGCGCTGACCCACGGTGCGATCCCCCCACTTCATGTTTTGGAACCGTGATCCGGGCTTTGAGGTTGCCCCGACCTGCGCGATCGCGAAGATAAATCAGCGCAATCGGAGTTTCGTATGAGACTCCGGAAGACACACTTCCAGAGCATTCGAACCCCGGCTCTCTCGGTTCCGCTCGCAGGCAATCGCAAATTTCTCATCGGCCAGTTGTTGGCGGATTATTGAGGGCTGCCCGTCGCCGGGATGGTTTCCGTCGTGCTACTGTCTTTGCAACAGGATAGAGCTGGTGGACATTCTCACAAGGATAGATACAATACCTTTTCCAAAACTTAGCGAGGGTTAGCTGCGTGATCGTTGGCGTCGCCAGAGAGAGTTATCCGGGAGAACGGCGGGTCGCGCTCGTGCCGGTGGTTGTCCCCAACCTGATCAAGGCGGGTTTTGAAGTCGTGGTCGAGGCCGGGGCGGGACTGGAAGCAGGGTACACCGACGCCCAATATTTGGAGAAGGGCGCAAAGATCCTGCCAGACCGCGCGGCTGTTTTCGGCGCGGCGGACATTCTTGTCCAGGTACTTTGCTACGGTGCCAACGATGTAAACGGCAAGGCAGACCTTCCCCTCCTGCGCAAGGAACAGGTCCTGGTTGGATTTTTGCGGCCGCTCGGCGCGATTGAGACGATCCAGCAGATCGCGGCCACCGGAGTGACTTCCTTCTCGGTCGAACTGGTTCCGCGAACCACACGCGCCCAGAGCATGGATGCACTCTCGTCGATGGCGACAATCTCTGGCTACAAGGCGGTGTTGATCGCGGCCGATACGCTTCCCAGAATTTTTCCCATGCTCACGACCGCCGCAGGAACCATTACGCCCGCCCGAGTCTTAATCATGGGTGTTGGCGTGGCCGGACTGCAGGCCATTGCTACGGCGCGGCGTCTGGGCGCGGTCGTCTCTGCCTACGATCTGCGGCCAGCGGTGAAGGAGCAGGTGCTCAGCCTGGGAGGGCGTTTCGTCGAGCTCCCACTCGAGGCCAAAGATGCTCAGGATGCTCGCGGATACGGCACGGCGCAAGACGAGACGTTCTACGCCCGCCAGCGCGAGCTTCTCAGCCGTGTAGTGGCAGACAGCGATGTGGTCATCACGACTGCGGTTGTCCCCGGGAAAAAAGCCCCAGTGCTGGTGACTGCGGAGATGGTGAAGGGAATGGCGCCGGGCTCGGTCATCTTCGATTTAGCGGCAGAGCGTGGCGGGAATTGCGAGTTGACTCGCTCTGGCGAGACTGTGGTCGAGCATGGGGTAAAAATTCTTGGTCGCATCAATCTTGCAAGTGATGTGCCCTACCACGCCAGCCAGATGTATTCACGGAACATCAGTGCATTTCTTCTGTACTTGGTAAAAGACGGAAAACTGCAGTTGAATTTGCAGGATGAAATTACTCGCGAGACTTTGCTGACGCGGGGCGGGGAAGTTGTCCACGGGCGGGTGCGGGAATTTTTCTCGCTGCCGGCACTGCTGTGAAAGTAGGTCAAGTTTTGCTGGAGGAAGCATGGGTTCTACTTTAATCGACGGTCTTTTTGTTTTCATGCTGGCGGCATTCATCGGCTTTGAGGTCATCCGCCGGGTCTCACCGCTACTCCACACTCCTTTGATGTCGCTGACAAACGCACTCGACGCGATCGCCGTTGTAGGTGCGATTGTTCTGGTGGGCAGGCATGAGAGCAAGCTGGCTTTCATACTCGGCGTGCTGGCCGTGATTGCTGCCACCAGCAACATTGTGGGCGGTTTTCTGATTACCGATCGCATGCTCAAGATGTTTAAGTCCAGCCGTCCGACCAAACCATGACGAGCCAGAACGTCATCGAGATCATTTACCTGGTCGCCAGTGCTCTGTTCATCCTTTCATTGAAATGGATGAGTTCGCCGGCCTCCGCCCGGCACGGAGTTTGGGCTGGCGAGATTGGTATGTTGCTGGCCGTCGCCGGCACTCTGCTGAGCCGGGGCATTGTGGACTACAAGTGGATTGCCATTGCGCTCGTGCTGGGGAGTGGCATCGGCATACCTCTCGGGATGGTGCAAATGACGGCCGTTCCGCAACGGACGGCGCTGAGCCATGCATTCGGTGCTTTCTGCGTCACTGTGGTGGGCGCGGCGGAATTTTATTTGAGCACTCCGCGTGTTCCACCGTTCAAGATGGCAGTCCTTTCCCTGGAGGTCATTCTCGGAGGCCTTACGTTTACCGGCAGCCTCATGGCGGCTGGCAAACTCCAGGAGATTTTGCCGCAACGCCCGCTTACGTATAAGGGGCAAAACTTCGTCAATTTCTTATTGTTTGCCGGGGCGGTCGGAATCGCGGTCTCTCTAGTTCTGCATCCGGGGATGGCGCACTTATTTCCGTTCATGATCGCCATTGCCCTGGTTTTCGGCGTGCTGCTGGTGATTCCGATCGGCGGAGCTGACATGCCGACGGTCATTTCCTTGCTCAATGCTTACGCCGGTCTTTCCGCCGCAGCCATGGGATTTGTTCTCGACAACAAGCTCCTCATTATCGCGGGCGCGCTGGATGGCTCTTCGGGACTCATCCTCTCGGTGATTATGTCGAAGGCCATGAACCGCTCATTCACCAATGTCCTGTTCGGCGCGTTCGGCCAGGTGCAGGCGTCCACTGCAGGCGTTCAGGAAGCAAAACCTGTGCGTAGCGCGACTGCCGAGGAAGCGGCAGGAATTCTGGCTGCCGCCAACAAGGTTGTCGTTGTCCCCGGCTATGGCATGGCAGTGGCGCAGGCGCAACACAAAGTCCGCGAGCTTTATGACGCTCTCAGCAAGCGGGGCGTGGACGTAAGGTTCGCCATTCATCCGGTCGCGGGTCGCATGCCTGGGCATATGAACGTCCTGCTGGCCGAGGCAGACATTCCCTACGACCGGCTGATCGAGATGGATGAGATCAACGGCGATTTCCCGCAGACCGATGTTGCCCTGGTGATTGGCGCCAACGACGTTACCAATCCTGCGGCGCGCAGCGATGCGTCAAGCCCAATTTATGGCATGCCAATTCTTGATGTGGACAAAGCCCACACTGTAATGGTCATCAAACGTAGCATGAGTCCAGGCTTCGCCGGGATTGATAACCCCCTCTATTACCTCGATCACACCTTGATGCTCTTCGGAGACGCAAAAGCATTTGTGAATAGCATCGTTCATGAGCTGACTGGCGGTCACAGCTAGGCTCCTGCTGCCCAAGCAGAGCGCGGCTTTCGTGCTAGAATTCCCGCTCTTAGAGACTGGAGAACCCAGTCGACCAAAGATCCCAGGAGGCAACATTGAAGATCTCGATCGCACGTTTTTCGGCTGTGCTTGCGTTAGCGGTTTTCGCGTTTCTGCTGTTCGGGGGCAGTGTTCAAAAAGCCTCCGCCGATGACAGCGCGGATACCCTTGCAGGCAAGTATTGCACGGACAATGGCGGCGTGGTCGAGACTCGCTATCCATACTTCGGAACCAATTTCGCGAACCCGCTGCAGTTGGCTGGAGTGCGGCATTTCTGCCAGTTCACAGCTAGGGACGACTCCCGGATCCATGTACTGTTGAGCACTCTTTACGCAACCAAACCCACGCTGGCAGCGCTTGCCTACTATGCCAAGATCCCACTCCAGTCTTCGGGGGGTGGCGGGAATCCGGCCTCGTTCTATTGCACCCAGCTTGGCGGGTCCGATCAATTTGGCGGAACGAACATTGGCGGCGGCGGTTGGGTGCAGTGGGGAGCCATCGACGAGTCGCTGGAAGCCTGCATTTTTCCCGATATGTCCTCCATCGATTCGTGGGGCCTGGCATACCACTCCGCCAGCATCATTCGGGGAATTAATCTGGGCAGGGTGCTGCGCTATCACATTCATGAGAGAAGGAAGTAGGGTCTCAGGCGTAGGCTGCTGCCCTCATTCTTTCCTCTTAGAGGGCAGCAGCACGAATCCGCCATCCGCCACGCGAATCCCCGACTCGAAACCCCGCAATTTGGGCATCACGCTCTCCGCTTTCCTTTTCCATTCTTCGACTCGGTAGTCCAGTAGTACCTATCTAGCAAACAGAAACTTTGTAAACACTTTGTTAAGGTGGACGGTGCAGTCTCAAATGTAGACGAGCGCGGGCAGGGCGTGGTCTGTCCGCGAGAAACTGGGCCCATGACCGCCACAGATACTTATGTTCGTTCCTCCGCAGTCGTTTCCCGCCTGATTGCCGGGGAGGCTCTGGTTGTGCCAGTGCGTGGCAAGGTTGGCGATCTCGCATCCATCTACAGCTTTAATGAGGTGGGAACCACCATCTGGGAGGCTTTGGCAAAGCCCACCAGCGTGAACGCGTTAGTAGACCTGATCGAACGCGACTACGAAGTGAGCCGGGAGCGGGCGGCGCAGGATGTTGAGCTCTTCTTGCAGGAGATGCGAGCGGCAGATTTGGTGATGGCCGCCGAAGTTTCTCAAGCCTCCCGGGTAAGCAATCGCCCGGAGCTGATGAAAACGGCATGACAAGCGGCATACGCACAGCTCGATTGATCATGCGCGCGAAGAAGGTCGCAGAATCTATATGAGTGTCGCCTCCTATTCCGAGTTCAGCAGCTCCATTCATGAGCATTATGCAGGGAAACGCGTTCCCCTCGAAGTCGCGCTGGAAGTTACCCGTCGGTGTCCCTTGGAATGTTTGCACTGCTACAACAATCTGGCGATGGGAGACCTCGCAGCGCGCAATCAGGAACTGAGCAAGGAAGAATATTTCAAAGTACTGGATGAGCTGGAAGAAATGGGATGTTTCTGGCTCCTCTTTACCGGCGGAGAGATCTTTGCTCGCAAGGACTTCCTTGAGATCTATACCTACGCGAAGAAAAAAGGGTTCCTGATCACGCTATTCACCAATGGAACTCTGATTTCGGAAAAGACGGTGGCCTATCTCCTGGATTGGCCGCCCTTTGCCATTGAGATCACGCTCTACGGCCGAACCAGAGAGACTTACGAAGCATTGACGGCCATTCCGGGCAGTTATGACCGTTGTATTCGCGGCATCAAGCTGCTGCGGGACGCGGGACTTCCGTTGAAGCTGAAAACTGTTGGCACGAGCGTCAACAAGCATGAAGTTCTGGCGATGAAAGAATTCGCCGAAGAGGAACTGCACGTCGATTTCAAATTCGATTCGCTCATCAATCCGCGCATCGATTGTTCCCGGAGCCCGCTGGCAGTGAGGCTTTCGCCGGAAGAAGTGGTCGCCCTCGATCTGTACTCGCCGAAGGTAGCGGATGAGCACCGAAAGAATATCGAACGCGAAATGCAAGCGCCCACACCTCAAGGAGGTGGCGATACCGTGTACCACTGTGGGGGAGGTGTAAAGTCCTTCGCCATTGATCCCTATGGTCACATGAGTATTTGCGTGCTGTCCCATCAGGAAAGTTATGACATCCGCACCGGAAGCGTGAAAGACGGATGGGAGCATTTCCTGTTGAAGGTCCGGCAACGCGAACGCAAGCAGATCACGAAATGCGTGAACTGCCGCATTCATTCGGTGTGCAGCATGTGCCCTGCGAATGGCGAACTGGAGAATGGAGACGCGGAGTCTCCGGTCGATTTTCTTTGTGAAGTGGCGCATGTGCGGGCGATGGCCCTTGGCTTCGAGGTCCCGGAGCACGGTGCCTGCGACTACTGTAAAGATGGTGCGCATTATTTCGCTGTGAAGGAATCCGCGCAGAGAATCGCGTCGAAAGAAATTGATGTGGGCGAATGGCGCAGCCCGCAGGTGCTACTTCCCATCCTGAACGATCACGCATCATCGCCGGGTGCGGGTTGCGGCGGGTGTGGAGGGCACTGATCACGTTTGCTGAGCAAAGTTTCGCGACAAAAATGGAGGCATGGGAGCCCAATGACAGACGAGCGTAAAAATCCAGAAAGCAGGAAGGCATATCAGCCTCCGAGACTCTCGGTGATCAGCTTGCGTCCCGAGGAAGCGGTTCTCGGCCATTGCAAGAATGCCTCGTCCGCGGGCCCCGTCGCTAGCACGTGCACCAGTGTGGGTCCGTGCATGGTCATTGGATCTTAGGCGTAAGTGGAGCATTCGACTCTACTCGAGCGTGACATGAATGATCGCTGAACAACCGCAAGCAGCAGTTAGCGAACAATTTGTTGGGATGCATCGTTGCTGCATCCGGATCGCTGACGTGTCGATCGGCTTGAGTGCAAGCTCCGCGGAAGACATTTACCTGGCCACCGAACTGGCTGCTTTCAGGATCGAGGCAACCGAGTGCGATATCGAGATCAGCGTTGCCTGGGTCGAACGGCTGCAGAAACCGATTGGCAAGAAGCTTTTTGATTCGGGCGCATTGTGGACCATGTATGCACGCGACTACGGATACATCATCGATTTTGAAACTCCAGTATTAGGTGCACGGCCCTATAAGAGGTTATGTGTCAACCGCAGTTTCTCCGAGGCGCAGTTGTTCTTGAGCCGTGAGTGTCTTGGTGCACTCGATCCGGTGCACGCGCTGGAATATCCGTTGGACGAATTGCTGGTGACCAACTGGCTGGCTTGTGGAAAAGGTGTTGAAGTCCATGGCTGCGGATTGGCGGACTGCCTATCCGGAGGGCATCTGTTTGTAGGGCACTCTGGCGCGGGGAAGAGCACAACCACGATGCTGTGGAAGTCGGTGCGCGACGCTCAGATCCTGAGCGACGATCGAATCATTCTGCGTGAACAGGGAGATCAGATCTGGATGCACGGGACGCCCTGGCACGGCGATGCGGGCTTCGCCGCTCCCGAGAAAGTCCAGATTCGCCGTATTTTTGTGCTTGAGCACGGAGACAGGAACGAAATCGTTCCTCTCTCCCAGACCCAGGCAGTCGGGGAACTGTTCGTGCGTTCGTTTCCACCATTTCATGGACATTGGCCGCTGGATTCGACGCTCGCTTATCTCCACCAGATCACGAATTCCGTGCCCTGCTATCTCTATCGCTTTCTCCCAGATTGCAGCGCGGTGCAGACGATTCTGGATTTCTCTCGCTGATGGATGGCGACTAGTTATTTGACGACTGACTCTATGGCTGAAGACAAACCCCATTCGAAGCTTTTCGGCTTTCTGAGTCAGTCTTTACTGTCGGGAGGACTGGGGCTTCGATTTCAAGCCCGCGGCCGGAGTATGCAGCCGGCGATCCGGGACGGGGAAATTCTGCACGTGCAGCCCGTTGCCATAAAGGAATTGAGAAAGGGAGACATCGTGCTGTTCGCGAACGGCGCGAACTACACAGCTCACCGCCTGGTAGTCGCGGATCACGCTGGCGATGTTTTCGTTACCAAGGGAGACGCAGGAGCGGAAATGGATGGCGTTCTACGGGGACATGAAATTCTGGGGAAAGTGATAGCGAAAGAAAAAGAAGAAGATAGCGGTGGACGAATTCGTATAGTCCCACTTTCTGGGGTGCGTGCGCGCATGCGGCACTTGGGCGCCAAGGCACGAAGCTTGGCATCCCGCGCAATGCGTCGCGTGTCGGGTCAGAAAAGTACAGCAACACTGCGAAATCTTATTCCAGAAAAAGTAATGTCAAGCAGGCTGTGGATCTTTCTTCTGTTAGTGCTCTTACTGGGCCCCTCGGTTCTGTTCGGGCAGGTGGCCGTGGACGCGACCACTTCCAACGGAGCACGACTGACGAACGCAGCTCCGACCCTCACTTTCAACCACACCACCACCGCGGTCGGGACGAATCTCGTTCTGGTAGTCGGCGTTTCCATCAACATTACCAACAACACGACCGCTACCGTCAACACGGTGACCTACAACGGACTCGCCTTGACCCGTGCCGGGCTTCTAAACGACGCCGGCAATTCTCGAAGGGTAGAGATCTGGTATCAGATTGCCCCCACCACTGGAACAAATGCTGTGGCGGTCACTTTGAATTTTCCCGGTGGGGGTGGGACGCTGGGAGTGTTTGCGGGAGCAACCACTTTCACGGGGGCCGATCAAACCTCACCCATCCGATCTTTCGCTTCCGCCTCTGGCGCCGCTGGCACTATTGCTTCGGTCAACGTCCCTAGCGCGCTCAACGATATAGTGATCGATACCCTGGCCATTGAGGGCGATCGGACGGTGGCTAATCCCGCTGGTTTCGGCACCACTCAGGTACCGCAGTGGAATGGAGTTTCAAACGCAGGGGCCGTCGCCGGCACCGATGTATACGCGACTGGTTCGACGCGGGCGGGTGCGGCCAGCGTTCCGCTTTCAGAGACTTTCAGTGGGAATTCAAACTGGGCTGTAGCTGCAGTGTCTGTCCGTCCGCTACAAGCCGACCTGGCGGTGAATGTTACGGGCTCGTCCGCTCTCTATCCCACGAACTTTACCTACACGATTACGGTAACTAACAACGGACCGTCGGCAACCAGCGCGACACTCACGGATACACTGCCGGGCGGCCTGACGCTGGTGTCCTCCACTCCAAGCCAGGGGTCTTGCAGCGGAGCCATCACGATCACTTGTCCCTTGGGAACGATGGCTCCCAATGCAACTGCGACCGTTACCTTGACGGTGGCCCCAGGCGCGACTGGAGGGTATCCCGATACCGCCAGCGTTACGGGCACGGTTGTGGACCTCAATAATGCCAATAACTCCGCCACCGGTGTCGGTTTCTCGCAGGCGAATACATGCACAACTCCAACCGCGACGAATGCACCAGCGGCCTTGACCGGAGTCATCAATACTTATTATCCCGGCACTGCAAGCGTCTCCACGGGTGCAAGTTCTCTCACGGTGGGTACAGCCACTGGTTCCAGCACTCCGATTGTGAGCGGCGATCTTCTGCTCGTCATCCAAATGCAGAATGCCACGATCAATTCCACGAACACTTTAAGTTATGGTGACGGTGCCACCGGGTCCGGCTCTACAAATCTCAACAATAGCGGCTTTTACGAATTTGCCACCGCCACCATCGCTCTTGGTCTAGCCGGCGGGACAGTCAATATTTCCGGAGCCGGCCCGGGCGGCGGACTGCTGTATAGCTATACAACGTCAGCGGCGACTGCAACCCAAGGGCAGTTTACCTTCCAGGTGGTTCGAGTTCCGCACTACGCCACCGCCACGCTAGGGGCTGGCTTGACTGCTGCAGCCTGGAACGGCTCGACCGGCGGCGTGGTTGCCTTCGATTTGGAGGGTGCTCTGACTTTGGGCGGCGGCAAGGTCAGTGTGGATGGCCTTGGCTTCCGCGGCGGTGCGGGGATGCAACTGACGGGCGGCAGCGGCACCAACGCCGATTTCCGTTTCACTTCGCCGGCAACATACACCGGAGCGGCTGAAGCGGGTGCACAGGCACCGAAGGGCGAGGGTATAGCAGGCACGCCTTTCTGGGTGGAGTCGGGGAACACGTTTTTGAGTACGGGTGTGGAGGGTTATCCCAACGGCAGCATGGCGCGCGGAGCGCCGGGAAATGCCGGCGGTGGCGGCACTGACGCGGACCCGCAGAAAGCGTCTCCCGGCGGCAATGATCAAAATGCCGGCGGCGGCGGTGGCGGAAATGGCGGGGCCGGTGGCTCCGGAGGAAATGCCTGGAGCGCAAATCTAAGTTCGGGCGGCCTCGGGGGCTCCGCGTTTCCGGCAACCATTACCCGCATCGTGCTAGGTGGAGGTGGAGGAGCGGGTACTCGTAACAACGACCCGGGTCTTAATCAGGCGAGCAGCGCCGCAGCGGGTGGCGGGATTGTGATTATTCGCGCCGGTAGCTTGACGGGCACGGGCACCATTTCCGCAAACGGCGCAGCTGCCTACAACGCCACGCTAAACGACGCGGGCGGTGGTGGGGGTGCTGGCGGAAGCATCATTGTTCTTTCGGCCGGAGGTGGCGAGAGCGGCCTCACGCTTACCGCAAACGGCGGCAGGGGCGGAGACGCGTGGGATATACAGCCATTCAGTCTTATTAACCGGCACGGCCCTGGGGGCGGCGGAGGAGGCGGAGTCATCCTGGTCTCAGGAACACCGGCGAGCCTCAGCGTCAATGGTGGGGCCAACGGAGTGACCGAAACTCCTGGTGTTCCCTACGGGGCCACGGCCGGGACTTCTGGAATCAGCGCTACGAACGTGGCGCTCGGATCGTCTCCGGGACCGAATTCGGCGGCAGTTCCGTGTACCGATGTTTCGATCACCAAGAGTGCCTCGCCAAACCCGGTTCGGGAGGGCCAGACCCTTACCTATACGTTAGTCGTGACCAACAACGGGCCATCGGTTGCCACCGGAGTGACGGTCAATGATCCGCTGCCAACTACGGATGTAACGTACGTGTCATCAGCGACAACGCAGGGGACTTGCTCGTTCGCCAATGTGACCGTGACCTGTGCGATCGGCACCATCAACGCTGGAGTATCGGCGACCATCACGATCCAGGTAACAGCGACAACTCCCTCCCAAGCAGTAAATTCGGCATCGGTCACGGAAAACCAAGCCGACGATTTGTTTGCCAATAATTTCGCAACGCAAAGCGAACTGATCGAAACTGTTACCGGAGTGAAGCTGGAATCATTCACCGCTGGAGCTATCCCCGGCGGAGCGCTGTTGTCATGGAAGACCGGAGGAGAGCTGCGAAATCTAGGGTTCAACGTGTATCGCGAAGTGAACGGACAACGCGTCCGGCTGAATGCCTCATTGATCGCCGGGTCTGCGCTGATGATGCGGCACGCTCTGGAACAGCACGGCGCCAAAACTTACGCATGGATGGATCGTTCTCCCGGCGCAAATAACAGCCTCTACTGGCTGGAGGACGTGGACTTGGACGGTACGCGGACATCCCACGGCCCAATCTCTCCGAGGAACGATTCGGCCTCGCAAAGTGCAACCCGGGCCTTAATGATTCAGGAGCTCAACGTTCCGGACTCTGGTCCGGGAAACTCCTCAGCGAGCGAAGTTGTCGAAGCGGTTGCGCCAGTCTCCAGCAGTACTTCACAACAGCAGCAGGCGCAATTCCAACTCGCCGCGCACCCAGCGGTAAAGATCTTCGTGCGGCACGAGGGATGGTACCGAGTCACTCAACCGCAGCTGGTCGCAGCGGGGCTGAGCGCGTCCGTGGATCCCAGTCTGCTAAGACTTTTTGCGGAAGGAATTGAACAGCCAATTCGCATTGTCGGTGCAATGCCAGGTGCCGGATTCGGTCCGCAAGCCGCTATCGAGTTCTACGGGACTGGAATTGACACTTTCTATTCCGACAAGCGGGTCTATTGGCTGGTGGCGGGAAATCAACCCGGTCTGCGAATAACTCAGCAGGGCTATGAAGGTGGTGGTCAACAGCCGCAAAGCTTCCTGCGCACAGTTTTGTTAAATCAGCGCACCACCTATTTTGCGGCCCTGCTCAAAGAAAATACCGACAATTTCTTCGGCGCGCTAGTTTCCCCGACTCCGGTCAACCAAATGCTGAACGCGGCGAACATCGCATCTTCCGTAACGACGGACGCTACCTTGCGTGTGGTCTTACAGGGCGTCACCGAGGAACAGCCCCATGATGTAACCATTGTTATGAATGGCTCAACCTTGGGCGAACTGAACTTCACCGGACAAAGTGAGGGCAACATAACTTTGCAAGTGCCCGCCGGAGTTCTGCGGCAAGGCGCCAACACAGTGACCTTGACTGCGCAGAATGGCGAAAACGATCTTAGCCTGGTGGATTTCATCACCCTCACTTATCCCCATACCTACACGGCGGAATCAGACTCTCTGAAGTTCACTGCCGAAGCGGGAGACCATGTGGTGGTAAACGGTTTCCGCCAACCACCAACCCTTCTAGTGGACATCACGAATCCCGCGCAACCGATAGAACTTGCCGCTCAAGTCGTCAATGAAAAGGGAAAGTATATCCTGCAAGGCAAAGTACCCCGGTCAGTTTCTGGCATGCATACGCTGCTCGCTCTGTCTGATAAACGGATCGCAGCGCCTTTCAACCTGATGCGGAACAACCCTTCCAGTTGGCACAGTGCGCAACCCGGGAGTGAAGTGGTGATGATTTCCTATCCTGAGTTCGCTGGCCAGTTGGGTCCGTTGTTCCAATTGCACAAGGCCGAAGGGAAAAGCGTCGCGATCGTCAGCGTGAATGACATCTACGACGAGTTTAATTTCGGAGAGAGAAGCCCATACGCGATCCGCAGTTTCCTGCAGACGGCAACTACCCAGTGGAAGACTGCGCCCAAGTATCTTTTGCTCATGGGAGATGCTTCGCTCGATCCGCGAAACTATCTGGGTTTTGGATTCTTTGATTTCGTGCCCACCAAGATCATCGTCACCAGTGAGCTAAAAACCGCGTCTGACGATTGGTTCTCCGACTTTAACAATGCCGGCTTTGCGCAAATTGCCACCGGCCGGCTACCGGTGCGCACAACGGATGACGCCAGCACCGTGGTTGGAAAAATTGCAGGTTACGCTCGCACCCAGCCTGGTAGTTGGACGAATCAGACCCTGATGGTGGCGGATCGCGACGACACCATCAACTTCACGAAGGAATCGCAGTCTGTCCAAAGCCAACTGCCCAAGTCGATGAATGTGCTCGACATTTTTACCGGCAATCTAGATGCTGGCTCCGCCAAGCAACAGATTATTGCGGACATCAACAATGGCCAACTGCTGGTGAATTACACCGGGCATGGTTCGGTGGAAGTCTGGTCCGGCGACGACCTGTTTGACGATGCTGCGGCTACAGCCTTGACCAATGGTTCGCGACTTCCCGTATTTCTCATCATGAATTGCCTGAACGGATTTTTCCAGGATGTTTACACCGAGAGTCTGGCGGAGTCCCTGCTATTGGCGAAGAATGGCGGCGCGGTGGCCGTCTGGGCCTCGTCCGGACTCAACCAGGCCGACCCGCAAGCCCAAATGGACAAAGTAATGGTCAAATTATTATTTACGCTGCCCTCGCCGGCTTTGGGAGATGCCGTTAACCAGGCCAAATCCGGTATCGCCGATCCGGGCGTACGCCGCACTTACATATTGTTCGGCGATCCTCTGCTGCGGCTCAAGTGGCCGGCCAGCGCCAACAATGCGCACTGATCAGAAGACGTCAGCAACCCCAGTCATCCCGAAGATCCGGGGATTTTCAGCCGGGCGCGGAGCTCGCGTGCATCGCCATAATCCCTACACCACCAGTGCGTACCCGCTCCATGCAAGATCCTTCGCAAGCTCAGGATGAGATCTTCCAAAAGATGGGACGTTCAAACTGACTTACCGCCCGCAGCAGTGATCACTTCAGAGCCGGTAACGCAGTCTTATCTTTAATTCCTTCGCCTTCGACGATCGTGTAAATAAAATCCGCCGGAACCTCTTTCAGCGTTTCAAAGTTCCCATTGGGCCAACGGATTTCCACTTGGTCCATCCTGGCTTCGGCTCCCAACCCGAAGTGCAATCGCGGATCGTCTTGCGAAAGATAGCTGCTGCCACCGTGGACTTCACTGAACTGGACCAGTTTGCCAGCCGTCACCGTGACCCGCGCGCCAATTGCCATCTTGTTGCTCTTTGTCCCTACCAGCTTGAACAGAACGCGATGATTGCTGTTGCCGCCCTGGTTTAGCAGCAGCGCGGGCAGGCCATCGACGTTCAAAACTACAATATCGACGTTCCCGTCGTTGTTCAGGTCGCCAATGGCTGCTCCTCGGCGCGAATCGTCGGGGATGGAGGCAAGAACACTGGAGACGTCCTCAAATGTGCCATCGCGTTTATTTCGAAAAAGCAGCATGGGTTCGCGATAGCGAGTGGCTCCGGGAATCGTATCCATCTGGGGATACACGTGTCCGTTGGCGACGAAAATATCGAGCCAGCCGTCGTTGTCCATATCGAAGAATGCCGTTCCCCATCCAACTGGAGCATAGGTCGGCTTTGCCAATTGCGCAGGCCAACTCACGTCGGAAAATCCGTCCCTGCCAAGATTGCGATACAAGGTGTCAGGCTGGTCGGCGAAAGTGGTTACAAACATGGAGAGCCGGCCTTCATGCCGGTAGTCACCCCAGGTGACGCCCATGTTGCCTTCCTGCAGGCCATCGCCGCTGACTGCGGCCCCAGAGAGCATTCCAACCTCTTCAAACGTGCCATCGTGTTTGTTGTGATAAAGATAATTTGGGCCGGAGTCATTGGCCACGTACAAATCGGGCCAGCCATCATTGTCGTAGTCGCCCCAAGTCACACCCAGGCCGTAGTATCCGTTGGGATCGTCTACTCCGGCCTTTTTGGCAACTTCTTCAAATGTGCCGTTGCCGCGGTTATGGAAGAGCAGGTCAGATTCGCCTTGCATTCCCCACGGTCCGCACTGCACTTTGATCCCTTTAAAGCGGCAGGTCTTTTCATCGCTGCCAAAGGTCGGAAGCTTGTTGAGGTCAAAATGCACGTAGCGGGAGACAAAAAGGCTTACGTACCCGCTGCGGTCATAGTCGGCCCAAGCCGCGCCGGTGCTGAACCCACCCCCCCCAACGCCGGCCTTGTCCGTAACATCTTCAAACTTGCAGCCGCCCAAATTGTGGTAGAGCGCATTTCCACCATATCCAGTGACGTAGATATCCGGCAATCCGTCGTTGTCGTAGTCGGCCACGGCCACACCCATGCCCCATCCCTTGCGCGTGAGACCGGCTGCCTGAGTAATGTCTGTGAATTTGAAGTTTGCATCCTGATGGTAAAGCGTGACCATGGGATCGCCGCCCTGACGATAGCGGTCAATGGTGGATCCATTCACCGTAAGAATGTCCAGCTTGCCGTCGTTATCGCAGTCAATTAGCCCCACGCCTCCACTCATGGACTCCACAATGTATTGCTTGTCCGGCGAGGAGATGTGGGGAACCGTTAGGCCAACTTGCCGAGCCACATCCTGAAACTTGGGTACCAAAACTTGCGTATTACCCGTTTGCGCGAGCGCAGCGGCTGAACACAGCAGGGCCAGGAAGGAAAATTTGCGCATGATGGAAGGGTTCTTGGCAATTATAGAGCAGGAACCCGGCCAAGGCATTGCAAGATCGTGCTTTCTATTTCCCCGGCCAATCTATAGAATGCCATTAGAATAACGATTTTCCATAAGCCAACCGTTTGGGTCTGTCAGAATTTTCGAAGCTGTGAAGCGAAAAAAAGAATCCGGGAGGATTCATGAAACAACCGCGGAAGCAGAAGTGCGTCGTATTCCTCTTGCTCCTTCTAGCTTGTGTGTCCTGCGCTTGGGCTGGTGACGTCATCCCGAAAGCAGCCTGGAAAAGAGGAATCGGCGTACCTCTAGAGAACGCTGGTGGGAAAAAGCCCGCACTTGGGGACATGATTGACGACGGCTACTGGCAAGGCGCGCCGGTCGGCGGTTTTGGCGCCGGAACTTTTTCGCGCACTTATCGCGGGGACTTCGCCCGCTGGCACCTAAAGACCGGCGCCCACAAATATGAAACAGTCTGGGCTAATCAATTTGCCATGTATCAGAAATCTGACGGCACGCCGGAAGGTTTCGCTCAGGTCCTGGTGGCAGGGCATCCCGACGGACAACAATTGAGCAGTTGGAAGTGGGATTATCCCGTGGGCGCGGGGGACTACCGATCGCTTTACCCGAAGTCCTGGTACGACTACCGCTCCGATAAATTTCCCGCCCATGTGACGCTCGAGCAGTTCTCTCCCATTCTTCCCGACAACTATCGGGAAAGCAGTTATCCTGTGGCCGTGTATCGCTGGCACGCGGAGAATCCTACCGACAAGCCTGTGACCGTTTCCGTTTTGCTCTCCTGGAGCAACATGCTGGGATGGTTCCGCGATTTTGCTCCCACCATGAACAACAGCCTCGATTACGGAAATCTCAATCGCTTTGTGAACAAGGATGAAGGCGCCGCCGGCCACATGAAAGGCATTGTATTCGACCGCGTTCACCCGGACGGAGTCAAAGACGAATGGGACGGTCAAATAGCAGTGGCATCGCTGGAATCCCCCGGCGTCGAGATCACTTACCAAACCACTTTTTCTCCCGACACACCCGGAAATGAAGTCTGGGCGCCTTTTGCCAAGGACGGACGCCTTTCCAACAGCGATCAAGCCTGGGCCAGTAGCGGCGAACACCTTGCCGGTGCCATTGCGGTACGCTTTACCTTGAAGCCGGGTGAGAACAAGGTCATCCCCATGGTCATTTCGTGGGACCTCCCGATCGTGGAATTTGGTTCAGGACGAAAGTGGTATCGCCACTATACGGATTTCTACGGCACCACTGGCACCAACGCCTGGCAGATCGCGAAGGATGGTCTGCTGAACGCGGCGCAATGGAGCGATGCCATCGATGCCTGGCAGGCCCCGTACGTCAATGATGAAAGCAAGCCCTTGTGGTATCGGGGAATGCTGTTCAACGAACTGTATATTCTCGCCGACGGAGGTTCCTTCTGGGGCCGCCCGGTTGGCTCCGACTCAAAAACTCCTCACAGCTTCGCCTTCATGGAGTGTTTTGACTACCCTTTTTACGGCACACTCGACGTGCGTTTTTACGGTTCCATGCCATTGGCTAAATTTTGGCCGGACATCGATAAGCAGGAGCTGCGCCAGTTCGCCGATACCGTCCCACAGGATTTGACCGACAAATATCTCTGGCTCTGGAAATCTCAGCAAACTGGCTCTCTGCAATTCCGCGTGCGCAAGGCCAAGGGTGCCGTGCCTCACGACCTGGGGATCCCTCAGGAGGATCCATTTATGCAGGTCAACTCGTTCAGTTGGCAAAATACCAACGATTGGAAAGACTTGAACAGCAAATTTGTCCTGATGGTGTATCGCGACTACATTTTTACCGGCAAGAAAGACCGCGAATTCCTGCGGTACACCTGGCCAGCGGTTCAGGAAGCGCTCGAACATTTACGCCAATACGACCGGGTGGGCGACTGGCTTCCGCAAAATGACGATTATCCTGATCAGACCTACGACGTCTGGATCGTGCATGGCGAGAGTGCCTACTGCGGTGGTCTGTGGCTCGCTGCGTTGCGTGCTGCCGAAGAGATCGCCCGTACGCTGGGGGACACGGCTTCCGCCACCAAATATCACGATTGGTTCACCAAGGGGCAAGCCACTTATGTCTCGAAGCTATGGAACGGAGACTACTTCCGTTACGACACCTTGAGCGAATATCGAGATGATATCCAGGCCGACCAGCTTGCCGGCCAGTGGTATGCGAACATGACCGGCCTTGGCGACCTGGTGCCGCGTGACATGCAGCTGAAGTCGTTAAAGAAAATTTATGACTTCAATGTAATGAAGTTCGCCAAAGGTGAAATGGGCGCGGTGAATGGCATGGCCCCGGACGGCAGCATCATTACCACCAACGAACAGGTGCAGGAAGTCTGGACTGGCACAACATTTGGAGTCGCCGCGCTCATGCTGAGTGACGGGCTGAAAGATGAGGGCTACCGCACGGCGTGGGGGATCTATCACACGACGTATGAGACCAAAGGTTACTGGTTCCGAACTCCCGAGGCCTGGGAGAAGACCGGGTATTATCGCGCGTCCATGTACATGCGCCCCGCGGCGATCTGGGCGATGGAAATGACAGCCCCGCCAAAATGAACTCTGAGGTAGCAGGCCGCACGAAAATATAGGCTTGGACATAGTTCGGGAAGGCCTGACTTCAGTCGGGCCGCTCAGCGATGGAAACGATTCGCGCGCTTCAGCGCCTGAGTGTCGCGGTGTCCCCGACTGGAACCTTTTTCCGGTCTCAGACATCTAACCAACATCCAGCCACGTGCCGAAGCCGGGGAGATGAAAATGACGATCGAGATCAAAAGACTGGCGATGCTATTCGGGTTAGCTGCATGTTTTTCTTCCGGCACACAGATGTTTGCCGCTGACGGTTCTGCCCCCACAAATCCCACCCCGATTCTGGTCGAGCTATTTACTTCGGAAGGATGTTCAACTTGTCCGCCGGCGGACGCCCTATTGCAACAACTAGATGCAACCCAGCCCATGCCGGGCGCGCAACTGATCGTCCTGAGCGAACACGTCAATTATTGGGACCATCTGGGCTGGAAGGATCCCTATTCTTCCAGTTTGGTTACCGATCGGCAGGCAGCCTACGCGAATCACTTTGGACTCGCCAGTTCCTACACTCCTGAAATGGTGGTGGACGGTACCGCAGAATTTGTGGGAAACAATCCACAACTGGCAAAACAAGCTCTCGAGAAAGCCTTCCACAATGCCAAATCCCCAGTTCGCATTTCTTCGCTTTCACTGGTTGCGCCGGGAAAGGTGAGCGCTTATGTGGAAGCTGAACCGCTTCCAGCATCTGCCAAGGTTTCAGCCGCAGATATTTACCTTGTGGTCGCGCTGAATCATGCTGACTCGCAGGTGGAGCGCGGCGAGAACAAAGGCCGCCACCTCACCTATGTTGCGGTGGTGCAGAGTATTACCAAGATCGGGACTACTGACAAGAACCAGAGATTTGCGAAACAGGTTGAAGTCAAGATCGATCCTAGCACCGACCTTTCGAACCTGAGAGTGGTTGCCTTTTTACAGCCATATGGTCCCGGGCCGGTGATAGGCGCGGCTATGGCCGCCGTTCCCGGAGCGGTGCAAAACATTTCCAAATAGTGACTGCGTCCGCAGGTCACATTTTTATTCTTGCGAGTAGATTTACTCCCACTCCTCCCTCTGCTACATTTTGCCCTTCGGCGGCCCGCAGCATTGGGAGGAACCCTTGCGCATCGATCTGTTCCGCATGGAACGAACGCAGTGCCTCTATGAAAATGAGGTGGAATTCAACCTTTCGGAGAGTGGCGTTCTTCCCTTGCGAGTGGAAGAAGTTTTGGAAGGAACTGGAGCCGAGTTTCTTTCGCTTGGCCTGAAGTATCCGGAGTCAGATGGTTCCAGGGAACTTCGCGAAAATATCGCGCAGTGGTATGGCGCCACGCACGAGCACGTGCTGGTCACCAATGGCGGTTCAGAAGCCAACTTCACCGCGCTTTGGGGATTGCTTGAAAAAGGCGACCACGCTGCCATCATGCTGCCCAATTATCTGCAGGCATGGGGACTCTCCCGAGCCTACGCGGCCCGGACGAATCCATTTCATTTACTCGAACGGCGTGAGAACCGTAAGCCGCGCTGGGCGCTCGATATTGAAGGCCTCCGCCGCGCGGTGAGCAAGAAGACCAAACTAATCGTCGTCACTAACCCCAACAATCCAACCGGCGCGGTCCTGAACGAAGACGAAATGGCCGAAATCCTTCGCGTCGCCCGCAAAGCCAACGCCTGGCTGCTAGTGGATGAGATCTATCGTGGCGCGGAAGTCAGCGGCCCGTTGTCTCCAACCTTCTGGGGCCGCTATGACAAACTGCTCATCACTTCCGGTCTCTCCAAGGCCTTTGGACTGCCCGGCCTGCGTATCGGATGGATTGCCGGTCATCCGAAAACTATCGCCAAACTCTGTGCCTATCGCGATTACACGACGCTCACGCCAACGATTCTTTCCGACCGGCTCGCCCGCATCGCAATGGAGCCAGCCCGCAGGGAAAAGATCCTCGAGCGGACCCGCGCTATCATCCGCCGGAACCTGCCACAACTCGAATCATGGATCCATTCGCATGACGACATCTTCACCTACATTCCGCCCATGGCTGGAGCCATCACATATTTCAAATACAAGCTGCCCATTACTTCGACAAAATTGTTCGACAAGTTGCGGGAAGAACGCTCAGTGCTGATCACACCCGGAGACCACTTCGGCGGTGGATGCTATGTCCGCGTTGGGTTCGGGTACGACATCGACTACACCTTGCGCGGCCTGGCCCGCGTAGACCTTACTTTGCAGGAGCTGAAGAATAAACGCCGCATTGGAAAATCGACACGCGAAGCGCCCGCCCGACGCGGCGCCGCATAACGAAATCCGCAATCTACCACTACCCACGGGGCAGCTGCCTCACCTGGCCGGGCTTCAGCCGCGTCAAGATTCTGATTCTGGGTGGCTGAGCGTTTCCTAGCGCTGCGATAAGAGCTTTGTTTCCTCTATGCTCTCTAGCGCCCGAGGTCAGCCTCATCACAGCGGGCTAGAGCTCGTGCGCAGAGGAGGCGTCCGCGCCTGCGTGACCATTGCTAATCGTCAAATTGTGATCCGCTCCCCGCGCCCCACCGCCTTTGCTCGCTCCACCACGAGTGACGCAGCCGCCACATCCTGTACGCCCACGCCCGTCAAGTCGCAAACAATAATTTCGTCCTCTGAACTCCGTCCCGGCTTCAGTCCCGCAGTGATCTCACCAAGCTCAGTGACCTTTTCCTTCGTGATTACGCCCGTCTCGACCGCATGATGAATTTCGCCCAGGCGCAGACACTGCGGAAGACTGTCGGCCACTACTTTGTCCGCCCGTGCCAGCACTCCTGCATCGAGTTCCTGCTTGTCGGGACCGTCGGAACCGACAGCGATAATCGTGACGCCAGGCTTCAACCACTCCGCTTTGACCAGCGGCTTGCGGGAGGCAGTCACCGTGATGACAACGTCCGCGTCCTCAACCGCTTGCTGCACCGACCCTGTCACGGCAAAATGGCAGTCGGGAATTCCAGGGTGCTTTCTCATATCGTCCGCACAGGATCGTGCTTTCTTTGGATCGCGGCCCCACACGCGCACTTCACGGAACTTTCGAACCAGGGCGAGCATTTCCACCTGACGTCTCGCCTGGCCGCCGCTGCCAATCACCGCAACAGTTCCTATTTTCTGTCGCGCAAGGTGTTTCGCAGCCACGGCTCCCGCGGCTCCGGTCCGCAGGTCGGTAATGAATCCGTTGTCGAGAAGAAACGCGGCCGGGGCGCCGATCTTGGCGTCAAAAACCACCACCATGCCGTCGAGTGCTGGGAGTCCATGCTGAGGATTGTTCCAGAATCCTGAGATAATCTTAACCGCGTAGTACGGTCCACCACGCAGGTGTCCGGCTTTCATGTGGATTTCGCCGCGGCTTTCAGCAATGTCGAGAGCAATGACTGATGGTAGTTCCGCTTGCCCGGTGGAATAGGCGGTAAAGGCCCGCTCCACGGCTTCAAGGCAGGCAGCAGGATCGAGCAGAACGCGAATGTCAGCTTCGCGCAAGATCAGAACTTCTCGGCTCATGCCGAAGAGATTATCACTCGGCTACGGGTGCCGGGGCAGGATGCTTGCCGCTCGCACGCTCACGCCATCCCTCGATAATAAGATACAGCACCGGAATGAAGAACAGGTTCAATACCGTGGACATAATCATGCCGCCGAACACCGTCGTGCCCACGGAATGGCGTCCCGCCTCGCCCGCACCCTTCGCTAGCACCAGAGGCACCACGCCGAGAATGAACGCGAACGACGTCATCAGGATGGGACGCAGGCGAATTCGGGCTGCTTCAATCGCGGCTTCCACCAGCGGCATGCCGCGCTCGCGCAACTGCTCGGCGAACTCCACAATCAGAATGGCGTTCTTGCTCGACAATCCCACCAGCATCACCAGGCCGATCTGGCAATATACGTCGTTTTGCAGGCCGCGCAATGACTGTGCACTAAGCGCGCCCAGCAACGCCATCGGCACCGCCAGCAATACAATGAAAGGGAGAACAAAACTCTCGTATTGAGCGGAGAGCGTCAGATATACGACCAGAACTCCCAAACCGAAAAGGATAATCGTGGTGCTACCCGAAGCCAATTCTTCCAGCGAAAGTCCGCTCCATTCATGGCTGAATCCCTGCGGCAATGCCTTCTTGCTTAGGTCTTCCATGGCCGTGATCGCCTCCCCGGAACTGAAGCCCGGCGCCGGCGAACCATCAATTTCCGCTGACCGGAACAAGTTGTAATGACTGATCACCTGTGGGGACGAAGTCTGCGAAATACTCACCAGGTTGTCCAGCGGGACCATCGAGCCAGTGTCTGATCGCACATAATATTGCTTCATACTGCTGGCCGCTGACCGGAACTGCTGGTCGGCTTGCACGTAAACGCGATAGGACCGGTTATTGAAGTCGAAGTCATTTATGTAGGCCGAGCCCATGTACACGCCGAGCGTGTCGGTAATTTGCCCCAGCGGAACGTGCAGGCTCTTGGCTTTCTCGCGGTCAATGGTCACCACGAACTGCGGATCGTTTGCCGTGTAGCTCGTGTACAAGCCTGCCAGGTCTTTTTCTTTGCGTGTATTACCCTCGCGAACCACTGCATTGGTGGCGTTCGCCAATTCCTGTAATGTATGTCCGCCTTGGTCTTGCACTTCGTACTGGAAGCCGCCAAACGTCCCGAGTCCTTGCACCGCCGGAGGTTCAAAGGCAAGAACCAGGGCGCCGGAGATACCGAACAAGCGCCCCCGGACTTTATCCACAAGTGCGCTTGCCGAATGCTCATCGCCCTTGCGTTGTTCGTAAGGTTTCAGGGGCACAAAAACCAGTCCAAGGTTGGAGGCGCTTCCTGAAAAACTGAATCCACTGAGTGCGAATGTCCCTTCGACTTCGGGATAGTCGCTCATGATCTTGGTGATTTGCGCTGTAATCCCTGACGTGTACTCCAGAGAAGCACCAGCGGGGGATTGCACCACAATGATGAAGTAACCCTGGTCTTCATTGGGCACAAAGCCGGTTGGCACGCGCTTCAGGATCACGTAGGTCAGTCCGAGCCCAACCAGGAACAACACGACTGCAGCCCAGCGATACCGCAAGAACCCGCGTAGCGACCTCTGATATCCGTGGGTAATCGCGCCAATGGTTTTGTCCACTCCCCGGAAGAACCATCCCTTTTCGCCGTGCTCGCGTCCCAGCAGAATGGCGGAGAGCGCCGGCGTCAGTGTCAATGCGTTAAAGGCGGAAATGGAAATCGAAAACGCGATGGTCAAAGCGAACTGGCGAAACAAGATGCCGGTTGTCCCAGGGAAGAATGCGACCGGAACGAACACCGCAACCAGCACCAAAGAAGTCGCAATCACGGCGCCCGCAACTTCTTTCATGGCCACCGAAGCAGCCTTGTGCGCGTCCTTTTCGCCTTCCTGAATGTGGCGTTCGATGTTTTCAATGACGACGATCGCGTCATCCACTACCAGGCCTGTGGCCAGCGTGATGCCAAACAGCGTGAGTGTGTTAATCGAGAACCCTAATAATTTTACAAATGCAAACGTTCCAATCAAGGAAACCGGTATGGTCACGGCGGGAATGAGGGTGCTGCGCCAATCTTCCAGAAAGATGAAGATCACTAGAATTACCAGGACGATGGCCGAACCCAATGTGACTAGCACGTCCCGGATCGATTCCCCGACCGCATCGGTAGTATCAAAAGCGTTCTCATAGACCATGCCAGGAGGGAAGTGCTTGGCCAGTCGGTCCAGTTCCGCTATGGCGAGCCGGTCCACTTCCAGTGCATTCGCGCTGGATAACTGGGTGATGCCCAGGCCTATGGACTCGTGGCCTTTGTACGTCGTGGTCGAGCTGTAGTCCTCCGCTCCAAGCTCGGCCCGTCCCACATCTTTTAGCCGCACCAGCGTGCCGCTGGCACTGGTCTTCAGAATGATGTTGTCGAACTGGCTCGGCTCACTCAGCCGGCCAATGGCGCGCACGCTGATCTGGAATGACTGCCCCATCTGGATCGGAGGTTGTCCTACTTGTCCAGCAGCCACTTCCACGTTCTGCTCTTGCAGAGCATTCACCACGTCCGTCGCCGTCAAAGCCCGGCTAGCCATGCGGACGGGATCTAACCAAAGCCGCATGGAATACTTGCGTTCTCCGAAGATGATGACGTCCGCCACCCCCGGCACCCGCTTCAGCGAGTCCTTCACGTAAACGTCGAGATAGTTGCTGATGAACAGCGGAGTGTAGCGGCCATCCGGAGAGTAGACCGCGGCGCCGAATACAAAATTGCTCGATGCCTTGGTGATGGTAATGCCGGTGGCCTTCACTGCGTTTGGCAGCCGTCCCTGCGCGGTGTTCACCCGGTTCTGAATATCCACGGCCGCCAGGTCGGGATCGCGCGTAATGTCGAACGTGGCGACAATCGTGCTCGAACCGTCGTTGCCGCTGCTCGAGGTGATGTACTTCATTCCGGGCGCGCCGTTGACCTGCTGTTCCAGTGGAATGGTGACTGCCGACTCCACCGTCTGCGCGCTGGCCCCGACATAGAAGCTGGTCACCGAAACCTGGGGAGGGGCCAGGGTGGGAAATTGCGCAATCGGCAACGTGGGAATGCTTACCGCGCCCGCCAGAATAATCAGGAGCGCGCAGACTGTGGCAAAAACCGGTCGCCTTATGAAGAAATCAACAAACATGGGTGAGTATAGTTTCTAGTAAACCGAAAGCAGAAAACCGAAAGACCTAGAGCCCAGAGCCTAGAGCCTGCCTTTAGCCAAGCGGTACGACTGGCATGCCATCCACCAGGAATTGCGTTCCGGAGACAATCACTTTGTCGCCGGCTTTGACACCATCCAGCACCACGTAATCATTGCCCACCGTGTCGCCCACGCTCAGCGGTTTTTGATGTGCCACCAGCTTGCCATTCTGGTCCTCGGCGACGAACGCAAAGTACTGAGCGCCAATACGCGAAACCGCCAGCACCGGGACCACCGGCCCCTGATGTGTCCCCCAAACCACCCGCGCCCGGATAAACTGATCGGTCCTCAGCCGGTCGCTGTGGTTAGCGATCTTCGCTTTCAGCAGCACCCCCTGGGTGGTGTTATCCACTTCTGGCGAAATAAAACTGACGTGGCTTTCTGCGAGTACTTTCCCTGCGCCATCCACGATCTGGACCGGCAAATTCATCTTGATATCGGCAGACCGTTCGATAGGTACGTAAATGTAAATTTCCAGGCTGCCCGGTTTATCCACAGTGGTCAGTACGGTGGTCGTAGTCACGCGATCGCCCACGCGCACCGGGACATCGCCCACCACGCCCGCCCACGGCGCCACCACTTTGTAATAGTGGAGCTGGACTTGCTGTTCCTGCACCTGCGCATCCAGCGAGTTCAATTGCGCATCAGCGGCATCCCGCGCCGCTTTTGCCTGGTCCAGGTCCTGCTTGCTCACTACCCCGGCATCCGCCAGACCCTTGGTGCGATCGTACTGCTGTTGCGCCCATTGCAAATTGGCTTGTTGGGCCGCCCGCGTGTGCTCCTGGCTGTTTACCGTCGCCTGTTGCTTGCGAGGATCAATCTCCAACAGCACCGTGCCCGCGGCGACGCGATCTCCAGAGTGCACCTTGATCTGCGTGATTCGTCCCTCGACTTCCGGCATGATTGTCGCGGAGTCCCGCGATTTCAGCGTGGCTACATACTCCGTTGTGTCGTTCACCGGCACCGCGTGCGCTACCTCGATCTTCACCGGCAACCCGCCCCCTTGCGGCTGTTCGCCTTTGGCCGCACTTCCGCTGCATGCCACTCCTAGCGCGGACAACAGGAGCGTCGCCCCGAGCACAATCTTAGCCGCCGGAGCTTCAGTCAGCCCCCCACACCCCTCTTGCCTGACAGTCGTTTTCATCATCGCTGGGACCCTTTACCAACTAACCCCTAAACCCACCCAAGTGTTAGACGCGGACTTTCGAACTTAGATTGCACGCAGGCCGTCCTGGACTCAAAAGAAGCAAACCGATTCTGACATCAGTTCCCATTTTCCATAGGCTTAGGTTCGAAAATCGGCTCCTCTGCTACATTAGTTCAGGCCATGAAACGCGTCCGGAGCTTTGCCAGCGACAATAATGCAGGGGTGCATCCGCAAGTGCTGCGGGCCCTGGCGGTCGCCAACCGTGGCCACACTGTAGGCTACGGAGATGACCGCTACACCCAGTCTGCCGTACGAAAATTCCAGCAGCACTTCGGTCCCGGCATCGATGTCTTTTTCGTGTTCAACGGCACTGCTGCTAATTGCTTGAGCCTGAAAGCGCTCACCAACACGTATCATGCTGTGATCTGCGCCGAAGCTGCGCACATCTACACCGACGAATGCGGCGCTCCCGAGAAGTTTACCGGCTGCAAGCTGATCCCGATCCCATCCGTCAACGGCAAGCTCACCGTCGACGCCGTCAGCCATGCGTATCACGGGATAGGCGATCAGCACCACGTGCAGCCGAGAGTTATCTCAATCACCCAGTCTACGGAAGTCGGGACCGTCTACACATCCGATGAAGTTAAGGCCCTGGCCCGCTTTGCGCACGATCACGACATGTTTTTGCACCTGGACGGCGCCCGCATCTCGAATGCCGCCGCCAGTCTTGGGCTGACGTTGCGCCAATGCACTCGCGACCTGGGCGTTGACGTGCTCTCTTTTGGAGGAACGAAGAATGGCCTGATGGGCGCTGAAGCGGTCGTTTTCTTTCATCA
>Ga0182024_10004583_pt1 | contig 31650 bp, 36 predicted proteins | sample P32metaG_FD_120480 | JGI IMG/M metagenome (GOLD analysis project Ga0182024, IMG submission 120480) | Permafrost microbial communities from Stordalen Mire, Sweden - P3-2 metaG (Illumina Assembly) | ecosystem: Environmental > Terrestrial > Soil > Wetlands > Permafrost | place: Sweden: Stordalen...
ATGTTCTCTCGAGCAATTCTGCTGGTCAGCGGAATAGCATCCACTGCTTTACAGATTTTGACACTCTTCCGGGGCGATTTTCGACAGATCAGTGCCAGATTGACACTTCGTGTCCATTTTCGGCACCAGGAATCTCAAATAACAATTTGAACGAACGCCAAGGTCTGCTACCGTTGCCTGCAACTTCCGATATTTATAAGGGTTTATGGATCTAACGTGCGCTGATTCCCGTATCTGGAAGTAGGGCTCAAGGGCGGCAGTTGAATTGCATACAACTTTGGTGGCTGCCGATGAGTCTAATAAGCACAAGTGGTCGAGGTCGGAATCGGAGGTGATGACGGCCATGTTTGAAAACGAAACGTACGAGAGAACCAATAACGATAAAGATAGATTCACGGCAACGGAACTTGCCGCGCTGCGCAGCGATCTGCTGCAGGGCGGTATGATCGATTCTTACGAGGCCGCCGAACTTCTGCAGGTGTTCCTCATGGGGCGCGGCTACGGGGTTTCTCCAAAGGCGGCCTTGGATGCTGCCGGCCGCGTTGAGATGGCAGGCTGCGCATTGCCTGTCTTGCAGCACGAACTGGAGAATCTCGCGATGGTCATGTGACGCTGTGCGACGCGAGCCCGGTGACCTCGCGGCGCAAAGTGAATCAGGATCGAAGAGGAAATTGAGATTCAAACGTTCCGGTAAGACTCGAGGCTTAGCGGAATAGCAAAGATTGAGATCCTGGAACGGCTGTCAAAACAGGACCGCCGAACCAGTTCCACGCAGAAAAGCCGGGCCAACCAGCCCGGCTTTGTGGTTTAAGCATTCAGAGCGTCATCCCTGGGCCTCGCCCCTACAAGGTTCTCTCCCTGCGGTACCCAATCCCTGCTGACTCTGACTTCGAAAATCAACAAAATTCTTCACGCTGGGTTGCACAAGCCGAGGCGCCTCGGTATACTGTTCTCACTGTAGTTGCCGGATGTATCCCCAGTAGTGCTCGGTTGTGATATCCGATGTGCGTCTGCCCGGTAGCTGCCCCTGCGTTCCATCATCGCCAAGGTTTGAACGCCTGTAAGTAAAAAGGGATCCGAATGTCTTAGCTCCCTTTCCTCTGGCCACTGGTCTGTTGGCTCGTCACAAGCGCAACAGGTCCAAACTCAAGGATCTCCCGCCCGAGCGTCCTTTTGAACCCCCAATTCGAGAGGTAGTTGACATGTTTTTCGGTTTACCTGGTGTGGCGAAAAATCACTTCGAATTTAGAAAATTTCTGTTCGAGTCTGCCCCCTTAGTGGCCCTTCTGTGCGGAGCACTTCTTTTCAACGGATGTGGCGGCGGCTCCGCGCCGGGAGCATCCGCAAGCGCACCGGCCAGCACCACTTCCAGCGGCAGTTCGGGGAGCGGCAGCGGCTCCGGTTCCTCTTCCAGCCTTAGCGTTCCTACCTCGGTTCCGCCGGCGACCGAAAGCTCCAGTTATAACACCACCGTGAAAGTCAGTGGTGGCACCGCGCCTTACGCCTTTTCGATTGCCTCCGGCGGCCTTCCTCAGGGAGTTGGCCTGGCGGACAGCTCGGGAACGATCTCCGGCACGCCCACGGTCAGCGGAAACTTTAATTTTGTCCTGACGGTGTCCGATTCCGCAGGGAACTCCAAACAGCAACCGCTGCAACTGGCAGTTGCGAGCCCGCCTGCAGCTACCACCGCAGCCCAGAGCTCAGGGCCTTCGTTTACAAACCTGCAGCACAGCGGAGGCTGGGGACAATACGGCCAGCAAGGCCCCAGCTATGTAGACTGCTCGCCTTCTCCGTGCAATGGCATCGCTTTCTCCATGACGCAGGGAGTTCAGTCGCCATCGCTCAGCGGCGAGGCCGCGGAATTCAACGTCGGAGGAACGGCTGGTTTCTCTGACGCCTTATTCAACAACCATCTGATCGGGCCGAACTCGTCGCAGGGGATGCCCGACAGCGACCAGTCGACGGTGCCGTCGCTGCACGACTTCACCTACGACGTCTACTTCTATGGGGACGACTTCGGCCCCTCGCAGGCGCTCGAGTTCGACATCAACCAGTTCTTCGGCAACCTGGGCTTCATCTGGGGACACGAGTGCCGCATCGCCAGCGGTAACGAGTGGGACGTTTGGGACAACCAGAACCAGTACTGGAAGCATACCGGGGTCCCGTGCAACCCCAACCCGAATAGCTGGAACCATCTCACCCTGAAAGTGCAGCGCACATCCGACAACAATCTGGTGTACCAATCGATCACGCTCAATGGCGTGACGAGCACTTTGAACTGGACGTTTCCGGCCGGCTCGACACCAGGATGGTACGGCTTGACGATCAACTACCAGATGGACGGCAATCAACAGCAGCAGTCGTACAACGTGTATCTGGATCAGCTGACGTTCTCGTACCAGTAAAGTTTTTTTTCGCGGAACGTCCTCCGCGACACGTCACCTCGCGACACGTCACCTTCGGCACCATCGAATTGAATCGGTGGTGCCACGTTTTTTTAGGACGCACTTCTCGCCGTGAACGCGCATGTGGGCCAACCGGCCCTCAAATCCAGATTAAAAAAAATTATGGATCAAATCGCTAAAATCGCCTGGCTCAATGACTTACAGGGGGGTTGGTCCGGGTTGGTCCGGCTAAAATCTAGCAAAGAAAGAATTTGCCCGCAAAATAACGTGTTGGAAGGAGTTAGCTGCTGGCCGGTGGTGTAAGAGTGCGTCATGGTTTGGGATCATCATGGAATGATTTGGGGGTGACGCGCAAGGTTGGATGTCACAGCGAGGGCTGTGGATTTTTGCTTGAGCGTTGGTCCGTGGCAGCCCCTTTCTCGGTGGCGTAAGCGGGATCAAAAGCGATGTGTGGGCCAGTCCCCGCGGCTGAAGCCGCTGGTTCTCGGAGATGCGCTTGACGCGGCGCTGAAGCGCCGCTCTTCCACGGTGGTGCTCGCGGCGGTGGCGCTGGCACAGTAGCGCTCACGGCTGGAGCGGTAGCGGTCGCGGCGGTGGTGGTTCCAAAACCTCAAATTTCTGGTTTTCTGTCTCGCTCAATTCCAGCCAGCGCGCGTTTAATTCCAGTGATGCGAGTGCGACCAGATTTTCTGGATGTCGAATTTCACGCCGCGGCACAAATAGATTGGGGTGTTCTCTTCGCCCATGCCGAAGCGCTGGTAGCGGGGGAAGGCCTGGAACGAGGTGCAGTTGTCGCGCACGTCGTCGAGACTCCACTGGATGACGATGAGATTTTTGTAGACCTGCGGAGGCGGTCCCCAATACCAGTGGTTCTGGTGACGGGAGTAGGCGGTGGGCAATCCGTATTGCGGGCCCCACAGGTTGACGGCGCCGGCCTCGCCGTAGTTGCCGGCCCAGATGCCGCTCTGGGCACGCTCTTCCGGGGGCAGCGAGTCATAGATGCCGGCGATTTCGTGGACCATCTCGGGCCATCCGAACTGGTCGGCGACCGGCTGGGGCAGAAGAGATTCGTGGCTCACTTCAGATTTTGAAAGCTTGATGCCTAACGCCTGCTGATAGGCGAGAAGGTGCTCTGGCGGCAGGAACCAAGTCACCAGCGGGATCGCGGGGAGCGACGCGATCAGAATAATTGCAACCACTGCGGCTCGAGTCCACGCGCGGCGATTCGCCAGCCAGCGCTCGATTACGACCGCGCCGCCGGCCAGCAGCATAGGATAGATCGGGAATACGTAATAATTCTTGGCGTGCGCGACTTCCATCAAAACAAAGAACACGACAAAGGTCAGGCCGAGAACGCGCCAGCGGCGGTCGCGCAGGAACCAGACCAACCCGGCGATCCACACCGGAAATAAAATCGGGCCGAGATCGAAGATCTGCTCCTTCACGAAAGCGACTGGACCGAGCACGACGTTCTTGCCCTCGCGCCGAACATTGGCGAGGTCTTCGATGGTTGGGAAGTGATGGCGAATTTGCCAGATGAGGTTGGGGAGAAACAGTGCGACGGCAATTGCACCTGCGATCCAAATCCATTTGCTGGCGAATTCGCGGCGATGATGCGTCAAGAGCAGCGCGACGGTGACCGCGAATCCGAATGACAGCGTGGAGTGCTTGTTCTCGAGTCCGAGTCCCGCGAGCACGCCGAACCATAGCCAGAGGCGCGAGTCGCCGGTGCGCATGATCCGCGCGACGACGAGAATGGCGGCCATCCAGAACACCGGCTCGAAAGCGTTCATGGTCATGAGGCTGTCGCTCCACATAACGGCGGGGCAGAGCAAGGCGAAAAAGCCGGCGAGGAATTGAGCGTACTTGCTGCCGCCTAACTCGCGCGCGATCAAGATGGAGATGGCTATTAGGGCTGTGCCTGCGAGGGCGGGTAAGATGCGCAGCGCCGCCAGAGAGCCGCCCATCCAGAGCGCGATTTTGGCGTAGAGGGCGATCAGCGGCGCGCAATCCACATAGCCCCAATCCAGATGGCGGGCCATATCGAGGTAGTAAAGTTCGTCGCGAAAATAGCCGTAGTGGCGGACGCTGGTGAAAATGTGTAGTAGCAGTTTGGCGGCGCAGAGTGCGGTTAGAGAAGTGACAGCGAGGGGTGGGAGTGACGGCTGGTTCGGCTTATTGCTGGTGTTTGTCTGCGCCATTTCAGTAGAGGGACGATCCTAAGGGATTGAGGGTTGTGGTTCCCACCCTAGCCGCAAAGAACGCGGCTAGGATGGGCCACCGAGGACTGCGCTTTATTCCTATTTCTTCTTGGTTGCGGCGGCGACCGCGCGGGCGGCGCGCTCCTGCATTGCTAGCATCACAACCTGAAGCATGTCGTCCTGCGGGGCGGGCTTGCCGGTCCAGATTTCGAACTGGCGGGCGGCCTGGTGGACGAACATTTCGATGCCGGGAATAATTTGCGCGCCGCGCTGTTTTGCCAGCTTCAGGAATAAAGTTTCCGGCGGATCGTAGATCATGTCGAAAACGTAGCGCGCGTTGATTTCTTTTTCCTGCAGCGGAGTTTCGCGCGAACTTCCCATGCCCACCGGCGTGGCGTTGATGATCACGTCGAAGGAGTATTTCTTGAGGTCGGCGCGTTTCAGCGTGCGCGCGTGGGCTCGGCGGGCGAGCTTTTTTGCGGCTTCGAGGCTTCGGTTCAGAATGTAGACTTCGGCTCCACGTTCTTTCAGGCCGAAGACGGCCGCGCGCGCCGCGCCACCTGCGCCAAGAACAAGAATCTTTGCGTCTTGCAGAGTGTTCAGCCGCCGCTCGATCGGGCGAACTACGCCGGAGGTATCGGTATTGAAGCCGTAAAGTTTGCCGTCCTGGGCGCGCACCACAGTATTGCATGCGCCGATCTTCGTGGTGTGTGAGTCGGTATTGTCGAGGTAAGGAAGGATGGCTTCCTTGTACGGCATGGTGACGCTGAGGCCGTGGATGGGAAACTGGCGCACGCAGTTCAGCAGATCTTTCAGAGTCTTGGCGTGCAGCGCGAGGTAGACGGCGTTGACGTTTTCACGACGGAACGCGGCATTCATGATCGCGGGCGACAGGGAATGTGCGACGGGATCTCCCGCGACGCCGTAGACACGCGTGGCCACGTCAACGTGCTCAATGCGGTAGACGCTGCGCAGCTCCTGCGCCGTGACCTGGCCGGGAGCGGTTTCTTCGCCAGCGCTGGCGGAGGCGAATGTAAATACGCTTCCGGCGCGGACTCCCAGCACGCGGCTGATGATGCCTTGTTCGCCCATGCACACCCCAACCAGCGACTGTTTGTCGCTTTCGCGGCCGAGGAACTGGATCATGGCCACGTTGTCGGAGAGCGTGCCGGCGGTGCTGACGACTTTGTAAAAGTCGGCCGGGAAGGCGCGCATTTTTTCCAAGGTTTCGTCGAGCTTCTTGGTGCCGCGGAAGTCATGAAAGGACAGAATCAGCGCTGAGCGCGTTCGCAGCTTCTGCAACTGCGCCGGCTTGCACTTCTGGGCAGTCTGGAGTTCGACATCGACCAACTGGCAGCCCGCAGCCGAGGCCTTCGACAAAATGTCGAGTTGTGAGGCGATGGAACCGCGAAACTTGCCCCCACTGGCGGCCCGGCGGCAGGTGGCAATCACCATGGTTGCGGGGTGAGTTTCGAAGAATTGCTTGATTTTGGGGATCGCCAGACCGGGCTTCGCGATGTAATCCAACCTGAACTCCAGGAAGGGGTTATCGCGAACCAGGGGTTCGGCTTTGGCGATCAGGTCAGCGGGGTCGGTCGCGGTAAGGGCGACGCAGACCCGCGGCAGCCGAAGCGGCAGCAGGCGGGGCGGGTAACTGTTGGCAGCAGAAATCATCCTGAATCAATGCTTTGAAACGAATGGTTTGAAACGAATAGGTCCGGCGCGAATCTTACAGGGGCTTAATTGCATAATGCAACTACGATTCGCAAAATTCCTCGAAAAACCTATTTCGCAGCTACGCGTGACACCCTCGTAACCTTGACCCCCTCTTACCCCCTTGTTACCGTCCCAACTGAAGTACTGCATCCACGGCATTTTACTGGAGAATGGCGCAGCGCGCCGTATCTCGGAGGTAACATGAAGAAAATAGGACTGTTATTGCTGGCGGTCGCCACGGCGGCAGGGGCGCAATCGACGGCCAGCGGAGCTCCGGCGGACGAAACTTCCCCGGGAACGATCCGGACCTACATCAACTTTCCCATGCAGCGGGTTCTAACGCCCACTTATGCGGACGTCTACTGCGCCGGTTTCATTAGCCGCCAGACTCTGCCGGATGCCAATTTTGTGGCCGGCGGGCTGCAAACGCCACAGACCACCAAGTACACGACCGGCGAAATCGTCTATCTAAAAGGGTCAGGCTACACTCTCGGCGGGCGTTACGAGATTATTCGCGCCCTGCGCGACATGAACGAGTATGAGACGTTTCCCGGCCAGCGCAAACTGCTCAAGTCTACTGGGCAGCCCTACGAGGAAATCGGACGCGTGCGGGTGATCGACACTCGCGGCAAGAGCGCTGTGGCGGAAGTTGAATATGCCTGCGATCCCGTTAATCCGGGCGACACGGCCATTCCATTTGCCGAAAAACCGATGGTACAGTTTCATCCGCCGCTGCGCTTTGACCGCTTTTTGCCCACCGGCAGCAAGGTTTCCGGGCGCATCGTGATGGGCAAGGATTTTGACGCAGAGTTGGGAACTGGCCAGAAGCTCTATTTCAACGTGGGTTCGAACCAGGGCGTGAAGGTGGGAGATTATTTCCGCGCGGTTCGCAACTATGAGGCGGACCTTCATGATCCGGTAGATTCTCTCTCGTTCAAGGCGGCGATAGGCGAGGATACGCAGAAGAAGCAGCCCTCCTTCGATCCTGGCTTGTGGGAAAAATCAAATGGCCCGATGATTCACGTGCGCGATCTGCCGCGACGCGCTGTCGGCGAAATCGTTGTCATTGGGACGACAGCCACCACTTCCACGGGAATGGTCGTTTTCTCTATGGAAGATGTGCATGCCGGCGACGGCGTGGAACTGGACGAACAGACTCAGCAACAGCAGCAATAACCTCTCGCAAAAACGATACAGCCGGGGACGGTCGACCGTCCCCGGTTGTGCTTTTATCGTTGGTGGGAGCGGAGGGTGCCCGCGATCAGGAACCGCTCTTTTCGCCGAAGATCTCGGCGGTGAAGGCCTCGATCGTCGCGCCTTTCTGCCAGGCGTCGGCGGGCAATCCGGCTTTGCGGCAGGTTTGCTCAAGGAAGGTTTTGCGGTCCCAGTCATGCTCGACTGCTACTTGCGGCAGGAGTAAGCCGCGGCGTCCATACCAGGAGATGAGCAGGCCATGGCGGCCGATTTCGATCTCCGCGGCCGCAATCGATCCTGGAGCGGCAAGAATGCTCAACTCAATTTGCAGGAACGGCGCCTCCGGTTTGGTGACAGGCGCGAAGCGGTTGTCGTCGAAAGCGGCTGCCCGGGCGGTCTCCGCCACAGCCCGGTATACCGTACAAGTCGGCAGCACATAGCCCACGCATCCGCGCAATTCTCCATTCAGATAGAGCGTTGTGAAGGCGCCACGAAGTTCGGTCAAGTGAGGGCTGGGCGGATCCAGCGAAATCTGGCGATGATCTAAGGCGGAAGCGATCGAGTCGTGCGCCAGCCTCAGCAACACGGCGCGCTCTTCGGCCGAAAATTCCTGGCCGGGAGATTGATCGGGAGACTTGCAGGCTACGGTTTGGCCGCTTTCGCCTTGGTGTTGCTGCGAAGCATCCACAGCGGCCGAATTATGCGGTGGGGGCGACATCGGCATCTGCCGGGCGCGAAGCGGCTTGCGGCTTTTGGCGGCGGCTCAGGACGAATGCACGGCGCCTTCGCTTAGAGACCCGCCGGTCGATCTTCGACCAGAAGGCCGCGAAGTAATCGACGGCGGAAACCAAAGAGACGCACACCACGAACCAGATCGCAGCGTAAGCGATCCAGTGCACGGGGAAGATAAAGTTTCCATACACCGGCCACTCTTTCCAGCGGTGATCCAGAATCACAGCAACCACGGAAACGATCTGCACCACCATCTTGAACTTGCCGAGTTCACTGGCTTCGATGGTGAAGCCCCCGGATGCGGCGATGGAGCGCAGGCCGCTCACCAGGAACTCGCGGCCAATGATGAGCACGGCGATCCAGGCCGGAACCAGGCTGGGATTGAACTGCACCAGCGTCACGAAGGCCGCGGCGATCAAGAGTTTGTCGGCCATGGGATCGAGCAGGATGCCCATGGTGGTGATCTGACCGCGCTTGCGCGCGAGATATCCGTCGATGCCGTCGGTGACCGAAGCGGCAATAAATATTGCCGAGGCGAGCAATTCCTTGGCGCCGTGCTCGCTGCTGAAATGATTGGAAGAAAGAATCCAGATCAGCAGGGGAATGCTGAAGATGCGGATCAGCGTGATGGAATTAGGCAGGTTCACCGCGAGCCAAGGATGTTCCCGTGGCATGCCGGGAACAGTTTCGATTATCCTCCACGCCCGAGTGGAACGCAATCAGGGTGGAAACACGGTAGTGGTGCAGCTTCGGAGTGCTCGTTTTTCTTTGCGAACTTTGCGGAAATTTCTTTGCGGCCTTTGCGGTCAAAAGCTTTAAAAGCTCTTAACCGCAAAGCGCGCAAAGGTATCGGTAAGGACGCAAAGAAAACAAACTGCACCACTACCGAAAACACTCTTGGGCAGAGTTGTGAGGCGACTTGCAGGCGAGTCGTCAGCTTCGACTACTTCGATGCCGCCGGCACCATGGCGCTCGGCTTAGGCTGCTTGGCGATGATCTGGTCTTTGATTTTGTCGTAGGTGGCTTGCGGGATAATTTTCTTGTGAACCAAATCCAGCTTTGTACGGTAGGGACGGCCGGCGATGATTTTCTGCGAGTAAGCGTCGCCGATGCCGGGCAGGGCCTTCAATTGATCGGCTGTCGCGGTGTTGAGATCGAGTTTGTTGACGGCAGCAGCCGATTGCGGGGGCGCATTCATCGCTGCGTACGCGGGAACGCTTACTTGCAGCAGGCAGAGCGCAAGCAGTAGGAACGATATTCGCGCCCAAAAAGTCTTGGGATGCATGGACTCCTCCTTAGCTACTCCTCGTGCAAAAATCCAGCGCCTAAAGGCGAATGGAATTGCGGTACTTACGGCATGCATCAATGCGTGCCCTGATACGAAGCTGTGCTACGCGTAAATGCCACGCTGGCGGATGGTATACGCGACGCGGTCGATGGCCAGCATGTAGGCCGCGATGCGATTGTTGACTTTGTGGGTTTCGGCGTAGCGAACGACGTCGCCGAACGACGAGATCATGATTTCTTCCAACTGCTCGTTTACCACCGACTCTTTCCAGAAGTAGCCCTGGCGGTCCTGAACCCACTCGAAGTACGAAGTGGTGACGCCGCCGGCGTTCGCCAGAATATCTGGAATGACGAAAACTCCCTTGTCGGTGAGAACGTCATCGGCGGCCGAGGTCGTGGGGCCGTTGGCGCCTTCTGCCAGAATGCGGCATTTTACGCGATCGACATTGCGCGACGTAATGACGTTTTCCGTGGCAGCAGGAATGAGAATTTCACACTCCGTGGTCAGCAATTCCGCGGCGTCATACTTCTCCGCCTCGGGGAAGCCATGCACTGTCCCATTTTTCTGGCGGAATTCGACCAACTTATTCAGATCGATGCCATTCTTGTTGTAAAGACCGCCGCCGACTTCGGCGATGCCGATCACTTTGTATCCCGCTTGATGCATGAGTTGAGCGGCATTCGATCCTACGTTGCCGAAGCCCTGCACAATCACCCGGGTGCTCTCGATCGACAGGCCAAGCTTCTTGATCGCTTCATTGCACACCACCATCACGCCACGGCCGGTAGCCTCGCGGCGTCCGCGCGAACCGCCGATGTTGATCGGCTTGCCGGTGACGCACGCGGTCACCGTCTGGCGCATGTGCATGGAATAGGTATCCATCATCCACGCCATGATTTGTTCGTTGGTGTTGACGTCGGGCGCGGGCACGTCCTTTTCCGGCCCGATGAATTCGATCAACTCCGAGGTATAGCGGCGCGTCATGCGCTCGATCTCGCCCATCGACATCTTGTGCGGATCGCAAATCACGCCGCCCTTGGCTCCGCCGAAGGGAATGTTCACCACGGCGCACTTCCACGTCATCCAGCTGGCCAGAGCGCGCACTTCATCGAGGGTAACGTCGGGCGCGTAACGGATGCCGCCTTTGCCCGGTCCGCGCGCAATCGAGTGCTGCACGCGAAATCCGGTGAACACCTCGAGGTGCCCGTCATCCATCTGCACCGGGATGTAGACCGTAAGTTCGCGGTTGGGATAGCGCAACACCCGCCACAGGCCGTCATCCAGATTGAGCTTCTGCGCAGCCAGGTCAAAACGCGCCCGCTGCGACTCCCATGGATTACTTTCTTTGTCGACCTGTGCGTCGGTGGTCATTGTGGTCATAAATATGTTCTCCGGGATGATTGCGATTCGAGATGTTGCCGGCGCCGGGACGAGTTCCCGGAAAGATTGGGCAAACCTTCAGAGTATATGAGTCGGGATGGGTGGGAAGCAAGGCGAGGAGGGCAGAGGGAATCCCATAATGAAACGCGCACGGGAATGGACCGAATACTTCATCAGCTATAAATTAATCTCCATCCCCTCAGCCGCCGCCCTTACCTTTGGATAATAATTGCGGGCTTCGTGCACGACCTTGTCGATGACCGCGTCGGTATGCTCGGGATCGTGGTGAAACAAAACCAGCTCTTTCGCTCCGCTCTGCATGACTACGTTCACGGCTTCGCGCCAGTGGCTGTGTCCCCAGCCGCGGCGGCGGGCTTCGTATTCTTCGGGAAGATATTGTGCGTCGTAGATGAGCACGTCCGCGCCTTCGGCCAGCTTACGCACGGCCTTGTCAAATTGAGCGTCGCCGGGTTCATTGTCGGTTGCGTAGACTATCACTCCATCTTTGGTTTCCAGGCGGAAGCCCATGCATCCCTGGGGATGGTTCAGCCACGCCGTCTGCATCTGCACGCCATCTTCAAGCGTGACCCTCCCGCTCTCAATGTCGTAGAAATCGCGCCGCGCTTTCATCTCATCAATCTTTACGGGGAAGTACGGCGCGGCCATCTGGTCGGCCAGCACTTGCTTCAGGCTGCGGGTGCGAGCGGAGCACTGGAAGGCGAAACGATTTTCCGCATTCGCATAAAGGGGCCGGAAAAAGGGCATGCCCTGAATGTGGTCCCAATGAAAGTGCGACACGAAGACGTGGGCGGAAAACGGCTTGTCGCCGAATTCGCTTTGCAGTTGCTGGCCAAGCACGCGGAATCCCGTGCCACAATCGAAGATGTAGATTCGCTCGCCGAAGCGCACCTCGACGCAAGAGGTGTTGCCTCCGTAGCGCATGTTCTCGGGTTGTGGGGTTGGCGTGGAACCGCGCACGCCCCAGAACTTGATCCGCATAGGTTCGTAGACACAACAAGGGCCTAACTGCTGGTACTGTCTTTGTTATCTTCTAATTAAGAAAACCTGCCGTCAATTGCCGGGTTGGTTCATGGTCCACTACTTCTGAAGGCGAATAAAGGAGGGGAATGCATATGACTTTCGCGAACCAACAGTCCCCGGCGGTCGGCGAAATCGAAATTCGTCAGTTCCGGCCGGGCGATGCAGCTGCTTTCGGCAGGCTCAATGAAGAATGGATCACTCGATACTTCCGTATCGAGCCAAAGGAGGAGGCGGTTCTTGCCGATCCACAAGCGGCTATTTTGGACGCGGGCGGCAGGATTTTCTTCGCGACCGCAGGTGAACGATGCGTTGGCTGCTGCGCGCTGGTTCGCATCGCAGACAAAGAATTTGAAGTGGCCAAGATGGCTGTCGAGCCGTCGTACCAGAGAGCCGGAATCGGGCGCAGGCTGCTTGAAGCGGTGATCGAGGAGGGCAGAAATGCGGGCGCGCGAAGACTCTATCTTGAGACCAACCACGTGCTGACGCCCGCGATTCGTTTGTACGAATCGGTGGAATTCAAGCACATTCCTCCGAACCGCGTAGTCCCTTCTCAATATGCGCGGGCCGACGTGTACATGGAGCTGATGTTGGCTTGATAAAGAAGTGCCGCGAGAGATTGCTCCGGCATTTTATCTGCGACTCGCCTGCCGGCATAAGGGGAAGAAACGGAACTTGGGTGGTGGGTGCAGTTTATCTTCTTTGCGTCCTTGGCGACATCTGTGCGCGCTTTGCGATGAAGAGCTTTTAAAAGCTTTTGACCGCAAAGGCCGCAAAGAAATTTCCGCAAAGTTCGCAAAGAACAACGAGAACTCCGGAACTGCACCACTACCGGAATTTGTCTCACGTCGACGCCTTTACGGTGAATGCAAAGCGCCTCCCCTATAATGAACCGCTAGCCGGACAAGTTCCGCTAGTCGCTATTGATCATGATGACCCCCGATTTCAAGGAATTCTCGCGCCTGGCAAAATCGGCGACTCTGGTGCCGGTGGTGAAGTCGGTGAGTGCCGATTTGCTCACGCCGGTCTCGGCTTTTCTGGCGATCGCCGGAACAGAGCGGCATGCATTCCTGCTGGAGTCGGTTGAGCGCGGCGAGCAAATTGGCCGCTACACCTTCCTGGGAGCGCGGCCCTATATGCGGCTGCGGGCGCGGGGTTCAGCGATCGAAATCGAACGGGGACGAAAGATTGAGCGGCACCAGGGCAGCGTCTTTGAGTTTGTGAAGCTACTGCTAAGTGAGCATCAGCCCGCCTCGGTGCCGGGTCTTCCACCCTTCACGGCGGGAGCTGTCGGTTATTTTTCTTACGATGTGGTGCGTCAACTGGAAAAAATTGGCGACCATGCCAAGGACGATCTCTCGCTGCCCGATTGCGAACTGATGTTCTTCGACCGGCTGCTGGCCTTTGATCACCTGCGCCATCAGATCCACATCATGGCAGCGGCGGATGTTTCGCGGGAAAGCCCGCGAAGTGCTTACGACCACGCAGTGCGCGACATCGAAGCGCTCGAAAGAAAGTTGGCGTCGGGGCTGCGCCCGGCCATCTGGCGCAAATCTGCGAAGAATAAGCCAGGCAAGCTCAAGATCCATGCCGGAACCACGCGAGCGAAATTCCTGCGCAGCGTGGAACGCTGCAAGGAATACATTGCCGCGGGCGATATTTTTCAGGTGGTGCTCTCGCAGCGCCTCGATTTCATTCCCGAGGTTGAGCCCTTCGATCTTTACCGCGCCCTGCGGCAGGTGAATCCTTCGCCGTATCTTTATTTTCTGCGCATGGGTGATACACAGGTCCTCGGTTCGTCGCCGGAGATGCTGGTGCGCGTGACCGGCCGCAAGCTGGAGTATCGTCCCATCGCCGGCACACATCCGCGCGGCCGCGATGAAGCGGAAGACTTGCGCCTGGAAGAGCAGATGCGGAACGACGAAAAGGAGCGCGCCGAGCATGTGATGCTGGTCGACCTCGGCCGCAACGACCTTGGCCGCGTGAGCGAATATGGATCAGTCAAAGTGAAAGACTTGATGTATGTGGAGCGCTACTCCCACGTAATGCATCTGGTTTCGGCACTGGAAGGCAGGCTGCGCAAGGATCTCGGGGCGATTGATGCCTTTGCCGCATGCTTTCCCGCGGGCACTTTGAGCGGCGCGCCGAAGGTTCGCGCGATGCAGATCATTGAAGAACTGGAACCGGTGCGCCGCGGCATTTATGGCGGATCGGTGCTGTATGCCGATTTCGCGGGAAACCTGGATTCGTGCATCGGCATTCGAACCATGGTCATGCAAGGCAAACATGCGTACCTACAGGCGGGAGCGGGGATTGTGGCGGATTCCGATCCGGCAAGCGAGTTTCAGGAAAGCATGAACAAGGCGCAAGCGCTGCTGCGCGCGGTGGAGAAAGCCAGAGAGACGTAGAAGCTATGGGCGGTCTCTCAGCTGGCTTTGCGGTTAAGACCTTTACAGCTTTTGACCGCAAAGCGCAAAGGAGCGACGCGCAAAGTGCGCAGAGGGTGAAGAGCGCGGCTCGAAAGTGACGGTTACCGGGCCTTGCCGCTGACTGTCCCCGCCTGCGGCACCGGGCATTTTGGCGTGATGTCCCGCGCGAGAGGTTCTTTGTTTTGCGAGTTACGTGCGAAACACCATGGAACCAGCGCATCGGGATAACGTTGCCGGACCGCCTGCGGAACATCCGACTCGTGGATTTCCTTAAACGAAAATTGGATCGTGCCATCCCCGGCAACTGTGCCCAGAAGATATCCATAGACGTCGGTCTTCGCGTTTTTCGGCGGGTTAGCCGGCAGAGCATAGCGCACTGCTCCCGCGGTGCCTACGATCCAACCTGGTAGCGGTTGCTTCCTGTGATGGTCCGTTAGCTCATCGGTATCGAAAATATTCTCCATATAAAAATGCGAGTGGCTGGCGAGCACATAGACGGCCTTGTGAGTTCCATCAGGATTACGGCTGTCTTCGCGGAACTTCTCCAAAGCTTCGTAGGCTTCTTTGCCGGTGGCGCGACCTTCGGCCCCGCCATGGTCGTCGCCCATGCTGTGAGAGTTGCCGAGACTGTCAGGGAGCGCTTCGTGCATGCCGACGACCACACTCTTCACGTCAGAATTTGTTGCCGGAGTATCCGCGTGCAATCTTTTCTTAAACCAATCCAATTGCGTGCGAGAAAAATGGTTCAACGCGTTGTCGAGATAGATGAAGTCCACGCCGCCCTGAATCCAGTGGTAGTAAGGCTCGGGCTGGGGCGGTTCTTTGTCTTTCTCGCGCTGCTCCTTAAGCACGGGTAAATCGAGCCAGTCGCCGAACTGCCGATTGAAAGCGTCTTCGTCCTTCGGTGGAATCACTTCATGATTGCCGATGCCCAGATAAAAGGGAACGTGGCCGAAAGCGGCGATCTGATTTGTTTCGAAGTCGCTCCAGGCCAGCCGATGATAATTTTCGCAACTCAGAACTTGGCCCCGGTTGGCGGCTTCGAATGCCATGTCTTCGTCGATTTTGTAGATGGCTCGCAAGTCTCCGAGGTGCCAGTAGAAGGTTGGAGCAAACTGGGCGCTGTGAGCGGCGATGGCAGGCATGACAATGTCGCCGCAGTTGCGCGAATCGCCGGAGACAATAAATCGCCAGGAGCCGGCGGGCTGACTCCAGGCAGTAGGCGCGGATTGCTCGAGCCTGGGAAGGGAAGATGTTCTTCTGCGATGATGCCTGGTGACGGCGAACAGCAAGAGGCATCCCGTCGCAACCGTAACCAGAATTGCGATGTATACAACGACGAACATCAAACGGGAGTCACTCTTTCGTTCGGCCGAAGGGTCGGTTAAGGGAGGCATGGAAGTTCTCCACGTGCTTAAAGTCACGGAGACTATTTCATAAATTCAGGAAATTTCCCACTAACTTCCTGCCCTCATCTGTCAGTACACTCTCCGGATGGAACTGAACTCCCTCGATCGCGAATTTTCGGTGGCGCAGTCCCATGATAGTGCGGGTACCGTCTTTTTCCGTGGTCCAGGCGCTGACTTCCAACTCCGGCGGTAGATTTTTTTCTTCCACAATCAGCGAGTGGTAACGAGTCGCGGTCATCGGGGTGGGCAATCCGTGAAAAATGCTTTTATTGTCGTGCGTAACCGCGCTAGTCTTCCCGTGCATCAAGTGTGGCGCCCGCACTACCTGCCCGCCAAAGGCAGCGCCGATGGCCTGATGTCCGAGGCAGACTCCGAGGATCGGAACTTTGCCGGCGAAGTGGCGGATCAAATCAATGCTGATGCCCGCGTCTTGCGGAGTGCAGGGGCCGGGTGAAATCACGATGCGCTCGGGTTGCATTGCGTCGACTTCGGCGACTGAGACCTGGTCATTGCGCCGCACTTCGATGCTCGCTCCCATTTCGCCAAAATATTGAACCAGGTTATAGGTAAACGAATCGTAATTGTCCAGAACGAAGATCATTTGCGGGCTACCCGCCATGCAGTTTACCGCATGTTTTTGCTGCCGACGGGGCTGGCACGCGAGTGCCTCGCCAGAATGGGCCATTCCACTCCCCAAGGGTGGTATTGACGGGATATGCAATTAAAGTCATTCTTGAGCATAGTTCAACGCCACTTTGTTAGCTTGGGGTAGCATAAATGAGAGAAGCCCAGGAAGAAAAACGGGCTGCACGCCGCTTTGCGCTTCAGATTCCGGTAACGGTGGGCCGAGGTGAGGGGGCAAATTTCAACGAGTCCGCTCAAATCCGGGACGTTAGCGCGCGGGGCATTAGCCTCTATCTGGATTCCCCGATCGAGCAGGGATCGCCGATCGGTTTCACCCTGACCCTGCCGCCTGAGATTACGCTGACCGAGAGTATCCGCGTGCAATGCAAAGGCCACGTGGTGCGCATTGATCCTGGCACGGAGAATGTTGCAGGTAAGATTGCGGTTGCCGCGGTGATTGAAGAATACGAATTCCTGCCCGAGAGCTGAAACCATCCGCCGCACGCGGGCAACTAGCCGCCGTCGCATTTCGTCGGCTATCGCCTTCCGGCACTTTTTTCCCTTCCTGAGTAATGATAAGGTTCCTTGCAGGGCTCAGTTTTGCAGGGGATATCTTTGCCACGACCGCACCGTCTATTTTTCAGCCTTGTCCTGCTGGCAATCGCCTGCAGGGGATGGTCGCAGGATGTTCAGGCTGGGCAAGACGCCTCCGCAAAGCGGGAGCCGGCGGTCATATCTAGTGTGCAAGTCGTGAGTGAGGGTGGCGGCGCCGCGGTGGAAATTGTTTCCAGCCATCCCGTGCTCCCCGCCATCAAGACACTGGATTCGCCTCCGCGTCTAGTGATTGACCTCTCGAACGCGCTGCTGGGGCCGCAGCGCAAACGAACTCCCGTGCTTCAGCAGGATATTCTGACGCTCCACACGGAGCAATTTCAGAAGGATCCTCCGATTACGAGAATCACGCTGGATCTGCTGGTGCCTTACGCCTACACATGGGATGTTGCCGGGGACCGTTTGATGGTCCGTCTAAAACCGATTCCGAATCCGGCCGTCGCCAGGAAAAGGCCGGCCGCGGAGTTGCCGCAGACGACATCGCTGTCGCCGTCGGTTACGCCGGTGGCTGTGCCCGTCACCAGCGGAATCGGCGAGGTTGTGGTGGCGGGCAGCCGGTCTGTGGCAGGTTCGTCGCTGACAGCGGGGAGCGAAACTGCGGAGTTGCGGTTGACGAGGGGCGGCGAGGTTCGCGTCTGTCCCGGAACAACCGTTTCGATAACGCCTTCGAAGAGCGCAAAAGATCTGATGCTGGGCCTGAGCAACGGCGCCATGGAAACGCATTACTCCCTCGACGCTTCGGCCGACACCGTGCTGACTCCAGATTTCCGAATCTTGCTTGCGGGTCCGGGAGAGTTCGATTATGCGATCAGCTCGGACGCGCACGGCAATACCTGCGTTCGTGGGCTGAAGGGAAATACTTCGTCGGCGATCGTCTCGGAGTTGATTGGCGATCGCACCTACCAGGTCAAACCGAACGATCAGGTCGTGTTTCGCTCGGGACGGATCGATAAGGTCGACACTGACGTCCCGCTGGAGTGCGGATGTCCGCCTCCGGTTCCGGTCATGCGAACGGAAACGGAACCCAATCGCGTCATCCCGGCTTCGGGGTTGCCACAGAAAACAACGCTGGCTTCCGCCAACCTGCCTTCGGATTCGAGTGTCAACGGTGCATCGTCGAAGAAGACGCTCTCGAACGGACCTGAAACGCAAGCCGTTCCGGCGGGGCAGCCGAATGATGTTCACGTGCAGGTGGAGGCGCCTCTTGTTTTCCATGCTTCCACGCGAACCTCTGCCCCGCCGGCTCCGACCGCCGAGGCGGCCGCGCTTCCAGTGATGCAATCATCCGTGCCGCCGGTGTGGCTCCAGACGCAGGTACAGGCGCCGCCAGCTCCGGAACCCAGCCCGGAGCGGCATGGCGTAATGCGAAAAATCAAAAACTTTTTCGCACACATCTTTTAGCGGACCGCTTTTCGGGTGGGCGTTGGGGCGAGCCGCTCAGCCGCGATTGATCGCGCGGCGCAGTGGCTCTACTTTTCCCCGGAGCTCTTCTGCCAGCTCCACGCCGCGCTCGGCCACGTCCCGAACGCGCTCCTTTGCGTCGTGCACGCGGTCTTTGGCCTCTTCGGTCCAATCTTGCAATGTATCCTTGGCGTCGTCATAGCCGCGTTTCAGGTCACGACGGAATTGCTTGCCGGTTTTCGGAGCAAGGGCGAGGGCGGTCACCGCTCCCGCTCCCAGACCAATCAGAAAGAAAGTAACGGCGGTTCCTACGTTGATGCCTTCAGATGATTCGTAACGTCCAGAACTCATATAGCCTCATTTTCTGCCGGCGATAAAACCCGTGGCATACGTGCGCCGAAGTGCGATATCTGCCGACTGTATTAATTCTATTCTTCTGCCAGGAAGGGCGCGAACTACCTATGAACAACTTAATCGGCACCCTTTCGATGAGTGCAGATGAGGGAAGGTTTCCTTTCCCCAGCCCGGTGTGTAAAATAACTTTTTAGCCCTTGTGGGCGGAAAATGTGGCCTGCCCGCCTTCCGCCCGCTCAGCAAACCGCTTTTATTCGAAGGAGATGTTTCCGAGCCAATGTCGATCCCTGCCACCCAACTGCGTCCTGGCATGATCATCAAGCACAACAATGATCTGCACTCTGTATTCGCCGTCGAACACCGCACGCCCGGCAACCTGCGCGCCTTCATCCAGGCCAAGCTGCGTAACCTGCGCACCGGCGCCATGTTCGAGCACCGTTTTCGCTCGCCTGACCCGATCGAGAAGGTCAATGTGGATGAAGTCGACATGCAGTTTCTGTACGCCGACGGCGACAGCTATTACTTCATGGATACGTCGAACTACGAGCAGACGCACCTGACCAGGGACGTCCTCGGCGACGCGGTGGAGTACCTGATCCCAAATCTGGAGATCAAGGTCGAGTTCTTCGACGGGAAGGCCGTGGGCATCGAGTTGCCGCAAACTGTCATCCTCACGGTAGTCGAGACCGAGCCCGGCCTCAAGAGTGCCACCGCGTCGAGCGTCACCAAAGCGGCGCGAACGGAGACCGGCCTGGTAGTGCAGGTTCCTCCCTTCATCAACGAAGGCGAGAAGATCAAAGTGGATACTGCTGAAGGAGTGTATTTGGCGAGGGCGTAGATTTTCGCGGTCATCCTGAATAGGGATCCTTCGACTGCGAATCAGTTTCGCTTTCGCGAAACTGATTCTCCGCTCAGGATGACATCTTTCGGAGTATGAACCCAACTGAAAAAGCGATTGAGGCCCGCCGTTTTGTGGTCCGGGGACGGGTGCAGGGCGTGGGCTTTCGCTGGTTTGTCGAGCGCGAGGCGCACATTCTTGGCATCGCCGGATGGGTTCGCAATAATGCGGATGGCAGCGTGGAAGTTCTAGCGCAAGGCACTCGTGATCAGCTTTCTGGGTTGCATTCGCGCTTGCGCGAAGGTCCGCGGGCGGCACGCGTCGATAATGTTGAAGTCACCGATGCCCGCCCCAGCGACGGTCTAAATTCATTTCGCATTGAAGGAGCTTGGTAATTGTCCCAGAACGCAAGCCTGAACGATGGCCAACTGAAACAGCTCATTCGCGAGGTTCCTGATTTTCCCAAGAAGGGGATTCTCTTCTACGACATCACTACTCTGCTGAAAGACAAAGTCGGCTTCGCCACGCTGGTCGACCGGCTTTCCGAACACTACCTCAATCAGAAGATCGATCTCGTTCTCGGCATGGAAGCCCGCGGCTTCATCTTCGCTCCCGCTCTTGCCTACCGTCTGAACGCCGGGTTTGTGCCCGTGCGCAAGGCCGGGAAGCTTCCAGCCGCTTGCGTAAAGTTCGATTACGCGCTGGAATATGGCACGAACTCACTCGAAATGCACAAAGATGCGATAGAGAAAGGCCAGCGCGTGTTGATCGTGGACGATCTGCTGGCTACGGGAGGGACGGCCGAAGCTACGGCGAAGTTGGCGACTCTGCTGGGCGCGGAAATCGCAGGCCTTGGCTTTGTGGTGGAATTAGACTTTCTGAAAGGGCGCGAGAAGCTCAAAGGCTACCCCGTGAAATCGCTGCTGCACTACGATAAATAGCCGTCTGGCCGCCGGTTACTTTAGCAGGCGCAAAAGCATCAGGCCTAAGCCAGCCCAGCAGCCGACACTCACTGTCACGGCCAGGACGAGACCGAATAAGGCGCTCCAGTTGTGGATGCGAGGGCCATTGCCTGCGCACTCCGAATCGTAGACCAGCCACGAGCGCAGAAACTCTCTGTCCTCCCATTTTGTTGGCTGAGTGTCTAGGTTCATACCTTCAGCGAAGGGAAACTCGATTTGCGATTCGCGAACACCGGAGATGGGGGAGAGCTGCAATCGATAATTCATTTTCAGAACCTCATGAATACTCGTTGCAAATCACGTGCCGTATCGACTATCTAACCAACCGAATTTAGGATGCCGGGTTGTTCCCGTGGGTTTATGCCTATTTCCGTAGTTTCCTCCCCTGTCTATGTCTCTTCCAGTACCAACTTCGACTCGTTGGGCAAGTAGCTCTTCCGCCGAAACCAATCCTGCATTGCTTCGCGTAGCTGGTCCAGCGGGACATTGGTACCGATCTCCATGCGCCCGTCAGAAACCGGTACTGTGTCATCGAACACGCTGGCGTTGGTGAAGTTGCGCATGGAAAAGCTATCCAGCCATTTCAGAGGGCAGGGAACCTTCTGGCCGTGGCTCTCGAACTCGACACGAATCTTACGGGCGAACATAAACTGATTTAAACACAAGGAGTGGGGAGGGATGCCTTAGCGACGATCAAGGAAGTGAAACACGGAACAATTGCAGACGAACGGCGCGATTGTGATTAAACGGTAGCCGGAGCCTGCATCTCCGCGATGGCTGCGTCCAGATGAGTCAAGGTTTCTTCAATGGTAAGCGAGTACATCTCGCGGCCCAAGCCTTCGCCGGCTTCAAGAGAGGCTTTCAGATAATGGCCGGCAATCTCCACTGCCAACGAGTCTGTGATAGCCCTGCCGGTTCGCTTTTTATATTCGACCCATGCCGGGTGCGGCAGCGCGACCGATACAGTTTTTCCATCGGCCAGAAATTTTACATCGACGGCGTCGGCGTGCCGGGTGGCAATGGCGACGATCAGAGCCTGATACACACAGTGGACTGGCTTGCGCGTCCAGCGGTCGGTGACTGTGAAATCTTCAAACATGGCTAGGGAAACTATAGCGGACGGGCGGGGCGCGGGCAATGGGGCTACGCTGGATCAGACAGCCCTGCTGCCGCCCTAGCATCGCTCCACTGCGGCTTCGAGCCCAAGTTCAGCGATCCATTTTTTCAGATGAGACGCAATGCCGGCGAGATCGAGGGCCGAGGTGATTCTCGAGAAAACCTCGGAAAGGCTCATGGCAGCCGTGGTGGCAGTGGCTCGGGTAGAAATGCCAGCCGTAGGAGTTCGCGGGCAACCTTTGCCTCGTGCCAATCCGGATGCTCCAGGCGAATGCGAGTTTGAGCAAGGGCGCGCGAGAACAAGCTCATATCAATAGCTAAAAGGAGGCGCTCTTCGCCCGATGAATCCGGAGTTGGACGGCTTGGGCTTCCCGGCTGGTGTCGGCAATGGGCACGTGCAGAATGTTATACCACGTCGCCGCCACCCGGATTCTCAGCAGTGATGCTTCATCCAATCCATTTCTTTACCCGCCCGCAATTGCTCCGATAATAAGAAACGGCTCCGCTCCCGAGGCCACTCCCTCGGGCAGCGGGGCATCCGCGGACTCGTGGGATAAATCCTCTTCGCACGCGAAGAAGCGCAAAAACGGCCGCCGCTGGAGCGTTGTGTGGTCCCGGATCGTTCCGCGCAGCATGGGATAGCGGGCCTCGATCGCGTCGAGGACAGAACGCTGCGTGGCCGGTGCTTCGACTTCGAGTGTCACTTCGCTGCCGACGTGCGCCAGCGTTCGCAAATGTTGAGGAAGTATGACGCGGATCTTCGTGGAACCTCCCTAGCGCTTATCGGCAGTAGCGCGACTATTCATAGCGTTAGCTGTTCGCCAAATTTACTAACGAACGTCAGACCGAGCTTCGGTAAGTTACTGCCGGCTCCCAGTCATCACCCCAGCGTTTGCACTTCCACCGAAAGCACCGCCGGAAGATCGCGCACAATCGGATTCCAGCTGTCCCCGGCATCGGCGGACGCGTAAACCTGGCCTCCGGTGGTGCCGAAATACACGCCACATTTGTCGAGGTTGTCGATGGCCATGGCGTCGCGCAAAACGTTTACATAGCAGTTGCTCTGCGGAAGGCCTTTGGTAAGAGCTTCCCATTCGTTTCCGCCGGAGCGGCTGCGGTAGACGCGCAACTTTCCTTCAGGCGGAAAATGTTCGCTATCGCTCTTGATCGGCACCACGTAAACGGTTTCAGGCTCGTGAGCGTGTACGTCAATCACGAATCCGAAATCGGTCGGTAGATTTCCGCTGATTTCTTTCCAGTTGTCGCCGGCATCATCGGAGCGCATCACGTCCCAATGCTTTTGCATAAACAACACGCTGGAGCGTTTGGGATGCATGGCGATGTGATGCACGCAGTGCCCAATCTCGGCGTTGGGGTCGGGAATGTACTGCGAGCGCAATCCGCGATTGATCGGCTTCCAGGTGACGCCGCCATCATCAGTGCGAAATGCGCCGGCAGCGGAGATCGCAATATAAATTCGTTGCGGATTGCTGGGATCGAGAATTACTGTGTGCAGGCACATTCCACCCGCGCCCGGCTGCCACTTGGGACCCGTCCCGTGGCCGCGCAGTCCGGGGAGTTCGTGCCAATTATTTCCTCCGTCGATGGAGCGGAACAGCGCCGCATCCTCCACGCCCGCATAAACCGTCTCGGAATCGGTGAGCGAGGGCTCCAGATGCCACACTCGCTTGAACTCCCAGGGATGCTGCGTGCCGTCATACCACTGGTGCGTGGTTAACGGTTTTCCGTCTTCGGAGACAGTGTCGTAGACAAATTTATTGCTCTCGCTTTTCGGTGGCCCGGGTGCGGCGGGCTCTCCCGCCGGCGTTCCCGGTTGATGCCACGTCTTGCCGCCGTCATCCGAGCGCTGAATCAGCTGTCCAAACCATCCGCTGGTTTGCGACGCGTAGAGCCGGTTCGGATCCACCGGCGAACCTTTCATGTGATAAATTTCCCAGCCAGCAAAATGCGGACCACTTACGTCCCACTTCTCGCGTTTGCCGTCGGATGTAAGAATGAATGCCCCTTTACGCGTGCCCACAAGAACTCTTAGACTGCTCATGTCTTTTCTTTCACCTCTTGAATTGTTGTCGTTTATGTTGCTTGTTAGACGAACGGCGCCGCAATTGGACAACCCGAACAAACTCATGGTGCAGTGATTACGACGCAGGGCTCCGCAACGGAAGCAGAGCCCGGATTCGAGCGTCACGCAGAAATAATCCCAGCCAGAGGATCACCCCGACGCCGAGAGGCAAAAAGAATGGTTCACTTGCTCGCACGTGCGTGGAGATCGCCCCGCCGAGGTAACCCGTTAGCAAAATCGCGCCCAGAACCGAAGTTCTCGGAATCGTATACAGAAGTACGCACGCTAACTCTACAATTGCGATCCGCACCATGCTTCCATCGGGATAGCCATAATGTGCGAACCCTTGTGCCGCAGCGGCCGGGTTTAACACTCCAAGCATTGCGGTGAAAGCAAATACCAGCAACGCCAGCCCGCTGAGAATCCGACCAGTCCACACACTTTTCTTCGAAACCGAAGCCACTTGTGCCGTCGGTTGCATAGTTCCTCCCAAGAGATCTGAAGCGGGTAACTAGGTCGCTTTCTGGCAGTTAATCATCCACGGAATTCCAAACTGATCGACGAGCATACCAAATTGCGCGGCCCAGAATGTCTCCTGCATCGGCAAGGTCACGCTGCCGCTTTCTGATAAAGCTCGAAAGATGCGCTCGGCCTCTGCGGGATTTTTTAGACCCAGAGTCACCGAAAAACCTTGCGGCTTTTCATAGCGACCCGGCGGCGCGTCGGCGCCCGTAATTACGTCATCGCCTACTTGCAAGGTGGCATGAAGAATCTTGTTGCGCCATGCTGCGGCTACTTCGCCGGCCACGGGCGAACCCTCGTACGGCATCATGAAAGTGATCTTTGCACCCAAGCATTTTTCATAAAACTTGAATGCGGCCTCGCAGTCGCCGTTGAAATTAAGATGAGGATTCAGTTGCATAGCGAAGCTCCTTGCGCCGGTGCGTTTCTTTTCATGCCTTAGCCCTTACGAGAGCGGCGCAGGCGTTCCATCGGACCACGTGCCCGTAAGAACCATGAACACGTCAATCGGCTCTGGTTGGCCCTCGAATTGTGGATTGAGGTAGACCGGAGACTTAGGCATATTCGCGCCCCAAACCGCACTGTCCATCAGCGGGGTATAGAACATCAGGTGGGCCAGGTTGTGGGCGCCATCGTAGGTGACGGGGTTGTCGGTGAGGTAGCTTTGCTTCGACATCATGTAGCTCATCGCGCCCGTTTCGAGAACCGGCAATTCCTTTTTTTCAATCGCGGCCTTCATCCTTTCTTTGATTTCGGCTTTCGACTTTCCCGCCAATACCAGTTTCGTTCTCAGGTAGGTGATGGGCAGCACAGTTCGCGCGGCTGGCGGATTGAAGCAGATCGGGCCGCGAACCTTAGGACTCCAAAACTCCGGATTGTCGAACAGGTTCATCCACCCGCGCTCCACGACGCACACGAATCCGTTCTTGCCTTGGACTGCGGTTTCGTAACCATGCCGTCCCAGGACCATGACCTCGGCATCCCGTGAGATGGAGTCGGGAGCCGCGCTGCGTGCCAGAGCTATCTCGGCATTTCGGTCCATCAGATATTGTTCAATCGGAGCCATGCTGGGATAGGGTGCTTTGGCGTCGCGCGCTTGCGCTTGCCACGCCATGCCCAGCACCACAACCAGCGCGAGGCGTCGCAATGCGATTGCATTGACGATCTCTCGGTTCATTGTTTTCCTCCTGAGATTTCGACAGTCTCGTTCAGATGGCTATGACTGAGCACGCGTTGAGATTCACGCGTCAGTGCTGATCTGTGGGCGCGGCCGTTCCGTCCGACCACTTGGACACCGAAATATCGAATTCGGTAATTGGCTGCGGAGAGTACTGATGCACGTCCACAGGCGAGCCAGGGAAATCCGCGCCCCAATTCATACGGTCTTTCTGGGGAAACCAGAACATCAGATGGGGATCGGCGTTCCCAGCCTTGCGGCTAAAGTACTGTTGTTTCGACATCATGTAGCACATCGCCCCCGGTTCGGGCAGCGGCAGTTCCTTTTTGTCGTATGCGGCCTTGATACTGTCGAACATCTGAGTTTTGGACTGTCCAGCCATTGCCAACTCTGTCGTTTTGAAAGTGAGCGGCAGGTGGGTCCGCGCGGCTGGCGGATTGAGACAAAGCGGAACCCGCTGATCGGGGTTCAAAAACTCTGGATCGTCGAACGGGGCCATCCACGATCGCTCCACAACGCACACCCAGCCGTTCTTGCCTTTGACCGCAGTTTCGTAACCATGCCGCCCGAGGACCAAGACCTCGGCATCGCGCGATATGGATTCGGGGGCCGCGCTGCGTGCCAGAGCTATCTCAGAGTTTCGATCGGCTAGATACTGGTCAAGCGGCGCCATGTTTGGATAAGGTGCCCTCGCGTCCTGCGCTCGGGCTTCGCCCTGCGCGCCCAGCACAACGACCAAAGCGAAAGTTCCCAACGCGATCGTCCTGGTTACGTTTCGGATCATTCATTTCTCCTGTTCAACGTGTGAAGCCCCGGCGCGAGCCATCCGTGGCTGACCAGTATCCACATTTTACTTGCAAAATGCAAGTGATAATTTACCATGTATATAAAGATGTCAGAAAAAAAGAAAGCTTCAAAGCGGCGGTCAGGCTGCCCACTCAACGCCTCCGTGGAAATGCTGGGCGACCGCTGGTCGCTGCTGATCGTTCGCGACATGATGCTACGCGGGGCGCACAGCTACAAGACATTCCTGGAATGTTATGAGGGCATCGCGACCAACATCCTGGCGGACCGTTTGCGCAAGCTGGAGGCCTACGGAATTATCCAGTCGAGCCCCGACCCAGCGGACGGCCGCAAGCTGAATTACCGCCTTACGGAAAAGGGAATCGATCTGGCGCCGGTACTCACCGAAATGGTTCTTTGGGCCGCGGCGCACGAAGACACCGGCAATCAAGCCCTGGTACGGCTGATGAAAGAGGACAAGGCAAAATTCCTGGCTGGAATTCGGCAACGCTGGGCCGGGAGTCAATAGCTGCGCGGTGCGCTCGCGCCTGCTAACCGCCCACTTCGAGTAACATAGGTCAGTGCAGAAGCGCGCTTCCAAGCAAGTGAAAATTAATATCCTTCGTGCCAATCACCTGAGCAAAATTCCCTGGCTGGTTCACGGATTTTCCACGCGGGCGGGAGGATTCTCACGCATCTACGGAGGAGCGGCGCTGAATCTCGGTTTTACCAAAGACGATTCGAAATCTGCGGTCGAGCGCAACCGGGCGGTTTTTCTGCACAAACTCGGTGCTTTCAGCGGAGAGATTCGAGAGAAGGCAGCTCGAAAAGCTTCGCCAAAGGCGAACGCAAAACCCTGGCCGCTTGTCACCCTGCGTCAAGTTCATTCGGATATCATTCATTTCGTCGACACGCCTCCCGCGGCACAGCTTGTCGGCGACGGCCTCATCACTGCAACCCCCGGCTTGCTGCTGGGCATCCAGACCGCCGATTGCCTGCCTGTCATCATCGTTGATTCGAAGCGGCGTGCCGTCGGAGTCTTTCATGCCGGCTGGCGAGGCACGCTGAAGCGCATCGTCGAAAAAGGAGTGGGCGAAATGCGACGCCACTTCGGCAGCCTTCCTCGCGACCTGGAGGCCACGATCGGGCCCGGCATTCATGGCTGCTGTTACGAAGTGGGAGAAGAGGTTCGCGAAAAGTTCGAAGCGCAGTTCGCATACGGTGCAACGCTATTCCGCCAAATCGAGGAGTCCGATCCGGTTCGAGAGAAATATCCGATGCTGTTCCTCACCGCCCGTGCCCCCGGCCACAGTATTTTGCCGAAGAAAATATTCCTGGATCTGGTGGAGGCCAACCGCCAACAATTATTGGCCGTCGGCCTGTTGAAAAAAAACATCGAGGTTTCGCCACTCTGTACGAATTGCCGCACAGACTTATTATTTTCCTATCGTGCCGAGAGGGGCAAAACCGGGCGGATGGTGGGTGCGGCGGGAATCCGTAAGTCAAAGCAAAAGCAAGAAGTCAGAATGCGGAAGTAAAAATGCAGAAATAAGAATCCGGAACCGGGCTTCTCACTTCTGCATTTCTAAGCCGTAGGTGGCGCTGAAGGGGCGGGTGGCGTAACAGTCGAGCCGGCAACTCCGTCATTCACCAGATCCTTTAACTCCTTACTGGGTTTGAAAAACGGGATTTTCTTCGCCGGCACTTCCACTTTTTCCCCGGTCTTCGGATTGCGGCCCGTGCGCGGTTTCCGCTGGCGAGTTCGGAAGCTGCCAAAACCGCGGATCTCGATCTTGTCGCCGGCACGCAGCGATCGAACCACGCTGTCAAAAATCGTCTCCACGATCACTTCGCTATCTTTGCGTGTAAGCTCCACCAAACGCGAGACTTCATCGATCAGATCGGCTTTTGTCATAGTGCCCTTCGCTCCCATCGAGCCTAAACTGGGTCGCGCTCTAGCCCAAGTAAAGGCTCAAAGCCACCCGTAACCCATAACTCTCTCAAATTTCAGGGGTTGTACGCAAGTCGCAGTTTTGGGAACAGGTCTGCAGGGTCTTAGGTGTTAGGTCGCGGGCCCGGCTTTGGGGGAATTGGTATGAGACGTAACTCGCTCGATGTTTGCAATCAGGGTCGCAACTTGGCGCCGCGCTCAAACCCTAATACCTAAGACCTAACACCCAAGACCCGCTGCTCAAGCCCCCGTCCCTACTTCCAAAGATAGTAGAACCCAACTTCCTGCTCCATGAGCTTCTCGCGTGTCGGCAAATATTTCGAAACGTCGCCCAGCATCAGATCGAGCAGCGTCTTGCGATCCTTCTCCGGATGCACCAGCGCCGGTTCGCCCGAAATTCCCACCGATTTCGCCGTGTCCTTCACCGCGGCTTCGAAGTCGCCAATATTATCGATCAGCTTCATCGACAGGGCTTGCTCGCCAGTCCATACTTTTCCGTTGGCGATCGCTTTCACATCCTCGAATTTCATCCCCCGGCCATCCGCCACCGCGTGAACGAACTGCCCAAACATGTTATCGATCAGCGACTGCATATACGCCTGCTCCGCCGGAGTCAGATCGCGCGCCGGATTCCCGGTATCTTTGAACTCTCCGGTCTTTAAGACGACATCTTTAAGCTTGGCCCACTTCAGCAAATCGCCATAATTCACCCACTGCGCAATCACTCCGATGGAACCGACAATACTGCCATTGTCTGCATAGATTTTGTTCGAAGCTGACGCGATGTAGTACGCTCCGCTCGCGCCCACGGTCTCAATGGAAACCACGATGCGCTTCTTTTTTTCCTCGCGGATGCGTTTGACCTCGCGATAAATCTCTTCCGATGCCGCAACGCCTCCGCCGGGCGAGTTCACGTGCAGGATGATGGCTTTGATGGAGGAATCGTCGGCAAATTTTTTTAGTTCGCCAACCACCGGCTGCGGAGACAGGATGACACCCTCGAGGTCGACTACGCCGATGCGGTCGCCGAAGCCGCCGAATCCGGCTTCATTGGTTCCCGAGTGCAGCGTTAAATAGATAAGCGAGAACACCGCCAGCACGAAGAGGAAAAACGCGCCTCCGCCAATTAAAACCCAGAGCAGTGTGTGGGAACGTCGTTCAGGCATGGGGAAAGTTTAGCACTGTGCCGCTATGGCACGAGCACCTTCAGCGCCGTTCTGTCTACACTAACTTCGACCGGCGTGCGGCAGATGAATTCGCCATCGGCATAAACCTCCAGCGGAGTCTCGGTATCCACGCGCACCCGTGGGACCTGAAAATAATCCACGCCGCGGATGCCCAGGTGCCGGCCAAAATAGACTGTCGGAAACAAGCAAGCAAGTTTGAAGGGTTCGATGCCGGCGACAACGCAGATATCGAGCAGCCCATCATCGACTTTCGCCTGCGGCGCAATCTTCATTCCGCCGCCGTAGCTTGACGTATTCGCGAATGCCGCAACCATTGTCGGCTGATTGCTGCGAGAGGACCACTCGTCACCTTCGTCTCCGGTAAGAATCCTCATCGAGATTGGCGTAAACCGAAAAATCGTAGGCGCAAGCGTGAGCGCGTAACCCCCATGTCCGAGCAGCCAGCGTGGCAGACGGTTGGCACGCCGAGACACTTCAGCGTCGAGCCCCACGCCAGCCACGCTGCAGAAGTAGTGTTGACCGGCCGCTGCGTTGTGAGCAGACTCGTGTGGCGCGGGCGCCCCGCCCGCGTCTGCCAGCGCTGAGATAACTCCCAAGTCGATCCCGCGCACGTTGCCTTGCCCGGAGCAAAATTTCCGCCAAGCCGCGATCGAATCGCGCACGGAACGAAACCCCAGGGCGCGCGCAAAATCATTTCCACTGCCTGCGGGCACAATCAGCACCGGCACTCCAAGCTTCACCAGTTGTGACAGATGCCGGTGAATCGTCCCATCACCTCCGAAAAGCAGAACGACATCAGTTCCATCGCCAGCGGCGGGCACTCCGATCCGCCACTCGATTGCACGGCAGTTGGCGTCTTGCTGAAAGCCCCTCAGATTTTTCGGAGCACATCCCAGCCCGAAGATGGCGGCAGCGCGCATGTGCGCGGTTGAGAGTAGCAGAAACTTTGGCTAGCGTCACAGTTCATGTAGGGACAGCCGCCCTCGGCTGTCCGGCTGGGCGAAGCCCAGCAGCCCTCGCGGTCATCACAACTTCAAAGCGGGAGCGAAGGGATTCACGAACACCTTCCTCCACAGCCACGGATAATCAGTCCATTCATCCACTAGGCCGAGCCGTACTGGATTTTCGAGGACATAAATTATCTTCGCGTCCAGATTCTCCGACGAACGAACCACATGATCAAAAGATTCCGTCTGCCAAACCCGACCCTTGCGGCCAAGCACTTGGTTCACCCTGTGGGCGGAAGCCCCTTTGATCGCATCCATGATTTCAGCCAGCGAATAGACCTCCATAGCCTTGTCATCGACCAACGGAGTAAAGATCATATGAACATGATCTGGCATTACAACAGCAACCTTAAGATCGAACTTGGCCTCGTTGTCGTGCAGACAGCATTCGAGGACGATGTGCCGGACATGCTCCGGAAGAACCCACCGATGATCGGTGCAGAATGTTACAAAGTGCTGCCTGTCATCGCACTGAAGATGCGGAAGTTTTCTTCGATAAAAGGCCTGTGGCATAGCACATGTAGGGACAGCCGCCCTCGGCTGTCCGGCGGAGCGAAGCTCCACAGTCTTGCAGTCTAGTAGGAATCGTGGGGCTGCGAAGCTCAGGCGGCGAGATAAATCCTTGCTCAATTTCAGATTGGGAACGGTGTCAAGGAAACCCCGGCGAGCTCCGCTCGCCTGGACAGCCGAGGGCGGCTGTCCGTACATGGTTCTTCTACTTGACGGGCACGGAATCGACTAACCGCGCTTTTTTCATCCGGCGACCGACTCGCACTACCACGAAGTGGTCCAAAGGCATGTCCGCGATAAAGTTGCTCTCCCCAATGGTTTCGCCATCGAAGGCAACCGCACCGCTCTTCAGCTTTGCGCCAGCCTCGTTGTTAGAGGTGGCAAGGCCCGCGTGTCGGAGGATCTTGTCGAGACGCACGACCCTTCTCTTGCTAGGATTCACTCCTCGAGCGATGTTGACCACTGCACCATGGTACTTTGCATCGGGGTCAACACCAACATCGGCCAAGCGGACGTCAACACAGTCTAATTCTTCCGGCACCTCGCTCTTCTGAAACTGCTTCGCCCAATCCTCGCCAGCCTTCGCCCCCGCCTCCGCCGTATGAAAGTCCGCCACAATTCTTCGCGCCAACTCCTTCTTCGCCTGCATGGGATGGGTCTCGCGCTTCATCTTCTCGATTTCGGAGACCTGCACATCCGTCAGCAGTTCGTAATACCGCCACATCATTTCA
>Ga0182024_10004584_pt1 | contig 31644 bp, 27 predicted proteins | sample P32metaG_FD_120480 | JGI IMG/M metagenome (GOLD analysis project Ga0182024, IMG submission 120480) | Permafrost microbial communities from Stordalen Mire, Sweden - P3-2 metaG (Illumina Assembly) | ecosystem: Environmental > Terrestrial > Soil > Wetlands > Permafrost | place: Sweden: Stordalen...
CCCATTCCACCCGCACCCAGGGGTGAGTGGATTTCGCATTGGCCAAGAATCGTTCCGGCAGGAAGGGCCATGAGATTGTCGGGGGAATTATATTCTTTATTCCCTTAGCTGCCGTCGATGCGTGGCCGGCAAGGTGGAAGTTATCCAGAAACAGCCTTTAAAGAACCGAAGGGAGCGGTTTAACTGTCGGGCCAAATCGGATTCGCTGACAATAGTGGTAGAATCCCGTACGTGTGCCCCCTTTTTAGGATGGGCATCTAACCCCGAGAACGAATCGCGGCATTTCATCGGCAAAATGATTGGGCTGTGCGAATCCTCGAAAAGCGCCACACTTTGTTACACAGTTTCGCATTTGTTGTTTGGGAGAAGAAAGAATAGAAACAGAGAACAGGCTGTAAAATCAATCACTTCCACGAAGCGCCGGGATGGCGGAACTGGCAGACGCAGCGGACTCAAAATCCGCCGGTACTTAGTACCTTGGGGGTTCGACTCCCCCTCCCGGCACCATATAACTTCTTATGGTGCAGTAGCTTAGATGAGTTAAAACTGTCGCGTACAATACGCGGGCAATAGAAAAGCCGGCTCTTTACCCGGCATTCCATCCCTGCATACCGACCGGTTACGTCTGCAATGAAGGTTGATTCGGTGGGACCGAGCCGAGTTACCTGAGATACGTCTTCACCATATCGATAACTTCGTCGGCAGCGTGCGTCTGCTCTGAATTCGGTTTTCGCTTTGGGTCAAGCACATGGTGCCGGATGTGACCTTCCAGCAGTTCAGTCATTAGACTGTTGACTGCACCTCTTGCTGCGCTGATGATTTGCAACACCTCCGAGCAATCACGTCCCTCGTCGAGGATCCGCTCAAGAGCCTCAAATTGCCCGCGGATGCGTTTGCTCCGCAAAATCATCTTCTGTTTGTTCTTGATTGTATGACTCATTCGCAAACGAATGATATCACGTCGGAGCTTGCACTATACCTATGGGGGTATGTATTATTAACCATTCTCTTGCACGAGTTCATCATGTGGCAGCGCATGGCCTTCGTCATAACCGTTGTGCTTCTTGGATTTAGTGGAGGCGTGCTCGCCCTTTTTGTCGGGGCATACACGCTGGACGGGGCGCGATAGCAGGTTTCTGTTTTGTTTCTGCGTTGGCTGTCGTGCAGGCTTGGCTGGTTGCCTCCGAGATCGCCAGGGCCCGCAGGCTGTGCGGCAACATTCGAAATGCATGCTATAGAGGGGCTCAAGCGAAATTTCGCCCTGTTTTCCTCCTTGGACTGTGTGCAATCGTGGGGATTCTTCCCCTAGCATTGATTGGGGCAAGCTCGGGAGCACAAAGCCATTTCGCCACTGTCATGTTAGGTGGCGTGGTGTTTTCCACTATCGCAGCGTTGACCGTGCTGCCGGTCGTCATTGCGCTGATCGCTGAGTGATACGGGTTCATAGCTCGGTTCCGTTGTACGAACTGCCGGGCTCAGGTTTGTGCTGTAGGGCCACGAAGTGATCGAAATGGTCGAGTCTTATTTGGAATATCGCTTTCGTACCACGGAGGGAAGGTCGCTATGAGTTCTTCGCCCATCATCGAAAAGTCCCGAGCTAACCCTCCGCATCTCAGCGAAACGCAGAAGTCCCCAGAATTAAACGAGCCAGATCATGGCTCCGAACGGGAAGAACACGGACACGGTGTGGAGTGGGCCGAACTGGTCCGCATTGGCTTTGTGACTTTGGCTGCGGCAGCGGTCTGGTTTCGGTTATGGGAGCCGTTTCCGCACATCAGCGTAATCGGGATAGCGGCTACCCTGATCGGCGGATATCCGATTTTCAAGGAAGCCTTCGAGAACATCGTTGAACGAAAGATGACGATGGAACTCTCGATGACCATCGCGCTGCTCTCGGCTTTGGCGATTGGAGAGTTCTTCACTGCTCTGGTCATCACGGGCTTCGTCCTTGCCGCCGAGGTTTTGGAAGGTCTTATCGTTGGTAGAGGCCGGCGGGCTATCCAGAGTCTTCTCGATTTTCTTCCCAGAACCGTCGCGATCCGCCGCGATGGTCAGGTGGTGGACGTAACGTCGGACGAAGTTCAAGTTGGTGACACGGTCATCGTGAAACCGGGTGGACGCATCCCGGTGGATGGCGTGGTACTTGATGGCCGCTCGTTTGTGGAACAAGCGGCCATCACGGGCGAAGCCATGCCGGTTGAGAAAGCACCGGGAGCTTCGGTTTATGCCGGAACCGTCAATCAATCGGGAGCTCTGGAAATCGGTGCCCAGAAACTGGGACGGGACACGACGTTTGGAAGAATCATTGAAGCCGTCGAACGGGCCGAGAAGTCGCGTGCGCCAATTCAGAAGACCGCTGATCGCTTGGCGGGTTACCTTGTGTATTTTGCCTTGGGGGCAGCAGTTCTAACTTTCATTATTACTCGCAATATCAGGTCAACCATTTCGGTCGTGATCGTCGCCGGAGCGTGCGGCATTGCGGCTGGAACTCCTCTTGCAATCCTCGGAGCCATCGGCCGAGCGGCGCGCCAGGGAGCCATCATCAAAGGCGGTCTCTACCTGGAAGCTTTGGCCGCCGTAGACACGGTCCTTTTGGACAAGACTGGCACGCTGACTTTCGGTACTCCGCAGATCCGGGAAGTGGTTTCAGCCAACGGTTTCGGGGAGCGACAGATCATAGCCGCTGCCAGCATTGCGGAGCGCAAGTCCGAACATCCCCTGGCCAAGGCAGTTATGGCACGGGCAACAGAACTTGCCATTCCGCTGGTGGATCCGGATCAATTCTCGTATACGCCCGGAAGAGGAGTCAGGGTGAGTTATGAAGGCGAGGAGATCCTTGTAGGTAGTCTGGCGCTGTTCGTGGAGCATGGCATAACGAGGGGTTTGTCCCCAGATGGTAACGGCGCGGGCGGGGCATCGGAAGTCTACGTCGCTCGCGCGGGGCAAGTTCTCGGGAGTATCCGAATTGCGGATGTGTTGCGGCCGGAAGCCAAGAATGCGGTTGCGGCAATGCGACAAATGGGTTTGCGAACTGTGCTGCTGAGCGGAGATACGCAAGCTGCGACTTCATCGGTTGGCCGCGATCTCGGAGTAGATGAAGCGGTGGGAGGACTCCTGCCGGAGCAGAAAGCAAATTGGGTGACCGAACTGCGTAGCAAAGGGCGGAATGTCGCGATGGTCGGTGACGGAATCAACGACGCTCCAGCCCTGGTGGAGGCCAATGTCGGCATCGCCATGGGGTCGGGAACTGATGTTGCTCGGGAGAGCGCGGACGTCATCTTGATCGGAAGTGATCTCTCGAAATTAGTTGAGACTTTGCGGCTTGCTCGACGCTGTCGCGGGATCATCATGCAGAATTTTGTAGGCACGCTGGTTGTGGACAGCATTGGAGTTGGAATGGCAGCTCTTGGCTTCCTAAATCCACTGCTGGCCGCCTTTATTCACGTGACCTCAGAGTTGGCATTCATCCTCAATTCCACGAGATTGTTGCCCCGAAGCTCGGTAGCCGGGAAATGAGATCGAAGAGTTGTGAGGAAGCTTGAGTTGGGTATGCACTTTGCTCATGTTGCCCAGAGTCGGAGAGTCAGAGCGTGGGTAATCCTAATCGCGCTCGCGATCTTGGTGATATTGATTGCCGCAGTTTTCTTGCAGTCTCGCAGATCACCAAAAACGTTTGAAGTGGACGACCTATATGGCTTGTTGGATTAAGTGCCTTGCAGAACTCGGGACGGATCAGCCGCTGTGAACGAGGATCGAGATTGTCCATTGAAAACGAAGCGCCTCGTGGTCGGACAGATCACGATCTGTCGAGGCTGCTGTTGCGGCAATGTCGAGCGTGGTTTGCCCGAAGTTCCGGTGGAATGGCTGAAAAGTGAATGGCGGAAACGGGGACTGCTGAAGCGAGTTCAGCTGACTATCAGTGGCTGTGTTGGACCATGCGATGTGCCGAACGTGGTCGTGATTACGAGCTCATCGGGCACCGAGTGGCTGGGAAATATCGTTAAGTTCGATCAGTACCGAAGCCTGCTTGAGTGGGCTCTCCGGTGTCGGGATGCGGGCGTTATGTTGGCGCTGCCGCGCGAATTCCATGAATGCAAGATCAGCCCTTTTCACTTGTAGAGCTTTGGGAAATCGAAGGGCAGCCATCGAACGACAATTCTATAAACAGGGAGTGCCTTGAACGTGCAGAGATCATCGCCACCAACAATGCGGCATCCACGCAGATCAAGGCTTCCGTGGATTCGATCGTTCCTGTCGGAGGCGCAACGCAGTGACCTGGCGATGTCAATCTTCAAAAGGGGTCAGTATCGAAGAAAAAGAGTGAGCAGCAGGAAGGAGATCATGGCGTTGCTATGGATCATTCTGGGGGCAATAGTCGTCATCGTATTGGGTCTTTACGGGGGCCTCGCTTCGTCACACCACCACTAGCTCTGGCAGTCAGGAAACACAAAACATAAGCTGGCGGTGCGTACATACCTGGATAGGTACGCTCTCATTGCGTTCGTTTGGCGTTTTGGTATAGATTAAAATGAAGCTTCCGTGGGGTAGCCTTCATGCGGTCGATATCGAAGCGGATAGCGTGTCTATGCGTGTTGCTGACCTTCTGGTCGGCAGTAGCATTCGCCACGCATCAACATTCGAGCGCCACCGAGTCGTCGACGTGTACGGTCTGTATCGCTGCCCATTCAGCCTCCCCACAAACTGCTACCACCTTGCCAAGGGTGATGTTCGTTTCTGTCTCCACCTTTCTGCCGGAGCCAGTTTCTGCCAAGCAACGCCTGACAGTCTTTGTTCTGTGTGTCCGCCCGCCTCCTGGCGTCTAAAGAGCAACCTACTGCTGTTTACAGGCCCGGATTGTTTCCCGTGAGCCTTTCTCTTGATCTTTTCGACGATTCTCAGGAGGAATCATGCTGGCTTCTTGCAAGAAGTCGTTTCGTGCGACTTTTGTTGTGGTTTTCCTTTTAGCGCTAGGCGTTCAGACTTACGCGCAATCGGGCGGTAGCTCTGGCTCCATTAGCGGTACCGTCTTAGACCCTACCGGCGCCGTCGTGCCTAATGCAACCGTGGAGATTCACAACCCGGTCAGCCATTATGACCGCTCAACCACGACGGATAAATCCGGGACCTTCAGCCTTCCGAACGTGCCTTTCAATCCTTATCACATGACCGTGACTGCGACCGGATTCGGCAATAATTCACAGGATGTGGAGGTCCGCTCCGTCGTGCCTCTCAGCATCAACGTGAAACTCCAAGTGTCGGGTTCCACAACATCGGTGACGGTCGAGGCTGGGGCGGCTGATTTGCTGGAGAACGATCCGACCTTCCATTCAGACATCGACAAAAGCTATTTCGACAGGCTTCCCTTGGAGAGCACGACATCGGGACTGAGTTCGCTGGTTACTCTTTCAACGCCGGGAATCGCTGCCGATTCCAATGGCCTCTTCCACGGACTGGGCGACCACGCGGAGAATTCGTTTTCTATCGATGGACAGCCGATTACGGACCAGCAGAGCAAAGTATTCTCCAACCAGCTTCCTGTCGATTCGATTGAATCCATGGAAGTGATCTCGGGTGCGCCGCCTGCGGAATACGGCGGCAAGACCAGCGTCGTAATTGTAGCGACCACGCGCTCGGGTCAGGGTGTGACAACGCCTCACGGGAGTGTGACCACTTCCTATGGGACCTTTGGATCATCCAACGTTGCCGCTGATCTCGCTTATGGGGGCAAGAACTGGGGGAACTTCATCTCCGTGGGCGGCTTGAATACGGGCCGGTTCCTGGATCCGCCGGAGTTCGCCGTATTCCACGACAAGGGCAATGAAGAAAACCTCTTCGACCGCGTGGACTATCAGCTCACAACCGCCGATTCGATTCACCTGAACTTCGGCTACAACCGGAGTTGGTTCCAGACACCGAATAACCTCGATGCCGAAAACGCGACGCCCTGGAATGGACTGTTTGGGATTGAACCGCAAATGGCAGCCTTTGCCGGCAGAGACCCGAACGGGAATATCGTGGGACCGACGGATCAGCGATCCAAGATTGGGTCGTTCAACATTGCTCCTTCCTGGACGCACGTGCTAAACGCGAACGCCGTATACACGCTTGGCGCATTCGTGCGTCGTGACGACTACAACTACTATCCCAGCGGCGACGCGTTCGCGGACCTCGGGCCACCGAGCCTGCAGAGACAGTCCGTGGGCCAGAACCGGACGCTGACCAATGCCGGGCTTCGATCCGATCTTTCCTACCTCAAAGGGATTAACCAAATCAAAGCCGGAGTCGTCTATCAGCAAACATTTCTCAACGAGAACGACACCATCGGGATCGTCGATCCAACCTACAACGCGCCCTGCGTAACCGCCGCAACCGTGACTTCAGTGAATCCGTTCCCATTTGTGGCGGCGCCCGCGCCGGGGATCACCAATCCCTCGCAATGCGCCGGAGCTTTGGAGCCGAACACTGGCGCTAACGCGGACGCGCCCAACTCCCCTCTTTACCCCAACTTCAATCCGATTCTGTCACCTTACGACTTGACTCGTGGAGGAAGCCCATATACCTTCAACGGCCACACGGACATCAAGGAACTTGCCTTGTACGTGCGGGACAACGTCACACTAGGAAACTGGTCTTTGAACCTCGGCTTGCGCGGTGATATTTACAATGGCCTCTCGACTGGCAGCCAGGCCGAGCCTCGGGTTGGGGCCGCTTATAACATCAAGAAAACCAACACGATTCTTCGCGTTTCCTACGCACGCACCCTGGAATCTCCTTTCAACGAAAATCTGATTCTTTCCAGCATCGGATGCTTAAATGCTGTCTTAAACCCGCTTCTTCTCTGCGGCTCATCGAGCGGTGCATTGAGTCCCGGCTTTCGCAATGAATTCCATGCCGGCATCGAGCAGGCGTTCGGGAAGTACCTGGTGTTTTCCGGTGAATGGATTTCGAAGTACACACACAATGGTTATGACTTCAGCGTGCTCGGCAACACCCCGATCACGTTTCCGATTGAGTGGCACAACTCCAAGATTCCCGGATATGCGGGGCGCGTAAGCGTGCCCGATATCCACGGCTTCTCGGCGCTCGTGGTCTTCTCCAGCGTGGCGGCGCGGTTTTTCCAGCCGCAGATCGGCGGAGCTGGCGCGACGGTGTCTACGAGTGCGGGACTTCCCTTCCGCATTGACCACGACGAAAAGTTCAACCAGACCACTCACTTGCAATACCAACCCTGGAAACGCGGCCCCTGGGTTGGCTTCAACTGGCGGTATGACAGCGGACTGGTCGCAGGGGCAACACCCTGCTTCGGGCAGCTCGCGTCGAACAATTGTCCGGGATCGCTCGTCCTCGGTGGTGTGAATAACATCAGCATGGGCGCTGCCAACGTGGGCGAGATTCCGCTTTCTGCCGACCAGGAATACGAGGCCGGGTTCACTTGCAACGGCGTCCGCGCAACCCCGACGGCGCCTCTGCCTTTCAATTGCCCCGCATCGACGTTTGGCTCAGCGCTCATACAAGTACCTGCCCCAAACACCGAAAACGACGACCACAAACCCCCGCGTATTACGTCGCGGAGTCTTTTCGACATGTCGGTCGGCCATGACAACGTGTTCCGTGGCGACAAGTACAAAGTGAGTGCGCGATTGACCGTCATCAACCTGGCGAACCATTTTGCGCTCTATAACTTCCTTTCAACTTTTAGCGGCACGCACTACGTGACGCCGCGTTCGCTAACGGGCGAAATCGGTTTCCACTTCTAGAAAATGTTCCCCCGTTAAGGAGGGCAGTACGATCGAAACCGTACACCCTCCTTCGGAATCTTTGATGAAGCGAGTGTGGCGTATGACGGATGCACGGCGTCATGCGGGAGTCTTCGCCGTATAGTTTGTACATCTCATTCGAGGCAAGATACAGTTTCCCAGGTGGATATGAGAACACCAACTTCGATATTTCTCCTGAGCGCTCTGCTGGTAGGAATTTTGAGTCCGGCTGGCATATGCACATTCGTGTGCGAACGCCACTCCAAAACGGAAAGTCAGATCCATTGTGGTCGGCAACCGCACGCCATGCGTGGAATAACCCATGATCATTCAGCGATGAATCATCCAGGTATCCACGCAGAGAGGCCGGTGATTGCGGCGCAATCGTGCCCTTCGAATTGCGGCAGAGCTGAATGTCTCGACCTTTCAAGAAAAGTTGTTCCTCAAGTGACAGTAGCCCAAACCAGCGTCGTACTCCTGAACACCAGGGCCAAGTTTCTGGCGCTTGATACCGCTGGTACATGGAGTTCTGACGGCGGCCACGCTCCACCGACTGCATACTCTGCCTCTCTTATCGTTCTTCGCATCTGAGTTCTTCGCTCCCCCTTCTAGCTCGATATGGCCACAGCGACCGCCGTCGGTTGCCATGACTGTACGCTTCCGTTCGATCCAATGTCATTGAGCTTTCTGGGGACAGTTGGGTCCGTTAACTCTTGAAGAGGAAGAGCCATGAAGAACAGACGTGATTTTCTTAGAAATGCTTTTAGTTGGGGCGCCGGTTTGGCGTCTGCATCTCGGCTCCTTGCAGCCACCACGCAGGTGAAGGGAGAGGGCAGGGACATGGCGCACATGCGTCACGCTACCCGCAGTGCCGCAATCGGCCCCGTGGAAACACCAGATGTTCTGCAGCTTCCCTGGCGGATGGTCGACGGCATGAAGGAGTTTCATCTCATTGCCGAGCCCGTGAAGCAGGAACTGATTCCTGGCATGGTCGTGAATCTCTGGGGATACAACGGCAGCGCGCCCGGCCCCACAATCCAGGTGACTCAGGGCGACCGCGTGAGGATCCTCGTGGACAACCATCTTCCAGAGCCAACAGCGATGCACTGGCACGGATTTGAGATCCCTATAGAGATGGATGGAGCGCCGGGAAGCGGCCAAGATCCGATTCCGCCCGGCGGTCGTTCCGTATACGAGTTCACGCTACACCAAGCCGGGACGTTTTTTTACCACTCGCATATGGCGATGCAGGAAATGATGGGGATGATCGGGGCCTTCATCATGCATCCCAAAGAAAACTATGATCCTCCGGTAGACAAAGATTTCGCGATCGTACTTCAGGAGTTCGCAATCCTTCCTAACAATCCCATCCCGAACTCCATGAATATGGAGTTCAATTGGCTGACTCTCAACGGCAAGTCGGGTCCAGCAACTACTCCACTGATCGTTCGCCTGAATGATCGCGTCCGGCTGCGCTTCATCAACCTGGGAATGGACCATCACCCGATTCATCTGCACGGGCACACTTTCGTCGTCACTGGCACAGAGGCAGGCCGACAACCCCAATCGACCTGGGGTCCGGGAAACACGGTGTTGGTAGGGGTCGCGCAATCTCGGGATGTCGAGTTTATCGCCAATAATCCCGGCGACTGGATGATCCACTGCCACCTACCGCACCACATGATGAACCGGATGTCGTCGGTGGTGGGCCCGGCGACCCGACGCGGCAGCGGTATGCCTGCGGGGTTGGGCATGGAAGAAGGGATGGGCATCTTGCGGGAGGGCCACGCTACCTCCGAGGACAAAGGTCCGAGTTTGGGTCGTGGAATGGGAGTGGGTTCCACGAGCGACGAGACCATCGGCAATGGGCCGCTCGCTCCTCCGCAGTCCAAGGAGTCGAACATGTTTGGAGTGACGAATGGCGCGATGCCAGGTATGCAGCACCAAGGAATGCAAATCACGGCACCGGAAGTAGCCCAAAATGCCAGCTCTGTTCCCGGATTTCCGCAAGACGCTTTCATGGAAGGACCAGCGATGGCAATAGACAAGATTGTAGAGAAGCCGGAGAACTACGGGCTTCGTCCCGGTTGGAGCGGATTCATGCAGGGGATGATGACTTTCCTGAGAGTGCTTACACCTGAGATGTACGACAAGGTGATGGCTTTGCGGGAGCAGCAGAAGAGCAACCCGGATCCCATGCCAGAAATGCAGCACCACCACCAAGGGTAGTTGGATGAAGTTCGTTCGAAAGGAGCGCGCAATGCAATCACTACATCCTCCGGCATGCCTCACCGCGATGGCTTGCATTTTGTTAACCGTCACGGCGGTATCGCCACTTGGATTAGGTCAGAATCAGCCGGTGTCGAGTGTTCCGACACGGGCAGTCGCAACGTCAGCGCCGGATCAAGTGGGATCGCGATCCGGCCTGACGCTGGCTGAGTTGGAACAAATGGCTCTGAGTGGCAATCCAACTTTGGCCCAGGCTGCTGCTGAAGTCCGCGCTGCGACTGCTCGAAAGCTGCAAGGTGGGCTCTATCCCAATCCAACTCTTGGCTACGAGGGCGAACAGATACGAGGTGGAATCCAGGGCGGAGGCGAACAGGGTTTCTTCGTCAGTCAGGACATCGTTCTTGGAGGTAAGCTCGGGCTTAACCGCAGCATTCTCGAACAGGAAAAAAGGCAGGCCCAAGTCGAAGCCGAAGAGCAGCGCCAGCGCGTCATCAACAACGTACGAGCGTTTTACTACCGGGCGCTCGCCGCACAAGACTTGGTCGATCTTCGTTACAAACTCAGCAAACTTGCTCAAGATGCCATCGAAACCTCACGCCAGCTTGGCAACGTGGGCCAGGCGGATCAACCGGACCTCTTGCAGGCGGATGTCGAAGGGGAGCAGGAGGAGTTAGCTGTTGCGGCAGCTGCGCAGAAACAGAACGGTATCTGGCGAGAGTTAGCGGCAATGATCGGGAAGCCGGCGATGCCGCTCACACACCTCGCCGGCAATCTGGAGGACCTGCCTGAAGGGAATCCTGACGAGTGGTTGCAGACTATTGTCCGGGAGAGTCCGGCAGTAAGGATCGCGCAATTGGGAATGCTGAAAGCGGAGGCATCGCTCGCACGCGCGAAGCGTGAGCCGATACCCAACTTGCAACTTCGCGCTGGCGTCGAGAAGAACCTGGAACTGGAGGCGATCACAAACCACGCCATCGGCCTGCAAGGTTTTGCCGAAGTAGGTGTTCAAATTCCTATATTCAATCGTAATCAGGGAAGCGTTGGGGCCGCAAAAGCCGACTTCGAACGATCGCAGCAGGAAGTTCAGCGGGTTCGGCTGGTCCTGCAGGAACGTGCGGCCGCTCTTCTCCAAAACTATGCGACTTCGCGTTTGACGGTAGAAAGTTACCGTGACCGTATGATTCCCCGTGCGAGGAAAGCATACGAACTTTACTTAAAGAGCTACAGCGGGATGGCGGCTGCCTATCCTCAGGTACTGATCGCCCAGCGGACTCTATTCCAGCTTCAGACAAACTACATCACTGCCCTGGAGGACCTTTGGGTGAATTCGGTCGCCTTGCAGGGTTTCCTTCTGACTGATGGCCTGGAGTCGCCGAGCCGTGCAATCGAAATGGATCGGCCAGTCGGTAAGTTCAACGTGCCATCGTCGACTACAGCCCTGCCTGAGTGAGGAGAGATATGAGAAAAGGCAGAGCCCTCTTCTTTCTTGTGCTTGCGGCTGCTGTGATAACGATTGCAGGGGTTGTGTCCGTCATTCGTCGAGGATTCAGCGCCCGTGAACAGCCGTCGGCGCTTGAGAACTACCTCGCGACATCGGTGCGCGCCCTTGGGGTGCCTACACGCGCTAGGAACAAAAAAAATCCGTTCCTGCCATCAGCCGATGTGCTGGCCGAAGCCAGGGCTCATTTCGCCGACCATTGCGCCCTCTGCCACGCAAACGATGGTGGCGGCAAAACGGAAATTGGTCAAAACTTATACCCGAGAGCCCCAGATATGCGCCTGTTTCGAACACAGAGACTGACCGATGGAGAGCTTTACTACACCATCCACAACGGGATTCGACTGACGGGTATGCCAGCATGGGGTGCGCGGAAGATCAAGAAGATGACACTTGGAAACTGGTCCTGTTCATACGACACCTGCCCGAGCTGACACCAATCGAGGAACGCGAGATGGAGTCGCTCAATCCGAAGGGCCCAGCAGAGAAGGCGGAGGAACGAGAGGAAGAACAATTCTTGAATGGCGAACCCAATAATCCAACACCAAAACAATCCAAACATCCACATCCCTCGGAGGAGAACCGATGAATCGGACACTAGCAGTATTCGCTTTGCTGTTCGCGCTCTCGTCAATCGTTTTTGCCCACGGAAACCAGAAGCATGTGATGGGCACAGTGACCAACATTTCCGAAAACACTGTTTCTGTCGAAACCACATCAAAGAAGACAGTTTCGGTGAATATCGGCGCTGCAACGAAATTTGTGAAAGGTGGATTGCCTGTGACCTTAAAGGATCTTAAAGTCGGAGATAGGGTCGTAATCCACGCAACCGGACCAGAGGATAAGTTGGTTGCCTCCGAAGTACGCTTCGGAACTATGCCGAAGCAAGGCATGTCAGGGATGGACCACACTCATCCGTAGGCAACGCTCTCCCTTTAAGAGTCACTAGCCGACGGAGAGATTAACCAAGCGAGGTACTGCCTCGCATTATGCCACGGCTGTGGATTGTCAAGCTCGTCGAACAAGTGAAGAACATCGGCTTCGACTCCCCCTCCCGGCACCAGCTAATTTACTGGTGCGATCTCGGGCACGATCATCGTCCACGGAGTTGCGGCCACCGTCGAAGCAGTGTTGACCTTCCTTGGCGAATATCCCGGCAGTTGAAAACTCATCTGCAATCACCCTGAAAAATAGAAAGAGGGCAGCTTGTCAGCTGCCCTCTTTCTGTCGAGGTTAGTCGTGTGATTAATTTATGGTAGTGGGACTTTGGCAAAGTCCACGCTCTGCACAGGGACGCCGCTGATCGAAAATCGACCGTCGGTCCAGGTGACATAGGCAGCCGGTTTGCCGCCGTTGTCAGGCCCGTTCAAAGCAGTGTTGTAGTCGTAATCTCCGGCGTAGCAGCCCACAACGTCGGGATCGTTCTGAGACGGCTGGGTGATGATGCCAGTGCTGATGGTGATCTCGGAGGGCTCCCAGGTAGCGCCGTTCGTGGTTGACTGACGCCCGACGCGTTCGTAGTTGCATCCTGCATCGCCTACATTGACGCACGAACTTGTGGCTTTTCGGCGATCATACCAGGAGGCCGTGATCTTGCCTCCTGAGGTTGCGGAGAGCGAAGGCATCCACTGCTCTTTGAATTGAGCGTCCTTGTCAGTGTTGAGTTTGATCGGGGTCGACCAGGTACTGCCGTTGTTGGTGGAACGGGTGTAGAAAATGTCGCCCGTGTCGCCGTTCGTCCCTGCTCCGGCGAAAACGTAGTGCACGACTCCGTTCGGTCCAACAGCGGGTTCGCCCCAGCCCATGTGCCGGATGATGGGATTGACCTGCCAGAAGTAACCGTTCGAAGGGCAGGGGCCATCGCCGGGGGGATTGAAGCGCGAACCCATCGCTACTGTGGTCCAGGTAGTGCCGCCATCGGTGGAGTTGTACATGACGTTCTGCCGGGTGGCATTGCCGCCTCCACCCTCGTCCATGCTGGCCAGGAATACTGTACTCTGCTTTCCCCCGGCTCCGCGCGGCGAGCCCGTGATCTGAACGTCGCGCATGAATGTCGAGGTGTTGCTGACGACTACCGGGCCATTCCACGTCGTGCCGTCGTCGGAGTAGACCACCTCAAGGGCTCCACTGCCGACGGTAAAATCGTTAAAGGAGATAAACATGCGGCCGAAGGTTGCGCTGGAGCCCACGTTGTCCGCCCACATCGACGGCCGATCATCTTCTCCTCCGTTGTGCGCACAGGCTCCGGTGCTCCAGGTTTTGCCATCGGGCGAAGTCCACAAACCAATGCCCTGACCACCGCAACCGCCCGCCAGGTCGCCAGCGAAGAACATGCCCAGCTTGGTGTTGAAAACCACGAGCGGGTCCCCAACGTTTTCGCCATGACCGTTGGCAAAAGGCGCAGGCTGAATTTCCGTGAAGGTTGACCCACCATCGCTTGAGTATGATGTGCCCGAATAGTTGGAGCTTTCGTAGTTGGCGTTATAGTTCACCACGACGGTCTGGCCTTTATCCTTGGTGCTGCCCGCCACCATGCTTTCGCTGCCACACACGTCCGAAGAGGACGAACAGGCTGATCCGTTACTGACCCGAATATTGGGTGGAGACGGCGGCTCGGTCACGGTGCCACCAGCCGATGGTTGCCCTCCGCGTACGATTCCGCACTCAATTAGAATCCGGCCGGCTCCCAGATTGTCTTGCTTCAGCAGAGAAGCGACATTGATGTTCGAACAGTCGACGCCCGACGAGGTTGTTTGGGCGCTGGCGAGAGATGGTTGGATGAAACTAACCGCCAGTAACAGCAGTACCGGCAGCGCAAGGTAACAGAGGCTTTTATTTCTGTCGTTCATCTTCATTTTTGCTTCCCCCCTTTAGGGCCGATTCTTGAAGTTCAGATTGTTGTGGTTCGGAATTACGCCGCTGCGCGCCTGTGACAGGAGCCGCGGTCCCAAAATACTGTTCGTCCATCCAGATGCCGGCTTTCTTTTTCAAATCATCTAACAACGCCTGCATCTTCTCGCCTTGCAGGCTCTTTTCGATACGCGACGATACCTGTCCCAGTTGTTTTCGATCACTGCTTACTAATTGAATAAGAAGAAGGCGGGACGGAGTATCGTCCACTTCGGACCACTCCCCGGGCTTGAGCGCGAAGGCCACTTTTTCCATTTCCGGCGGCAGCTCTCCGCGGGAAAAGGTGAGCGGCGCAGGATCCAGCATGCCTTCCTCTGCCTTCCTCAGATCTTCTGACAGTTGCTGCTCGCTGGTTCCGGAGGCGCATGCCTTACGAATCTGATCGGCGTGGGCTCTGGCGGCCTGCGTACTCAAAACTGTACCGTCTTTGGAGTTGCCCCGCCGCCTCCAAATGAAGAGCCGGCGAATTCGCACTTCGTCATAATCCGATAAGTGCGCGGAATAATATCGGTTGATTTCTTCCAATGTGGGCTGGGCTTGACGCATCAGCGCGGCGAATTCAGCGTCGGAGAGCGTCTGTATGCGAGCGATGGCTAACTGCTGAGCGACCTCGGGCGAGGACTCGAGGTTGTTGGCAACTGCCTGCTGTGACAGCATGAGCACCGAGGCATAGTCGTCGCCGAGCCGCCGCCGACTCTTCGCGCTGGTTTCTTCTTTGTCGGGATCGCCGCCTGAGCCCTCGATCGCTTTGATCCGCGACTCGAATTCCTCCTCGGTCACCTGAAGGTTCCCAACTTTCAGGATCACACGGTCGCTTCCAGCAGAAGTTTGTTTTACGGACGAATTTTCCGAGGAAGTTGCAGAGCTTGGGCTGACAGGCTGTTGCGCGTAGCTCACTACAGCCACCAGGCCCACCAGTAAACAGTAAGGAGTCTTTTGCCCTCTAATCAAATTCACCTGGATATCTGAACGCCGGCCAACCTTTTCGTTCGTCAAGGCACCTGCCAATCGCCACGGAATGCCAAGGGTTGGGCCTGCAGGGCTCAGCACTAATGCGGACGATTAGAGTACAACGATGTTCAGTAGTAGAACGTCCGAACTCTAGACGATAAACATGACAGATGTCAATGTGAAATACTTTGCGCGGCGAGGAATGAGGAGGGACTGGAAATCCGCCGTACGCGGCACCTTGGGGCTTCGACTCCCGCCCCTGGTGCCAAGATTCAACTCACGTACGAACGCGTCAAAATCCCGTGGAAATCAGTCCGGGAGCGCCGCCGTTGGAATCTGGAGCGCCTGGCTGCGGAGCGAGTCAAACAGTATGCTGGTCAGATAACGCTCGCCGAAATCCGGCAGAACGACGACGATCAACCTGCCGGCATTTTCTTTCCGGCTTGCGACTTTCAGGGCCGCCACAATGGCGGCTCCGGACGAAATGCCCACAAGAAGACCTTCTTCTTTAGCGAGGCGTCGCGCCATGTTGATGGCCTCGTCGTTGGTGACCGTTATCACTTCATCAATGTAGTCCCGCCGCAGAATGCTGGGCACAAACCCGGCGCCGATTCCCTGTATCTTGTGGGGCGAAGGCTTGCCGCCCGAGAGCACCGGGCTGTCCGCTGGTTCGACCGCAACCGCTTTGAAAGAAGGCTTCTTGGGCTTGATATATTGGCAAACGCCGGTGATGGTGCCGCCGGTGCCGACGCCGGAAATCAGGATGTCGGCCCGCCCGTCGGTGTCATTCCAAATTTCGGGGCCGGTGGTCTCGAAATGAATTCTCGGATTGTCCGGATTGTCGAACTGCTGCAGCATGAAGCTATTGGGGGTTTGGGCGACAATCTCGTTCGCCTTGGCGATAGCGCCCTTCATCCCGTTTGGGCCGGGCGTGAGAACAATCTCCGCGCCGAAAGCGAGCAGCAGCACGCGCCGCTCCAGGCTCATGGTTTCCGGCATGGTCAGGATGAGCTTGTATCCCTTCACTGCCGCCACGAAAGCCAGGCCGATGCCCGTGTTGCCGCTGGTCGGCTCGATCAGCACAGTTTTGCCGGGCTGGATCTTCCCGGCGCGTTCGGCCCCGGCGATCATGCTCACTCCAATGCGGTCTTTTACACTGGCGCAAGGATTCTGGCTCTCCAGTTTCGCCACCACTTCGGCAGCGCAGCCTTCTGTTACTTTGTTAAGCCGAACCAGCGGTGTGTTGCCGATCAAATCGGTCACGTCATTGGCAATCTTCATAGTCGGTGATCCTTCACCGCTGCTTCCATGTGTTCTCGATCCTCGGCGGCTTCTGCAGGGTTTGCATTACCACGCAATACCGTTCCGTTTTCGCCTGCAGCGAGCTTAACTGTTCCGGAGTCGCCCCTGGAGCGCGGACGTCGAAAATGACTCGGATGCTCTCAAAACCGACCGGAGCCTCCTTCGATATTCCCAGCGTGCCCTGCAAATCCAGATCGCCCTCCACCGTGACATCGATGGTCTCAGTAGGGATTCCCATGGCAGCGGCGACCATTTGGCAGGTGATCTGGGCGCAGGCGGCCAGAGCGCCTAACAGCAAGTCCCCGGAGCAGGCGCCGGTGCCGGCGCCGCCGACCCCTTTGTGGGCCTGCGCATTGTAGATCGCTCGCCCCAGGTCCACTGAGCAGGCGATCGGGGCATCGGCCTGACGACCGGTTGCGGTCAGTGTGATCCGGGAAGTCGCTGGGTCTTGCTTGTACTGGTCTTTCAGGGGCCGTTGCAAAGATCGAATGTCCATGAATTCCTCGAAATCTCAAATGGTATGAACGGACCTAAGGTGCTGCCGCGAGCTCGCGACAGCGGCGAATTTTAAGATTACACGAAATCGGGCGCGGCGATGGCTTTGGCGGGCCTCGCGAAAAGGAGGATGCAGCGGGCTAACTGACGATCTTCCTCTCGCGGCTAATCGCTTTTGCGGCTACTCGGCGGTTGTCGGATCGATCACCGAACAAATTCGCGAGATTCGATTGGCCGGGAAATCTCCTTCCCGGGCATGTTCACGTATCGCATCTTCGTTGGGGGCGACGTAGATGCAATAGATTTTGTCGTCCGTGACGTAGCTCTCGATCCACTGAGTCTGAGTGCCCATCCCTTGTAGAACCGCACACGACCTTTGCGATATCTCCTGTAGTTGCTCCGGCGAAAGACTGCCGGCTTTGGGAATATCTCTCTCGATGACGAACTTTGGCATGATGATGCCTCTCTCTGTAGTCCTTACCGCGAAAAACCTGATCTCGTGATCTCAACCTCACATACTCACACCAGCCCGGCTGGTCCGGTTGGCATAGAGATATGAAGAGCGTTCGGCGCTCCCCACATCCCCATACCTCACTACGGACAATCTCCACCGAAGCGTCACACTAGCTCTCGACCTGGTACAAATGACTGCCATGTCGTGAGCAGACAGTTCCCATTGATCTACGATCTTCGATCTACTGATCTTGGCAAGTCACGTCGTTGTTCCAGTCCACGAACGCGCCTTGCGGGTTATCGCGCCAGGCCCAGACGTGGAGCTCGAAGAATGACTTGATGTGGAAGCGGTTTGGAGCGCCGACGAAATTGAAGACCTGTCCGTCGAGCACCGGGGGAGTGTTGTTGTTGGCCGCGAGCCAGCTCGCCGAGTCAAGAATGAACTCGACGCCTACGAGGGTCATCTTGCCGTTGTCGGGCTCATAGATGAGTGCCTGCGGTTGCGACGGATCGAGGGTGAGGTTGCCGAGCAGCACGCCGTTGACGTAGTGCACTCCCATCGCCCCGTGGTCGGTACCGGCAACGCACCCCAGGAATGGTCCGTAGCCAGCTTGAACGGCGTTGTTGACGTTAAGGTATTTCCTCGTGCCCGCGCGAACTTGTTGAACGAGCGTGTCCGGCGCGTGTTGTTCGTTAGCGGACTTGGTCGCAGCACCGTCAGCTGCGAAAAGCGGCGCCGCCGCGACTAGACTGCTTAGCAACGCCAAATGCAGGATGCTCGCGGTTGATGCGTGGATCAGACTCGTGATTCGTGTCGTCATAGCTTTCTCCTCGGTCGGAATGTGGTCTTCCGCAAAGTGCGCGAAAAGCGTTGGACAGCAGTCATGCTGCCCGTACACCTGAATAGGCGTAAGCAGCGCGACGAAACTATCATTCTTCGGTACTTTTCTTTGAGGGGGCGGCGGCCAATGCCGCTATAATTGGCGACATTCGGGCACTTGGGGGCACGGGAGTGGGCGATCCAGTAGCGATGTCACGCGAGGGTGACGTGAGCATACTGCTCCGAGCCTGGAGCGATGGGGATCGGAACGCCCTCGATAAACTGGCGCCGATCGTATATGACGAGTTGCGCCGGCTCGCGCGATACTACTTGCACCGGGAACGTCCCGGCCACAGTTTACAGGCCACGGCACTAGTCAACGAGGCTTACCTCAGGCTGGTCGACTACAAACGGATGCGATGGGGAAACCGCGCCCACTTCTTCGCCGTTTCCGCACAGCTCATGAGACGGATTCTGGTTGACCATGCACGGCGCCACAACCTGAAACGCGGAGGCGGGGTCCAGCACGTTGAACTGGAAGATGTAGCGGTGGTGGGCGGAGATCGGGCCGAAAACCTGGTTGCACTCGACGATGCCTTGCAATCTCTCGCTCGCATGGATGCGAGAAAGGCGCGTGTGGTTGAGTTGCGTTTTTTTGGAGGCTTAAGCGTGGAAGAAACGGCGGAAGTTCTGCAGATATCGCAGGTCACTGTGATGCGCGATTGGAGTTCCGCCCGCGCGTGGCTTTACCGCGAAATGGGCGGTGGACCTAGCGATGGATGCTGAGCGCTGGAGACGAGTCGATCAACTGCTGCAATCCGCGTTGCTGGTCCCGCCCGCGCGGCGCGACGAGTTTCTGTGCCGGGAGTGTGCCGGCGATGCCGCACTGGAAGGGGAAGTCAGATCCCTCCTCGACTCACACCACAACGCCGACAGTTTTCTCGAACGTCCCGCAATCAGGGTTGCGGCGAAAGCCATCGCTCAGGCCGACACCGGCGATGCAGTCGATTCGATGTGCGGCAGGATCTTCTCACACTATCAAATCCTGAAGAAGCTGGGTGCCGGTGGCATGGGCGAGGTCTATCGCGCCCTGGACACACGACTTAACCGTGAAGTGGCAATCAAAACTCTTTCGCTGGATCGCCTTTCTCAACCGGACGCCATATCGCGATTTGAAAAAGAAGCTCGCGCCGCGTGCGCGCTCAACCACCCCAACATCGTCACGATCTATGAACTCGGTCAGGTGGATGGCACGCACTACATTGCCATGGAACTTGTGGATGGGGAGACCGTCCGTGAAATGCTTGCTTCTGGTCCGATTCCATTTCGCAAGGCGATTGCCATTGCTTCCCAGATTGGCGACGCGTTGGCCAAGGCGCACGAAATTGGCATCGTGCATCGCGATTTGAAGCCTGAAAACCTGATGGTAAAAGGCGATGGTGTATGCAAGGTGCTGGATTTCGGACTCGCGAAACTCCGTGATGGCCGCCCCCGAGGCTCAGATGCTGCAAACAACTCTACCGTCAGCGAATATGGCACCGTGATGGGCACCGTCGGCTACATGTCGCCAGAGCAGGCCAAGGGATTTGAAGTCGATTTTCGTTCCGACCAGTTTTCCTTCGGTTCGGTGCTCTACGAAATGGCTACTGGTTTGCCTGCGTTCAAGAAAAAGACGCATGCGGAAACCATGGCGGCCATCCTTCGGGATGAGCCGGAGCAGTTCGGTTCCAGAATGCCGCAAGCACCTGCCCCCTTCGTCTGGATCGTGGAGCGCTGCCTTGCCAAGGACACGAAACAGCGCTATGCCTCCACCCGGGATTTAGCACGCGATCTCGTCGCGGTTCGCGACCGGTTAGCCGACGCTCCTGCCCGCGATCCGGATGCTCGCCCCAATAATCTGCCAGTGCAGGGCACCGCATTCATCGGGCGCGAGCAGGAAGAGGCCGCCCTCCGTCAGCTCTTGGGCCGCGCGGATGTGCGGCTGGTGACGCTCACCGGCCCGGGCGGGATCGGGAAGACACGATTGGCTTTGCGGGTGGCCGGCGAAATCGGCGGGCAGTTTCCGGGTGGTGTTTGCTTCGTCGCGCTGTCGGCGGTTGGCGAACTTGGTTTGGTTCCTGCAATCGCGCAAGCGCTGGGGTTGCGCGAAACCGGCAATCAGTCGCCGCAGGAAGGTTTGAAGGAATACGTGGCCGGGCTGAGCCAGCCGGTGCTTCTGCTGCTAGACAACTTCGAGCACCTCGTTTCCGCTGCGCCGGTGGTAGCGCAACTGCTAACGGTCGGACCGAAACTCAAAGCCATGGTCACGAGCCAGGCGCCGCTTCATGTCTATGGCGAACATGAATTTCCGGTGCCGCCGCTGGCGTTGCCTGACCTCAAATCCATCCCGCCTTTGGAAGTCCTTTCGCGGCTCCCAGCGGTCGCACTGTTTGTGGAACGCGCGCAGGCGGTGAAGCGCGAATTCACACTGACCAGGGAAAACGCGCCCGCAGTGGCGGCCATCTGCGCTCGCCTCGATGGGCTGCCCCTAGCCATCGAGCTTGCGGCCGCGCGCATCAAACTGCTTTCGCCCTCCGCCATGCTGGCACGGCTCGAAAGCTGTCTGAACCTGTTGACTGGTGGCGCCCGCGACCTTCCGACCCGGCAGCAAACTCTTCGCGGCACCGTGGACTGGAGTTATGGCCTGCTCACCCACGCTGAACAAACGCTGTTCCGGAGGCTTTCCGTGTTTACCGGCGGCTGCACGCTGGAAGGAGTGGAAGCAGTGTGCGACACCAAGGGCGACTTAGGCCTCGACGTACTCGACGGCATCGCTTCCATGGTGGACAAAAGCTTAGCGCACCAGGTGGAGCAGGTCGATGAAGAAACGCGTTTCTTTATGCTCTCCACTATTCGGGAGTACGCTCTTGAACGCCTCTCCCAGAGCGACGATGAGCCGGCGACTCGCCGCGCCCATGCCGCCTACTACCTGGTGCTGGCCGAAGAAGGCGCCGAGGACGCGGCGCTTCACCCTGAATGGCTCGATCGTTTTGAGCTCGAACACGATAACTTCAGCACGGCGCTCGATTACTTGATCAAGAATGGTGATGCCGACTGGGGCCTTCGCATGGGCGCCGCCTTGTTTCGTTTCTGGGAGACCCGGGAACATCTTACGGAAGGCCGTGACGCCATCGCCAGGCTCCTCGCCTTGGAAGGAGCCACGGCGCATCCGAAGTCCCGCGCGCGCTTGCTGTTCGCTGGCGCAGTTCTGGCGGGCGAGCAGGGCGATTACGGCTCTGCGCGGCGATTGTTTGAGGAGAGTCGCGATACCTGTCTCGCTCTAAACGATAAGCGCGGTGTTGCCGTCGCCATGAACGCTCTGGCCGTCAACGCCCGCGAGCGCGGCGACATTGAATCCGCATCCGCACTCTTCGAGCAATGCGTGGCGATATGGAAAGACCTCGGAGATTCGGCTGACATCGCCCGCGCCCTCAGCAATCTCGCCGGCGTGATGAAGTTTCGCGGCGAATATGAGCGCGCATCCTCGCTTTACGATGAGTGCCTCACGATGTTCCGCAAGGCCGGAGACGGCGCTGGTGTCGCCTGGACCCTGAACTACCAGGGCGACGTCGCGCGGGAGCAAGCAGATTTCGCCGCCGCGCACTTGTTCTGCGAACAGAGTCTGGCGGCATTTCGCAAACTGCGCGATGGCTGGGGAATTGCCAGCACGCTTTCCGATCTGGCAAGTCTATGCGGCGATCAGGGTGACAATACCCAGGCGCGCCGCCTGTACGGCGAGAGCCTCAGGATGTTCAGGGAACTTGGTCACCAACGTGGCATCGCGAGGGTGCTGGAGAGTCTCGCCGTAAGCGCCGCAGCCCAATCGAACGCCGAGCGATCGCTGCACCTGGCGGGAGTCGCCGCCGCGCTCCGTCAACGATTAGGAGCTCCGCTCAGCCTCGCCGAACAACCTCGGCTTGATAAGGCTTTGGAATTTGCGCGCCGAACCCTCGGCAGTGCCGAGGGGCTGGCGGCATGGATGGAAGGTTGGGCTATGCCGGTCGAGCAGGCCGTTGAGGAGGCGCTTGGCAGCGCGGCGGAGCCGAGGGTTCAGACTCGAGACTCTGCCTGAGTCAACCTGCCTGGGTCAACCTGCCTGGGTCAACCTGCAGTGTTGGGATCGATCAACCGACGTACTGCCGAGACGCGATTGGCCGGAAAACCTCCGCGGCGTGCGTGTTCGCGAACCGTTTCCTCGTCCGGCGCCAGGTACACGCAATAGATTTTGTCGCCCGTGACGTAGCTGTGGAGCCACTTGATTTCCGGCCCCATCTCCTTCAACACTCCTACCGACGTTCGGGCAAGTTCCTTTACTTCCGCATCCGACAACTTGCCCACGCCCGGCACTTCCCGCTCGATTACGAATTGGGGCATAATCACCTCACCGAACGGCCATGGTAGCAGATTTTCGTACCCGATGAACCCAGCAGGGTCAACCCGCCGCTGGCAATCTGACGGCTGACTGTTTACCATGTCACCCGATGGCCCGCGAGATCGTGCTCGATTCCCGGCAGGAAATCCTGCGCACTGCCGCTCGCCTGTTCCAGCAGCGCGGCTACGACGCCACATCTATGAGCGATGTAGCCGCCGCGCTCAAGTTCAGCAAAGGCGGCCTCTACCATCACTTCCAGAGCAAAGACGAGATCCTCTACGAGATCATGGTCCATGCTATGGAGATCACCCAGGACCGCGTTCTCAATCCGGTGCGCGGCATCGCCGATCCCGAGGAACGCCTGCGCGCCCTGATTCGCCTGCACATCGAGATCGTGCTAAGCCCGCGGGATCGCGAAATCACCGTGATGCTGCACGAAAACCATCCCCTGCCTCCAGCGCTGCGCAAGCGCATCAACGCCCGCAAGAAAGAATACATCCACTTCATCGAGAACCTGATGGCCGAGGTCCAAAACGCGCAGATTCAAAACACGCATTTTCAAAACAAAGCTCAACATCAGACCAAAGGCAAAGTCAGCCCGCGGGCCGCTGCGTTCGCCCTGCTCGGCATGATCAACTGGATCTACCAGTGGCACAAGCCGGAAGGCGATTTGCAGACCGAGAACCTGATCCCGCAATTTACCCGCCTCATTTTCGGAGGCATCTTCGCGTGAAAACTATCTTCGCCAGCCTTCCGGAGATCGCCGAACACCGCGCCCAGAGCGGCAAGCCCTACCGCGAATTTCTTCGCGTACCGGCCATGAGTGCCGGGCTCTACGTCCTGCCCGCCGGAGCAACCGACCACCAGAAGCCGCATCGCGAAGACGAGGTCTATTACGTACTCCGCGGCCGCGCTCGCTTTAAGGCAGGTCCAGAAGACCGTGAGGTTTCCGCCGGGAGCTTGATTTTCATTGCCGCCGAAGTAGGCCATCGCTTCTACGACATTTCAGAGGAGCTTGAGCTCCTGGTCTTCTTCGCCCCCGCCGAAAGCTAGAATGCCCGTGTGGGGCAGACACTCCTGTCCGCCTTTATCCACGAAGCAATCTGCCAATGTCTTAACGGTCCCTTAATGGAGTCTCATGGTTGATGAAAACCGTAGTAAGAATAAGGGCGAGCCCAAAGGCTCGCCCAGACAACCAATCCCAATCCGTCAGGCAAGGTCGTAGCGATCAAGGTTCATCACCTTGCTCCACGCAGCCGCGAAGTCCTTCACAAACGCCTCCTTCGAGTCGGCGGATGCATAAACTTCCGCGATTGCCCGGAGCTGGGAGTGCGAACCGAAGAGGAGATCGACGCGCGTGCCGGTCCACTTGATTTTGTCCGTCGCCCGATCGCGCCCCTCAAACACGCCTTCGGAAGTGGCGGACTTCTGCCACTTCGTATTCATGTCGAGCAGGTTGACGAAGAAATCATTCGTCAACGTCTCTGGCCGGCTGGTGAAGACGCCGTGTTTGGCCTGCCCAACGTTCGCATTCAGCGCACGCATGCCGCCGACGAGAACCGTCATCTCGGGGGCAGTCAGCGTCAGCAACTGCGCCCGATCCACCAGCAACTCCTCAGCCGACAGAACCTGTCCGCTGCGAAGATAGTTGCGGAACCCATCAGCCACCGGCTCCATTACGGCGAACGAATGCACGTCGGTCTGCTCCGGCGAAGCATCCGTGCGCCCCGGCGTGAAAGGGATGTTCACTTTGTGGCCGCCCTTCTTCGCAGCCTCCTCAACGGCTGCGCAGCCGCCAAGGACGATCAGGTCAGCCAGCGAAATCTTCTTCCCTTTGTTCCCGTTAGACTGCGAGCCGTTGAACTCCCTTTGGATCGCCTCCAGCGTTTTGAGAACCTTCTCAAGTGCGGCGGGCTGGTTCACTTCCCAATCTTTTTGCGGCGTGAGGCGAATGCGCGCCCCGTTCGCCCCACCACGCTTGTCGGAGCCGCGGAACGACGCAGCCGACGCCCAGGCCGTAGTGACCAGTTGTGAGATCGACAGTCCGGATGCGAGGATCTTCGCCTTCAGAGCGGCAATGTCCTTTTCCCCGATAAGTTTATGATCCACGGCGGGAACCTGGTCTTGCCACACCAGCGTTTCCTTCGGAACGAGCGGGCCAAGGTAGCGCACGATCGGCCCCATGTCGCGGTGCGTCAGCTTGAACCATGCCCGCGCAAACGCGTCTGCGAACTGATCCGGATGCTCGTGGAAGCGCCGTGAAATCTTTTCGTAAGCAGGGTCGAACCGCAAGGCAAGGTCCGTGGTCAGCATCGAGGGAGCATGACGCTTTGACGGATCGTGCGCATCCGGCACTGTAGCTTTGCCTGCGCCATTTTTCGGTGTCCACTGATGCGCGCCGGCCGGACTCTTCGTCAACTCCCACTCGTTGCTGAACAAGTTGGTGAAGAAGTTGTTGCTCCATTTCGTAGGCGTCGTGGTCCAGATGACTTCCAGTCCGCTGCCGATCGTGTCACCACTATGACCTTTGCCAAGTTTATTCTTCCATCCGAAACCTTGATCCTCAATGTTGGCGCCTTCAGGTTCGTTGCCCACATATTGAGTGGGAACACCAGCGCCGTGGGTTTTGCCGAAGGTGTGACCGCCCGCGATGAGCGCAACCGTTTCTTCGTCATTCATCGCCATGCGGGCGAAAGTCTCGCGGATATCGCGCGCCGCGGCAATCGGATCCGGCTTTCCATTCGGCCCTTCCGGATTCACATAGATCAGACCCATCTGCACAGCGCCGAGAGGATTCTTAAGATCACGATCGCCGCTGTAACGCTCGTCGGCAAGCCATGTGCCCTCCGGGCCCCAGTTCACCTCTTCGGGCTCCCACACGTCCGCGCGCCCGCCGCCAAAACCGAAGGTCTTGAAGCCCATCGAGTCGAGGGCGACGTTGCCGGCGAGAATCATGAGATCGGCCCAGGAGATTTTCCGGCCATACTTCTGTTTGATCGGCCACAGCAGCCGGCGCGCCTTGTCGAGATTCACGTTGTCCGGCCAGCTATTGAGCGGCGCAAAGCGCTGCTGCCCGGCTCCGGCACCGCCGCGGCCGTCGCCGATGCGGTACGTGCCCGCGCTGTGCCACGCCATGCGAATGAACAGCGGCCCATAGTGCCCAAAATCGGCCGGCCACCACTCCTGCGAATCCGTCATCAAGGCATGCAGATCCTTAATCACGGCATTCAGGTCGAGCGTCTTGAACTCTTCCGCGTAATTGAAGTCCTTGCCCATCGGATCGGACTTTGGGGAATGCTGGTGCAGTACATTCACGTTCACCTGATTCGGCCACCAGTCGCGGTTCGTGGGCACGGAAGCACCGTGGTTAAAGGGGCACTTGGCTTCGGGTAAGGTACTTTTGTTTTTAGTTTCGGGAGAAACACTTCCCGACGAATTCGCGAGTGTATTTTCCATTTGGTTTTTGTCCTTCGAATATGATTACGTACTGCGTGAAAAAGTTACTTTTTGACGCTGCAGCGGCGGCAGAGGCCAAACACCTCAACCAGCGGCCGCGTAAGCTCAAAGCCGCGCGGCGCCAGTCGCGACAGCTTCTTGTAGTTGATGAAATCACCTTCAATATCCTGCACTGCCTTGCAGCGCGTGCAGACCAGGTGATGATGGGGTTCAAGATTGCCTTCCACCAGCAACGTGGAAGCATGAGGGCTGACTTCCCGCAGCAGTCCGTGCTCCACGAACAACCGCAGATTGTTGTAAACAGTAGCTAAAGAGATGGACGGAGTCCGCCGCCGCACTTCAGCGTAAACATTTTCAGGTGAGTAGTGTCCCGGCATGGCCACGACGGCCTCGTAAATGACCTGCCGCTGATGCGTGGCGGCTAAGCCACACTTCCAAGCCAGATCGCGAAATTGTTCGTGAGCCGAAGGCACGGGGGAATACGTCCTCTTAGATGATAACAATTATAATCCAAGAATGATTTGCAAAGTCACGAATGGTTGGAAATATTTGGGGATACTCGGGGCCGGACACCCTGTCCGCCTCCCTGTGCGATATGAAGGCCCGCGGCGACCGCGCCAAGGCGCGCAAGGTCTAAGCCATGAAGAACACCGCTTGGTTCATTTCAATTCTGTGATAATTGCGTGCTGTTTTCCGCTGACCAGCGTTTCGGTGTGGGTGCGATCGTGGGCGTTAAATCTGACTGTGCCCGCGGTGTAAGGATTGACGCCGACTTTCCTGTCGGGAGTGGTTGAACTCAGGCTGCCATTTTCTAAGAAGACTACGACGACGTCCTTATCGTGGAAGTGCATTGGGGTGGCGATGCCCGGCATCCAGGTGTAGTCCCATACGATCACGCGCTCGTTCTCCAGAATCTTCTTTGAGCCCGGTCGCGGAAATGCCAGCGGATAGCCGGAGGTATTCGCGATCGGAGCCACTGGATGATCTTTTAGACCGATCGTGATTAACCTTCCCGAGACGTTCGAGGTCTTTCCCTTCGGCACGAACTCCGCGCTACCCGACAGTGACACAACGACGGCATCTAGCGAGCGGGTAGTTGTGCGGCCGGTCACATCACAGACGAGTACGCGATCGTTATCGATCAATAGCTTCAGCGCGGCTTGCGGGCCTGCCTGCAATAGCATCGCGCAGAGCAGGAGAGAGGGAATCATTTGGAGCCGCCTTTCTCATCGAAACGAAACCCTTACTCACAAGATACAGGGGGAGCCGGTCCCTCAACAGCCTTTTCAGCCCGGTGCGGAATGACAAATGTAAAATGAGGGACGACTCCCCGGAGGATCCCCGTGACTGCTCGTCTTCTCGCTTTCGTGCTCATATCCGGTTCACTGTTCGCGCAGAATGTCGTTCATTACACCGCCACTAACGCGAACGTGAAGTACCTGTTCGCGACGGCGGAGCCGGTGGCTCGCTTGAAGTCGGGGGACATTCTTGACACCAACACGCTGGACTGCTTTGGGAACGCGATCAGGAAGCCGGGCGATATGCTGAGCATGGCGAAGGGCGACAACCCGCTGACCGGTCCATTTTTCGTGGAAGGCGCCGAGCCTGGAGACACGCTGGCCGTCAAGATTCTCGAGCTCGACGTGGATGGCGACACTGGCGTGGGCGCGTTCGCTCCGGGATTTGGCGCGCTCAATGAGACCAACTACACGCCCATGCTGCATGCGCCGCTGCCGGAGCGGGTCTGGTTCTATCACATCGATCACGCGGCGAACACGGGGACGTTCAAGGCCCTTGACTCCGATTTTTCGGTGAAGATTCCGCTGCATCCTTTTTTCGGTTGTATTGGCGTCGCTCCGGCGGAGGGCGAGGCGCGCAGCTCGGTGGTTCCGGCGGAATTCGGCGGGAACATGGATTCTCCCGAAGCCAGTGTGGGCAACACGGTTTACTTTCCGGTGAACGTAAAGGGTGGGCTATTCTACATCGGCGATGGACACGCCGCCATGGGCGATGGAGAAGTCGCGGGCACGGCCATCGAGGTTCCGCTAAAGGCGCGGGTGGAGTTGAGCGTGATCAAAGGGCGCACCATCGCCTGGCCGCAGTTTGAGAGCGACGACGCGATCATGACCGTCGGCGCATACCGCCCGCTGGACGACGCTTTGCGCATCGCCTTTACCGAGCTGGTGCACTGGATTCATAAGGATTATGGTTTGTCGGAGCTTGACGCATATGAACTGCTGTCACAAGTCGGGAAGATTCATTTGAACGAGATGGTGGATCCGAACTACGTAATCGTGGCTTCGATTCAGAAGAAGTATTTGCCGGCGAAGAAGTGATGCGGCGATAGGTAACTCGGGGGGCTAAAGCCCAGGATATGTCGTTGGCGCTTTACGCGGCGCTGAGGCGGCGCTCTTCCACGGGCTGCATGCGGTGGCGCTGAAGCGCCGCTCTTTCACGGTTAAGCTTGCGCTGATTGTGGGAACTTTACGGCGCGGCTGAAGGCGCACCCCTTCAAGGGCGGGGGTCGCTAAGGGCAGAAGAGGATAGAATCCAGGTTCGAGGGTTGTCTCAATGGCTGCAAAACCTTATAGCGCAAACCAGGAATCCTGGCCGGAATTGCCTTTGGCGGCTTGGCAGGATACTTATGCCACGCTGCACATGTGGACGCAGATTGTGGGCAAGGTGCGGCTGGCGCTCAGTCCGCTGGTTAACCACTGGTGGGAGGTTCCGCTTTATGTGAACGCGCGGGGGCTGACGAGTTCCGCCATTCCTTATGTCGACGGGATTTTTGAAGTTCAGTTTGACTTTATCGACCACACGTTGATCATTCAGAGCAGTTGGGGCCCGTCGAAGACGATGCCGCTTCGGCCGCAATCCGTGGCCGACTTTTATGCCGAGTTTATGTCGGGGTTGCGATCGCTGGGCATCGAGGTGAAAATCTGGACGATGCCGTGCGAGGTGCCGAACCCGGTGCGCTTTGAGAGCGATACACAACATGCTTCCTATGATGGCGAATATGCGCATCGCTTCTGGAAGGTGCTGGCGTCGTGCGACACCATCTTCAAGGAATTTCGTGCAGGCTTCATCGGCAAGGATAGTCCGGTGCATTTTTTCTGGGGGAGCTTCGACCTTTGCGTGACGCGTTTTTCGGGACGGCGGGCTCCAGAACGTGTGGGAGCCGATTTAATTACGCGCGAGGCATATTCGCATGAGGTGATCAGCGCGGGATTGTGGCCGGGCGGCGGCGAGGTTAAAGGTGCGGCGTTTTATGCGTATGCCGCCCCAGAGCCGGCGGGTTTCGGCGAGCAGAAAGTGAAACCTGCAGCGGCTTTTTACCATCCTGTGATGAAAGAGTTTCTGCTGATGTATGACGATGTTCGCCGCGCTCATTCGCCACGGGAGGCGCTGCTGGAATTTTTGCAGACCACGTATGAGGCTGGGGCGAATCTCGGGAAGTGGGACCGGAAGGAACTGGAGAGAGGTTAGAGAGGCTGGCAGTCGGCGGCACAGGTGCTATGGAGATCCTTCGACTGCGGTCGTGCTCCGCTTTTGTGAAGCAAAATCTCCGCTCAGGATTACAAAATCTTGGGATGACGGAGTTTAGGGGGAAACAGGAATGGCTAAGAAATGCAAGCATCTGAATCAGATCAAGGTTACTACTACCGACATTCGCGTGTGTGCGGAGTGCGTGAAGATGGGCGATACTTGGGTCCACCTGCGGCTATGCATGCTGTGTGGGAACGTGGGTTGCTGCGATTCGTCGAAGAATAAACACGCCACGAAACATTTTCAGCACGGCGGGCATCCGGTGATGCGTTCGATTGAGCCCGGAGAGCAGTGGATCTGGTGCTACATCGATGAAATGATTGCGGGCGAGGCGGCTCCGTAACTATTCGGAGATCGCGATTCGTCATCGCCACGGTTCAGCGGGAGAAAACAACCCCGTGCGGCACGCCTGAGCCCTTCCATCCATGCGGCCAGTCCCGGTTGGAGAAGTTGAAGCCTGGTTTTCCGTCAGAATCGCGAAAAGCTTCATCGACGGAAATAGCGCCGCTTGCGGGATCGAATTTCAGCATGTAAAGGCGAGGATCGCCCGCTCCGCCCGTCGTCACTACAACGCGATTCGTTTTTGTATCCCACCCCGTCCAGTGCGGGTAAACATTGTCGTCAAGCTTGACCCTCGAGACCTCGACCGGCTTGGCTCCATTTGCAATGTCGAGCACGATTACGGTGTGCAAGTAGGAGACGCTCTGCAACAAATAATGCCCCACAATAGTAGGTACGCCACAGAAGCCTGCTGGAAACGAATAGACCAACCGTGACTTGGGTTCCTCCTGGTCAACGCCAGTGATGCGTTCTAGGCCGCATGCCAGAGTCTGCACAAAAATCGATCCATCGGGAGCGAGTCGGGGTTCTTCCGGGCTGATTTGGCCGTAGTGATTGCTGCCCTCATCGAAGTACATCGTCTTTAGCAGCTTAAGGTCAGAAAGCCGCCAGATCTGGTAGGTCAATCCGCGGAACAAATCTTCATTGTCCATGGCGGAATTTGTAGAGACCACACGGTCGAGTTCGGGCAGAACGACGAGGCTGTAGGAGGTGAGCAGTGCATCGGGAAATGCAGGATCAGCACTGCTGGCCGAGCGTATGACCTTGCCCGTGTCATCGATTTCGACCAGGCCACCGTGCTTACCCAGAGTTTCGGGATTCATGCTGTCATGCGAATGTTGAAACGTTGCCAGCACGTGGCCGTTGGGCAGCCGCAGGTAAGAGTGCGGGTGCATGAAGCCGGCCATGTCTGTGAACGAGGCCGCGATCTTAGGATGCAGCGGTTCCCGCACATCGAAAATAAAAGTGCGTCCGGCATCGTGATCGTTGGCGAACAGCATGCCGCTGGCGGGCATAACATATTCCGTGTGATGGACGAGTTTGGTTTGCTGATCTGTGACGAGGGTAGTCACGAGGCGGCCGTAGGATGGCGAGGATGGGTCGGCATCGATCACCGCGAGAAAGTCGTTGCCCTTTTTCGCCTTATCGCCCGCCCAGGCAAACATGTAGTGGCCCGACGCGGCGTTCTTTTCCTCCTGGCAGGAGGCTGGCACGTAACTGACGCAGACGGTGAGGACCACAGCGATTACGAGACGCGGCATTTCTGTTTTCATTTGTATGCTGGAGAGGATATCAGTTCGGTCATCGGATTTCTTGAAGACTTCCTTGGGAGGCTCAGGAAAAAAGGTGGGAGAAAAAATTGAAAGGGCCGTGACATTGGTTATGCTCTAGCTGCCGCCTCCTGCGAGGGAGCCAACAGCGTGGACGCATGTACCGTCACAGCCCCTTGATGCGATCACTGTTTTCACAGTCCCAA
>Ga0182024_10004585_pt1 | contig 31641 bp, 27 predicted proteins | sample P32metaG_FD_120480 | JGI IMG/M metagenome (GOLD analysis project Ga0182024, IMG submission 120480) | Permafrost microbial communities from Stordalen Mire, Sweden - P3-2 metaG (Illumina Assembly) | ecosystem: Environmental > Terrestrial > Soil > Wetlands > Permafrost | place: Sweden: Stordalen...
ACGATGAGCAGGATTCATGAAGCGCTAAAGAAGGCGGAGCGGGAAAAGGCGGCGCAGTCGCCCGCGGCGGAACGCATGGCCCACCGGGCTCCTACGGCACTGGTTGTTAACGATGCCGAAGTTCCCGTTTTCTCTTCGAATCGTCTGGTTGCGGAAGCGGTGCAGTCCACGGACGGGCTGGAGAGCGGAACGACCCTTCGGTTCGAGGATTTGGTTCAGAAATGCACGCACCCCGAATGGGCATTAGATTCGGCGTTGCGGGTTTCGTTGGCCGGGGATAGTGGGAAGATCGTCGGAGAGCGATTCCGCACGTTGCGTTCGCGGTTGTATCAAATTGCAGGCACTCGAACGTTGCGACGGGTGCTGATCACCAGCAGCTTGCCATCAGAAGGAAAGACCTTTGTCGCGACCAACCTGGTGCGGTCGATCATCCGGCAAGCGGACCGGCGGGTATTGTTGATTGACGCAGACCTTCGCGCACCGCGGCTGCACACGGCGCTGGGCGCGCCAAGCTCACCTGGATTGTCCGACTATTTGCGTGGGGAAGTGGACGAAAACGCGATCGTGCAAAACAGCGTCGCGAACAATCTTTGCTTCATTCCGTGCGGGTCGAGGGTTACGAACCCGAGCGAGCTGCTGCTCAGCGAACGGATGAAGGTGCTGCTGGATTGCGTTACGCCCGCGTTTGACTGGGTGATCATGGATTCGCCGCCGGCTTTGCCGGTGCACGATGCCAGCAGTCTGGCGGACCTGTGCGATGGAGTGCTGTTCGTGGTGCGAGCTGGAGAGACAGATCATGAGGCCGCCAAGAAGGCGTCTTCAGAGTTTCGGAACAAAAACCTGCTTGGAGTGGTGCTGAATCAGGTGGAAGCATCGGAAGGACAGGGCGACTATTATTACGGCCACTCGGATAAGAAGTAAGCAAAATCACGCAGTTCTGCTAAAAGAGTCTTGGGTTTCCGCATGCGCTTCCTCGTGCTGCTCCCGCTGAGCAACTGGTGAAGTTCCTCCCTCTTTTGACGAATTCTTAGACTTACTCAACTTCTTGGGAGCCGCGCCAAAGCTGGGACCGACCCGGTTGAAATCCAGACTGGACTCCGCCCTCGTATCTGAAGCCGCGCAGAAACTTCTGGTGCCTAGGCCGCCGTTTGATTACGGAAGCGTGCGGCATAAACGCAACAGGAATATCCTGAGCGTCCTCGGTGCTCATAGCACCTTGGGGAATTCGGCTCGCCTTGCCTCCAAAACGATGGGTGACGGCGGAACGGGGGAAAATACAGGGAAAAACCCGCGGTCGCGGACCCATCACAGGCCAAAATTTTGGAAAGCTTCTGTCTATTCAATTACTTACAGACATAGCTCCCAAAACGAGAGGGAATATTCTTGCGTAATAACAGGGAATTGCTAAGTTTATGGCCGCCCATTGGTCCTCGCACGTCCTGCGACTCTCGGCCTACGTCTCTCGCGTGACTTTACCTTCCATCCCATCCACGGATGAAATTACCAAAGCGGTTCCTCATCAAGGGGCCGCCCGGCTCAGCTCGGCCAAGGTCGAGTGCGACGTCGTAGCGGTGGCAATTGCCCTCCCCACCCAGTTAACTTAAACTCCGGTGTGGTGGTAATTTTGATGGGACTAAAGAACAAGGCCAGTGCACAAACTAAGGCGACTAGGATTGCCCGCATGCGGCATTGGATCTCCGACAAGGAGAACCAAAGAGAATGGAATCAGCGGTTTAAAAAGATACGAAAGGCCCACTATGAGGGTTCAGATTCCGTTATTTCCGCCATTTTGACCAATGAGCAGAGGTCAGAGGTCGCGACGCAGATCAGGATGTACATCGACCCGGATGTCACACTTTTTTTCAATGAGAAAAAGAAGGCTGACGGAATCAAAAAGAAGAACCGAATAGAAACTGCTATTGCTAGCCTCGGTGCGGCGCGTGAAATTAGTAGGGAGCGAGGCATGGTGATTTCGGCGTTCGAGCTTGGCTTGCTGCCAGACAAATTTTCACATGCACTGCAGCCGTGGAAGCCGGCTTTCGGAACGATTCGGCGTGCCGGGATAGAGACCAGTCAATGCTTTGCCTGTTCCAAGGGTTTCTCGAGTCAGAGTTGCAACATCCCGTGACCAATAAGACGATCGCGAACTTAGTGACTGCTGGTTTTCATGCGGATCGCAACGTTAAAGCAAAAAGTAGTGGATGAAGATGTAATCAGAAAGAACTTGGCTCACTTCAGGCGTAACAATCCTTTATGGCACAATGAGATAGCTCCCGCTTTCGCCCCCGCAATTTTCAGCCTCCAGACCACCCGGAAACAAAATAAGGTCAAACAATCAGTTTTGTTGGCGGTTCTTATTTCCCCTCATTCTCGTAACCTGATGCCGGCACGAGACCGGCACAAAGGGAAGAGGGGAACAAATGGGCCAAAACCCAAGAACCGGGACTGCAACTTCCGGGGAATCAAAAGAGAGATTCCCCGCGATCAACCAAGAACTGGCAGTCGAGTATAGCCCGCGTAGCAGACCTTAGGCGCCGGATACACTGATAGCCGCGAAAATTCTGGCGGGACGCATGCGTGCCTCGATAGCGGCGGGGTATTTCACTTACGTGTTGCTCCTTGCTTCTCCCACGAGCCCAAGGAACCTGTAGACCTTCAGGCGCCGTGCGAGGCGGAAAGGATGGTATGTGTGGGGGGTGGGGATTCACGGCGGACGAGAAACCTTAGAACCGGGACTAGCAAGAGCAGACCTAACAGGAAGAAAACAACTCCGCCGTCGCGATGGAGCCTGCCGAAGAGAAAGGAAGGATTCACGTAGAGGGCCAGGACCGTGAGCGTCGCGATGCGCACACCGTTTTTCACAATCATGATCAAGAGGCTACAGAGTAGAAAAAGAGTTTGTTTCCAAAACGAGCGCAGGTAGAAGTGGGCCGCGAGGAGGGCAAGGATTAGGACAGCCATGCTCGAACGTATCCCGCTGCATTCCTGGGCGATTTCGATGCTGAAGCGGCCGAGGTCGAAAATGAAACCTTGGCGCAAAAAGGGGATGTTGGTCAGATCGAAGAGCGCGGCCACGAGTTCGGTCGACCCTTTCTGCAAGAAATAGACGAATTGAGCGAGCAAGAAATCAGGCAGCGGGACGGCGAGGACGAGGAGCCGGAGAGAAAATCGGGCGGCGCGGGTGGCTGCCCTGCCGAAGAAAAGCGCGAATCCGGCGATCCAGAGAAGAACCAGCGCGAGCATGTATGCGGACAGGGTTTCGCTGGAGCTCCAGGAAACACGGTACAGCCACGTTGCGGCGCCGAGGGCCGCAGCAGCAGAAAACAGCGGTGCTGCAAGGGTGAAATCGTACGTGACGCGTTCAAAGATCTGTCGACGCTCAAGATAGATCACGCACGCCGAGACCAATGGAATCAGGAAAATGTGCGAAGCGTCGTCATTGTTTGCTGCGAAACGGACGACAGCTGCCAAAGGACGGAAGAAGGCGACCAGCGAGACGCCAATCCAGAGACTGTAGAGGAGCCAGCGAGCGGAATTGGTTTGGGGGAGCGTGGTCAATCGAGGGGCCGCCAAAGAATTTTTCGCATGCTTCATCGTACCGCAACACATTGGGCGCAACGCTCAACGAGAGCGAGAGTGTTCCAGGACAAGCAGGGTGATGGATCGCGAGCGTCCGAGCGCGTTGAGGTGAGAGTTCGCTTGGGTGGACCGAGTGGTTGAAGGGAGCCTATCCAATTGGGCAGCGGCTAGGGAGGCTAAGGAGAAGGCTAAGACATAGGGCGCGGAAACTCGCTCGTTGCTGAGCAAAATAGCCTCAAGTATTAAACCTCGCGTGAATATATCCTTTTATTTGATGCGGATAGCCATGTGGAAAACTTTTAGCACAATTGGACAGCAATCTTCACCCAAATCTCCCAGCTGGCGGAAAGGCAGTACAGCTCGCCAAACAACCCTTGTGTTGTCAATAAGTTGATGCTGCGGCGCGCGGTCCGATGTGGCCGCTCTTGTGCACAACTAAGAGTGTAAGAAAAAAAGTCGCCGTGTGACTTTTACGGCGGTAGCTTAGCCAGGATAAGGTTCGCTAGCCATGATTGCAACATGCGCGGGAGATTTAAGCGGCGTAGTGCGGGGGGCCAATCTGCTGCCCTGGTTTGCGTTGCATGTTCGTACGCGGCAAGAGGCAGGCGTCGCTGCTCATCTTCAAGGGATGGGTTATGAACAATTTCTGCCCTCGCAGAAGACGAGCAGCCGATGGTCGGATCGTATGAAAGAGAGCGAAATACCCTTGTTTCCTGGGTATTTGTTTTGCCGGTTTGACCCGCAAAACCGGCTGCCGATTTTGAAGACTCCCGGGGTGATTCAGGTGGTCGGTTACAGCCGACAGCCGATTCCGGTTGAGGAGAGCGAGATTGAAGCTCTTCAAGCGTTGGTCGCTTCGGGCCTGCCGAACCAGCCTTGGGAGTACCTGGAGGTTGGCGAGCGGGTTCGAATCGAGGCGGGCCCGTTGCGTGGCCGTACAGGCGTGCTGGTGGAGTTCAAAGGCACGCACCGGCTGATCTTATCGGTGGCGCTGCTGCAGCGTTCCGTCGCGGTAGAGATCGATGCGGCACTGGTGAAGCGGGAATCGCGGCCCGCAGAGCCCGCTGGAAGAAGTTTGGTGCAACAACGGCTTGTTCCCGTCGCCGGGTAGCAGAACACCGCGGCCCGATCCTAAATTCATTCGAATATTGGAATTTGTTACTGCCGCTTGTTCCGGGAATCGGTCTTTGGCGCGACCGATATCCGACGCGAGATCGAGTCTGATCCTACCAGGCCACCATGTACGAAACTTTGCTAGAACCGACCCCAGAAGCTACGGAGAGACCGCTTACGGTCAGGACGCTCTATCCGATCGAGCCTTCGAAGGATTCGAGGTGGGAACCGTTTGTGAGGAAACACCCCCGCGGATCGGTGTTTCATTCGCGGGCTTGGCTGGAGGCGCTCGCCCGAACTTACGGTTACGAACCTGTCGGGTATACCACGTCCGCGCCAGGGGAGCCTCTGCAGAACGGGGCGGTCTTCTGTCGAGTGGAAAGCAGACTGACAGGAAGACGACTGGTTTCACTTCCCTTCTCGGATCATTGCGATCTTTTGGTCAGTGCACCGGGAGACTTGCAAGTCTTCGCGGAAGGCTTGGAACGGGAACGCCAGATGGAGAATTGGCGCTACATCGAGATACGGCCTCTGCATGCGACGGAAATGGCCAATGGCCTTGGCCGATCGAGCGCCACGTACAGTTTTCACCAACTGGATTTGCGGCCGGATCTGGAGACGCTGCTTGGTAATTGTCACCGAAGCTCAACGCAGAGAAAGATTCAAAGAGCCCAGCGAGAAGGGCTAGCGTATACGGAAGGATCGGATCAAACGTTCTTGGATGACTTTTACCGGCTCTTGGTGCTTACGAGGCGGCGGCATCATCTGCCGCCACAGCCTAAAAGCTGGTATCGGAACCTCATGGAAAGTTTCGGGAGGGATTTGAAGATACGGTTGGCGCTGAAAGATGGGCGGCCGGTCGCGGGAATGCTGACGCTGCGCTACAAAGACACCCTGGTTTATAAAAATGGGGGGTCGGATTCGCGCTTCCACAATCTCGGAGCCATGCACCTGTTGTACTGGGAATCGATTCGGGACGCCAAGAATCTGGGATTGAGAACGTTCGATCTGGGTCGGAGCGATGTGGAGCAAGCAGGTTTGATCAAGTTCAAGAGCCGCTGGGGCGCGCAGCAGATGACGTTGACTTATACGAGGTTTGCGATGGCGGGCGAATCGCGGCACATTTTCGATCAGAACGGACGAGGCTGGAAGATGCGGATGTTAAGGCAGGCCTTCGGGGTCACGCCGCGTCGCCTGCTCCCTATGGTCGGAAACCTTTTGTACAAGCACGCCGGCTGAAGCATTCCTGCTGGGTTCGAGCGTATCCGCAGGCCGGAAGACACCTTAGCAAACGCGGGAACCAGATTTCTTCTTTAGCGCATATGTTTTCATGGCCTTGGGCCAGGCAGGCGAAGCAAATGGGCATCGCGAGATGTTTGAAGTACGATGAGACATCTAAGTCATGTTTTATCTGTACGATAGCGGAAATAGAAGTTATCCCGGGCCACGTTCCTAAAATGGCTCGATGGTCAGGAAACTGCAGCTAACGCGGGATGGTATCAACCTTAGTGCCGGGCAGTCCCACCTGACGCACGACGGATGGTTTGCACCCATCCTAGCGGCTCAATATGTCCTGAAGTACGGTCGGCCACGATCAGTTCGGTAAAGCGGCACCCCGAAGGGGGTGCGAGGACTTGGAACTGAGTCTGATTTGATCTCCGTGTGTATCTTGACGCCTTTCACGAGCCCACCATGCCAAAACTAGAGACCCAGACCGAGAAGAAGACAGAGACAGCCACGCGGACTCGACATTCCCGCAACCACCGGAACATGCCGCACACCGCGTCCCGGCCAAATTTCAATCCTTCGAACTTAATGCAGCGAATTCTGCCGGAAGAGCTTTTTCTGGGAATGCTTTGCTTCGAGAGGAAGCGCGCGGAGCGCTCCGGGAAGAAGTTTTTTTTGCTGCTGCTGAATGCACAAGAAGCGATCGGAACGAGCCGACAAGCCACGGTGTTTCAGGGAATGGTGAAGGCGACAGACTCGGCACGTCGGGAAACTGATCTGGCGGGCTGGTACCGGGACGACGCGATCCTGGGAATCATTTTCACGGAGTTGGGAGACCTCGGCGAAGAAGTGGCGATTGGCGCGCTGCTCGACAAAATTCATCGGGCGCTGGCCGAGGAGATGGGACCGCGAGACCTGCAGATGGTAGAGGTTTCGTTGCATTCGTTCGCTGACGATTCTGACGAGGGTGATTCGAACAACTCTCCGAACCCGACTTTCTATCCGGACCTACTGCATCAGCGCGAAGCCAAGAAAATCCCCTTCGCGCTGAAGAGGGTGATGGACATCGTTGGGAGCGGACTCGCGATCATCGGGGCTTCTCCGGCGCTTTGCCTGATAGCGCTGCTCGTAAAACTGACGTCAAAAGGGCCGGTGCTGTTCAAGCAGCAGCGACTGGGTCAATTCGGTCATTCCTTTACGTTCCTGAAATTCCGATCGATGTACGTGAACAATGATCTGAAGATCCATCAAGACTTTATGAAACAGCTGATCAGCGGCGACCACGATGGCGCGGTGGGTCCGGACGGCAAGCCGGTTTACAAGATGAAGGATGATCCACGAGTGACGCGGGTAGGCCGGTTTCTTCGACGGACGAGCTTGGACGAACTGCCGCAGTTTTTTAACGTGCTGAAAGGCGAAATGTCCCTGGTTGGTCCGCGCCCTCCGCTGGAATACGAATACGAAGAGTACGACGTGTGGCACCGCCGGCGGGTTTTGGAAATCAAGCCGGGGATCACGGGTTTGTGGCAAGTCCGAGGCCGTAGCCGGGTGCGTTTTGACGACATGGTTCGCCTGGACTTGCAGTATGCGAGGGGTTGGTCGCTGTGGCTCGATGTTCAGATTCTTGCAGAGACTCCTAGAGCAGTGCTGCTAGGCGATGGGGCGTTTTAACTAAGGTTTTTTTAGCCGCAGGCGCGTCTCGTCTATGAGTTTGAGAACAATCGAGGTCCTTTCCATGTCGCAAGGCGCAATAAACGCACAACCACAACCTAAGGTTATCGATCTGCCGCCAACCCCCATCGTGGCGGGTCGCGCGATCGGTATCGCTATTGTTTCCGCCAAACCTCCGAAACAGCTGTTGGAAGGAAAGAAGGTGTGGATCGACATCGATAATTCGCCCCACGTTCCCTTCTTCCTGCCAATCATTCGGGCGCTGGAGAATCGGGGAGTCGAAGTGGTCTTGACCGCGCGGGACATCTACCAGGTTTGTGAGCTTCTGGAATTTTTCAACCTATCGTGCAAAGTGGTTGGCGGACATTACGGAAAAAACAAAGTCTTCAAAGTATTGGGAAATTGCCTGCGGGCGACGCAGTTACTTCCGACAGCGGCGAGAGAGCGACCTAGCGTCGCGCTATCGCACGGTTCGCGTGCACAAGTTCTGGCGTGCAAAGCGTTGGGAATTCCAACGATCATGATGCACGACTACGAGCACAGTACGAAGACGGGATTCATTCAGCCGGACTGGACCTTTATGCCCAGCGTCATTCCCGATGGCGCGATGACCAAACAGCCGAGTCGAACGCTGAAATATCCGGGCCTGAAAGAAGATGTGTATGTGCCAGGTTTCCTGCCAGATCCATCGGTTCTGAGCACTTTGGGGATATCGCCGACGAGCTTACTGGTTACGCTGCGACCACCAGCCACGGAGGCTCATTATCACAACCCAGAAGCGGAGGAATTGTTCGCGGAAACACTGCGCCTGCTCGCAGAAACGCCAAATACCCGAGCGGTGGCACTGCCCCGAAACGGCAAGCAGGGAGCCGCACTGCGAACGCAGTGGGCGGATATGATCGCGAACGGCAGCTTGATCATTCCGGAGGCCCCGGTCGATGGACTGAATTTAATATGGTTCTCGGACCTGGTGGTTAGCGGGGGCGGGACGATGAATCGAGAGGCTGCGGCGCTGGGCGTCCCGGTTTACAGCGTATTCCGAGGAAAGATCGGCGCGGTGGATCAATATCTGGCGGACCACGGCCGGCTGGTATTGCTTGAAAATATTAGCGATGTACGAACGAAAATCAGGCTGGTGCGGTGGAACAGGCCGGCACAGCCGTTGAATACCGATCGCCCCGCGTTGCTGAGCATTGTGGACAATATCGCGGCGATTCTGGAGGGGAAATGTCCCACAAATCCGTGTCTCGCTTGATGACTGTCAACCCGCCAAGTTCCGCGCAGGGACCTGAGGAAGTTCAGAAAACCATCCACCGATTGGTGGGGCTATCGATCGCGGGATTGGTTCCGATGTTCGATCGGGAAAAACAGCTGTTCTGCCACAAGCTGAAGAAGACTCCTAACGGCTTGGTTCAGGAAGGCATTTCGCAGCGATATACCGTGATCACGCTGTTGGGTCTGCATCGCCTGGAAGAATCGGGAGCGAACTCGCCCATTGAAATCAAGCCGGTGTTCGACGGCCTGCTGGCGAATACCGGGTGGGTTGATAATGCCGGCGATCTCGGCTTGCTGCTGTGGCTGTGCGCCTTGGTGGCACCCGAGCGATTGGCCGAAGTGGCGCGCACATTGAATGTGCAGTCCGCATTAGCGCGTTTCGCGGATGCCAAGCAAGGGCGAACGATGGAGTTGGCGTGGTTTTTGGCCGGGTTGTCGCATGGAAGCTTGGCAAATCCCAAATGGCTGCCGGAGGCAAAACAGCTCGCGGCGGAAACCTACGGTCGCTTGATTGAAAATCAGGGCAACCGTGCGTTCGGGCACATCTCGCGAAATAAGAGCATATCGGGCATCGTGCGAGGCGGGGTGGGGAGTTTCGCGGATCAGGTCTATCCAATTTATGCGATGTCGAAATTTGCAACGGCCTTTGGCGATAGTAAAGCGAAGCAGAGAGCCCTCGACTGCGGAGAAAACATCTGCGAAGCACAGGGACCACTGGGCCAATGGTGGTGGCATTACGACTCGGCGACCGGACAAGTGGTCGATGGTTTCCCGGTTTTCTCGGTCCATCAACACGGCATGGCGCCGATGACTTTATTTGCGCTCGGCGAAGCGGTGGGTTCCGACTTCACCCCCTGGATTCATAAGGGATTGCAGTGGATCGCCAATAATGAGCTTGGTCTGGATATGGAAGATGGCTCTGCCAACCTGGTGTGGCGATGCATCGAGCGGCCAAAATCGAGCAAGTATCTGAACGTGGCGGCGGGGATGTTATCCCGCCGGGACAACCAAACGTCCCGCGACAACTTGCGCGTATTGTTCGAATGCCGGCCTTACGAATTGGGATTCCTTTTGTACGCTTTCGCCACAAAGACCGGCGCCGAAAACCGCATACCGCTCGACGGGCGGACGACTGCGTAGCAAAAGCCAGTCTGCTATCGAAAAGTGCTTATGGCTCCCAGAAATAGCCTCCTCGACGCGGTGAAGCGCTGTGCTGACGATCACCAGGAGCCGACGGCGGCGCGATCGGCAATCAGCCGCGGTGATGTTGCGAGCCACGCGTCTTCAACTGCCGCGAACGATTCAAACGGCACGCGAATCATCACGACGATTGGAGACGTCGAACAACTTCGGAGCGTCTGGACCTCCTTTGAAGGTCATCGAGATGGCGACATCGATTTCTATCTCGAGTTCATCCGGTCATCCTCGAACACGCTACGGCCGCACGTAATCGTGTTCTACCGCGATGGCGAACCGGCCGCGCTGCTGGCCGGGCGCTTAGATCTCAACAGGATTGATCATCGGTTAGGTTACATAAGGCTTCCGAGTGTTCGCTCGCGCGCCCTGATGTTTATGGGCTTCCGCGGAGAGCAAACGCAGGCGAATTGCACGCCAATTGTCGAATCCCTATTGGAAACGTTGAGAACTGGCGATGCGGACTATGCCCAGATCCCGACCATCCACGATTCTGGTATTTATCGGGCGGCGTTGCAGCTACCAAGTTTTGTGTGCCGCGACCACCTGCCGGAGCTGTCACAGAACTACATCCTGCGTATTTCCGGAGATTTCGAGCAGGTCTATGGCCAGCTGTCGTCGAACCTGCGGGAGCAAATAAAAAGGAAGAAAAAAAAGATCCAGGCGGACTTTAAGGGTAACGCGAAATTTATCTGCTATACGCAGCCAGACGACTTAGAAAGCGTGGTTCCACAGATTGAGGAGGTTGCACGGAAGAGCTACCAGAGAGGCCTCGCTGTTGGGTTTAACGACAACGTAGCGATGCGTCGCCGATTGGCGTTTTGTGCGGCCCGAGGGTGGCTACGAATATTCGTCGCGTATCTTGGCGGGCGGCCCGCAGGATTTTCGATTGGAACGGTTTGCAATAAAACATATACGAGTGATTTCCTTGGTTACGACCCGCAATATCGTGACTATTCGGTAGGAACCGTCCTGCAAAGCGCACTGATTGAAAAATGTTGTGAAGACGGCGTACACGTAATCGATTTCAGCGCCGGATACGCTGACTATAAGAAACGCTTTGGCAACGACAGCATGACGGTGGCGCGGGTTTATGTATTCGCTCCGAAAGCCAAGGGGATATATCTCAACGGTGTGAAGACGGTGACTGCCAGCCTCAACAAAACGGCCAAATACATTTTGGCGAGCGGTGGTTTGTTGTCCAAGATGAAGAAGACTTTGCGGTCCCGGGCCTGGTCCTAATCGCGAATCTCGCGATTCTTTTCAATAGAGCTGCGAAGTTTCCTAACCGAAGTTGCCTAATAACAAGTAAGCAGGAAAACCTCACCTATGAAGATCATGCTTATTGTCGGGGCTCGGCCTAATTTCATGAAGGCCGCACCACTGATTGCCGCCATCCGGGAACACAGCCGCGCAAATGGTCAGAAATCCCTGCAGGCGATTCTCGTCCATACTGGACAACACTATGGCGAAGCGATGTCGGGCTCGTTTTTTACGGACCTGGACTTGCCGAATCCCGACGTACACCTGGAAGTAGGATCGGCGTCGCATGCCGTGCAGACGGCAGAGATCATGCGAAAGTTCGAGGAAGTCCTGCTCGCGGAAAAACCCGATGCTCTCATCGTCGTTGGGGACGTAAACTCAACGGTGGCCTGTGCGTTAGTAGCGGCTAAGATTTCTTTCGATTCCAACGGAACGCGCCCGCTGATTGCGCATGTGGAAGCAGGCTTGCGGTCGTTTGACCGCGGGATGCCCGAAGAAATAAACCGTATCGTGACGGACCATCTCTCAGACCTACTCTTTGTGACCGAGGAAAGCGGCATTCAAAACCTGATTCACGAAGGCATTCCGAACGAAAAAATCCATTTTGCTGGCAATACGATGATTGACTCTCTGTTGACTTTCAAAGCCAAGGCGGATGGTTCGGTAATTTTGGATAAGTTAGAGCTTCGGAGTGGCCCCGCGAAGAACAGTGCGGCACGCTACGCACTGTTGACGCTCCACCGGCCATCGAATGTGGACCATCGCGAAACATTTCTCAACATTTTCGACGGGTTGCAAGAGCTATCCACGTCGTGCCCTGTCATTTTTCCGGCGCATCCCAGGACCCAGCAACGAATTATCGAATTCGGGCTGGCGGAGTTCTTTCAGCTCGCCAGTGCTCCGCAGTCGACGAACGGATCCGGCACGTGCGCTGGCGCCAATAAAATTCGCATGATCGACCCGCTGGGCTATCTTGATTTCATGTGCATGATGAAGAACGCGGCGCTCGTGGTCACCGATTCGGGCGGCATTCAGGAAGAAACTACCTGCCTGGGCGTGCCCTGCGTGACCGTTCGAGAAAATACGGAAAGGCCCGTCACCGTGAGTTGCGGAACCAACGTTATCGCTGGAACCAAGGCGGAGGGTATTCGCAAAGCGATCCGCGAACAGGTTTCCCGCCCCAGAGGTAGTAGCGCCCCTGAGAAGTGGGATGGTCAGGCCGGGACACGGATCATTGAAGTAATTGTTGTGGAGTTACAAAAAAAGGCGCAGGAATCTGACGTGGCGTCGAGTTCTCCCCTGCTAACTCGGCGGTAATTCGAACTTGCAACCATTTACGATTGAACCGGGCGGCAGAACCACACAGGAGCAAAGCTTTCGAGTCATGTCGGAAACGGGCGCGCAAAAATTGAAGATTATTTTGATTGCCTCCGGCTGCGACGGAACCGATGTAGGCGAGGCATGGAATTCTTTTCAGTGGGTCAGCTATTTGTCTAAGCGCCACGACGTCACGCTGCTGACCTTTCGAAAGCGCGACAAATCCCCCGCCAGTCTGCAATTACCGGGCGTGCGCGTCGTCGAGTGGATTGATTTGCCGGTCGTCGGACGGTGGGAGCGCTTCAACAGCATGCTCAAGCCCGGTTACGTCAAGTTTTATGCCGGAGCGCGCCGTTGGATCAAGAATCGTCTTAGCGCTGGGGAATCCTTCGACCTGGTGCATCAGATTTCACCTGTCGCGATGCGTTACCCCAGTCCGGCCGCGGGTCTGGGCATTCCGTTCATCCTCGGACCGGTGGGGGGAAGCCTTGAAAGCCCGGACGGATTTGGAACGGAACTCAAAACCGCTCCGTGGTATACCAAGTTCCGCTTGATCGATGAGTGGCGCCTTCATCACGATCCGTTGCTGAAACATACTTATTCTTCTGCCGATCTCGTTATCGGCATAGCTCCCTACGTCAAGAGCTTGTTAGGCGGCATACCCTCCCACGAAGTTGAGCTAATGAGTGAAGTGGGCATGCCTTGCCTTCCGCCGCAGCGCCACGGTTCGGAGAAAACGAAAAACGAGTTTCGCCTGCTCTTTGTCGGCCGTGTCATTCGCACCAAGGGCCTTCGCGATGCGATCCGGGCAATCGCCCAGGTGAAGGATATTGACGGTCTGCGATTCGACGTGGTGGGAGACGGATACGATCTACCCGCCTGCAAAGAGGAAACGCGTGCGTTAGACGTGAGCCACCTGGTGACGTTTCATGGCAGACTGCAACGAAGCGACGTGGACGCGTTTTACGAAGCCGCAGATGTGTTTCTTTTTCCCAGCTTCCGTGAACCGGGCGGCATTGCCATTATGGAGGCGATGAGCTACGGATTGGCATCGATTGTCGCGGACCGGGGCGGACCAGGTTTTGTGGTCGACGATGAGTGTGGGATTCGCATTCCAGTGTCGGAACCCCAGAATTTTGCCTCGCAAATCGCCGAGGCCATCCGGGTATTAGCGCAACACCCTGCATTAGTAGCAGTCATGGGCAAATCGGCTCGCGAAAAGGTGCGGCTGCAATATCTATGGGATGGAAAGATTGATCGTATGGAAGGAATCTATCGCCGTGTAATTGCGGGGCAACCCTTGCGGCAATCCTAAGATTCTTATGGACTTACTCCTATTGGACGTGAGCCTGTCCTCAATTTGACCTTTCGGACAGGTAGCGAGCTGACTTCGTTGGGTATAACCTGAAGCACGGTCGGCACGCCGCCAGAGGTAATGATGAAACTGCTCGTTCGCCCCGCTTCACAAGCTCTTGTCCTGATTATTCTGGCCCTTGCAATGGGCCCGAAAGCTCACGCGCAAAATACCTTCTACGTTTCGTCCAGCGCGGGCTCGGACAACAATTCCGCGTCCCAGGCACAAAATACGGCCACTCCTTGGGCTCACGCGCCCGGGATGGCTGCCGCCACAGGAGCTGCGGCTTCCTATCATCCCGTTCCGGGCGACCAGATTATCCTTCGGGGCTGCGACACTTGGACATTTAACGACCAGTGGAACTTGACATTTTCGGGGAGCGGCGGCAACCCGGTCATAATCGGCGTTGACAAATCCTGGTACAACACCTCCGCATGCCCGAATGGCTGGAATCGGCCTATTATCAGCGGCGGCGGCTCGTGGCCGGGCGGCGCCACCAAGGCCTTTATTGAAATGGGCGCCGTCTCGAACGTTAACATTCAATGGCTGGAATTTACGGGGCTGTACTGGTCAGGTTCGGGAAGTGGTATTTATATCGATCTCGGCACCGCGAGTGGCGTCAACATTGGGCCGAATAATTATTTCCATGGCTGGTCCTACGGCGTTGGCAGCCTCGCAGGCGGCAACTTCTCAAGCGCGATCTATGTCGGTAGCGGCAGCGGTTCCCCAGGGAATTCCGTTTTCTCCAACGCCTTCGACGGCGCTGACGCAACCCACGGAGCCCAGAGCGTTTTCGTGGGCATGACCGGGTACGGGCCTCAGGTTTATCAGAATTATTTCGCCTATCAAGGCAGCTGCTTGGTGGGCGGCTTCCCTTCAGTGCATGACAACGTATTTCAAACCTGCGGGATTCCCGCAGTGGAAGCCGGTCTGCATAACAACGTCTTCGAGGAGAATAGCGACCCGTCGGGTGGTGGCACGTTTTATAACAACGTAATCATGAATGCTACTGGAACGACTACGAATTCGGTGATTCCCATGCAACTGGCGCCCCAGGCCGGGGACTCCAGCTACGTCTTTAACAACATTTTTATTAACCAGCCCAATGCGGGTACTTCCCCGATCAGCTGTTACAGCGCGCTGTCCAACCCAGGCGGCACCTGCAATGTGTTCAACAACACCATTGAATGCGGCGCCGACTCCGGGCCAACGTGGAGCTGCATGGAGAACGGCGATCACGGCCCTGCCTATACAACCACCATTTACACGGCAAACCATGAGATCACTTCCGGTACTCCACTGAATATTAAGGGCGGCATCATCACCCAAAGTCCGAAACCAAGCATTCTCCAAACGCTGTCAGCCGCAAACGGACAAGGGTTTTCCAGCGGCAGCAAGTTCGCACCGACGTCCACCAACAGTGCCACCGTGGGAGCTGGAAACAACTTCGCCAGCTTGTGTAACGGACCCATCGCCGCCCGGAGTTCCGCAGCGCAGGCGGCTTGCTTGAAAGATACCACTCAGGCGGTCTCTTACGACTCGGACTCGCACGTTGTGAGCTATCCGGCCCGCAATCCCATGCCTCGCCCAAGCGGAACGTGGGACGCCGGCGCGTATCAGTTCTCAGCCGTTTCGGCCACCCAGCCGCAGCCCCCAAGCGGTCTCACTGCGGCAGTGCAATAGAGCACGCAATTACCACTCGTCGGCTTTTATCAGATTAAGCCTCAATTTAACAATCGGATAGCGAAACGGAAGTTGACCTCGTTTAGCAACTTAAGCTTCGTCGCATGTCGGAGACCTAAGCAAATAATTCGCGAGCAATCGGTCCGAATCCGCAACTTGCCAAATTGCGCCTCGTCCATTGCCGTCGATTCTGCGTCTCGCCAAGTCGCATTCGAATCTGTTCGCGGTTATCGATTCGTCCGGTTTAGCTTTGTAGGCATAGATTACCAACCTGATTCCCAGTACTGTCGGATTTAGCAGTCTGGATCTGGTCTCGCTGCCCCAATTCGCTCGCCAACGGATTACGGGATGCGGGCTCAGTTCAGCACCCGTACAACCTCGGTAACTCTTGCGGTGAATTGAATTTCGGAGAACTCATGCCCGGCGTTCGCACAGACCGAAAAGGCCGAACGGTCACTTTCCTCTCTCCCGGGAGCGGCACCGTGCCTACTGGGGGCTCCAAGGTCATGTACGAGTATGCGAACGGTCTGGCCGACCGGGGCTGGCACGTCAGGATCGTTCATCCACGCCTCTTGAGTCATGAAGAGATTGAGGCCACCCGGGCGTCCTTTTCGATCAACGTACGCCGAACATTAGGCTTGCTGCGGGCTAAGATCACCGGCAACTACAAGCCGAGCCGCTGGTTCCAAGTCCGGCCAAACATAGAATTGCTTTGCACCAGAACGCTGGAAGCGAACCGTTTGCCAGCTTCCGATGCGTGGGTGGCCACTTATTGGTATACCGCGAAATGGGCGGCGACCTATCCTGGAACGCGCCTTTATCTTATTCAGCATCTCGAAACCTGGTGTGGTCCTGAAGCCGAGGTTATGGCTACGTGGAAGATGCCACTGCGGAAGGTGGTTATCTCCCGGTGGCTAGAGCGCATCGCCCAAGGTTTGGGTGAATCGTCGGACTACGTGCCGAACGGCTTAAACTTCCAGTCGTTCGGAATCGACGTTGTGCCCGAAAAGCGCGACCCCCATGCTCTCGCCATGCTCTATCACCATTCCGATTGGAAGGGTTCTGCCGATGGACTTGCGGCGCTCCGCAAAGCCAAGCAAGTAGTCCCGGAACTCAAGGCCATTCTGTTCGGAGTCCCTTCGCCTCCGTCCGGTCTTCCTGACTGGATCGAATACCATCACAATCCGCCGCAGAGTACGCTGCGCGAAATCTACAACCGAGCGGCAATCTTCGTTTCGCCGAGTTGGGCAGAAGGATGGCCGCTACCTCCCGCGGAAGCTTTGCAGTGTGGCGCGGCGCTAGTGGCGACGGACATCGGCGGACACCGCGAATACGCGCTCCCGGAGGAAACGGCGCTGCTCAGCCCTCCGAAAAATCCCGACGCGCTGGCGGCCAACATTCTTCGCTTACTTGGGAATCCCGAGCTCCGAATTCGACTAGCCCGCGATGGCAATCGACACATCCAGCAGTTCACTTGGGAACGGGCCGTGAGCAGCTTTGAATCGGTTCTGGAAGACGCATTGAATCGAGGATCCGCCGTCGAATCAACGCCAGAAATAATGCCTGTAGGGGTGAAGGCATAATCTTCAGAACTGGAAAATGCAGGAAATGGCGAGACGTCGCCGATAGCAGATAAGAAGATGTACAGAGGCCTTCGAAAGTGGAAACGGTGAAAACAGAGGAGCAAACAGAGAATCCGCCGGTTCAAGACGGCCAGGTCAATCGGCGTTTTCTTACCAGCACGATCCACAACTTTGCCGGGCAAGGCTTCCTGTTGGTGCTGACTTTCGCCACGGCCCCTTACATTGTTCATCACCTGGGTGCCGAACTTTTCGGAATCGTGGCCCTGGTCCAAACGGTTGCTGGGTTTGCAGGGATCGTAAACTTGGGCATTGGTCGCGCCTTAACCAAGTATGTTTCCGAGCTTTATTGGAAAAAAGACGTCCAAGCCATCAATCGATTGTTTCAAACCGCCTGGGCAACTTGCGTGATGAGCGGCGTAGTCGGCTTCGTACTGCTAGTGGGACCGCGAGACACCATCGGGAGGCTTTTCTTCCGCGGCGGTTCGGAAGTTGACAATGTAATTGGATTCGCGATCTACATTGCCGCGTTTGGTTTATTTTCCTCGATGCTACTGGAGGCGATATCCGCGCTTCCTGGTGGCCTGCAACGATTCGACATCCTGAACAAGGTCAACATCGTCTCCGGTACCGCGCGATCCCTTGGGTCCGTCGCAGTGCTCGCGATGGGGTACTCGGTCAGGTCGGTTCTGATCATCAACCTCTCTGCAAACGTCCTGGCGATCGTGGCTTTTGCTCTCGTAAGCAAGAAGCTGATTCGAGGCTTGAGTCTGTTGCCGATTTTTCACCTGGATGCCTTCAGAAGGCTGTTTGTTTTTTCTCTCCCCCTGTTCGTTTCTGCGCTGAGTTCTTTGATTATCGTCAGAGTAGATCGTTTCATCCTGGCTTACTTTTTGCCGCTTTCTGCGGTAACGTTCTATACGCTGCCATATACCATTTCCGAGAAGGCCGCCGTGGGGGTGGCAAACATAACTTCGGTGGTATATCCCTTCACTAGCGAACTACACTCGATGGGTTCCCATGATCGAGTCCATGAACTCTACCTGCGATCGACAAAGATTCTGACCCTGATAACCTTACCTCTGTGCGTTATTTTGATGGCCATCCCCGGACCGATTCTTCTCTATTGGCTCGGGCCGGAGTATGCCGCGCAAGGCGCCATTGCGCTTAGCTTGTTGGGCGCGGCCACGTTTTTGAATGCCGCGAGCGGTGTTGCCACGGTGACTTCGCTCGGCGTGGGTCGCGCCTGGATGCCATCGTTTTTCGCCATTGCAGCGTCGGTGGTAAATGTGATCGCCAATTTTGTCCTGATTCCTCGGTACGGTATTAATGGTGCGGCACTGGGGGCTCTGTTGCCGCAGGCCCTGGTGCTTCCCATCTTCGTGTATGTGGTGACCCATCAACTTAAATTTTCATCGCGCGAACTGTTCTCGCACGCCTTCCTGCGGCCGATGATCTGCGGGTTCCTGCAGTTCCTGGTGCTGCTGGTATTTCGGCGGTACGTCGACAGCGTCATCACTTTGGTTATGCTAGGGCTTGCTTCTCTGGCCATCTATGGACTGGCGGCCCTGTATGGCGCGATCACTCGAGAGGAAAGGAATTTCATCTTCCGTTTGCCAGCTTTTGGCGTAAACCAACGTTGAGCCGGCAAAGAATGTCATGGGTACTCCCGGCTGAGGGCGTTGCTGACCGTAATGCTTGAACGAGGTTTGACTCTTGGAGCCTGAAAATCTTGCTTTCGGCGGGGGCGTTTCCGACACCATCCTCAACCCATTTGTGTTGGTGGCGGTGTTCATCGCGGGCGTTCTCATCATTACTTTGCCCCGGAACAAGGCGATCGTGCCTTTTCTAGTTACGTCGATCCTGATTCCGACCGATCAAATTCTGGTCCTGGGTGCATTTCACTTTCCTGTCATCCGGATCCTCATCGTTTTCGGTTTGATCCGAATCTTGTATTCCAAGTTCACCGCCAAAGAACTCATCTTCAGCACGGGCATAAACGGCATGGACAAAGCCGTAATGCTGCTCGCGGTGTTCACGTCGCTGAACGGCGTGCTCTTGTGGCAGCAATCGCAAGCCGTCATCAAGTTTTCGGGCGACCTTTATTCCGCTTGCGGTATTTACCTCTTATTGCGTTTCCTGATTCAGGGCGAAGAGGATGTCCGGAAGACCCTCCGTGTACTGGCGTGCCTGGTCGTAGTGATCGCGGGCATTATGATTTGGGAGCGCGTGACGGGACGAAATCCACTGTATGCAGCTCTTGGCGGAGTACGAAATTTTCAAGCCAGGGCGGCCCTAGGAGCAGAAGATAAATTTCGCGGTACCGGTTCTTTCGCGCATCCCATTCTCGCTGGTACATTTGGAGGCTTCTGCTTTCCGCTATTCGCTGGGCTCTGGTGGCTAGGGGAAAGAGGAGACCGAAAATATGCGATCCTCGGCGTCATTGCGGCTCCGGCGATGGCCTTCGCGGCAAATTCCAGTACCGCATTATTCGGACTGATCGGCGGTTTGATTGCTCTTTCGTTCTGGCCGATCCGGCGCTACATGCGGGTAGTGCGGTGGGCGATCGTCACGATTATCGTTTCCCTTCACATGGTAATGAAGGCCCCGGTCTGGCACTTGATTTCTCGTGTGGATTTGACTGGTGGGTCGTCCTCTTACCATCGCTATCAGTTGGTGAACCAATGTATTCTGCATTTTTGGGACTGGTGCCTGATTGGAACCAAGAACTATGGCGACTGGGGTTGGGAAATGTGGGACCTGTCGAACCAGTACGTTGCTACGGCGGACACAGCGGGACTACTTCCCTTCATATTGTTGTTGGCAATTATAGTGCTGGGCTTTAAATATCTAGGTATAGCGCGCCGCGCCGCAGAAGGCGACAGGAGCCACGAACGCTTTATTTGGGCGCTTGGCGCTTCCCTGTTTGCCAATGTAGTCGCATTCTTCGGAATCAGTTATTTCGACCAAACGGTTGTAGCCTGGTACACCATTCTTTCGATGATCTGTGCGAGCACCTTTGTCGCCAGGAGCGCAAAACGGGAGGCGCTGGAAAACACCTTGGTGATTGAGTCAGACCGGACCTTCCCCGCTGATTTGGTTCCCGGATCAATTCGGGACCATCGATCCGCGTAATTTTGAGATAAATTTCGTTCATTAACCATGAAACTATCCATCATCATCCTTTGTTGGAATGACCTTAAGGTGATCTCCAACTGTATCGCGTCGATTTACGCAGGGACGCGTTCCCTTGAATTTGAGGTCATCGTTTCCGACAATGGGTCCACCGACGGCTCTCTGGATTTCATTCGCAGAGAGTTTCCAGAGGTTCGCATCATCGAGAACGGTGTAAACCTCCGTTTCGCCAAGGGAAACAATGTTGGGATAGAAGCAAGCCGTGGCGAATACGTACTAATTCTGAATCCAGACACAATCATCGCTGAGGGTACTCTGCAGAATATGGTCGCCTATGCCGACAGTCACCCGCAGGCAGGGGCTTTCGGATGCCGAATATTGAACCCGGACGGCACATTCCAGGGAGGCATCCGGCCCTTACCCAGTATTCGGTCCGAATGGTGTTGGGCGCTGGGCTTAGGCCGGCTTGCACGGTTCGCTGACTGGTTTCACGCTGGTGAATATGAGGGATGGAAAGGCGACTCGGAGCGAACAGTCGGCTGGCTGGCGGGATGTTTCATCCTCATCCGTGGGGAACTGATTAAGAAATTAGGCGGATTCGACGCTCAGTTTTTCTACTATTACGAAGACACGGATCTGTGTCGTCGCGTGTGGGAAGCCGGCTATCCAATCCTATACACGCCAGACTATACGATTATTCACTTGGGTGGCCAATCCACCATCAATCGTTTCCCGCCGATCTCGTTTGCCTTGGACGCGGCGGTAACACGGTATCTGTACTATTATAAGTGCGATGGAATGAGCGGGATACGGAGTTGCCGCCGAGCCTTCTTGGTGTCGGCCCTTCTTCGGCGCGCCGTCTTTGGATTGCGGCAACTGATGCGACCGACCGAGGCGGGCAGAAAGAAATTGGAACTGCTGCGGGCGCTCTTCGACTGGAACTACCGTATTGATTTAGCACGGCTTGTGGAAAAAGGCGAAGAGCCGGAACTGGACATCAAGCCGGTCGACCGTGTGCTTGAGCGTTAACCCAAGCGCTGCGGACGGCAACAAAAACCGAGCGAGGTAACCAAGTTACTCATGGAAATAAAGGTTGAATCCCGGTTGTTAAGAGATGTTACCGTCCTGGTTCCGGACATTTTCCAGGATAACCGCGGTTTTTTCATGGAAACATTTCGAGAAGACCAGTTCAAAGCACAGGGTCTGCCGTATCACTTTGTGCAAGACAATCACTCGCGCTCGGCGCGCGGTGTTGTGCGCGGGCTACACTTTCAATGGGAACCCCCCATGGGAAAGCTAATGCGGGTCACGCTGGGAAGCGCTTTCCTGGTTGCCGTGGATATTCGCAAGGGCTCGCCCACGATTGGAAAATGGGTTGGCGTGGAAGCCTCGGCAGAAAACCGGCGCCAGGTTTGGGCTCCAGCCGGCTTCGCGAGAGGCTTTTGCGTTCTTTCGGAATTTGCCGAAATTCAGTACAAAACGACCGGTCAATATAACAGCAAAGCCGAGTCCGGGATTCTCTGGAATGACCCTGCAATCGGAATCGAATGGCCGCTGCCGGCCTCGGAAATCCAGCTGTCGGAAAAGGATAAGAAGGCGCAAACGTTGGAGCATTGGTTGGCTTCGCCCGACTCAGCAAATTTCAGCTATTGACCGAGATCACTAATCCACATACGGAGCAAAACGATGAAGATTCTTATTGCTGGAGGCGCTGGGTACGTGGGTAACGTGTTGATCCCGCGATTGCTCGACCGTGGCTACAAAGTCGACGTGGTCGACCTCTTTTGGTTTGGCAATAACCTCCCGCCACAAGTTGGCATCCTGCGTAAGGACATTTTCCATCTGTCGGTGGAGGATCTCGAGCCTTACGACCAAGTGATCTTCTTGGCGGGTCTCTCCAATGATCCGATGGCGGAATTTTCTCCTAGCAAGAATTTCATCTTTAACGCAGCGGCACCCGCTTATCTGGCCTATACCGCAAAAAAGGCCAAGATCAAAAGATATATTTACGCGTCTTCGTGCTCCGTCTACGGATACACAGAGGACGAGTTGTTCGATGAGACTCGCCCGGTGAGTTCGCACTATCCCTATGGCATCTCCAAGCTGCAAGGCGAACAGGCCGCGATGCAACTCGCCGACGAAACTTTCTCCGTTATTGCACTGCGCAAAGGCACGATTTCCGGCTACAGTCCGCGGATGCGTTTCGATCTGATCATCAACACGATGTTCAAGAATGCGGTGCGAGAACACTCGATTACCGTGAATAACCCCTCCATTTGGAGGCCGATCCTGGCCATCGAGGATGCCGCGACCGCCTATACGCGCGCGATCGAGGCCAACTACAAGTTGTCGGGAATTTTCAACATCGCATCGGGCAACTATACGGTTGGCGAGGTCGCGGACCTCGTGAGAAGCGCTGTCGAGGAACGCCTGGCGATTAAAGTGAATCTTCACATCAAACACATCCAGGATTTCCGTAACTACAAGGTCAGCACGGCAAAAGCCAGCAACGTTTTGAGCTTCCACGCTACCGGGGACGTCAAATCGATCGTCGGAAGCCTCGTCGACAATATGGATAGGTTCAAGGATTGGGACAATCCGTTGTATTCCAACATCCAGTCTTTGAAGAAACTCGAGGCTGCTATTGAGGTTCATTCTCTGACCGGCGCGCTCGACCGATGAAGATTGCCGTAATCGGGGCTGACGGCCAGCTTGGCGTCGACGTCGCTAACGCTTTTGCCCGTAACGGAGACGAGGTCAGTTCCCTCACCCATGCGGATATCGAGCTATCCGAGATTGACTCGGTCTCGAATCGACTGAAGGACGAGCGGCCGGACGTCGTCGTGAACACCGCAGCAATGCACCACGTCGAAAATTGCGAGCGAGAACCGCAAAGAGCCTTCGCCGTGAATGGGCTGGGCGCCCGTAACCTGGCGGTGGTCTCGCAGGACATTGGCGCAACCCTGGTGCACGTCAGCACCGACTATGTTTTCGATGGTGCCAAACAGGCGCCCTACGAAGAAACCGATGCGCCTCATCCGCTGAATGTTTATGGCAACACGAAACTCTCCGGCGAGTACTTTGTACGCGGCATGTGCGACAAGCATTTCGTGCTCCGCACCTCTGCCATCTACGGCAAGAGTCCTTGCCGAGCGAAGGGCGGACTGAATTTCGTCGAGCTGATGTTAAAGCTGGCGCGGGAACGCGGCAAAGTTCGCGTGGTGGACAGCGAGTTCGTCACTCCGACCCGAACGACGGAAATTGCCCAGCAAATCGTCGCTCTCAGCAGGTCGGATTCGTATGGTCTCTATCACGCCACCGCCGAAGGTTCTTGCTCCTGGAACGCATTCGCGGCAGAGATTTTTCGCCTTACTAATACGAAAGTCACGCTGGAAGTCGCGGGACCGAACGAATTCCCCGCGAAGGTGCCGCGTCCTACGTATTCAGTGCTCGAAAACCGGGCGCTGAAGAGTCGCGGCTTGAACGTATTCAAACCTTGGCAGGACGGCATTCGCGAATATCTCGCTTAGGTTCCGGAATCGCAGATACACGTATGTCCGAGATAACCGAAGTGTCCGACAACGTTGGAGTCGATGTAAAAGCGCAGCGTCCAGGCCCACCCGAGTACTGCCTGATGACCGCGGCCTACAACGAAGAGGAAAATATCGCGCGGACGATTGAATCCGTGCTCTCCCAGACCTTACTTCCAAAGTGCTGGGTTATCGTCAGCGACGGGTCGGTGGACAGAACCGACGAAATTGTAAAATCGTACGCAGAAAAACACCAACTGATCCGCCTCTTGAGAGTGGACAGGCAACCGGGCCGAAGTTTTGGCCGCAAGGTCAAAGCGCTGCATGCGGGCGGGCAATTGCTCGAGAATGTAAGTTTCGATTTTATTGGAAACCTGGACGCTGATGTCTCCGTCCAACCCCCATTCTTTGAAGATTTGATTTCTCGACTGCAAGCCACACCATTGCTGGGCATTGCAGGTGGTTATGTTTGCGAACAGACGAACGGCGAATTCCGAAGTCGAAGGTCAAACCGCGCCTATTCGGTGGCGCACGCTGCACAGTTGCTCCGACGCGAGTGTTACGACGCGATCGGAGGCTATGCGGTCCTGGAATACGGAGGCGAAGACTGGCATGCTCAGATCTCCGCGCAAATCAAAGGCTGGACGGTGGCCGCATTTCCCGATCTGCAGATCTTCCATCACCGGCGCACGGGGGAAGCAGACAATCTGGTCCGCCATAAATTCCGCCAAGGAAGAATGGACTACTCGTTTGGAAGCAATGCGCTATTTGAGACCCTCAAATGCCTTCAGCGTATACCGGAACGCCCGGTGTTCATTGGAAGCGCCGCAAGACTGATCGGATTTTTTTGGTCTTACATCCGCAAAGATGCCCGCCCAGTCTCGGACGAGTTTGTCGCTTATTTGCGAAAGGAGCAGCGAAAAAAGATGGTGACTTTTTAAGTCAGGTGAAGCATTGTCTAGTGGATTACGTTAATGCGAATAATCTGGAGCGATAAGGGACGATTGCCATGCCGCAATTTCCCGCTCCCCTGACTACCTTGATGGCGTTGATTCGCGACTACTCTCTTTTCAGAGAAAGTACGAACGCAACTGCAATATGGCCACATTTCCACACAACACGAGTACGGCCGGGCGGCGAGCCATCAAACTTGGAGCCAGCCTAGTTTTTTGTTGCTCGAGCTGGCTGTGGCGGCGATTGCAGCGGTTGGCAGGCAAGAAACTGCCTGGAACTTGCGTTGTTCTCTACTATCACGCCGTTCCCTCAGAGCAGCGAGCGCGGTTTGCTCACCAAATGGACCTGTTGGTGCGTTACGCCAGACCTGTTAAGGCTGAGAATCGAGTGCCGCTAGAGGATGGCGTCCATTACGCAGCCGTAGCGTTTCACGATGCATTCGTCAGTGTGTGCGACAATGCCCTGCCGGAATTGGCGCGCCGCGGAATCCCTTCCACCCTGTTTGTCCCTTCTGGATATCTTGGCCGTCAACAAGGGTGGATTAAAGATGACCGCCATTCCGACTATTGGGAAGTGGTCGTAGATGCTGCACGCTTACAATCCCTTGACCGGGAATTGGTATCCATCGGATCGCATACGGTTTCGCATACGGACTTGGCGGCTCTAAGTCCAGGGCAAGCAAGCGAGGAACTTGATCAATCGCGTACCGAACTGGAATCAATCCTTGGGCGACAAGTCAGCCTATTCGCGTTTCCCTACGGACGGTTTAACCAAGAACTGACGAACCTCTCCAAGCAAGCGGGTTACCAGCGCGTGTTTACTATTCGTCCGGAGTTGGCGTTTTCGACTGCCGAGGAATTCGTGACTGGCTCCTGTGCCGTTTCGCCGACCGATTGGGGTTTGGAGTTTAGACTAAAATTACTCGGGGCCTATCAGTGGCTGCCTTGGCTGTATAGAGTTAGAGGCAAGATTAAAGCGTCGGTGAGCGCACGTCGGAAACAAAATGAACCAAACGGCGACTTGCGATCGTCCGTGGAGCCAACTCCGGGCAGCGATCGAGCACTCGGACGATCTCGCGACCATTAGCGGCGATCTGCGCAAATTCGCGCGAGTCACAGGAATGAACCTTGCAACGCCGACATCAGACTGGAGTATTTTTCCAATGCCTTTTCGCTCGCCAGACGTAACGTTTGTGATCAGCAAGAGCGGAGACCCGTCGCTGTTCGACCGAAATTTTGCCGCGTCCCCTTGCCTTAAAGACATCGGGCCGGGCCGGATCATTGTGCAGGAAGGCTTTCCTTCGGCGGCGATTGCCTACAATGATGCGATTGAAAAAGCACAGACGGACCTCATCGTTTTCGCTCATCAGGATGTCTACTTTCCTGCTGAATGGATCGCCGATCTAAATCGATCCTTGGCAATATTAGAGGATTCTGACCCCAATTGGGGGGTATTAGGTTGCAGCGGTATTAAGTATCGAGACATGCGCGCCGGGTACGTTCACTCCGTAGGTTTGGGCATACTCGGCGAGTCCTTTGAGCAACCTGTACCGATCGACACACTCGACGAATTTATTCTGATCCTTCGCAAATCTTCGGGGTTAAGGTTCGATCCGACCCTCCCTCATTTCCATTTCTACGGCACGGACATTTGCATGTCGGCCCGCGACCAAAAACGCGGGTGTTATGCTATCTCGGCCTTTTCGGTCCACAACACCAGTTACGGTTATCTAGCACCCGAATTTTACATATGTTACTGGCACGTGAAAAAAAGATGGCGCAAATACCTGCCGATCCAGACCACGTGTATCAAGGTCACTCGATGGAACGGCGAGATGATTTACCGTCGACTTAAATTTATTGGCCTCTCCTTGCTGGGACGGAACATGAAACCACTTCCGCGACTCCAGGATCCCCAGTCTGTTTTGCGACCTATACCGGTTCTAGAGAGCAAGGACGAAGCTCGGGGTCTCGCTGATGCCTTCGCTGGCCCCAAAGAGCGTTGAGAAATTCTTCGTTTGGACGGTTGGACCTGGATCGTAGGCAAGCGAAGGGCTGAACGAAAATATTGGGTGCGCGGACTTCTACTAAGAAAAGGTGGCCGATCCGTTGGCTTCCATAGAAAAGAGGTTGACCGCCGCGATCCTGAACAGAATCCGGAGCCGTCGCAGCAGAAGTCCGGAACTGTCCACGAAACCGCCGGATGGCTCCGCGATCCCTTCGGCCCCGGCCAAGATTCGCGAAGCGCTGTTCTCGGATTTCGAAGCGGTCTGGAGTCTTAAGCGCCGTTGGGGGTTGATCCCAGATTCGTTCAAAAATTGGGAGCGGCTCTGGCGCGACAACCCGGCATTGCAGCATTGCCCTCGACGGCTCCCAATCGGCTGGGTTTTGGAATCCGACGGCAGGGTGGTCGGCTACCTGGGAAACATCGCGTCCCTCTATCGCTTCGGTGGTAAGAAGCTTGTCGCCGTCACCGGGCACGGCCTGGTCGTTGAACCCGCCCACCGGATGATCAGCTTTACGCTGAACGCCGCTTTCTATCGTCAGCCATTCGTAGATCTCTACCTGTCGACCACCGCCATCGAGATCGTTGGAAAGATCGCAAAAGCATTTAAAGCCATCCCCCTTCCTCAAAGGGATTACGAAGTATTGTTCTGGGTGTTACGATCACAACCTTTCGCTCGAGGTGTAGTGGACAAACTGCAACTAAGGCCAGGCATATCGCGCCTGGCGGGCGGGGTGGCTTCCCTCGTCATGGGAACCGACAAGTTGTTCCGCAGACGCTGGCCCCGACGCCATGAATCCTCTCTCTCCGTTACACAAATCGGCGTCGAAGAAATCAGCGACGATTTCCAGACACTCTGGGAGGCGAAACTTCACGAAGCTCCGCGCTTATTGGCCGACCGATCGCCCGCCACACTCCGCTGGCACTTCCAGACTCCGGACGACGAGGGCAGCACGGGCGTCTTTTGCTGCTATTCTGGCAAGCAACTCCTCGGCTACGTCGTGGTTCGCAGTGATCCGGCAGCCACTCCTGGCCTTAGACGTTCTTTTGTGGCGGACATGGTCGCCAAAAATGACGACCCCGTCACGCTCAATGCCCTTTGCGTGGCTGCCTATCAGCACGCAAAACAAGTTGGGAGTCATATTCTCGAGGTCTTAGGCTTTCCGCCCAGCATCCGCGCCGTTTGTTCACAGTCTAATCCTTACGTGCGAAAGTACCCGTCGTGCCCTTTTTACTACAAGGCTGCGGACCAGTCGTTGCACCAAACCTTGACAGAGCCGTCGTTGTGGTATGCCTCCCCGTTTGATGGGGACACCACCCTTATGCCTTTGCTGGGTAGCGCCAACCCGTAAGCGCAACCATAAATTGGCACCCCGCGTTTGTTTAAATGAGCTGTTCCGGTATACCGGCCCGCCAAAAGGAGCGAGTACACTGTAAGGCACCTCTCTGGACCCCACAGAGAAGCTGAAGCACAATCTATTGGACTGAAGATTTTTTCTGCGACGAGGTGAAGGTTGTCCAACGTGAGCACCCCCGACAAAAAAGTTGTTTTCAGCGACGAAATTCTACAGGACCCCTATCCCACCTACGCCCGCATGCACCAAGGAGGTCCGTTGCATTACGTGGATGTCGGCAAATGGGCGGTATGGTCGGTTTTCAGCCACGCCGAATGCTCCTCGATCGCTAAGGACCCCAGGCTGTCGGCTAAGCGCGCCCGGCAGATGTTGTTGCCTCTGCCGTTCAGCCGGCAATCCGAATTCAGCGAACTCGCCCGCATGCTGGGTTTATGGCTGATCTTTATGGATCCGCCGGAGCACACTAGGCTCCGCAAACTTCTCAACAAGGGGTTTTCGCCAGCCGCGATTGAAGGATTGCGCCCGCAAGTCGAAGCCATCGTCGATCGGATGCTAAAGCCGCTGCACAATGGCTCCGAAGTAGAACTCATGCGCGAGTTCGCCAACCCCATGCCGGTTCGCATTATTCTGGAAATGCTCGGAATACCCCACGAGTTGCAGGACACCTTCGTCGATTGGTCGCGGGCCATCGCCGTGTTTCGAGGCAATCCCAATCGCACCGTGGAACAGGCACGCGCGGCGCAGGATGCTCTGATTGCGTTAACTGAGTTTTTTCGAAAGACCGTCGCGGAACGCAGACGTGATAAAGGAAAGGACCTGATTAGCCTTCTCATCGACATCGAGGAAGAGGGAGAAGTGCTGACCGAAGAGGAGCTGTATGCGCAGTGTATCGCGCTACTTTTCGCGGGGCATGAGACGACTCGAAACCTCATCGGCAATGGCATGTACACGCTGCTGCGGCACCCGCAAGAGACCGCGGAACTCCGAGAAAAACCAGAGATGATCCGCACGGCCGTTGAGGAAATTCTGCGCTATGAGAGTCCGGTGCAATTTACGGCTCGCGTGCTTAAGGAAGATATCGAGGTTTGCGGCCAGCACATACCAAAGAAATGGTCGATCCTATGCATGCTCGGCGCGGCCAACCGGGATCCCAAACAATTTAAGGAACCCAACCAGTTAAATCTGAAGAGGCTCAACAACCAACACCTGGCGTTCAGTGCAGGACCCCATTTTTGCATCGGCAGCCAACTGGCCCGCTTAGAGGGACAAATTGCAATCCTGAATCTAGTGCAGCGATTTCCGGAGATGAAGCTCACTGGTCCGCAACCGGAGTGGGCCTCTACCTTTGGTTTCAGGGGTCTTAAGAGTCTTTCGGTAATTATGTAAAATTCTCGTTTCACCGCTAACTCGCAGCGATGGTCGAGAGTGCGTAATCAGGCGCCGGCCGGTAGACGCTCCCAAATCAATTCGACGGTTTGGATTTTCCCGTTTACCGGTGTAGGTGGTGTAACCAATCGGATTCGATTACCCTCGAATCGGACCCTGCGGACTAAGTCCCGGTTCACATAGTTCTGAATCGATGAGATTTCGACGTGATGGACTAGCTTGTCACCGCTCCGCTTGTACCGCCCGGCGTAGGCAAGAAACGTCTTAAACGCCTCCGCCTGTTCTTCCAGACTCCCGCCGCCGACAGAGAGTGGCTTTCGCCCACCGTAGCTAATCAGCGCGGTTACTCTGCCGTCTTCCGAATAGGTTAGAAAGCCGATCGGGCTTAGTCCATGGGGAGTTTCGCTTCGCTCACCGGTGGATGTGGTGCTGGAGGCGGACACCAGCTTCCATGTGCCCACAAGTTCGTCGTTATCCATGCCCCAATGATATCCCTCTGACTGACGTTATTCGAGCATACCCGCTTGACGAAAGCTTCAACGAAAGCCCACACTCTGCGGTTCATCTTGAATGGGTGATTCGTGAAGGAAATTATGACGACGGAATTTGCAGACAAAGTTGCACTCGTGACGGGCGGGACATCTGGTATTGGTCGTGATACTGCCGTACTCTTCGCAAAAGCAGGAGCCAAGGTGATGGTGGCGGGCCGGCGTGAACTGGAAGGTAACGAAACCATCGAACTGATCCGCGCCGCCGGCGGCGATGGCCTGTTCGTGAAAGCCGATGTAGCGAAAGCCTCTGAAGTGGAAGCCCTCGTACAGAAGACGGTGGAAAAATTTGGCCGGTTGGATGTCGCCTTCAACAACGCCGGGGTCGAGGGTGTATGGGTGCCGATCACTAAACAATCCGAAGAAGATTGGGACCGAACCATCGCCATCAATCTGAAGGGCGTCTGGCTCTGCCTGAAGTACGAAATTCGGCAGATGCTCAAGCAAGGCGGTGGAGGAGCTATCGTAAACATGGCGTCGATCACGGGCCTGATCGGCTCCGCTGGCGCAGCAGCGTATAGTGCGAGCAAACATGGAGTAATAGGCCTAACAAAAAGCGCTGCGCTGGAAACCGCGCGGGCCGGGATTCGGATCAACACCGTGTGCCCCGCAGTGATCGAAACGCCGATGGGCAAGCGCCTCTTCAGCTCCCCCCAAATCCACAAGTACGTTCTGGGCTGCCATCCCATCGGCCGTTTTGGAAGGCCGTCGGAAGTCGCCGAAGCGGTAGTTTGGATGTGCTCCGATCGCGCCTCTTTCATGACCGGGCAGTCCCTGGTTCTCGACGGCGGCTTCCTGGCGGGGCCAAATTCTCCGAGCTAGCTGCACCCTGTTGATATAACTTCGGATAGATTTTATAGTGCTAACGACGATATGACTTAACGTAAGTTCTTTCCGCGCACCCTATGGCTTCGCAATTCGTGAACCGACCACAAAGGATCCTTGGCCCAAATGAACACCGCAGACATCGACCGTGACATCCGCACATTTCTGATCGACAATTTCCTATCAGGCAATGCCGACGCGCTCCGTGACGGCGAACCGCTTCAAGGCAATGTCATCGATTCCAACGGCGCACTCCTGCTGGTCGCATACCTTCAGGATCACTTCGGAATAACCGTGCAAGATGACGAAGTAGTTCCAGAGAATCTCAACTCGGTAAACAGTATCGTGACCTATGTCGCGAGGAAGCTGGATAACAAGGCTTGAACCTACCGAAATCCAGTGGGCGATCTATTCATTGAGGGATTGCCGGCGGAGCTGAATTGAGACAGTTGCGTTCCGACAGGAATTACCCGAGATAAGATCATTGTGAGTCAATTCGGCACGATCTGGATTCCGTTAAGAGGCGCACGCGGATTCGCATCGGAAGACGCTCCCGGAGTCGCCTTCAACGTGAACGCCGTCGCATTCACCGTAAACACCACATAGTTCCCACTCGAATTGTTCGCCTGAACGAACGTCCCGTTGAAG
>Ga0182024_10004586_pt1 | contig 31640 bp, 28 predicted proteins | sample P32metaG_FD_120480 | JGI IMG/M metagenome (GOLD analysis project Ga0182024, IMG submission 120480) | Permafrost microbial communities from Stordalen Mire, Sweden - P3-2 metaG (Illumina Assembly) | ecosystem: Environmental > Terrestrial > Soil > Wetlands > Permafrost | place: Sweden: Stordalen...
GCAGCACGACGCCCGCTGGCAACCGGGCGGCCTGGTGTCGGTCTTCGACAACGGGTCCGACCCGGCCCATGAGAAGCAGTCGCGCGGCCTGCTGCTGGATCCCAACACGGCAACCCACACGGTCACGCTGGTCAAGCAGTTCACGAACCCCAACGCGACGCTGCTGGCCTCGAGCCAGGGCGACCTGCTGAACCTCCCCGGCGGCAACTGGCTGATGGGCTACGGCGGGTTGCCGAACTTCACCGAGTACAGCTCCTCCGGCCAGGTGCTCTTCGACGCGACGCTCGGACTCCGGGTCCAGGATTTCCGGACCTTCCTCGCACCGTGGACCGCGCAGCCGAAGACGGCGCCGGCGATTGCCGCGCAGGCCTCCGGCGCCAGCGGGATGAACGTCGAGGCAAGCTGGAACGGCGCCACCACGGTCAGCGCCTGGAAGGTCCTCGCGGGATCCTCGGCGAGCTCGCTGGCGGCCGTCACGACCGCTCCCAAACACGGCTTCGAGACGACGATCGCCGTCCCGACGCGTGCGGCATTCGTCGCCGTCGCAGCGCTCGACTCAAGCGGTCAGACGATCGCCACCTCCGCCGCGATCTCGCCGAGCCAATGACGCGGCTCGCGTAGACGCCGTTACAGCACCCGTGTCGCCGGACCGCCTGCCCACCCGGAGCGGTGTGGCCCGGAGAGCCCCTACGGCAGGTGTTGCTCGATGTCGCGAACGATCTTCTCGACCACCCTCAACCGGTGTATCGTCGAAACCCTGCGCTCGGCCGCCGCGAGCCGGTAGTACTCGTCGAGCCCGCGCCGCCGCGCGTCGACGAGCGTGAACGGGAGCGGCGCGTGAAGCTCTTCGAGCGTCGCCTGCCCGAGCGACGCCCGAAGCCGGGTCTCCAACCCGCTGCGGCCGGCCCCGTTGTCGACCTCGAGGTAGCCCGAACGGGTCGTGTAATCGTAGAGCTCCGCCTCCTCCCCCTCGGCGAGCGGGTTGGTCGTGTGCGGCTGCCAGTGCGAGTACGTCGCGTATTTCGCGTTCGGCGTGATGATGCCCTTGATGTGCAGCGGGGCGGTCGCGTCGTAGGGCAACAGCGCGAACTCGGTGAGCACCTCGTCGGTGGCGTGCAGCGCATAGCGGCGCCCGGCGGCAGACGGATCGGCGACGATCCGGGCGAGATCGGCGCGCGTGGCGAGATGCGAGTAGTTCGGGTCGAGCCGCCAGCTGTTGGACCCGCTCGCGACGGTCAACAGCAGCGGGGCGAGGTCCACACTCGAGCTGATCTGATGGCGCACCGTGTTCGGCACGCCGCCGAGGTTGCCGGTTGGATCGCTGACGATCAGCGGCACCCTGATCGCCTCCTCGTACATCCCCGCGCCCTTGCCGCGCAGCCCGTGCGAGGCGGCGTACTCGCCGTGATCGGAGGTGAACACGACGATCGTGTTCTCCAGCACCTGGCGGCGGCGCGCGAGCGTGCGCAACACATGGCCGACCTGGAGGTCGACCTCGAGCTGCAGCTTCGCGTAGAGATCGAGGAACGGCAGCCACGCCGACTCGACGTTGGGGCCACTGAAGGGCACCTGGCCGAACGACGCGGCGCTGGTCTCCTGGAGCGACCGCTGCACAAGCGGCTTGCCACGCGCGGCGAGCTGCTCCGGCGTCTCGAAATTCGGCGGAAGCGCCGTGACCCGGCTGGGCGCGGCAGCCTCGACCGCCGAGACCTTGCTCCAGCGCCACCACCAGGCGATGTCGTGCGGATTGACGAACGAGACCGTCGTGCACCACGGCCCGTCACCGGCGGCGTCGCGATACCACTGGTCGAACTGCGTGGCGATCTGGGGATCGACATGCCAGCCCTGGCCCGGCGCCCCGTTGGGCGACGGGAATGTGCCGCCGTCGAAGCCGTAGCGGGCAAGTCCCGCCGGACCGTTGCGCTCGTTCCAGTGTGCGTCGCCCTTTGTCAGATGCCACTTCCCGTACCAATAGGTGGCGTAGCCTTGGTCGCGCAGCATCGTGCCCCAGGTCGGAAACCCCGGGTCGAGTGTGCTGGCGCCGGTGACCATGCAGCCGGTCTGGTGGGTGTGCAGTCCCGTGAGCAGCGCCGCTCGCGCCGGCGTGCAATCGTTCGAGGCGGTGTAGTGGCGCAGGAAGCTGACGCCCGAGCGCGCCAGGTTTGCGATGTTCGGCGGCAGCGCCGCGGCATGTCCACCCGGCCCGAACCAGCGCGGCGTCCGCAGCTGGTCGACCATGATCACGAGGATGTTCGGCTGGCTCGAGCGAACATACGGTCCGGGCGGACGCTTGCGCGCCGGCGCGGCTGCCGCGGCGAGCGTGTCGACCCCCAGCGAGGTGGCGGTGATCGCGCCGGTGACCCGCAGGCCGCCGGCGAGGAACGCCCGACGGTCGACACGAGCTGGCGGTGGATCGTCGGTTCGTTCGGTGTCGGTCATGGTCGCAGGCGCTGGATACACACCCTACGCAACGGAATCTTCGCTGGCGCGAAGTTCTGATTAGGGCTCTGTTGAGGGTTTTGCGCTGCTTTCGGCGATCTTTTGACCGCGCCGGACGGTGCTCCCATATGTTCCGTGCTGCAATGCCCTCGGCGCCCCGTCCGATTCTCTGCGTCGCGCTGTGCGCCCTGGCGCTCGCGCTGCCCGCCGGCGCCGGCGCGGCGCCGGCGTTGGTGAGCGGCCCGGTATGCACGCCGGAGGCACTCAACGCGTCGGCGCAGCTTGACGGCGCGGTGACGGTCTCGCCGATGCCCGGCGCCGCCGACGCCTCGCCGCAGACCCAGATCAGCTTTCTCGGGGTTCCGCTCGGCGCGCTGAGCGCGGTCACGGTGACCGGCTCGCAAACCGGCCCGCACCCCGGGACGCTCGAGGCCTACTCGCAGGGCGACGGCGGCAGCTTCCTGCCGCTGACGCCGTTTCGGCCCGGGGAGCTGGTGACGGTCAGCGCGCAGCTGACGCTAGCCGGCGCCACGCAGCCGCTGCAGTTCCACTTCACCGTGGCCGACGGCGACTCGGTCGGCAGCGCGCCGGAAGGCCCGCATCCGCTCGCGGCGGGCATCAACCAGCAGTCGTTCATCTCGCGACCCGATCTGCAACCGCCGACGGTCACCGTGCACGCATCCTCCAGCCACGCGGCCGCGGGCGACGAGTTCCTCGCCCCGTACGGGCCGGCCGCCCAGGCCGGACCGATGATCCTCGACCCCGCCGGCAAGCTGATCTGGTTTCACCCGCTGCCCGCGCCGCTGGTCGCCACCAACCTCCGCGTGCAGCAACTCGACGGCAGGCCCGTGCTGACGTGGTGGCAGGGCATCGTCACGACGCACGGCTTTGGCCGCGGCGTCGACGTCGTGGTCGGCGAGAACTACCGCAGGATCACCGAGGTCAAGGCCGGCAACGGCTACCAGGCAGACCTGCACGAGTTCCAGATCACCCCGCAGGGGACCGCCCTGCTGACGTCCTACAACCCGATCTACTGCGACCTCGCCCCCTACGGCGGGAGCCCGGACAGCGCGGTGACCGATTCGCTGTTCCAGGAGATCGACATCAAGACGGGCCTGGTGATGTTCGAGTGGACGTCATTGGATCACGTGGCGTTCAGCGCCTCCTACACGCCCGCCGCCGCCGGTTCCACGCAGTGGCCGTTCGACTTCTTCCACCTCAACTCGGTCAACCTCGACCCCGACGGCACGCTGCTCGTATCGAGCCGCAACACCTGGGCCGCCGACGACATCGATCCCGCTACCGGCCAGGTGCGCTGGACTCTCGGCGGCATGGACTCGAGCTTCGTCGAAGGTCCCGGCGCGGCCACCGCCTTCCAGCACGATGCCCGGCCCGTCGGCCCGGACCTCTTCACGGTGTTCGACAACGGCGCCTCGCCGCCGATCCACGCACAGTCGCGTGGCGTCGTGCTCGACGTCGACCCGGACACCGACAGCGTCTCCGTGCGCAGTCAGTACCTGCACCCGGGACGCCGCCTGCTCGCCGACAGCCAGGGCAACATGCAGGCGCTACCGAACGGCGACTGGTTCGTCGGTTGGGGAGCGCAGCCGGACTTCTCGGAGTTCAGCGCGGACGGCCGGCTGCTGTTCGACGCCAGCCTGCCCTCCGGCTACGAGTCCTACCGGACGCTTCGCTTCCGCTGGAACGCAACCCCGGCGAGCCGCCCGGCGCTCGTCGTCAACGGCGCGCCCGGCGGCCGCGGCGTCGCCGACGTGAGCTGGAACGGCGCCACGGGGGTCGCGGACTGGGAGCTGCTGGAGGGAAGCTCGAGCAGCAGCCTGGTGCGCGTCGAGGTCGTGCCGCGCGAGGACTTCGAGACCGCGTTCGCGCTCGGCCCGCGCCGGTCCGAGCGCTTCGTCGAGGTGCGCGCGCTGAGCGGCAGCGGTGCGGTGCTCGGCAGCTCGGCGACGGTCGCCCTGCGCGGTGCGGCACATGAGCGGCGGGCCTAGAACTCGAGCCGCGGCGAGTGTTGCTGGCCGACGGCGACGAACACGGCGGTCGCACGGCGCAGCGTGAACTCGCGGCGCTCGGCATCGGCGCCGGCCACGACGACGCAGCGCCCGCCATCGCGAAGCTCGACGATCGTGACGTTCTCTGTCTCACCGCCGAAATGGCGGATCCGAGCCGGCGCGCCGAGCGCGGGAGCGCTGCGCGTCGGTCTCACCGTGCCGGCGCCCTACCGAGCGCAGCTGTGCGGCCGTGCTGGTCCGCGGGACCGAGTGCGGCGGTGATCTCGCGGTCGCCGCGGCGCAACACGCTAGAGCTGGTAGTGGACACTCGGATTCGCTCGCAGGAACGCCTCGGCACTCGCGCGGGGGTGGCGTAGATCCGTTGCCTTGCCCGCGCAGTCGACGAGGAAGGAGTCTCCCAGGGAGGACCCGCCCGGAGCCCAGAGGATCTCGGGGATCTCCGGGCAGACCAGGCGCGCCGCGGTCACGGCGCTGTTGCCGCCGCGGCTGGCATAGGGCCCGCTGATCAGCAGGTAGCGAGCCTGGCCGTCGGCCACCAGCGTTGCCAGGCGACCGTTGCTCAGCGCCGGATCGCCCGCGCCGTAGCCGCCCTCGGCTGAGGCCGAGAGGCCGAGCAGGATCAGCGGCGACGCCTGATCGGAGGACTGCGTGAGCAGCGCGTAGGGCTTCGTCCCGCCGTGCATCTCGATGTAGCGTTTCAAGCCCTCGTCGGCGCGCAGGTCGGCCGTGCTCTCATCGAGGCCGCCGTATCCCGCATAGTTGTAGGGCCCGGCGGCCGGGAACGTGCCGTCGACCGGCGCGAGCCAGACGCTGAAGCTGTAAACCGCCGGCGCGACCAGTAATGCGCACACGGCGACGCCGACGGCCAAGTCGGCTCGAGTCCGTGCCAGCACGACCGCGCCGAGCGCGCCGAGGCAGAGCACGACCAGCGGGATTCGCCACCACAGCGGGTCGCGCTCGCGATCGATCAGCACAAGTTGCACGGCGACGGTCCCGACGAGCGCGAGGACCGCGAGCACGTAGCCGAGCAGCGCCCGGCGCGATTCGGCGCTGCGCACGAGCGAGCCGATCGCGACCGCGCCGGCGCCCACCATCGCCGCCACTCCCGGGCCGAGCGCTGAGGCGTAGTAGGGGTGCACGATGCCCGCGGAGAAGTCCAGCGTCGCCAGCTCGACGAGCATCCAGCCGCCCAGCACGCACAGCCCGGCGGTTCGCCGATCGGTACGCCTGCGCGCCACCAGGCCGACGGCGATCATGCCAATCAGCGCCAGCGGGACCAGCCAGCCGGCCTGATCGCCGAGGCCGGTGGCAAAGATCCGCACGGGGCTGCGCGTACCACCGAACGGGATCGGCTGACTGCGCCGCTGGCGACCGCTTGAGGGCGCGAGCACCGGCGCGCTCGTGCTCGCCGGCGCGCTCGGTCGCGTCGCGAAGTAGCGGCGCTCGGTCGGCGTCGGTGGCTGGTCGACTCCAGGGCGCACGAGCGGCCGGAGCTGCGCCGGGGTGAGGTAGCTCCTGGTCGATCCGGGGCCACCCTGCTGGCCGCCGACACGCCCGAAGCCGTTGTAGCCGAGCTCGAGCTGAATTTCGGAGTTCGTCACGCTGCCGCCGACATACGGGCGCTGTGCGGCGGGCGTCAGATCCACGGCAAGCGACCACGCGAGCGCGACGACGACGAACACCACGCCCGCCGCCGAGAGCTGCGCCAGCCGCCGCCAAAGTGTTCCCGGCGCGCACAGCAGATACCCGACGGCGATTCCCGGCACGCAGAGCAGCGCCGCCAGCGACTTCGTCTCAAACGCCAGCCCCGCCAGCACCGCGCACCAGACAAGCGATCGCAGCCGACCCGAATCGATCGCCGCCAGAGCGGCCCCGCAGGCGGCGAGCATCAGGAGGATCAGCAGCGGGTCGACGCCGTTGTCGCGCGAAACCGCGACAAACGACGGAAACACCGCGAGCGCCAACGCGCTGACGAGCGCCGCGACCGTTCCGAACCGCGGCGCGACAATCCGATACAGCAGCGCCACCGCCAGCAGGGCGCACACCCCCTCCGGGATCAGCAGGCTGAGCGGCGTGAACCCGAACAGCTTCGCGCTCAGCCCCTGGAGCCATAGCGCGAGCGGCGGCTTGTCGACCGTGATCAGACCGTTCGGATCGGCTGAAATGAAGAAGAAGTTGTGCCACGAGCGCAACATCGACTTCACCGCCGCCGAGTAGAAGAGGTTCGCGAAGCCGTTCTGGCTCAACCGCACGAACTCGAGCAGCCCGCTCAACACCAGGATCGCGGCGAGGGCTCCGTGCTGCGGCCCGAGCCGGATCCGAGCGCGTGGGCGTGGCCGCCCCCGGCCTTCGTGGACCGCTGCGGCCTGCTCGCCGGTCGCGGTCCCCTGTGCCGCGGCGCCGTTGACGATGCTCATGCCTGCTTGCGGAAGATCGCCACCAGCGAGAGGCCGGCGGGGATTCGCCAGCCCCAGCCGATCAGCGAGGCCTCGAAGCGCAGCGGCCACTCCAGCAGGGTGTTCAGACGCTCGGGCGTTCGCTGCAGGTCCGACACCGGCTCGTCGACGAGGTGCGCCGGACGCGAGAGGCGGCGGTGAGCGATCGCGACCGGCAGCAGGCAGGCGTTGAAGTAGGTCGTCGAGACGGTCTCCCAACCCGCCTGCGCAGCCACCGCCGACAGCGTCCTGCGCGTATAGCGCCGCTTGTGGTGGTTGATCACGTCGTGCTCGCTCCACAGCCACTGGTAGGCGGGCACCGTCACGAGCAGGGTCCCCCCAGGGCGAACGACCCGATGCAGCTCACGCAGGGCGCGAAGGTCGTCGTCGATGTGCTCGATCACATCCAGGCAGACGGCGAGGTCGAAGCGCGCGTCGGGCAGCGGGAGTTCGGTGATCGAGCCGCGCACGACCTCGCCGACGCCGCGCTCGCGCGCCCGCTCGAAGCTCACGTCGGATATCTCGAGACCGGTGACCGTGCCGAGGCGCGCGAGATCAACCATGTTGCGGCCGCTGCCACAACCAGCGTCGAGGATCTCCACGCCGGGGGGCAGCGCGAGCCGGCGCATCAGTTCGCCGAGGATCCGCCGGCGTCCGCGGTACCACCAGTGGCGCTCTTCAAGCTCGTGCGTCTGCAGCTCGAGAAGTCTGTCCATCAGCGCGAGCGCTCCTCGATGATTGGTGCCGGGAGCTCGACCGACCGGCCGGCGGGCGCCGGCATCGGGCCGCCGCAACCGATCCGCCCTTCGGGCGGGGAGCTCTTCGAGCCGGTCACGCCGCTCGGTGGGGTAGGTCGCGGCAGGTGATCGGGATATCGGGCAACGGGTACCGGGATGTCCGGGGCGGCCATCGAGACGGCTGGCAGGAGGCAGCTGGCCAACCTAAAGCTACCGGGTGCCAAGGGCGGACAGCAGGGCGGCGGCGTGCGCGGTCGGGCCTGCGGAGGAGTGATGCGGTTTGCTGGGGTGCGGGAGCCAGTGGTAGATGCCCGGCGGCCCCGCCCTGACGACGCACGCCGCCCCGCTGATGAAGACCCAGTTCCCTGTCCCGTGCGCGACCGCAGGGTCGCGGACGAGATAGAACGGAGTCTCGGTCAGCACGTCGCCGTAGCGCGCGAGATAGCGGATGTCGAGCGTGTGGCGGTGGGTCATGCGGATCGGGTTGGCCGGGTGGGCGGAGGGCGACCACGGGTAGAAGTTTGCGTACTCCTCGCAGTTGCTGCTGTAGCACCAGTTGTGACCGCGTTGGCCGCAGCGCCGATCGAAAACCAATGGCACCCCGCCGAAGCAGCGTGGATAGCAGCCGCTCCATATCGCGGTGCCGTTCGCCGAGACGAAGTCGACAGTGTTGTGGACCGGGTCCGCGCAGGCGGCGGCGACGCTGAGCGCCTTAGCCGTCCAGTCGTAGCCGTACTGCGACCAGCCGCAGATCCCGCGCAGGTTGCCGCCGAGGATCTCGCCACCGACCTGCTGATGCTTGACGTCGTCCTGCGTGACGGCGAGCGCGGTACCGGCGCTGACATTCCCGATCGCGAGCTGGCTGGCCGTCTGGGTCACGTCGCCCGACGCCGTGATCGTGCACCACTGGGCCTGCTTGCAGGTGAACACGCTGACGCCGGCCGTGGCGCTCGCGTGCTGCAGCGCGAGCGTCAATGCCACGGTGCCAAGCGCCAGCGCGCCAAGGAAGGTTCTGGTTCTCATCGCGCGACCCTCAGCCAACCGGAGGTTGGTCGAGATCGTAGAGCAGGCCCGTGTCCTTCGCCGGCAGCCCGGTCTGCGCGGTGATGTCGCGAGCATGCGCGCGGACATACTGCATCGCCTGCGAGCAGGCGGGACGGACTGTCACGGGTGGTGTGCAGCCACCGTGGTTGAGGACGTAGCGCACGCGGCCGGCAGCGTGTTCGCGCTTCAGCTGCGCGAGCGTGACCAGCGGGCGCGAGTTGACCGTCGTCAGCAGCAACACGGGCTTCTGGTCGAGCACGATCAGCGGGGCGACGATCGTCGAGGCCGTCGCGGCGACCTCGAAGCGGGTGCTGCCCGCGTGCGCCAGCAGAAACCGCGAGATCGGATCGATGATCGACGAACTAAGGGTCACCTCGGCCGCCTGCGAGTGGCTGTGATCGCGGATCAGCAGCACGTCGCGCACCGCCGGCAGGGTGAGGATCGCGCCGAGCGCGCCGATCGTCGTCCAGAGCGGGAGATACCACCGTGGCCAGCTCCGCGTGCGGACGCGACGCGAGAACCCGAGCAGCACGTACAGGACGACCGGCCCTGCGAGCAGAGCGCTGAGCCCGATCGCAAGGTACCCGTGCTTGCCGGCCGCTGTCTCCGCGGCGCCCTCGAGCATCACGATCCCAAACGTCGCGATCAGCACGTACGTGCCGAAGAGATCGCGAGCCCGCGAGACGACCACCGGTATCGAAGCACCCAACGCGATCGCGACGGCGGGCGTGAAGGCCTCGAGGTAGCGAGGCTGCGTGTGCCCGGCGAAGCTGAACAGCAGATAGCCGCTGAGCAGCCACAGCGCGACGGCGAGCGTCGCAGCCCACGCGATCAGCTGCTCGCGGGTCGCGTCGGGCGGCGGCCGCAGACGCCGGCGTAACAACGGCCCGAGCGCGACGAGCCCGAACACGATCGCCGCGAACAACATCGTCCCGATCAGCGTCCCGTAGCCGACGAGGCTGTACTGGAAGAGCCGGAACGCTCCGGCCGGCGAATTGGGTGTCGTTGTCGCCGCGAGCGGGGTGCTGGTCGGCGTCACCGCGGCGGCGTGCGCGGGTGGCAGCGACGCGCTCGTCGTCGAGAAGCTGCGCGGCGCGACCGGCTTGAAGATCCGATCCCAGCCGTCGAAGACGAACACCGAGTTCCAGACGCTGCCGTTGGTCGATCCGATCGCGTAGGGCCGATCGTGTGCCGGGGTCAGCGAGACGATCACCATCCAGGACAGGGCGAAGGCAACGAACAGCGCCCCGGCCGCGGCGAGGCGGCGAAGGCGGGCGCCGACACGCTCGCCCCGCCAGCACAGCCACACGAAGACGAGGAAGGCCGGGACCGGCACCAGCGCCTCGAACAGCTTGACGTTGAAATCGATCCCGAGCAACACCGCCGCCGCGAGCAGCAGACGGAGGTCGCGCCGCTGCACGCTGCGGACCAGAAGCCACGCGATCGCCAGCAGCAACAGCATCATCACCGAGTCCATCGTGTCGCTGCGCGCAGTGACCACCGCGGTCGGCAGCAGCGCCAGCGTGATCGCCGAGCCGAGCGCGGCGAGCGGACCCGCGATTCGGCGCACGAGGTCGTAGAGCAGCGGAATCGCAGCGGTGCCGGCGATCGCCTCCGGCAGCTTGAGCGTGACCGAGCTCCAGCCGAACAGCTTGACCGCTACCACCTGGAGCCACAGGTCGATCGGCGGCTTGTCGATCGACGTGCTCGCGCTCGGGTCGAACGCGCCGTAGAAGAAGTTGTGCAGCGACAGCGTCATCGACCGCACGGCGGCGTCGTAGAAGAGGTTCTCGGGGACCGTGTTCAGCGCGATCAGTCGCAGCACCGCGGCGATGACCGTCACGCCGGCGAGCGCGAGCCACCAGCGGCGCTCACCCGAGAGCACGGAAGCCCTGGCCGGAACGCTCACGACGCGGTCGGCGGCGGTTCGCCAGTTTCACCAGGGCGCGCGAACGACCACGCGCGATTGGCAAAGAACGTGACGGCCAGCACCGGCACCGTGAGGATCGCCTGCGCGGGGATCCTCGCGATGCCAAGGTGGTGCACGAATACGTAGAGCATCCCGACGTTGACGGCGATCGCGCAGGCCTGGACGACGGCGAAGCGCGTGCCGGCCGTCGCGTGCGCGATGTCGCCGGCGCGGAAGGTCCAGTGACGGTTCAGCACGTAGCTATTGAGTGAGCCGATGCTGTAACCGAGCACGATCGCGAGGAGGTAGTCGACGTCGAGTGTGACAAGGACGCTGTACACGACGAAGGTGAGGATCGTGTTCGATGCCCCGACCAGTCCGTACTTCAAGATCTGTCGAACCATCGGCCCGTCGAGCCAGCCCTCCTCTCCGCGCACCCGCATGGGCCACAGGATGACCGAACCGGCGCCGCCGCGACGCCTCCGACTCTTAGCCACGCTTGATCGCTCCCTGTTACGCTCGTGGGCAACGGTCCACCGGACGGTCTAACCTGAGTCTCGGCGGACCACCTCCACAAGTTGACCGAGAAAGCACTGAAGCGAGATGGCGTCCGATACGAAACGCACGCTGGGCCTGCTCAGCGTCTGCGCCCCGGTCTATAACGAGGAAGAGCTCGTCGAGGAGTTCTACGCGCGCGCGACGACGGCGCTGGACGGGCTGAACTACGAGCTGATCATCGTCAACGACGGCTCCACCGACAGCACCCCCGAGCAGCTCGACTCCCTGGCCGCGAACGACCCGCGCCTGCGCGTCGTCCACCTCTCGCGCAACTTCGGCCACCAGGCAGCGCTCACCGCTGGCCTCGAACATGCCCGCGGCGACGCCGTCGCGATGCTGGACGCAGACCTCCAGGATCCGCCACAGCTGATTCCGGACATGCTCGCGGCGTGGGCCGACGGCGCCGACGTCGTCTACATGGTGCGCGAGGAGCGCAACGGCGAAACCGCCTTCAAGCTCGCGACGGCGCGCTGGTTCTACTCATTGTTCCGGAAGCTCGCCCAGGTCGAGCTGGAGCCCAACGCCGGCGACTTTCGCCTGCTCGACCGCAGCGCCCTCAACGCGCTGCTCTCGATGGGCGAGCGCAACCGCTTCCTGCGCGGGATGACGGTCTGGGTCGGCTTCAAGCAGACGGCGATCCCCTACAAGCGCGACCCGCGCTATGCGGGCGAGACGAAGTACCCGGTCCGCAAGATGCTGCGCTTCTCGCTCGACGCGATCGCGTCCTTCTCGCACCTCCCGCTGCAGATCGCGACCTATCTCGGCTTCCTGTTCGCCGGGGTCGCCTTCGTCGCGATACCGGTCGTGATCATCCTGCACTTCACCGGCGGCTACCTCCCCGGCTTCGGCGCGGTGACGATCACGATCCTGATGATCGGCGGGCTGCAGTTGATCGCGCTCGGCCTGATCGGCGAATACGTCGGGCGGATCTACGACGAGGTCAAGCGGCGCCCGCTCTACATCGTGCGCGACCAGGTCAACGAGCCGCTCAAGTTGCGCGACGACGTGCACGACGAGGAGTTGTCGGACTCAACCTCACGCGGCTAGCTGCCGATCGGTAGGGAGTGGACAGTCGCAACGAACGGGTGCTGCTCGAGACCGACCGCCATCGCATCCGTGGTGAGGTGACGCTCGCACGCGAGGGCTACCGCAGCCGCATCTCCGACATGCTCAACGCGTCCGAGCGCGACTTCATCGCGCTCACCAACGTGACGATCGATCCGCTCGACGGCGGCCCGCAGCTGAAGTGCGAGTTCCTCGCGCTGGCACGCTCGAAGATCGTCTTCGCGCTCCCGCTCAGCGACTGAGCACCGCCCGACCGCGGACTGCCGGCTCGCCGCCGCGGCGGTGACATCGGCGAACTCGATGCTCATGCCGTCGCGGCCGTCGCGGCCGTCGCGAGGTCGCCCTCGACCGAGACCGTCTCCAGATGGCGGGGACGCAGGAACGCGACCAGCACGAGGATCGCGGTCATCATGAAGCCGGCCGCGACAAGGAACGCGATCCGGTAGCCGGAGACGGTCGCGCCGGCCAGCGCGTGCGTCGTCGGATGGTGCCCGAGCCCCGCGATCACGCTGCTGGTGCGACTCGAAGCGAGCGTCGCGAGGATCGCCAGCCCGAGCGCGCCGCCGACCTGCTGGGCGGTGTTGAACAGCCCGGACGCCAGGCCGGCGTCGTCGCCGTGGACGCTCGAGACGCCGATCAGGGTCGCCGGGACGAAGGCGAGTCCCAGGCCGACGGCGAGCAGGATGAACGCCGGCAGCAGCGTCCCGGCGTAGGTCCCGTTGACGCTGACCCGCACCATCAGCGCCAGGCCGCCGGCCGCAATCGCCATCCCGACGACCGCGACCGCGCGAATCCCGAACCGCGGCACGATGCGCTGGCTGATCCCGGCCGCGACACCGATCAGCAAGGCGACCGGGAGGAACGCGAAACCGGTCGCAATCGGTGTGAAGTGGAGGATCTCCTGCAGGTACAGCGTGCCGAAGAAGAAGTTTGCGAACAGCCCGGCGCCGAGGAAGAACATCGCGCCGTCGCCGACCGCCAGCGCACGCGTGCGGAAGATCGCCAGCCGAACCAGCGGCGCCCGCACCCGCGCCTCGATGCCGACGAACGCGACGATCAGCGCCAGCGCGACGGCCCCGAGCACGAGCGTACGGGCCGAGCCCCAGCCGTAGCTCTGCGTCTTGACGATCACATAGATCAGCAGCGCCAAGCCGCCGGTGATGCTGAGCGCGCCGAGGATGTCGGCTCCGCGCTGCACGGCCTCGCCGCGTCCTCCCGGCACGAAGCGCACCGCGAGCGCCACTGCGGCCACGCCGATCGGCACGTTGACGAAGAAGATCCACGGCCAGGACAGCGCCTGGGTGAGAACGCCGCCCATCAGCAGCCCGACAGCCGCCCCGCCCGCCGACAGTGCGGCCCACAGGCTCAGCGCCTTGCGCTGGTCGTCGCCGTCAGGGAAGGTGGTGTTGACGATCGCCAACGTCGCCGGCGACACCAGCGCCGCACCGATGCCCTGCAACGCGCGCGCGCCGATCAGCATCGCCGAGGAGCTCGCAAGCCCGTCGATCAGCGACGCAACGCTGAACAGGCTGACGCCGACGAAGAACAGCTGACGCCGTCCGAACAGGTCGGCGAGCCGGCCGCCGAGCAGCAAAAAGCCGCCGAACGTCAGCGTGTAGGCATTGACGACCCACTGCAGGTTCCCGGTGGTGAGCTTGAGGCCGTGCTGGATCGACGGCAGTGCCACGTTGACGATGGTCGCGTCGAGGACCACCATCAGCTGCGCCAGGCAGACGATCGCGACGCTGAGCCAGGGGTTGTGTGCAGGGCGGGGCGAATCGGTCACGGCCGGCTCCATCTGGGCGAGGAAAGATGACCGTATGGTCAGTTTTCCAACCTAGCAAACTGCCTCGCGCCCGCCCTGAAACTGCTTCGAGCCCGCCCCGCGGTGCCGGCCCGCGGCCCGTCAGCGCCGAGTCAGGCGCTCGCGGTATTGACCTGGTGCCCGTTGCGCGCGATCTCCACGTGCACGATCGTGCCGCCGAAGCTGTGATCGTGGCTCGCGCAGGCCGCCGCGAAGCGCATCACGATGCTGTCGCGGTGGATGCTGTAGTAGCTGGCGAACAGGGTCACGGACCCGGTCGTTCCTCGCGGGCAGGCAGCGTCGTCGCTCGCCGACACGCTGACCGGCAGCACGATTCCGACTCCGAGCAGCCCGAGCTTCGTGATCATCGGCGACAGCGTCGAGCTGCCCGTCACCCTGAGCACGAGGTTGCGCGTGGCCAGCCCGCCGCCCTTGTCCTCGCTGCAGATCGTGCCGCTCGCACGACCGGAGTTCCAGCTGCCGCTGCCGCGTGTCCACGACCAGTTGACGGTCGCGCTGCTCGGGGTCGGGGCACCGAGCTCGCTGAACAGCCACTGGACCGGGCCGGCGGAGCCGGAGGCCGAGGCGGGGCAGCGCACCGCAGTCGTGGCCGCGCCGGTTGACTGCGCGAGCGTCGCGGCCACCGCAACCGCCGCGACCGCGATCAAACCGACACGCCGACGAACGCTCACGAGCCCACGATAGCCCCTCGCGCGCCAGGCCGCAAAGGGGGCCGCGCGGTAGATGAAGCTCACCCGATAGTGGGGGGAAAACTCACCCCTGTGGCCGAATGGGGGGCGCCTACCATCCGCTCTGGACGCACGCACGACTGGGGATTTCTCTCACCACCACTGGTGATTGGCAAGGAGCCCGATGACGACCCACACGACCGAGGCAGCACCCAGCGAGCGCCGTCGCGCCCCGCTGTGGCGCGCGATTCTGGTCGCGACGGTCTTGCTCCTCGGCGTCACTGCCAGCGCGTCGGCGGCACCGAACCCGGCGACGAACATCCCGGCCGGACCGCTGCCGCATGCCTGCGCGGTCGCGCCGAAGACCTCGATCTGCATCGACGCGGTCGTCGCGGCGCTCGACAAGGCCCGCGCCCACCTCGGCCTCGGCCCGTACCTGCTGCCCGCCGATTTCGACGCGCTGCCCGGCGAAGAGCAGCTCCTGATCCTCTCCAATCTCGACCGTCTGGCCTACGGGCTGCCGCCGATCAACGGCCTCAGCCCGGCGCTGAGCGCCGTCGCCGCGGTGGGAGTGACCAACGACGCCGACCCCGATCCGAGCGCGCTGCTCAGCGGCCTGTCGTCCTTCGGCTGGTCCTCGAACTGGGCCGGAGCGTTCGGCAACGCACCCGAGGCCTACTACGCGTGGATGTACTACGACGGGTGGGGCGGCAAGCAGACGTCGAACCTCGACTGCACGAGCCCGACCGCGAGCGGCTGCTGGGGACATCGCCTGGACGTTCTCGCGTTCACGCAGCAGGGGACGCTGTCGATGGGCGCCGCCGTGACACGCGACGCCCACGGCCAGATCGGCTACGCGATGACGCTCGTCTGGACGCCGCCGTCCTCCAACTGGACGAACTTCACCTACACGTGGGCGCAGGCCCAGGCGGACGGCGCGGGATCGCTGAACCGCCACCAGCTGGCGACCCGCCGGCCGCAGGTGGCCCTCGTTCGGGCCGCCAAGCACCCCCATTCGTAGACCCGCTCACCAGCGATCGTGAACGTGCGAGCGGATCAGGCGGTCGTAGACCTCGCGGACCGCGGCGAGCTGCTCGGCTGAGAGTCGCGGGAGCTCGGCGCTCGCCGCGTTGGCGCGGGCCTGGCCGGGGTTACGCGCGCCCGGGATCACAACCGACACGCCGGGCTGATCGACGATCCAGCGCAACGCGAACTGGGCCATCGTGCTGCCGGCCGAGACGATGCCGCCGAGTTCGCGGACTGCCTGCAGGCCGACCTCGAAGGGGACGCCGGCAAAGGTCTCGCCGACGTCGAACGCCTCGCCGTGACGGTTGTAGGTGCGGTGGTCGTCCGCGGAGAACGTCGTGTGCTCGTCGTACTTGCCCGACAGCAGCCCTGAGGCAAGCGGCACCCGGGCGATGATGCCGACGCCGGCGGCGCGGGCCGCCGGAAGGACCCGCTCGAGCGGCTTGAGACGAAAGCAGTTCAGGATGATCTGCACGGTCGCCACGTTCGGACGGGCGATCGCCGCCAGCGCCTCCTCACAGGTCTCGACCGATACGCCGTAGTGTCGGATGCGTCCGGCCTCGACCATCTCGTCGAGCGCGGCAAACACCGCGTCGTCGTCGTAAACGGCGCTCGGCGGGCAGTGAAGCTGCACGAGATCGATCGTCTCGACGCCGAGGTTGTGGCGCGAGCGGTCGTTCCAGGCAGCGAAGTTCGCGCGGTTGTAGTTCTCCGGACGCTGGTCGGCGCGCCGGCCCATTTTCGTGGCGATGAGCAAGCCCGCGTTGGGTCGCCTGGCGAGCAGCGCCCCGCAGCTGCGCTCGCTGCGACCGTCGCCGTAGACGTCCGCGGTGTCGATGAACGTCACCCCGGCCTCGACAGCAGCCTCGAGCACGTCGCTCGCCGCCTCGTCGCTGACCTCACCCCAGTCGGCGCCGAGCTGCCAGGCGCCGAGCCCGATCACCCCGACCGGCCGCCCGACGCGCCCGAGCATTCTCTGTTCCATGCTGCCTCCTTCCTCTCGCCGTCGCCGGAGCATATGCGGACGAGCACGCTCGCGGTCGGCACCGCTGAGCGCGATCCGCCGTTGCCGGCGGGGCTCAGTTCGAGCGGCCGAACCGGCGCCGAAGGACGACGATCGCAGCGATCGTGATCGCGGCGGCGACCAGCAGCACGCCGGCCAACCCTGCATCGTTGGCGATGTCGGTGATCGACGGGCCGATCGTATAGGCGCCGAACCCGATCGCCGTCGCCCAGACGAGGGCTGAGACCACGTTGACCGGAACGAAGCGCGACCAGTGCATGTTGTGAATGCCGGCGATCCACGACGGCGTGAACAGGACGGCGACCATGCCGTATCGCTCATAGAACCGATCACCCCGCTCGGTGAGCGCGAGGCGCAGCGTGCGCAGCGGGCCGGGGGCCGTGAGCACGCCCCGCCCGCCCCGCACGCCGACGATCCAACCGGCCATCCCGCCCGCGGTGGCTCCGATCCAGGCGACCGCGATCAGCGAGGTGAGGTCGAGATGATGGTGAGCGGCGGAGATGCCGGCCGCGATCAGGGCCGCCTCGCCCGGGCCTGGAAGTCCCACCCAACTCGCGAACGAGGCGATCAGGACGCCGACGTAGTCGATCCCCGGCCCCTTCGCGTGTAGATGCAGGACCGCCAACGTCGAAAGCTGCAAACCCGCGCCGCGCACCCACCCATCGTACGGCCCGCTCCCGGCCGCGCAAGCTGCGGGCGTCGCCGAACTCCGTCGCCGTGAGAGTCTTCGCGGGGATGATCCCCGCGATCGCCATCGCGCTCGTGCTCGCCCTCGGCTCGACGGCGCTGGTCAACGTGGCCTACCTGCGCGAGCACGCCGCGGCGAGCGCGCTGCCCGCGCTGTCGCTGCGCCGTCCGCTGGCCTCGTTGCGACTGCTGCTGAGCGACCGGCCCTGGCTGGTCGGTTTCGCAATGGAGACCGGCGGATTCGCGCTCTACGTGGCCGCGCTCGCGCTCGCTCCGCTCGCGCTGGTCCAGACCGTCGGCGCCGGCGGTATCGGCCTGCTCGCGCTCGGCTCGGCCCGGATGAGTGCGCGAACGCTGTCTGCACGCGAGGGCCGCGGCGCGGTGATCTCGGTCCTCGGGCTGCTGTTCTTGGCGCTCTCGCTGATCGGCGGCGGCTCTCACAGCGCGCCGGGGTCGACCGTCGCAATCATCGCGTGGCTCGCCGGCACGACTGGGCTGGCGGCACTCGTTGTGCTTGGCGCGCGCAGCTGGATCGGGGCCGGCGCCGCATGCGGGATCGCCGGCGGGCTGCTGTTCTCGGTGGGCGACATCTCGACGAAGGTTTCGACCCAGGGCGGCGCGCGCGTCGCGTTCGCCACGTCGCTGATCGCCGGGTACGTGCTGGGAACCTCACTGCTACAGATCGGCTACCAGCGCGGTGCGGCGCTGCCGGTCGCGGGCATCGCGACGCTTCTGACCAACGCGCTGCCGATCGCAGCCGGGACGGTGCTGCTGCACGAACCGGTGCCGAGCGGCGTGCTGGGCGTGCTGCGGATCCTCGCGTTCGCGACCGTCGTCGCCGGCGCGATCCTGCTCGCCCGTCCGGAACCGGGCGCGATCCGCTCGGCGTCCAAGCGACCGGACGCCGCTACGCTCTAGTGGGTCCTCCCGGAACGTTGTGGCGGAAACACCAGGCGAGGAACGCAGGCGGGCGACAGGAGAGCGCAGGTGGCGGACTGGACCGGCGTCGACGGCAAGCGCGTCGTGATCACCGGAGCGACGGCCGGGATCGGTCTCGCGGCCGCCGAGGCACTCGCCGCACGTGGCGCCCTGCTGACGATCGTTGCCCGCAGCGAGACGCGCGCCGGCGAGGCGGTGCGACGGATCGACGCGGCCGGACACGGCGGCAGCGTCGACACGCTGATCGCCGAGCTGGCCGTGCAATCGTCGGTCCGCCGGCTCGCGGCGCAGCTGCTCGAGCGCTATCCCCGCATCGATGTGCTCGTCAACAACGCGGGCACGATGAACGTCAGACGCCGGCTGACCGACGACGGCGTCGAGCTCACCTGGGCCGTCAACCACCTCGCGCCATTCCTGCTCACCAACCTGCTGCTCGAGCGCATCAAGGCCAGCACCCCGGCGCGGATCGTCACGACCGCATCCGGGGCGCACAACGGCGCCGAGATCCCCTTCGACGACGTCGGCGCCGAGCACTCCTACGGTTTCGGGGGTCGCCGTTACAGCCAGACGAAACTGGCGAACATTCTGTTCACCGTCGAGCTGGCACGACGGCTGCAGGGCACCGGCGTGAGCGCGAACTGCTTCCACCCGGGCGTCGTCGCCACCGGCCTCGCCCGCAACAACGGGGTGCTGGCGCGGGCGGCGACGACGATCGCCAGACCGTTCCTTCGCAGCCCGGCCAAGGGCGCCGAGACACTCGTGTGGCTCCTCGATTCGCCCGCCGTCGGCGACCAGAGCGGCGGCTATTTCGTGGACTGCCGGCGGACGGCGCCGAGCGCGCGGGCGCAGGACCTCGACGCGGCCCGCCGCCTGTGGGTGCTGAGTCAGGCGCAGGTCGGCGCGCCGTGACCCGCCGGGGCTCGGGCGTGCGATGCTTGCGGCGTGTTCGAGCGCTTCACGGACCGAGCCAGGCAGGTGGTCGTTCTCGCCCAGGAAGAGGCGCGAGGGCTCGGGCATAACTACATCGGCAGCGAGCACATCCTGCTGGGTCTGCTGCGCGAAGAGGAGGGCCTCGCGGCAAGGGTGCTCGAGCACCTCGACATCACGCTCGAGCGCGTTCGCGCACAGGTCGAGCGGATCGTCAGCCGCGGCGAAGAGGTGACCGCCGGGCAGATGCCGTTCACGCCGCGGGCGAAGCGGGTGCTCGAACTGGCGCAGCGCGAGGCGCTCAGCCTCGGCCAGAACTACATCGGCACCGAGCACATTCTGCTCGGCCTCGCGCGCGAGAACGATGGCGTTGCCACGCGGATCCTGCTCGATTTCGATGTGGACTGGGAGACGGTTCGCAATGAGGTGATCCGCATGCTGTCCGGCCCGGGCGGACGCCCCGCGCCAACGCGGCTGGCGCCGCCGCGGCGGCTGCGGCCGCAGCCGGCTCTCGATTGGAGCCGCGCAACGTTGCTCTGGCGGCCCGAGGGGCTCGAGCTGCGGATACCGCTCCGGCTGGACGAGGCCTCGGCCGCCAGCTTCGCCGCCGACGAGGTCTGGTCAACGCCGCCGCTGGCGGCGCTGCGGCGGGAGATCTGGAGCGGCTGGCTGGGCCTCGCCTCGCCGACGCTCCTGGACGACGTCGATGCCTCGGAGCTGCGGCGCCTGCTGGACGGCGCCGCGAAGCGGGCGGACGATCGGCGCGGCCGCGACCGCGGTCAGGCAGAGGATTTCCTGCGCCGTCTGCGAGAGCAGCCGTGATCGAGGCGCGCACCATCGGGCGCTGAGCCGCAGCCGCAGCGCGTCACACGTTTCGTCTTCGCCGGAACATGTCTGTGATGGCGGTCGTGGATCTCTCGAAGGCGTCTGACGCGGACCTGTTGCGGCTGACGCCGCAGGACGCGGAGGCGTTCGGTGTGTTCTATGACCGCTTCGAGCGCGACGTGCTCGCGTTCTTCTGGCGTGCGACGCGCCGCGCAGACCTGGCGGCGGATCTCGCCGGGGAGGTGTTCGCGGCGGCGCTTGCATCGGCGACGCGGTTCGATCCGGCGTTGGGCTCGGCTCGGGCCTGGCTGTTCGGGATCGCGCGACACGAGCTGGCGGACACGTGGGAGCGCGGCCGGGTCGAGAACCGGGCACGTCGGCGGCTGGGGATCGAGCCGCTCGAGCTGAGCGACGAAGCGATCGAGCGGATCGAGCAACTCGGCGACAGCGGGCAGGCCGCCGTGCTGCGGCTGCTGGACGAGCTGCCGGAGGACCAGCGCCTGGCGGTGACCGGCCGAGTGGTACAGGAGCGCAACTACGCCGAGCTCGCGCGCAGCCTGTCCTGTTCGCCGAGCGTTGCGCGCCAGCGTGTCAGCCGTGGATTGCGCGCGCTGCGAGAACGACTTGAGGAGACGCGATGACCTACCTGCCCGAGTTGCGCCAGGCGATCCTCGACGCGGCGCGCCGCCAGAACGAGGATGCCGCCGCTGCAACCGCGCCAGGGCGGTCGAGGCCGTCGTTCTCTCGGCGCGGGCGGCCGCTCGCGCTGCTCGCGGTGCTCGTGCTGGCCGGGACGACCGGCGCGCTCGCCGCCGCCGGGGTTTTCCGCACGGGCACGCCGGTCGGACCGCAGCCTGCGTACGCGCCGGTTTCGAATCAGGGCTTTGGCACGGAGCGGCCTGGGAGCATGCGGGTGCTCGCGCTGCGGGTGGCCGACCCTGGCGGCGGCGCCCCGTGGGGGCTGGGCGTGTTTCAGACGACGCGCGGTGTCGCATGTCCGGTCGCCGGGCGCGTCAGCAACGGCCGACTCGGCGTGCTGGGGATCGACCACGCGTTCGCCGACGACGGGCGCTTCCATCCGCTGCTCGCATCGGCGAGCATCGATGTCGCCTGCCTGCCGCCCGACGCCCGCGGCCACCTGTTCCTCACCGGCGAGGGCGGGATCGTGAACGCCAGCGGCGACGCGGCGCCGGCGGCCGCCATCGCTCAACGCCCGCATTGCGATCTGCCCGGCGAGCACGACTGGGGCCTCCGCTGCCCACAATCCGCGCTGCGCGCCCTGTACTTCGGCTTCCTCGGCCCGGACGCCCGAAGCGTGTCCTACACCTTCCGCGGCGTGCGCCACGTCGAAGCGCTCAGCGGCCCCGACGGCGGCTACCTCGTCGTCCTCCCGGCGCCGCCGGGATCGGCTGTCGGTCGCAACGCGAACCTCGGGGGCTTCAAGCCCGGACCGACGCTGTACGCCAGCTACGCCGACGGCCGCACGTGCGTGGTCCAGAACGTCCGGGAGGTGAGTGGTCCCCGATCGTGCGCGCTGGTCGGCTACGTTCAGGCGCCGCTTCAGTTGCCGACACGCGCGGCGGTTGCAACACCCGCCCACGTCAGCTATCACGCCCGCCTCCGCTACGGCGGTCCCGCCGGGCTACGAGCCCCCGGACTGCTCATCACATTCACCGCTCGCGTCGCGATCAGCGACACCCAGAGCGCCTACGCCGTCGAGGCCCAAGGCCCGAACACCGCGGCCTGCCGGACGGCTTTCGCGCGCGCCAACGCAGCCGGCGGCGGCTTCCTCCCGCTCGAGCAGGACACGATTCAGACGATCACGGCCGGCCAAACCGTCAGCATCGTGCTCCCCCTCCGACCGCTCTGCAGCGGACGCTACACCGGCCGCCTGTACTTCTACCGCGACACCTCGCCGTTCAACGCACTGCCGCTGCCATTCCCGGTTCGCGACCGGCGCGTGGTCACCGTCGCGCCGTTCGCCGTCGACGTCCCGTAACCCGGCCTCGAGCTCGCCGACCGGCCCCGCAGTCCCACGCCGGCGCTCGAAATCGCCCGCGTGGCACGTCTGCTCTCACTATGGTACTCTGAGTCGAGTATCTCGACTGGAGGATGTAGCGATGGCCACCCGCAGACGCAACAACCCACTCGCCCTGGCAGTGCTGATGTGTCTCTACGAGCGGCCGATGCACCCCTACGAGGTGGCGACCACGCTGCGCCGGCGGCACAAGAACGAGAGCGTGCGGCTGAACTACGGCTCGCTCTACGCCGTCGTCGGGTCGCTCGAGAAGCGGGGCCTGATCGAGACGAGCGAGGTCGAGCGCGAGGGGCGACTGCCCGAGCGGACCGTCTACCGGATCACCGGCGCCGGCCGCGTCGAGGCGCACGACTGGCTGGCTAAGCTGCTCTCAAAGCCGCTGAAGGAGTACCCCGCCTTCGAGGCGGGCCTGTCGTTCCTGCCGGCGCTGCCGCCCGATGAGACGCTTGCGCTGCTCGCCGAGCGGGCCATGGACCTCGAGCTGGGACTGGCGCGCTCGCGCGGAACGCGCGAGCACGTCGAGAGTCGTGGCCTGCCTCGCCTTCTGTGGGTGGAGGCGGAGTACGCCGCACGGATGCACGAGGCCGAGCTCGATTACGTCAAGCAGTTGATCGCCGACATCTCCTCCGGCGAGCTCGGCGGCATCGAATGGTGGCGGGCGATCCATGCCGGCGAGCTCGCGGATGCCCCACCGCCACCCGGCGCGCCGTGGATGGAGCACACCGGCGAATCAGCGTTCGAGGAAAGGACCAGCGATGCATGAGGTCATCGAGGCGCACGAGCTGCGCAAGCAGTTCGCGTCGCGGCGGGGAACGGTCGACGCCGTGCGCGGGGTCAGCTTCGCTGTGTCGCGGGGGGAGATCTTCGGCTTTCTCGGGCCCAACGGCGCCGGCAAGACGACGACGCTGCGCATGCTGACGACGCTTCTGCCGATCGACGCGGGCACCGCGACGGTTGCCGGCTTCGATGTCGCGCGCGCGCCGGAGGGCGTCCGCACGCGCATCGGCTACGTCAGCCAGCTGGGCGGCGCCGACGATCTCGCCACCGGCCGCGAGAACCTGCAGCTGCAGGGCCGGCTGTACGGGGGCGAGAAGGCGGACGTCAGGCGGCGCGTCGACGAGCTCCTGGCGCTGCTCGATCTCGCGAGCTTCGCCGACCGCCGCGTAAAGACCTACTCCGGCGGCCAGCGCCGCCGCCTGGACGTCGCGCTCGGCATCGTGCACGGCCCGGAGGTGCTGTTCCTCGACGAGCCCACCACCGGGCTCGACCCCCAGAACCGCGCGAACCTCTGGGACCACCTGCGCGAGCTGCGTTCGCGTGGCACGACGGTGTTCCTCACGACGCATTACCTGGAGGAGGCCGACGCGCTCTGCGACCGCGTGATGATCATCGACCACGGCCAGATCGTCGCCGAGGGCAGCCCCCGCGACCTTAAGCGCCAGGTGGTCGGCGACTCGGTCGTGCTGCGGGTGACCGAGGCCGGCGACGCGCGCGAGCGTGCCCGCGCACTCCTGAGCGACGCGGCGTTCATCAGCAGCGTCGCGTCGGCCGACGAGGACCAGCTGCGCTGCTACGTGGACGACGGCGCCGCCGCGCTGCCCGAGCTCCTGCGGCTGCTCGACGCTGAGCACATCGGGCTGCGATCGATCAGCCTCTCCGAGCCGACGCTCGACGACGTGTTCCTTGCCAAGACCGGACGTTCACTGCGTGACGCAGGTCCCGCCGCGACCGAGGAGGTAACGCAATGAAGCTCGCACGCGACACAGGCCTGTTGTCCTGGCGCTACACGCTGCAGTACCTGCGCAACCCGGTCTGGCTGTTCGTCGGGCTGTCGACGCCGCTGCTCTACCTGGCGCTGTTCACGCCGCTGCTCAAGAGCCTGCCGGGCTTCGGCGGTTCGAACGTGCTCGACAGGTTCCTCCCGGGGATCCTCGCACTGCTCGCATTCGGCAGCGGCATCTCGATGGGGTTCGGGACGATCTTCGAGCTGCAGGCCGGGGTCGTCGAGCGCTTTCGCGTGACCCCGACCAGCCGGCTCGCGCTGCTGCTCGGGCCGTTGATATCGGGATTGGCGTGGATGTTCCTCTTCGATGCGGTGCTGGTCGTCGTCGGCGCGGCATTCGGCTTCCACGTGCATATCGCGGGGCTGCTGGTGCTGGCCGTCCTGCTGGCGCTGTTCATGGTGTCGATGGCGTCCTTCTCGGTCGCGATGGCGCTGCTGACCAAGGAGATCAGCGGCTTCGCCGCCGTGGTCAACGGCCTCAACCTGCCGGTCCTGCTGCTCGCCGGGGTGCTCCTGCCGGTCTCGATTGGGCCCAGGTGGCTGAAGGTCCTGGCCCACTTCAACCCGCTCTACTACCTCGTGACGGCCGCGCGCTCGCTCGGGTTCGGAACGTTCACCGGCGGCGCGACGTGGCAGGCGTTTGCGGTGCTCGTCCCGCTCGCTGCGCTGACGCTGGCGTGGGCGACGCGCGTCTACCGGCGGGCGGTCGCCTGAAGCGCCATCGCACGGGGCGCTACACGCGGAGGCGGCGACGATCACCCGCTTGGCCGGCGGTGCGATCCGGTCTAGGAGCTCGATCCACGATCGCGTCTGCGACCGACTCGAACACAATGTCGCGAGTCGAGGTACAGAGTCCACTGCTCGCGGCGATCCGTCCTGGCGCTACGAGACCTGCTCAGTCGCCGAGTGAGCCCTTGCGCCGCCGTGGTCGCAGCAGCGGGGTGGCGGCGGCGAGGAGGGCTTCGCGTAGTTGCGCGGCGTCGGCATCGGGGTTTCTGGCGATCGCGGCTTGGATCCCGCCGAAGGCGATTGTGACGCGGACTTGGTCGGCGAAGTCGAGGTCGTCGCCGGCGACCATCGCTTCCATGCGTGCACGTCGTTCACGACTTCCGGCCATCGCGGGGTGCGCGAGCGTCGCGAGGTCGCTGGAGATGTAGGCGATGAGGCGGCGGTGCCTCAGCAGGTAGTCGAGGTAGTCGGCCATGAACCGGCGGCGGCGAGCCGGAGTGTCGGGCGTTCCGGCATGGGCGTCGAGCATCGCTTCGATGCCGGTGTTTGCGGGCGTGACGAGCGCACCGAGGATGTCGTCCTTCGAGCGGAAGTGGTAGTAGAGCGCGGCTTTTGTGAAGCCGAGCCGGTCGGCTACCTGTTGCAGGGTGCTGCCCTCGAAGCCGTGTTCCGAGAACACGTCGAGCGCCGCATCGAGGATGCGGCTGCGCGTATCGGCGGGTGGAGGGGTGGCTATCATGGTGTCTTCGTCGGCCATAGGAGCCTACCAGCTTACTGACCGCCCGGCAAGTGCTGACTTGCCGCTTAGTCAGCTTCTACTTGACAGCCGGTAAGTAATCTGTCATGGTGCACCGCGAGCTGGCAGGGCGCCTCGACTGGGCGCCAACGGCGCCATCGACCCGTATCGGAGATGTTTATGCGAAGCCTTGCTACGTGGTGCGTCAGACATCGTCGACTCGTTCTCGCTGGCTGGCTTGTCGCACTGGTCGGCCTGACGTTGGTGAGCGGCAGCGTCGGGACCGCATACAAGGACAGCTTCAGCCTCAACGGGACGCAGAGTTTTGAGGCTCAGAACTTGCTGGCGCGCGTCGCGCCGAAGGCTGCGGGTGACCGCGAGCAGATCGTCATCGCAGTCAGCTCGGGCAAGGTCACCGACCCCACGGTGCGGGCGCAGACCCAGGAAATGCTCGCCCGCGTCGCTGCGCTCGGTGACGTCGCTTCGGTGGCCTCGCCATACGGGCCGCATGGAGTTGCGCAGATCTCGCCGTCCGGCCAGATCGCCTTCGCGAACGTGACGCTGACCAAGCAGGCGGTCAAGTTCACGACCAGCCAGGCGCAACAGTTCGTCCGCACCGCCCAGGCGGGCGCCGGGCGCGGGTTGCAGGTGGAGGTGGAGGGTCAGGTCGCGGAACTCGCGAACAAGGCGAGCGTCAGCACCGTCGGCCTCGGCGCCGCCGCTGCCCTGGTCGTGCTGATCCTGGTGTTCGGCTCACTGCTGGCCGCAATGCTGCCCTTGGTCACCGCCGGCATCGCGCTCGGAACGAGCACCGCGGTCATCGGTCTGCTCTCACATGTGCTCACGATGGCCTCGTTCAGCTCGCAGCTCTCGCTACTGATCGGGCTGGGCGTCGGGGTCGACTACGCCCTCTTCATCGTCACGCGCTTCCGGCAGGGACTGCAACGGGGCAAGTCGATCGAGCAGGCGATCGTCGACTCACTCGACACCTCCGGACGCGCAGTCATGTTCGCCGGAATCACGGTCTGCATCGCGCTGCTGGGCATGTTCGCGCTCGGAGTCAGCTTCCTCTACGGCGTCGCCGTCGCCGCAAGCGTGGCCGTCCTCTTTACGGTGCTCGCCGCGCTGACGCTCCTGCCCGCGATGCTCGGCTTCCTCGGGCCGCGCGTCCTCGGACGCCGCGCCCGACGCGCGCTCGCAGCCGGAGAACTGACAGAGACCGATGCATCCGCGGGCTGGGCGCGCTGGGCGGGCGTCGTTCAAGCGCATCCTGCCGTGATCGCGACGGCCGCCGGACTGGTACTCGTCGCGATCGCTATCCCGTTCTTCTCGATGCGCCTCGGCTCTTCCGATTCGGGCTCAGACCCGGCGAACACGACAACACGCAAGGCCTACGACCTGCTCGCAACGGGCTTCGGTCCGGGCTATAACGGCCCGCTGCAACTCGTCGCGCAAGTCCACGGACCGCCACAGCAAGCCGCGTTCACAAGGGTGACCGCCGCGATCGCAAAAACCGACGGCGTGGTCCGCGTCACGACCCCTGTCGTGATCGCAGGCCACGGTGGAACGACGGATGTGGAAACCGCGGACGTATACCCGGTCGGCTCACCCCAGGCAGCGTCGACAAGCACCCTCCTGAGCACTCTGCGAAACAGCGTCGTCCCCGCCGCGAGCCGTGGCAGCGGAGTGCAACTCCTGATCGGAGGACAGACCGCGATCTTCGCGGACTTCTCGAGCGTGCTCACCAGCAAGCTGCCGCTGTTCATCGGCGTGGTCGTGCTGCTCTCATTCCTGCTGCTGACCGCGGTGTTCCGCAGCCTGCTGATCCCCGCGATGGCAGCGGTGATGAACCTGCTCACGGCCGCCGCATCGTTCGGCGCGATCACGGCGGTCTTCCAATGGGGCTGGCTCGACAGCTTGTTCGGGATCGACAAGACCGGACCAATCGAAGCGTTCGTCCCGGTGATGATGTTCGCGATCGCCTTCGGCCTCTCGATGGACTACCAAGTCTTCCTGGTCACCCGCATCTACGAGGAATGGCACCGCACCGGCGACAACCAACTCGCGGTCACCCGCGGCCTCGCCGCGACCGGCCGCACGATCACCGCCGCCGCGGCCATCATGGTGCTCGTCTTCGCGGCGTTCATCCTCGGCGGCCAACGCATCATCGAACTATTCGGCTTCGGCCTCGCCAGCGCCGTGCTGCTCGACGCGATGATCGTCCGCATGATCCTCGTACCCGGCCTGATGCTCCTCGCAGGCAAGGCCAACTGGGCACTCCCCCGCAGCCTCGACCGCCTGCTCCCCCACCTCAACGTCGAAGGCAGCGTCCACGACCAACCCCACACAATGCCGGCCCTCCGCTCAGACCCCACCCGGCGACTCGACCCGCTCCCCGCAGAAGGATCAGCCTGACGGCGAGAACGGCGCGGGCGCCGGATAGCACGACAGGAGACGGTTCAACAGTTACAACCTCGGCTGCGTCGTCGTGAGGGCGGCGCAACGGTGGCCGATCCAACGAAGCGCGAGCTCCCATCGCTGCCGCTCCGCACGAGGACCGCCCGATATCGGCGACCGCGTGCCGCGTGCCGCGCGCCTGCGCCTCGGAGAGCTGCAAGCGCTGCGATCTCAGGACTGACCTGTAAGGGCATCAAGACGCCGTCGCCGAAGTACTCATGGCGGGGCTCGGCGAAGACGTTCACGCGTCTGAACGCGCACCCGGATCGTCGAGCCGGCAGCGCCGGCCCCAGGCGTGCGGGTCTGTTCGGTCGCGCCCGCGACAGCGGCGGGGTATCGGCCCGGCGACTGTGTAGGTGATCGTCGCCACCGCCGTCTGTCCGTCGCTGCTGGTTGCGGTGACCGCGTATGTGTGCGGACCGGGGCTCGAAGTGTCCAGCGCTCCGCTCGTGCCCGTGGCGCCGCCTGAGTCGGTACACGAGCTGATCCCCGGACCGTTCGTCCCCTCGCTGCAGCTGAAGGTTGTGACAACCGTCTGGCCGATTGCATAGCCACCACCCGACGCAGGCGATCCGATAACGGCTGTCGGCGGGAGCAAGGGCGTGATCGTCACCGACGGCACCCCTGTCGTGTCATCGCTGGCGCTCGCGCCGGGCGGACCGTAGCTTGACCCGCCACCACCACCGCCGCCACCGGCGACGGGAGAGCCGCAGCCGAGGCCGCCGCCACCACCGCCGTAATAGCCGCCGCCGCCGCCGCCGCCGGCGTTGATGGCGAGACCGCCACCGCCGCCGACCCCGGGTCCGCCGCTTGTCGCGGCGATCGCGCCACCGCAGCCGAAACCGCCCGCGCCGGCTGCGCCTCCGCCGGACGAGGAGCCGCCGCCACCACCGAGACCCGGAAGGCCTCCCGAGACCGGCCCGCCGGGCGCCCCGTCGGCACCCACCGTGCTTGCGGACCCACCAGAGCCACCGTCGGACCCCAAGCCCCCGTCGCTGCTGTTGCTGCCCCCACCCCCGCCGCCACCGCCACCTGCGGCGACCAACAACCGCGAGGCCAGCGACACGGAGTCACCCGGACACGCAGTCCCGCATGAGACGGTGCGCACATCCGATGCTCCGCCGCCGCCGCCGCCGCTATCGCCCCCGCCCATCGCGCTCTGAACCCCGCCGGGACCACCGCCGTTGAACGCGCTCGTGCCGAAATTGAACGAGCTCCCGGCGAAGCCCTGCCCGCCGACGCCGCCCACCTCGACGTACAGCACCTGACCGGGCGCAACGGCAAGATCACCGGCGAGCTGCGCCCCGTCGGCGCCGGCGCCTGCTGGCGGAGCGAGACCCGGAACGCCTCGCCAAACACCGCCGTCGGCGCCCGGAGCACCAACCGCGATGACGCGAAGCTCCGTGACCCCGGCCGGCACCGTGTAGCACTGCTCAGAGCCGGTGTAGCCGAAGGCCTGTGTCTGCGCAGCGGTCAGGCACGCGGAAGCGCTCGCCGACGCCGCCAGCAGTGCGAGTGCCCCCGACACGGCGCCCACCAAAGCCGCGACGCGGCCGGCATACCCACGCTCACCGGGTCCACGAAAACGACGACCGCTCATCCCCACCTCCCTTGGCTCACGCGCGCATGATGCCCCACTGAGTCCGAGTGTAGCTGTGGGGCGGCCGGGACAACGCCCTTGCCCGCTCGACAGCGCTCCGCGCGTCAGCGGGCTGGTGGTCACGGTGAGCGCAACGGGCACGACGATGGACCGCAGCGCAACCGCGCGTGCGCTCACGGATCGGGGGGTGGCGACGAGGGGAGGAAATCAACCCCGACACGCGCACGGGTCAGCGGAGAATCGACCAGATGCACACATCGAGGCCGAGCTAGATCCCAGCCACACCGACGGGCGCCGGCAGATTACCGCCGGCGAACACCAGCCCGAAGGCGGCTTGCTCACGGTCGTGGACACCGAGACGGACGGACGAGGCGCTTGCTCCTTTGTCGCTGAGGTGATCCCAATCCGGAGCTACATCGCGCGGGGCACATAACTTCCGGTCGCTCGGGGTTCGGGTGCCTACGCCTCGGACAACCCGAACATAGGAGCCACCCATGCGAAAGCATTTCCACCCCTCGACGATCATCGCGACGGTCGCCTTGGTCTTCGCGCTCGCAGGCACCAGCTACGCCGCGAGCACCTACCTCATCACCAGCACCAACCAGATCACGCCGAGCGTGCTCAGGACGCTCAAGGGCGCGCGCGGACTGCGCGGAGACATCGGCGCCCAGGGCTCGGCCGGGCTCGCCGGCGCTACCGGACCCATCGGGCTGACCGGCGCTCCCGGCGCTCCCGGCGCCGCAGGCGCCATGGGCGCTCCCGGTGCGACCGGCGCGACCGGCGCGACCGGCGCGACCGGCAGCCAAGGTGAGCGCGGCTATCCGGGCCGCCGTGGCCGCAGGGGCGAGACCGGCGTCGCGGGCCCCCCTGGCAACACCGGCGCGACCGGCGCGACGGGCGCTGTCGGTCCGGCAGAGTTGGAAAGTTCGCGTTCCTGCACCCCGACACTGTGCATCGACGCTGACCCCAACTCGGGCGGCTCCGGCGGCTGGGGATTCAACAACGTTCTGAACGCCGCAGTGACTGACCTCACCGTCGGGCAGACCTATCCGTTCACCGTCACCGTTGTACAGGACGGCGCCGAGAACTCAGACGGGTCCATCACACTGACGTGGAACCCGACGGACTTCGCCGGGCCGACCGCCGGCAGTGACGGGAGCGCCGTGTGTGCGACCGCATCGACGGGCAACGCCCTGAGCTGCACGTACACGGATCTCGCGCATCAGTACAAGAGCGACAGTTTCAGCTTCAAGGCTCTTGCGGATAACCCGGACGCGCAGGTTGGAGCAACTGTTGAAGTGAATGGCGAGGAAGCCTCCGCGCTATTCCCGGTGGCGATCACCGGCTAGTCCCCAGAACGACAAGAGCCCCTCGACCTTTCAGGGTCGAGGGGCTCTTGTGTTCGCCGTTCCACGCGGTACCCCATCCGGTACGGGTCGGCGCGTGGTCGGTGGAGCCGCTCTAGCTGGCCGCGACGAGCAGCCAGAGCCAGGAATCGCCCGCCTGCACCAAGATTCGCCCGTCCTAGCGGAGGGGGAGAGATTCGAACTCTCGGTACGCCAATAAGACGTACAACGGTTTTCGAGACCGCCGACGTGTCCCTCATCGGGTCCGGAAACGCGGGGCGTTGCGATCGTTCCGTGGGGTTGCGCGACAGTCGGTGCGACAGTTCGACGAGGCGTGTTGATCGCGACCGGGCTCGGTCGCGAGTCCGCTTCGACTGGACATGGGCACCGCAACCGCGCTGTCGCTCTCACGCGCGAGCAGTCGCGTAGCTCGGAGTGGCGACGCGGCTGCTTTCGCCTGCCGAAGCGACAGCGACGAACGCTGCCTTCTCGTCGGTGCTGAGATGCGCGTGATCGATCAGCTCGTCCTCGACCTCGCTGAGCCCGCGGCCTGCCAGCATCCGCGTCCTGACCGCAATCTGTAGGGAGTCAAACTCGCCCACGATTAGATCGTTGCACGGCTACCCGGACGTGTACTCGGGCGTCGAGCGCGGTTCCCGCACGATGCGGCGGCTTAGTTTTCGTGCGGCTTGAGCCCGCCCTCGCGCTCAGACTGCTCGCTGATCGACTGCTCGCTGTCGGCGCACGATCCTTCGCGTTCAAAGCTGGTCATGTCCTCGACTGGTTCGCCGAGCACGAAGGTCTCAACCGCGA
>Ga0182024_10004587_pt1 | contig 31639 bp, 35 predicted proteins | sample P32metaG_FD_120480 | JGI IMG/M metagenome (GOLD analysis project Ga0182024, IMG submission 120480) | Permafrost microbial communities from Stordalen Mire, Sweden - P3-2 metaG (Illumina Assembly) | ecosystem: Environmental > Terrestrial > Soil > Wetlands > Permafrost | place: Sweden: Stordalen...
GCGATCACCATGCCGGCGAGAAAGATGTAGGGCGCGTTACGCTTGCGCAGCATCTTGGCTTCATGCGGCGGGCGGAAGCGCATCGCGGCGAGCTCGAAATATTCGCGACCGAGCAGGTAGGCATTGGCCAGGAACAAAATGATCACGCCGACCCCGGCGAAGAAGAAGAATATGAACGGCAGCGCGCAGAGATAAACGGCAAGCGCCAGCAAGGCGAACGTCACGCCTTCGATCAGTGCGCGGAACAGCGGCAGCGCCTGGCCCGGCGACTCGGCCGGATAAGTGTCGCGTTCGACGGCGTCGGCCACCTCGTCGACGAAGAAACTGCCAACGAAGGCGGTCACCGCCGGCATCAGGAACAGCGCGCCGGTGACGATGCCGAGGCTCGCCATGATCGACAGCACCCAGGCAAGCGTCGCCCAGGCCGCGTGCGGCGCAAAGCCCGAGGTCTGCTCGGCCCAGGTCGCGCCGCTCGCCGCCAGCGCGCTGAAGACGCGGTTGAGCACGATGCCGATGATGACGATCAGCAGCAGGGCCACGCCCAGCGCCTTCATCAGCACCGCGCGCAGCGGCTGGCTGAACAATTGCGAAAGGGCTTTGAAAGCGGCGTCGATCATGCGGTCACAGCTAATGCCGGCCGCGGCAATGGGCAAGCCTTCAGCTGTCGTCCCGGGCGACCGAGCAACGCGAGGGAGAACCCGGGACCCATAACCCCAGTGATTGAGATACGGACAGACCGGGGTTATGGGTCCCCGCCTTCGCGGGGACGACAATCGAGAGATTACGCGACCGGCTCCAACGTCTCGCTCTCCGCCGGCGCCAGCGACACGCTCTCGTCGTCGCCGGCGGCCGGAAGGTCGGCCCAGGCCATCGCCTTGTAGTCGAAGCCTTTCACCAAAGTCGGCTTGACCACCTCGAAATAGGGCGAGATGTCGAAATCGCGCGGGGCGAACAGCGAGGAATGGCGGATTTCGAGGATTTCGCGGCGCGCCGATTCACTTTCGACGGTGGTGACCTTCGGCAGGATCGGATAGCGCACGTTCTCGAAGGCCTGCGCGACCAGCGCCGAGCAGATGATGCGGGTCGGATGCCCAGACCCGAGCGCCATCAGGCGCCGGCGCCAGCGCTGCGGTACCGGCATCGGAAACAGATAGCGCATGAGGTCGATGATATTCTTGAGATCGTAGTCGAAGCCGATGCGCTCGGCGGCATAGGCGCACACGCGCGCGCAATCGTCTGCGGTAAGTTTGGTCGGCCGGCAGATGCGGGTGTGGCAATGGATATATTTCGACAACGGCGCCGCCATCACGCCTTCGCCGATATTGGCTTCCACTAGCACCAGCGGCTCGCCGTCGGCGGTCTCGCGATCGCCGATCGGGCCGACATAGAGCGCGGCATGCGACCAGGTCGACTGCGTGAGATATTTGATGACGCCGGAAATGTGGTTGTTGCCTTCGACCAGCAGCACGTCGCCGGGCTTGAGCGTGGCGCGCAACGCATCGGCATCGCTGGGCGTGAAGGGCTCGTAGCCCTGCGCCGGCTTTTCCAGATAGTGGGCGAGAAGGCGCCCAACCCCGTCGGCCATCCAGCTCATTATGCCCAGTCCCTGACGCCACTTCTTGACGCCGCAATCCGGCACTTCCCCACGCGCGCGGTTCCTTATCCGCGCCTCTTATTGCGGTCAAATTTAACGAAGACTCATTGCAATTTGGTTCATCAGCGGCGCGCCGAAATTAAAGTTACAGACTGTTAGCCATGAAATTTGCGATGCCGCCTGCATTCGGGCAAGCTGGCGGCCGCTCAGAAAGACATTGGACACCATGCCGACGCGAAATAGCCGCGCCTTGCCGAAAGCCCTGATCGCCTGGTCGACCGGCAAGGACAGCGCCTGGGCGCTGCACCAGGCGCGCGCGGCCGGCGAATACGACATCGTCGGCGCCTTGACGACGGTGACCGACAGCTTCGGCCGCGTCAGCATGCATGGCGTACGCGAGGAATTGCTGATGGCGCAACTCGATGCCGCCGGCCTTCCGGCGGTGGTCGTACGCATCCCGTATCCCTGTCGGAACGAAGTTTATGAGCGGGAAATGGCGAAGGCGGTCAGCGACGCCAAGGCGCGCGGTGTGACGCACATCATTTTCGGCGATCTCTATCTGGAAGACATCCGCGCCTATCGCGAGAAAAATCTTGCCGGCACCGGCATCACGCCGGTGTTTCCGCTTTGGTTGAAGCCGACCGCGCGGCTAGCGCGCGACATGATCGACGGCGGCGTCGAGGCGCATCTCGCCGTCGTGGACCTGAAAAAATTGCCGGCCGCGTTTGCCGGCCGCCGGTTCGACGCCGGATTGATCGGCGCGCTGCCCGCCGGCAGCGACCCCTGCGGCGAGAACGGCGAATTCCACACCTTCGTATCGGCGGGGCCGATGCTGGCGCGCAAGATTGCAGTGCGGGTGGGTGAAACGGTGGAGCGCGACGGATTTGCGTTTGCGGATTTAGTGCCGGGCTAGAGCATGATCCCGAAAAGTGGGCACCGGTTTTCGGAAAAGATCATGCTCCAAAATTAAGCCCGCAACACGCCGCCGGTCTTTTTGCTGACCTCGGCGACGATATTTGCGGCCAGCGCGTCGATTTCGGCGTCGGTCATGGTCTTGTCGCGCGGCTGCATGGTGACCGCGATGGCGATCGACTTCTTGCCGGGGTCGATGCCCTTGCCCTCGTAGACGTCGAACACGGTCACGCCCACGATCAGCTTCTTGTCGGCGCCCTGCGCGGCCCGCACGATGTCGGCGGCTTTCACGCTCGCGTCCACCACGAAGGCGAAATCGCGCTCGACCGGCTGGAACGGCGATAGCTCGAGCACGGGTTTGGCGCGCGTGGCCTTGGCCTTCGGCTCGGGGATATTCTCCAGGATCACTTCGAAGGCGACCAGCGGCCCTTCCGCTTTAAGCGCGGCCAGCGCGCGCGGATGCAACTCACCGAAAGCTCCCAGCACGTTCTGCGGCCCGATCTGGATGGTGCCGGAACGGCCGGGATGGAACCAGGCCGGGCCGCCGGGCACCAACTGTAGCGCCTGCATCGGCGCGCCGGCTCCGGCCAGCACGGCGAAAGCGTCGGCCTTGGCGTCGAAGGCGTCGGCCGGCTCAGCCTTGCTCGACCAGTGGCGGCCGATGCCCGAGGCCTTGGCCAGCCCGCGACGCACGCCGCCGGCGGCGGTGAACTGATCCTGCGGCAGGTCGCCCTTGAAGATTTGACCAACCTCGAACAGCGCCACGTCGGCGCTGCCGCAGTCGGCATTGCGTTGCGCCGCCATGATCAAGCCGGGCAACAGGCTCGGCCGCATGTCGGAAAGCTCGGCCGCGATCGGATTGGCCAGCGCTAGTGCGGCGCTGCCGCCGCCGAACAGTTCGGCCTCGCGTTTGGAGACGAACGACCAGGTGACGGCCTCCACCATGGCGCGGGTGGCGAGCGCACGCTTGGCCTTGCGGGTGCGGTTCTGGATCGGCGTCAGCACCGCCTTGGGCGCGTCATCGCCGCGCGGGAACGGCGTCGACGGCACCTGATCGACGCCGACGATGCGCACCAATTCCTCGACGATGTCGGCGCGGCCATGCACGTCCGGCCGCCACGACGGCACCGCGATCTTCACGCGGTCGCCTTGGCCGGCGGCGAAGAAGCCGAGCTTCTCCAGCACGCGGCGCACGTCGGGGAGCGGCAGCTTGAGGCCGGCCAGCCGCGGCAATTCGTTCAAGGGGAAATCGATGACCGCTTCCTTTGGGCTAGGATCGCCGGCCACCACGATCTCCGATGGGCTGCCGCCGCAGAGATCGAGCACCATTTGCGTTGCGAGTTCGAGGCCGGGCAGCATGAAATTCGAATCGACGCCTCGCTCGAAGCGGTAGCGCGCGTCGGAATTGACGCCGAGCTTGCGGCCGGTCTGCGCGATGTTGACCGCGTCCCACAGCGCCGATTCGATCAGCACGTCGGTGGTTGTTTCCGAGCAGCCGGTGGCCTCGCCGCCCATGATGCCGGCGAGCGATTCGACGCACCTTTCGTCGGCGATCACGCACATGGCCTGGTCGAGCGTGTAGGTCTTGCCGTCGAGCGCCAGCAGCGTCTCGCCGTTGTGCGCGCGCCGCACGGTGAGATTGCCGTGCACTTTGGCGGCGTCGAACACGTGCAGCGGGCGGCCGCGGTCGAAGGTGATGAAGTTGGTGATGTCGACCAGCGCGTTGATGGGCCTGAGGCCGATCGCCGTGAGCCGCTTCTGCAGCCAATCGAGCGAGGGACCGTTCTTGACGCCCTTGACCAACCGCAGGCCGAAGGCCGGGCACAGCGAGGCGGTCGCACCGAAGTCGCGCGTGACCTTGACCGGGCAGGGGAACGTGCCCTTCACCGGCTTGGGCACCTTGTCCTTGAAGGCGCCGATGGCGGTGGCGCCGAGGTCGCGTGCGATGCCGTTGACGCCGGCGCAGTCCGGCCGGTTGGGCGTGAGATTGATCTCGATTACCGGCTCGCTGACGCCGGCCCATTCGACATAAGATTTTCCAACCGGCGCGTCGGCGGGCAGTTCGATGATGCCGTCATGATTGTCGGAAATCATCAGCTCGCCGGCCGAGCACAGCATGCCGCGGCTTTCCACGCCGCGGATGGTGCCGACCGCGAGCGTGATGTTCTTGCCGGGGATGAAGGTGCCGGGCGCGGAGAACACGCCCTTCATGCCGGCGCGCGCGTTGGGCGCGCCGCACACGACCTGGATCGGCTTGCCGTCGCCGATGTCGACCATGCAGACGCGCAGGCGATCCGCGTTCGGATGTTTCTCGGCGGAAATGACGTTGGCGATGACGAACGGCTTGAGCAGCGCAGCCTTGTCCTCGACGCGCTCGACCTCGAGCCCGATCATGGTGAGTTTGTCGACGATCGCGGCGAGCGGCTCGTCGGTGTCGAGATGTTCTTTCAGCCAGGGCAGGGTGAATTTCACGAGCTCAATCCCCCGGCAAGCGTCGGGAAATCGAGCGGCCGGAAGCCGTAATGCGCGAGCCAGCGCACGTCGGCCTCGAAGAACGCACGCAGGTCGTTCATGCCGTATTTCAGCATGGCGATGCGGTCGATCCCCATGCCCCAGGCGAAGCCCTGGTACTCCGCCGGGTCAAGCCCGCAATTCTTCAGCACGTTGGGGTGCACCATGCCGCAACCGAGAATTTCCAGCCAGTCCTCGCCTTCGCCGAAACGGATTTCGCCCTTGTCGCGCCTGCACTGGATGTCGACTTCCAGCGACGGCTCGGTGAACGGGAAGAACGACGGACGGAAGCGCATCTTCACCTGGTCGACCTCGAAGAACGCCTTGCAGAATTCTTCCAGGATCCATTTCAAGTGGCCGAGATGCGAGCCCTTGTCGATCACCAGGCCCTCGACCTGGTGGAACATCGGCGTGTGGGTCTGGTCGCTGTCGCTGCGATAGGTGCGGCCCGGAATGATGACCCGGATCGGCGGCGTCTGCGTCAGCATGGTGCGCACCTGCACCGGCGAGGTGTGCGTGCGCAGCAGGAGCCGCGAGCCGTCCGGCTTTTGCGGGAAATAGAAGGTGTCGTGCATTTCCCGCGCCGGATGGCCTTCCGGGAAATTCAGCTTGGTGAAGTTGTAGTCGTCGGTCTCGATATCGGGACCTTCCGCCACCGCAAAGCCCATGTCGGCGAAGATGGCGGTAAGCTCGTCGGTCACCTGGCTGATCGGATGCACGCGGCCGGTTTCGGTCGGCGCCTCGCGCACCGGCAGCGTGACGTCGACGGTTTCGCTATTGAGTCTGGCGTCGAGCGCGCTGGAGCCGAGCGCGTCCTTGGCGGTGGCGATGGCCGCGCCGATGCGCTCCTTCAATCCGTTGATCGCCGGGCCCTGCACCTTGCGCTCATCCGGCGTCATCGCGCCGAGCGTCTTGAGCAGCGCCGACACCGAGCCGCTCTTGCCGAGCGCCGCCACGCGCACGGCTTCCAGCCCCGCTTCGTCCTTGGCCGAAGCGATGGCCGCGAGCAGCTCGTTTTCCAATTGCGTGATATCGGACATGGGCAAGGCCTCGGGATGGCATCGGCCGCGAAAGCGGACGATCCAGCAACCCCTGCGCACGCGAGATTACGAACAGCCGGTGGCTACTGGATGCCCCGCTTTCGCGGGGCATGACAAGTGGCGCGGTGGATAGCTCAGGCTGGCAGCGCGGCCTTGGCCTTTTCCACGATCGCCTGGAATGCCGCCGGCTCGTGGATGGCGAGATCGGACAGCACCTTGCGGTCGACGGTAAGGCCGGACTTTGCCAGTCCGGCGATGAAGCGGCTGTAGTTGAGGCCGAACGGCCGCACCGCGGCGTTCAGGCGCTGGATCCACAGCGCGCGGAAGGTGCGCTTGCGCCGCTTGCGGTCGCGGAAGGCGTATTGGCCGGCCTTCTCGACCGCCTGCTTGGCGATGCGGATGGTGTTCTTGCGGCGGCCATAATAGCCCTTGGCGGCCTTGAGGACTTTCTTGTGCTTGGCGTGTGAGGTGACGCCACGTTTGACGCGGGCCATGGGAAATCTCCTTGCAGTGGGTGCGAATGCTCGACGGAAACATGCGGCCGGATGCCGGCCGGAAATACCGATCAGCCGTTGGGCAAAAAGTATTTCTTGATGTTGTCGCCGTCGGTCTTGAACAGCACCTTGGTGCCACGATGTTCGCGGATCTGCTTGGTGGTCCGCTTGATCATGCCGTGGCGCTTGCCGGACTGCTGGAATTTCACCCGGCCGGTCGCGGTGATCTTGAAGCGCTTTTTAGCGCCCGATTTGGTCTTCAGCTTGGGCATTTTGCTCTCCTCATCGGCGCGACAGCGGGCGCGAGGCCCGCCTTGGCCGAAATATGCTCGCGACGTTAAGTCTTTGAGCGGGTGCTCGGAATTGAGCTTTTAATCGCCGCCACGGCAGCCCTAACCAGCCGGGCGACGAGAGGGCGGCGTTATGGCAGAGGCGGCCGGCGCTTGCAACCAAGCCGTAGGCCGAGCGCCTTAACCCCGTATTTCAGGCCCTTCCGGAACCCGCATAACGCAAAGCGCCGCCCGCGGGCTGCGAGCGGCGCTTCAGACGCAGTGGCTTCGCGCGCTAGCGTGGCGCCAGCAGCATGACCATCTGGCGGCCTTCGAACCGCGGCTCCGATTCGATCTTGGCAATCGGCGCGGTGTCTTCCTTCACGCGATTGAGCAGCTTGTAGCCGAGTTCCTGGTGGGCCATTTCGCGGCCGCGGAAGCGCAAGGTGATCTTGACCTTGTCGCCCTCTTCGAAGAAGCGCTTCATCGAACGCATCTTCACGTCGTAATCGTGATCGTCGATCATGGGCCGGAGCTTGATCTCCTTGACCTCGACGACTTTTTGTTTTTTGCGGGCTTCGGCGGCTTTTTTCTGCGCCTGGAATTTGTACTTGCCGAAATCCAGGATCTTGCAGACCGGCGGGCTCGTGTTGGGAGAAATCTCCACCAAGTCGAGCCCTGCCGCTTCCGCCATTCCCATGGCGGTTTGAAAATCGACGACACCTTTGTTGTCGCCGGTACTATCGATCAACTGAACCTCTTTGGCTCGGATCTCCTCGTTGATGCGCGGGCCGTCCTTTTGGGCGGGCAGCGCGGACTTCATCGGACGACGAATGGCTTTTTTCTCCTCAAGCTGTTGCGACGTTATTTTTGCGCATGATCTAATCCGAAAACCGGTTCCCACTTTTCGGGATCATGCGCGACCGTGACGCACCTAAGCGTCTCGGGAAATGAAAGATTGGTAGAAACGGCGAATAAGTCAACGTAGTTCCGGCGATAGTGTCGATAGAAATGACCGGATTCCCGGTAAAATCGTTCAAATACCTCTAATTTTGATGCAATCGCGCCGCCGTAGCGGGCGCTTTGTCGTGGCCGGTGATTTCGTCATAAAGCCGCAGCGTCTGTTCGGCGACCGCCGGCGCATTGAAATGCCTGAGCACCCAGTTGCGGCCGCGCGCGCCCATGGCGCGGCGGGCCGGCTCGGGCAGCGCAAACAGCCGCAGCAAGGCCGCCGCCAGCGCCGTGTCATCGCCGGTGTGAAAGCGCAGGCCGGTGATGCGGTTTTCCGGCACCGCCGGCGGCGTGAGCACCACGTCCGGCCCGGCGCCGAGGTCGGAGGCGATCACCGGCCGCGCCATAGCCTGCGCCTCCAGGATGGTCCGTTGCAGCCCCTCCGGCTGCACCGCCGCCGACACCACGACCGAGGCCGCCGCGTAGGCGGCCGGCATGTCGAAGACCGGCGCCGCCATGCGAATGACGTCCATGGTGCCGGTGGCCAGCACCAAGTCCCAAAGCTCGCCGGTGTAATGGGTGCGGCCGCAGTCCTCGCCGACGAAGACGCACAGGAAATCTTTAAATCCCATTTCCTTCAGCCGCTTTGCCGCCTTCACCGCCACATGATGGCCCTTGCGGCGCACGATGCGGCCCACGATCAGGATCACCCTGGTGTCGCGCTTGATGCCCCAGGCGTGACGCCTCGCCTCGACGCGCTCGGGCGCGACCTCGGCAGGATCGAAGCGCTCCAAGTCGACGCTGGACGGCACGACCGTGATGCGCTCCCACGGCATGCCGTAGCGGTCGTTGATCAATTGCGCGATCTGCTCGCTCACCGCGACGACGCGGTCGCCGCGCGCCATGCCGCCGTTGTACACGTGCTTGAAGATGTTCTGGTCGCGAAAGCCTTTGTACCAGCTCGTCATGAACGGAATGCCGCGTAGCCGCGCCGCGAAATAGGCGCTCCAGGCCGCCGAGCGTCCGAGCGCATGAATCGCGTCGCAATTGCGCTCGCGCGCAATTCGGCTCAGCGCAGCGGTGTTGCGCAGCATCCGAAGCGGGTTGTTGCTGGCAAAGTCGAGCGCGACGAATTCCCCTCCGGACGCCGTCACGTCGGCGACCAGTCGCCCGGCTTGCGATGCCACGATGGCGCGGTGGCCCGCCGCGGTGAGGATGCGCACCAGCCCGAGCGCGCCGACATCTGCCGCGCCGGCGTCGAGGGCGGGTACCACGATGAGTATGCTGATCGGATCGCGCGCGGGAGGCGCGCTCGTCTTGGAGCCGGGACCGGAATCGGAAGTGTCGCCGCGCGCAGCCCCGGAGGGGCGGTCCTCGACGGACGGCATTGCAGACGCACTCGACATACCGTTTACGACCTCGGAACCGACAACGTCAGACGTCGCGAGCCAGCAGCGAGGTATAAAGGCCGCGAAAGACTTCGGCAACGTTTGGCGGAGAAAACGCGAACTCGGCGAATTGTCGCGCACGGCCGCTGAGCGCCGTGTATGCTGGGACGTCGAGCGAAAGCGCGTCGCCGACTGCGAGCGCAAGTTCGTCCGGCTCGCCCGGCGTTACCAGCCAGCCGGTCCGCAAGTCCTCCCGCATGCGGGGCGGGCAAAGCATGGTTTCCGGCAAGTTTCCCAACGCGCTGGCGACCACCGGCCGGCCCATAGCCTGCGCTTCGGCCGCGGCGTGGCCGGATCGCGGCGGCTGCAGCGCCGGCACCACCACCACATCGGCGAGCGCGAGCGCGGCCGGCATGTCCGCGCAAGGACGGACCATGCGGCAAAGATGGTCGATGCCGTGCACGCCGGCTTGTCGGCGGAGGCGGCGTGCATAAAGCCAGTGTCCGCGGTCATCGCCTGCGAATATAAAGGCGATCTTTCCGCCGGCCAAAAGACGCGCGGCGTCGATCATGGTCAGCTGGCCGTTGCACGGCGCGATACGGCCTGGCACCAGCACCACGCGTGTGCCCGACACGATTCCCCAGTCCTCGCGCAGCGCCTCGATGCGATCGTTGCTCACCGCCGCCGGATCGAAGGCGTCGGTGTCGACCGCGCGCGGAATGACGCTGACGCGGTCGGGCGCAATCTTGTAGCGCTCGACGATCACGCGCGAGGAGTAGTTCGACGGCGCGATCACCCGATGGCCGCGCGCGAGCGCGCGATGCCATTCCGTCGACGGCCAGGTACTTCCCGGCAGCAGATCGGGAAATGACGTGACCAGGAACACCGGCATTTGGCGGGTGGCGGCAAGCGCGCTCCGGGCGGCGCCGACGCTTTGGGCATGCACGATATCGATGCGTTCGCTGCCGATCAGGTTTACCAGCCGGCGTGTATTGGCGTGGATGCGCAAGGGATTGAACGTATCGGTCGCCATCGGCAGAAATTCGCCGCCGATGGCGGCCACCTCGTCCGCCAGCGGCCCGTCTTTGCCGGCCACCATCGCGCGCGCGCCGGATTGCAGCAGCGCGCGCGCAATATCGACCGCGGTACGGCCTACGGAATCGTCGCGCAGCGCCGGCACGAGCTGCAGGATCGTGGCGCCGGCGAGCAATCGCTGCGGCGGGGCAGGGCTCATGGTTGTATCGCCCCCCTTGCGCGGGGGGCCGGCTTGCGGCGAGAAGGGACCAGGACGGACATCGCGTTCATCCTTGAATGAACCTAAGTGCGCATGAGCGAAGCTCGACTGACATCCCTGACGATAGAATCACCGCCGCCAGCGCGGACAATCGCCGTGCGCGTGCGCGAGGGCAAGAGCCCAAATTCGGGAGTAGGCATTTTCTGGCTCGGCGGCTTCATGTCCGATATGAAGGGCACCAAGGCGGCTGCGCTCGACGGCTGGGCGGAGCGGCAAGGCCGCGCCTGTGTGCGGTTCGACTATTCCGGCCACGGCGAATCGGGCGGCGCCTTCACCGACGGCACCATCGGCCGCTGGCTTGAGGAAAGCATTGCGGTCTATTCGACGTTCGCCCGAGGCCCGCAGGTGGTCGTGGGCTCGTCCATGGGCGGTTGGCTGGCGCTCCTGCTGGCGCGCGAGCTGCGCAAGCGCCAAGAAAAGCAAGAAAACAAAGCGCCCGCCGCGCCGATGGCCGGCATGGTGTTGATCGCGCCGGCGGTGGATTTCACCGAGGCGTTGATGTGGGCATCGTTCTCCGACGCGATCAAGCGCGAGATCGAGGAGAAAGGTGTCTGGCTGCGGCCGTCGCAATATTCGGAGGGGCCCTACCCGATCACCAGGGGTCTGATCGAGGACGGCCGCAAGCACCTGCTGCTCGGCGGCCTGATCGAGACGGGCTGCCCGGTGCACATCCTGCAAGGCGTGCAGGACCCCGACGTACCCTGGCGGCACGCGGTCGAATTGGTGGCGCGCTTTGCCCGCGACGACGTGGTGCTGACGCTGATCAAGGACGGCGACCACAGGCTGTCGCGGCCGGAGGACATCGAGCGGCTGATCGCGGCGGTGAAGGAGTTCTAGATGCTCGTGTCCCGGGCGCAGCGCAGCACGAAGTGATGCGCTGCAGACCCGGGACCCCGGTTTCCTGAAAACAAGCTGGGTCTCGGATCAGCGGTGCACCGCTGGCGCGCTGCACCGCGTCCGGGACACGAGTCATGCGAGCGCCGCCGCCCATTCCTCGTTCACTGACGCATCGCGGTCGGTCCTTCGCAACGTTTCGATTTTTTCTCTCGGCAATAATCGCCCCAGCGCCCATACCGCCGCGCCGCGCACCAGCGGCGAAACATCGTCCAGCAAACGCTCGGCTTCGCTGGCGAACGACGCGTCGCCGGAATTGCCGATGGCTATCAACACATTGCGGACGAAGCGGTCGCGGCCGGTGCGCTTGATCGAGGTTTTGGCAAACAGCGAGCGGAAATGCGCGTCGTCAAGGCGCGCCAATTCCGCGAGCGCGGGCGCGCGCAAGGTCTCGCGCGCGGCGAGCTTGGCCTCGCGGCCAGCGACCGCGAACTTATTCCACGGGCACACGGCGAGGCAATCGTCGCAGCCATAAATGCGGTTGCCCATCGCCGCGCGAAATTCGCGCGGGATCGGTCCCTTGTGCTCGATGGTGAGATACGAGATGCAGCGCCGCGCATCGAGGCGGTAAGGCGCGGGGAAAGCCGCGGTCGGGCAAATGTCGAGACAGGCGCGGCAGGTGCCGCAATTGTCCGGCTCAGGCGGATCGGCCGGCAGATCGAGCGTGGTGAAAATCGAGCCGAGAAACAGCCACGAGCCGAATTGGCGCGACACCAAGTTCGTGTGCTTGCCCTGCCAGCCGAGACCGGCTTTGGCGGCGAGCGGCTTTTCCATCACCGCCGCGGTATCGACGAACACTTTCACATCGCCGCCGGCGTTTTCGATGAGCCAGCGCGCGACTTGCTTGAGCCGCGACTTGATCAGCTCGTGATAGTCGTCGCCCTTGGCGTAGGCCGAGATCGCGGCGCGGTCCTCGCGCTTGAGGGTCGCCAGCGGATCTTCGTCCGGCCCGTAGTTGAGCCCGAACATGATCACCGAGCGCACCTCCGGCCATAGCGCGTTGGGCGCGGCGCGGCGCGCCGCCGTTGCCGCCATCCAGGCCATGTCGCCATGCGCGCCGTCGGCGAGAAAGCGCTCCAGCCGCGCTTTTGCCTCCGGTACGGCGTCGGGCTTGGCGACGCCTGCCACGTCAAAGCCGTGCGCCTTCGCCTCGGCGATAAGCGCGGCCTTGATCTCGCCGGGATCGATCAAAAGTCGAGGTCGGCGTAGCTCACCGCCGGCGGCAGTCCGGCCAACGTGTCGGCCAGGATCGCCCGGAACGAGGGCCGCGACTTGACCCGCGCGTACCAATTCTTGGCGGCTTCGTCTGCGTTCCACGGCACTTCGCCCAAATAGTCGGTGGCGGACAGATGCGCCGCCGCGGCAAGGTCGGCCAAGCTCAGCCGATCGCCGGCGAGCCAATCGCGTGTGCGCACCAGCCAGCCGATATAGGCCAGATGATAGCGGATATTGTGGCGGGCGGCGCGCATCGCGTCGGTGTCGGGCGGGCCGCCACCCTGTGCCACCGTCATATACCGCTTGAACACGCGTTCGCTGACCAGCGGGCCGCTGACTTCGGTATGGAATTTGTCGTTGAACCAGCTCGCCAGCCGGCGCACTTCGACCCGTTCCGCGATCGAAGCCGGCAGCAGGCGGTCCTCGCCGCGCTCCGGGGGCATCGTCTCGTCGATAAATTCCGCGATGATGGCGGCGCCGGGGACCGGCGGCTGGCCGTCGGCCATCAGCACCGGGATTTGGCCGGCCGGATTGAGCAGCATGAACTCCTCGCGCCGTTCCCAGAATCGTTCCTCGTGCAGGTGCACTTCAATTCCGTATTCGCCGAGGATCAGGCGCACATAGCGCGAGAGCGGGCAGAGCGTTTGGTGGAACAGCGTCAGCATGGTTTTCCGGGTCGGCGGCTTGGGCCGCGGCGGCGGGAATCGGTCGACGCACTATAGAAATTCACCGCCTTGGAGCAACGAAAGCAAAGCAAATTGATGGCGGTTATGACTTTTTTCGTTGCCCCCGGGATGGCATTGCGCCGAAAGCGCTGGCCTTATCGATTCGCACCGCGGCTCGAACGAGCCGGCCCGCCCGGAGCATACCCCGATGTCCCTTCACGCCATCCAAGCGGCCGGCCTGATCTCGTCCAATATCGACCTGGTCAAAGCGGCCGTGCTCGGCTTCGTCGAGGGGCTGACCGAATACCTGCCGGTCTCCTCGACCGGGCATCTGCTGCTGATGGAGCGCATTCTCGGCTGGGGCGACAGTGCCTTCGGCAAATCGTTCGCCATTCTAATCCAGCTCGGCGCCATCCTGGCTCTGCTCAGCATTTATTTCGGCCGCCTCTGGAATCTGGCGCGCAACATGTTCACGGACTGGGCGGCGGCGCGTTTCGTCATCGGCGTGCTGATCGCGTTTCTGCCGGCCGCGGTGATCGGCGCGCTCGCCTATCCGATCATCAAGGCCTATCTGTTTGACGTGCGCGTCGTCTGCATCGCGCTCATCATTGGCGGCTTCATCTTGCTCTGTGTGGACCGGCTCGACCTCAAGCCGCGCTACCACGAAGCAACCGGCTTCACGCTGCCGATGTATCTGGGCATCGGCGTTTGCCAATGCTTTTCCATGATCCCCGGCGTGTCGCGCGCGGGCGCCACCATCGTCAGCGCCATGCTGTTCGGCGCCGATCGCCGCTCGACGGCGGAGTTCTCGTTCTGGCTGGCGATGCCGACCATGGTCGGCGCTTTCGCCTACGAGGCCTTCAAGGATCGCGCCGAACTCGCCCACGCCAACCTCACGTTGATCGCCGTCGGCTTCGTCTGCTCGTTCATCTTCGGATGGATCGTGGTGAAGACGTTCTTGGGCTACGTGCAGCGCCACTCGTTCGCGCTGTTCGCCTGGTGGCGCATCGTGGTCGGCGCCGTCGGCCTACTGGCAATTTATTTTTGGTGAGATCCCTCTGACGCCTAGGCGACGCGGCTGTGGAATTGGCCGGTCTTGCGGAAGCGCCAGAGATAAGACGGCACGATCGCCTCGAACGGCTCCGGCTGGATGCCGAGACCTTGCAAGGTGCGGCCTTCGGCCTTGGCGGCGTCGGAGACCACGTTGTCGACCCGCAGCAGCTCGACCTGATCGGGCGTAAGCGGCGGCTTCGGCATGTATTGCAGCAGCGCCGCCTTGATCTTGGCGGCGAAGAACGGCACCTGCACCAGCAGCCGTTTGCGCTCGATCGTCGCGAGCACATAGCGCATCAATTGCTCGAACGTCTTTACTTCCGGGCCGCCCAATTCATAGATCCTGCCGCCTTGCACATTGCCGTCCACGGCACTCGCAATTGCGGTAGCGACATCGCCGACGAAGACCGGCTGGAAGCGGGTCGCGCCGCCGCCGATCAGCGGTAGCGCCGGCGACATGCGCGCCAGCGCGGCGAAGCGGTTGAAGAAATCGTCCTCCGGCCCAAAGATAACCGACGGCCGTATGATGACGGCTTGCGGCAGCGCGGCCAGCACCAGGCGTTCGGCCTCGGCCTTCGAGCGCGCGTAAGCGGCGCGCGAGTGCTCGTCGGCGCCGATGGCCGAAACATGCACCAGGCGCGCGCCATGCGCGCTCGCGGCCAGCGCCACCTGCTCGGCGCCGTAGGCATGGATGGCGCCGAAGCGCTGGCGCCCGCGCTCGAACAGGAGGCCGACCAGATTGATCAGCACGTGGGCGTCGCGCGCCGCCGCTTCCACCGATGGCGCGTGGCGAAGATTGGCCTGCACCGCGTGGACCTGGCCGACGCGGCCGAGCGGCTGCAGGTGGAAGGCCAGATCAGGCCGGCGCACCGCTACCCGGATAAGGTAGTTCCGCTTGGCCAAGGCGCGCACGACGTGGCGGCCGAGAAAGCCTGAGCCACCATAGATGGTGACGAGGGTTTCAGCGTTGCTTCTGGAGGTCATGGGCGCTCTCGCGAGCAAATGGGGGTTGCGATGCGGGCAATACAGGATCGGCCGGCGGCTGTATAGGCCCGCAAATGGGCTACAGAGGCCCGTAGACCACTTCAATTGACAAGCCGAAAGCGGCTCCGTACCTAGTCCAGCGCCAGCCCAGGTGGCGGAATTGGTAGACGCACTAGTTTCAGGTACTAGCGCCGCGAGGCGTGGAGGTTCGAGTCCTCTCCTGGGCACCAGCGCCTTAGCGTATGATCTCGAAAAGTGGGAACCGGTTTTCGGAATAAATCATGCGCAACTACACTGGATAGCCTAAATGACCATCCGCCTGCATCGCGGCGATCTGCCCAACCTCACCGCCTACAAGGGCGCGGTGGCGATCGACACCGAGACCATGGGTCTCGACCCCAATCGCGACCGTCTCTGTGTGGTGCAGCTTTCGCCCGGCGACGGTTCGGCCGATGTGGTGCAGATCGCGGCCGGGCAGACCAGGGCGCCCAATATCGAAAAGCTGCTCGCGAATAAATCGATCGTCAAGATTTTCCATTTCGCGCGTTTCGATCTCGGCATGATGGCCAAGGCCTTCGGTGTGATGGCCGAGCCGGTCTACTGCACCAAGATCGCTTCGCGTCTGGTGCGCACCTATACCGACAAGCATGGCCTCAAGGATTTGGCGCGCGAGGTGCTCGGCATCGACCTGTCCAAGCAACAGCAGTCGTCCGACTGGGGCGCCGACGCGCTAACCGACGCGCAGGTAGCTTACGCGGCGACCGACGTGCTGCACTTACACGCACTCAAGGAGAAGCTGGACGCGATGCTGGCGCGCGAGAACCGCGCCGACCTGGCAGCCGCCTGCTTCCGCTTCCTGCCGGATCGCGTGCGCCTCGACCTCGCCGGCTGGGCTGCCGAAGACATCTTTTCGCACTCGGCCTAAGCTATTGTAGTAAAGCCTTTATTCGTTGACCTTAGGCTGCCGTGCAGGGGCCATATTCGCACGTCAGGTTGTCTGCCGGGGCGTTAGGGTGATTTCCGAAATCGAAATCGAACGGAGCCGGATGCCGATCGTGGCAGGAATCGCGTGACCACAGTCCGAACCGATCCGCAGATCCCACACGCTTATTGGACCGTGGGCCGCGGCAACAGCGACCGCGCTTTTCGCGCCGCGCGCCGGCACAGCCGCGTGGTGCGCACCCTTCGCGTTGCTATTCCGCTCGCGGTGGTGCTGGGCTTTACCGGCTTTTTTCTGCTCGTCTATTTCAATCCGTTGCGCATGCTCGCCAAGCTGCCGGTTGATATCGGCAGTCTCGTGGTCGCCGGCACCAAGATCACCATGGAGAAACCGCATCTGTCCGGCTTCACGCAGGACGCGCGCGCCTACGAGCTTTCAGCGGACATGGCCAAACAGGACGTGACCAAGCCGGACATCATCGAATTGCGCAATATCCGCGCCAAGGTGCAAATGCAGGACAAAAGCATGATGGAATTGTCCGCGGCCACCGGCGTCTATGACAGCAAGGGCGAAACCCTCAAGCTCGACCAGAACATCTTACTGTCCTCGTCCACCGGCTATCGCGGCCGGCTGAGCGAGGCGATGATCGATATCCGCAAGGGCCACGTGGTATCCACGCAGCCGGTCGAGGTCGAGATGCTGCAAGGCACGCTCAATGCCAAGGGGCTAGAGATCGTCGATTCCGGCGATCTGGTACGGTTCGAGGGTGGGGTGAGCTTGACCTTGATGCTGAGCAATGCCGCGGTGCCGCCAGCAAAGACCGGAGTGCAATGACCGTGCCGCGTCATCCGCTCCGGATCGCCGCGGCCATGCTAGCCATGTTGTTGGGCTTGGCCGGCATGCCACTGCAGGCGCAGCCGTCGAAAGGGCCGCCAAACGCGTTGCAGGGCTTTTCGCAGAATCACGATCAGCCGGTGCATATTGAGGCGGCGACGCTGGAAGTGCGCGACAAGGATCAGGTGGCGACCTTCAGCGGCGATGTACGCGTGACACAGGGCGACACCAACCTGCGCTGCAAGACGCTGGTGGTGTTCTATGAACAAGACGACGCCGCCACCGCCAAAAGCAAAAGCCTGAAGGCCGCGAGCCCCGGCCCCGGCGGCCAGCAGCGGATCAAGCGGCTGGAAGCGCGTGGCGGCGTGGTGGTGACGCAGAAGGAGCAAACCGCGACCGGCGAGACCGGCGTGTTCGACATGAAGACCAATACCGTCACCCTCAATGGCAAGGTGGTGATGACGCAGGGCAAGAACGTGTTGCGCGGCGATCGCTTGGTGGTCGATTTGACCAGCGGCGTCTCGCGGGTCGAATCCGGCAAGAATGGCCAAGACCGCGTGCAGGGCCTATTCCTGCCCAGCAGCGGGCCGGTTGATCTCAAGTCGGGCATGCCGGGCGGATCGGCGCCGCGTCCCGCGCCAGCGCGGCCGCCCAATTGACCCGGATGCACGCGCAGCGCGGCCGGCGGCTCGCGGCGGCAAGGAATCAGCTAATGTGGCCTACCCCGGCGCTGGCGGATGATCGCCGGGAGCATGATCCAGAAACGTGGGGATCGGTTTTCGGGAAGGATCATGCTCAGGCAAACAATTACGCGCGCCGCGAGGTAGTCCGGTGAACATCGTCTCGTTGTTTCGAAGCCGGCTACAGCACGTCCGCCGCGTGGTCCAGCGGACCGCCGGACCCGTGATCCGCAAGGCCGTGCCGGCTGGGGCGAATGGGCAATCCGTGCGTCGGGCCGCAAACGTCCGGCAAGCCGCGCGGACGGACTATCTCGCCGTTCACGGCGTGGAGAAGAGCTTCGGCGGCCGCATGGTCGTCAAGGGCGTCACGCTCTATGTACGGCGCGGCGAGGCCGTCGGTCTGCTGGGGCCGAACGGCGCCGGCAAGACCACGGTGTTCTACATGATCACCGGCCTTATCAAGGCCGATCGTGGCCGCATCGAGCTCGACGGCTATGACGTCGCCGTGCTGCCTATGTATCAGCGCGCGCGGCTCGGCATCGGCTATCTGCCGCAGGAGGCCTCGATCTTTCGCGGCCTCAACGTCGAGGACAATATTCGCTCGGTACTCGAGATGGTGGAGCCCAATCGCGCCCGCCGCGAAGCCGATCTCAACGCGCTGATGGAAGAATTCAACATCGCGCGCTTGCGCAAGACGCCGACCATCGCGCTGTCGGGGGGCGAGCGCCGCCGCGTCGAGATCGCCCGCGCGCTGGCGACGCGGCCGAGCTACATGCTGCTGGACGAGCCGTTCGCCGGCATCGACCCGATCGCCGTCGGCGACATTCAGGCGCTGGTGCGCCACCTCACCAACCGCGGCATCGGCGTGTTGATTACGGACCACAATGTGCGCGAGACATTGGGAATTATCGACCGCGCCTACATCATCTATTCCGGCGAAGTTCTCATGGAGGGCCAAGCCGACGACATCGTCAACAATCCCGACGTGCGCCGGCTCTATCTGGGCCACGAATTCCAACTTTAAGGCTGGCGGCGAACAGCCCTTTCGAGTCCGACAGGCTGAGCTATCGGTGTCTTTATTGGCTCGCCACAACGAAATCGGCGGGCGCTGCCGAGCGGATCCACCGACATGAAAGTCGACACGATGCGCTGGATCGCCCGCTGCGTCGGCGCTCCGCTCTGCGCGCTCGTTACCCCGCTGGTGCGCCTGTGGCACATCGCGCGCGGCGGGCCGCCGCGAACCGCGCCGCGCCTGTTATTCGTCGAACTGTCGGAGATGGGCAGCACCATCCTGGCCGAGCCGGCCATGCGAAACGCGCGTGATCGGCTGGGCGCGGAGCTATTCGTCGTCATCTTCCGCCGCAACGTCGGCTCGCTCGATCTGGTCGGAACGATCTCGCCGGCCAATATTTTCACGATCAGGGATACCTCGCTATTTCACTTGGCCTGGGACTCCCTGGCATTCCTGGTCTGGACACGGCGCAAGGGGATCGACACCGTCGTCGACCTCGAATTGTTTTCGCGCTTCACGGCCCTGCTCGTGGGCTTGTCGGGCGGCTCCCGCCGCATGGGTTTTTATCGCTTTCACAACGAGGGTCTTTATCGCGGCGAAATGTTGACGCATCGCGTCGCCTACAATCCGCACATCCATGTGGCCAAGAATTTCGTCGCGCTGGTCGATGCACTCTTGGCCGCAACGCCAACGGTTTCCTATTCAAAGACGCTGATCGACGACAAGCAAATAGAACCGCCGGTCATTCGACCGGCTGCCGCCGCGCGCGAGGCGGTGCTCGCCTGGGTCCGCCAGTTGACGGGCTTCGATCCGGCGGTGCAGCGCCTGGTGTTGATCAATCCGAACGCGAGCGAATTGTTGCCGCATCGCCGATGGATGCCGGATCGCTACGGCGAATTGATCCGGCGCGTCATTGCCGGCCATAGCGACGTCATCGTGCTCTTTGACCGGCGCGCCCGAGGAACAGGCCGAGGCCGAGACGCTGGCGGCGGCCTGCGGCGCGCGATGTTTTTCGTTCGCAGGCAAGGCCACGCTCGTTGAGCTGTCGGCGCTCTATTCCAATGCGGCGGCGATGATCAGCAACGATTCCGGGCCGGCCCATTTCGCGGCCGCGACGCGGCTGCCGACCATTGTGCTGTTCGGCCCGAAAACGCCGAAACTCTACCAGCCGCTCGGAACCTCTCAGAAAATTTATGCGGGCCTCGCCTGCTCGCCATGCGTCAGCGCGCACAATCACCGCAAGACCGCGTGCGATGACAACGTCTGCATGCGTGCAATCGGCGTCGAGCAAGTCTATGGCGCGCTCGCCGAACTGCTGCTGGCGCGGCGCAGTGGACCGGATTCCACATTCGTGAGATAAAATCTGCCGCCACATCCCTCCTTCCATTCCAGGTCCGTCGATGCCGTTGAAATCCATTGACGCCCGGCTGCTTGCCGTATTCGGGCGCATCGTCGAGGGCCTGTGCGATCCAGCGCGCCGCAATCGGGTGGCGCTGCTGGCAGCCTTTGCTTACGCCGCGATCTGGACGCTCTATGCCACCGTCGCCAAGTCGTGCCAGGGCATCAACGCGGATCTCGGTGATATGGTGGTGTGGGCCCGCAATCTCGCTTGGGGCTATCCGAAGCACCCGCCGCTTGCGGGCTGGATACTGGCCGGCTGGTTCGCGGTCTTCCCGACGGTCGACTGGGCTTATTATCTGCTGGCCGGGCTCAATCTCGGCATCGGTCTCTACTTTTCGTTTCTGCTGGCCGGGCTCTGGCTTGAAGGCGAGAAGCGGGCCGTGGCCCCGTTCCTGCTGGCGCTGATCCCGTTCTACAATTTCATCGGGCTGAAGTGGGATCAGAATTCCATCTTGATTCCGCTTTGGGCCTTGACGACCTGGGCCTTCGTGCAATCTTTCGAGCGCCGGCATGTCGGCTACGCCGCGCTGGCCGACGCCGGCGCCCCCGCCATGCTCACCAAATACTGGTCGGCCTTTCTGGTGCTTTCGCTCGTGATCGCCGCACTGTGCGATCGGCGGCGCGGCGGCTATTTTCGATCGGCTGCGCCGTGGGTGACGGTGCTCGCCGGGGCCGTGTTGATCGCACCCCATGTCGTTTGGCTGTTTCAGGAGGACTTCCCGCCGTTGCGGTGGGTCGCGACGCGGCGGACGTCGGCAGATCTCTTTGATTGGCTGCGCTCTCTTTCGGAATATTCCTTTGGCACCCTGGGATACTCCGCCGTAGCCGTGTTGACGTGTATCGTGTTGGTGCAGCCGCCGCCTGCGGCTTGGCGCGACGTCCTGTTTCTGTGCGACGCTGCGCGCCGGATGGCGCTGCTCATTTTCTGGCTGCCGTTGCTGGTGCCGGTTGCGGTTGCCGCCATCACCCGCACCAATCTGTTGTCGTTGTGGAACACGGAATCGCTCGCGTTGCTTCCCGTCGTCCTGCTGTCGTCGCCGCTGATTACGGTCACCCGCACTGTCGCGGCGCGCATCACCGGCTTCGCGATCGTGGTATCGGTGGCAGCGCTCATCGCGTCGCCGATCGTCGCCGCTACGAAGCTCAACGCCGGAGTTGAAAACGATGCCTCCTATGTGCCGGCGGCCGTTGTTGCGATCGATCGGGAATGGAAAACGGCGACAGATCGGCCGCTCGAGATTTTGGCGGGTCCATTCGGCCTGGCCAACAGCATTGCGTTCACGCTGAAAGACAGGCCGTCGACATTCGCTGACTTCTCGCCCTATGTGTCGCCCTGGGTCGATGCGCAGGCATTGCTGCGCAAAGGACTGGCGGTCATCTGCCCCAGCCGGGATACGGCCTGTATGCGAAACGTGGACGCGCTCAGGAAGAAACGCCCGGAAGCCCGGCGGGTAGAGGTCGAGCTAACCCCAAGGTGGCTTGGGTTTGCCGGGACTCATGATCGCTTCGTCATCGCGATCATGCCGCCGCGTAAGGGCCCCTAACGCCAAGGCCGTTGCGGCGCGTGGTTGGCTATTTTGCACAAACTTTGTGCAATGCCGCAGTGCGGAATCGCATACCGCTGGCGGCGAAGACCTGCTATAAGGAAAAACAAGCAAGAATCGGACCAGTTTCCGCCGAGAGACCCTATGGCGTTGTCGCAAAGACTAGAGTTCCGCCAGACCCAAGCGCTGGTGATGACGCCGCAGCTGATGCAAGCCATCAAGCTGCTGCAGCTCTCCAGCCTTGATCTTGCGGCCTATGTCGACGGCGAGCTTGAGCGCAACCCGCTGCTCGAACGCGCCAATGACGATGACGACGCGCCGGCCGGGACCGCCGAGCCGGAGGGTTCCGCGTCCGCGGGCGGTGAAGGCAATGAAGGCGGCGAGGGCGGGAACGAAGCCACGGCCGGTTCCGATTGGATCGGGCAGGACATGGAAACCAGCCGCACCTCGATGGAAGAGGGGCTAGGCACCGAACTCGAAAATGTCTTCCCGGACGACGGCGGCGAGAAAAACCCCCAGCCGGAAATGCCGCCGCCGGCCTATTCGGAATGGTCCGGCGCCGGCACCCGCGGCGGCGATGACAACGGCTACAATCTGGAAGCTTTCGTCACCGCCGAAATCACGCTCGCCGTTCATCTCGCCGAGCAGATGGCGTTGGCGATTTCCGATCCGGCCGGCCGCATGATCGGGCAATATTTGATCGATATGGTGGACGAAGCCGGCTACCTCAGCGGCGATCTCGACGCCGTCGCCGAAAAGCTCGACGCGCCGCGCGCGGATGTCGAGGCCGTGCTCACCATCCTGCAGACATTCGATCCAGCCGGCGTATGCGCGCGCAATCTCACCGAATGCCTCGCCATCCAGCTCAAGGACCGCGACCGCTTCGATCCGGCGATGCGCACGCTGGTGGAGCATCTCGATCTCCTGGCCAAACGCGACCTCGCCGCCTTGCGCCGGTTATGCGGCGTCAACGAGGAGGATCTCACCGACATGATCGCCGAGATCCGCAATCTCAATCCCAAGCCGGGCTTGGCCTTCGGCTCGACCATGGTGCAGCCGATCGTGCCGGATGTGTATGTACGGGCGGCGTCCAACGGTAGTTGGCAAGTCGAGCTCAATTCCGACACGCTGCCGAAAGTCCTCATTAGCCAAAGATATTATGCGCAAGTGTCCAAGACCACGCGTAACGACAAGGACAAGACCTATCTCGCCGATTGTCTGCAGACCGCGACCTGGCTGGTTCGCGCGCTCGATCAGCGCGCCAAGACGATCCTGAAAGTGTCGAGCGAAATCGTGCGGCAGCAGGATGAGTTTTTCGCCAACGGCGTGCAGCACTTGCGGCCGCTCAATCTCAAGACCGTCGCCGACGCCATCGGCATGCACGAGTCGACCGTGTCGCGCGTGACGGCCAACAAGTACATGGCGACCACGCGCGGCATCTTCGAGCTGAAATATTTCTTCACGTCGTCGATCGCTTCCGCCGACGGCGGCGAGGCGCATTCCGCCGAAGCCGTGCGCCATCGCATCCGCCAGTTGATCGACGCCGAGACCGCCGCCGACGTGCTCTCGGACGACACGATCGTCGACAAGTTGCGCGAAGCCGGCATCGACATCGCGCGCCGCACAGTGGCTAAGTACCGCCAAGCCATGCGCATCCCGTCGTCGGTGCAACGCCGGCGCGAGAAGCTGGCGGCGGCATCCTAGATCGTCATGTTCGGTCAAGCCGCTACCCGGCGGCGCATTGAACTTTAGCGGAACACACCTTAGCTGAAATAATAAGCCGAGCGTAAAACTGGAGCTAGACCATGCCGTTGCGCGTTTCGGGTAAGAACATCAATATCGGTGTCGCGCTGCGACAGCGAATCGTCGACCGGGTCGAAGAGGCGATGTCGAAATATTTCCGGGGCGGCTACTCGGGACATGCCACCGTCGGCAAGGACGGATTCGGATTTCACACCGAATGCGTGTTGCACCTGGATTCCGGTACCCTGCTCGAAGCCGAGGGAATGGCGGCCGACGCTTACGAAAGCGTCGATCAGGCCGCGGTCCACATCGAAAAGCGGTTGCGCCGCTACAAGCGCCGCCGCAAGGACCAGGTCCAGCGCCCCGGCTGAAGACGTCCCAGCATGCAAGAAAAAGCAGCAAGCAGTGTCCGGTCTTGGCCATTGACGCCGTCGCGGACCATCCCTATGGTCCGCGGCCTTCAACGCCCCTTGCAATTTCGCGCTGCCATTTTCGATCATTGGCCATGTCCATGACGCTCACCGATCTCGTCGTGCCCAACGCGATTGTTCCGGCGCTCAAGGTCAACAACAAAAAGCAAGCGATCCAGGAACTCGCCGCCCGCGCGGCCGAGCTCACGGGTCAGAACGAGCGCGCGATTTTGGAAATTCTGCTGCAGCGCGAGAAGCTCGGTTCCACCGCGGTGGGCAATGGCGTGGCGATCCCGCACGGCAAGCTGGCCAAGCTCGGCCGTCTGTTCGGATTGTTCGCGCGGCTGGAGCGCGGCATCGACTTCGAGGCGCTCGACGGCCAGCCGGTCGATCTCATTTTTCTGCTGTTGGCGCCGGAAGCCGCCGGTGCCGATCACCTGAAGGCGCTTGCCCGCGTGGCGCGCCTGCTGCGCGACCCCGAAGTCGCGCGCAAGCTGCGCGATTCGCGCGATGCCGACGCGCTCTACGCTGTGCTGGCGATGCCGGCGGCCAGCAGCGCGGCGTAGCCGCAGCCGTCATCATCCGCGCAAGCGGCTGATCCAGTAACCTCCGAGTTCTCGGATTTAACCCAGCGCCAGCGATTACTGGATGCCCGCTTTCGCGGGCATGACAGCAATCATTCAATGCACGCTGACGGCCTCGAGCTCCTGGCTCCAGGCATTGGCCAGCGCGGCTTCGCGCGTGTCGGTCAGCATGATCGGCGTGCCGTCCGCGCCGTGCAGGGCGAACAGCTTGATGCCGGGCGCGATCTTCGGCGCCTGCGGGAACAGGTTCGCGACGTCCTCGGAATTGATCGCCTTGACGTAAGCCAGGCGGCCGTCGCCGAGATGCGCCAACGCTTCCTGCGTGATCGCCGGGTTGATGGTGTTCGTTTCAATCATCTTGTCGTTTCTCATGGCCCTCGACTCCTATTCATTGAACGCTCGACGCGGTCGAGTCCTGTTTTCACGAATGCGTCATTCCTGCTCGTTGATCGAGATCGTCTTCACGATCCGTTCGGCCAGCGGCCGCACCAGATCGATCGACAACAGCCCGTTCTTCAGGTCGGCGCCCAGCACCTCCATGCCGTCCGCCAGCACGAAGGTGCGCTGGAATTGGCGCGCGGCGATGCCGCGGTGGAGATATTGGCGGCTTTTGTCATCCTGCTGCCGCCCGCGGATCACCAACTGACTTTCCTCGACGCAGATGTCGAGTTGGTCGCGGGTGAAACCGGCGACAGCGAGCGTGATGCGAAGCCGCTCCGGGTTTTGCCCATCGCGCGCCAGCCGTTCGATGTTGTAGGGCGGGTAGCCATCGGCTCCCTTGGCAACGCGGTCGAGCACGCGCTCGATCTCGTCGAAGCCCAGCAGGAACGGGCTGGATAGTGACGGAACTCGTGACATGGTCTCAAAGCCCTCACATGAAGCGACTTTGACGGGGCCCCTCGCGGGCACCCCAACCGGGCGGCAACTGCCGACCGGTCCCGCCTAATATGGGCAGGGCGGGTTAAAGGTTCAAGAACAAGGGGAGTTTTGGCTTGAAGGCCTTAAAATAGGCTACCGAACGGGCTTCCCAAGCCAACCCTCGCAACCAACCCCTTCACCGCAGCTTCAGCTTGAACAGCTTGATGGCATTCTCGCGCCCGATCTTGGCGCGGTCGGCCTCGCTGATGGCCATCTTGTCGAACCACTGCGCGCCTTCGGCCACATCCTCGAACGGCCAATCGACCGAAAACATGACGCGCTCGGCGCCCATCTCGGTCATGGCATTGACCAGTGACGGCGTGTGGAAGTTGCCGGACGTGGTGAGATGAAAATGCTTGCGGAAATAATGGCCGACGCCTTGCTTGGCGGCGTATTTGTGGGGTGCCTTCATCCAGCCGTTGCGGCCGTCGATGCGCCAGAGCTGGACCGGAATACCCTCGCCGAGATGCCCGAGCACCAGCGTCAGGCGCGGGTGCTCGTCGAATAAGCCGCTGCCGATCAGGCGCAGCGCGTGCACCGCGGTCTCCGCCGAAAACGCCCAATTCGGCCCGAGCAGCCAGGAATGACCTTCGTATTGCCGGTTCCAGCTCGGCAGCGGATTGCGCGGATGCAGATAGAACGGCACGTCGAGCGCCTCGAGCGCGCGCCAGAACGGCCGGTATTGCGGCAGGTCGTAATAGGTCACGTTGTCCGGCGTGCCCGATTGCGAGAAGCCGTTGACCAGCGCGCCGACCATGCCGAGGTCGTTGACGCAGCGGGTTAGTTCGGCGGTGGCGGCTTCCGGGTCCTGCATCGGCAGCGCGGCAAAACTCGCAAAGCGATCGGGCCGCTTGCGCACTTCGGCGGCCAGCACATCGTTGGCCTGGCGCGCCACCGCGATCGCCTGCTTGACGTCGTGGATCGCCTGCACCGCGGGCGCGTTCAGCGACAGGATCATCATCTCGATGCCGTGTCTGTCCATTTCGCGTAGGCGTATACCCTGCACGTCGAGCAGGCGTGGGCCCAGATCGCTCCACACATGCGCGCCGAACACCTGCGAGTCGCCGAGCGTGGCCTCGGTGGCGACGTGTTCTTCGAGCGCGATCTTGCCTTGCATTTTGTCTCTCCCTTGGCTTTTCCGGCATCATGCAATGCCGCGGCCGTGGCTGTCAGCAGTGCCCGCGTGAAATGAAAAAAGCCGCCCCGGCGGGCGGCTTTTCTAAGTGGTGGAGCCAGGCGGGACCGACGCCGACCTCCTGCATGCTATTTAATGATTTCAGCTTTCCCCACCCTTCCTGCAGATGCCCCTTCATTCCTATCATGTTGACATACCTCATAAGTTCATGCCTTTGACTTTCGCGTCCATTTCCTGATTTCCGCTGCCGTGGTCACCTGGTGGTCATCACTGCAGAATCGAGTCGAAAAATGAGTAGCGCGCAATTCAGAAAAAGACTGACGAAGCATACTATCGAATCAGTGACAGCCAATGGCAGACGGTTCGTAATTTTGGATAGCGCAATTCCCGGCTTCGGACTGACCGTATCGTCGACCGGCGCGAAATCTTTCATCCTTCGCTACCGGCCGGGGCGCGTCGGCCGCTCTGCCCCGAAGCGGTTCGTTACGATCGGCCGCTTTGGCCCCGTAACACCCGAGCAGGCTCGAAAGCATGCGATCGAAATTCTTGGCGAAGTAGCCAAAGGTAAAGACCCCGCTGCGGAATATCGGGAAGATAGGGAGACGGTGACCGTCGCTGATGCCGCGCAGCAGTTCATGTCCACGCACGTTGAACACAAGTGCAAGCGCAAAACCCAAGAGCTTTACCGTTATGCCATGGAGCATAAAATCATCCCCGCCTTTGGGAAGCGAAAGTTATTGCAGGTATCTCGCATCGACGTGGCGAATTTTCATCACATGCTGCGCCGAATGCATCAAGACGAAAAAGCATTGGATCAAAAATCACTGCACGCTGGTAGCGCTGCAGGCCGTAGCGACAAAAAAAGCCCGGCTGCAAGGCCGGGCTTCTTCAATTCAGTCTCGCCGACGAGCTACTTCGCTGGAGTGTTTTTCGCCACAAAACCTTCTAGCGGCTTGTAGGTTTCCTTGGCGAGGTCGGCATAGAGCCCGCCAATCTTAGTTGCCTGGGCGACGAAGCTCTCGTAGGCGCTCTTGAAGTAGCCCTGCTGGAGTTCAATCGCCTTCTCCACCGACTTGGTGCCGAGCAGCTGTTCAAAAACCTTGGTGCCCTCCTCGAAGGATTTCTTCGAGTAGTCGCCCACCTCAGTCGCGATCGCCTGCACACCGTTGGAGATTGCACCGAACAACTTCGTCGTCGTTTCGGCGTTCTGTTGTCCGACTTTCTGCACTTCCTCGTAATTTTTGAGCATGACATAATCCTTTTCCGGCCTGATGGCCTGATTTGAATCTGTTTGCTGGCCCCGATGACCGGCACAGCCATTATATATGGTGCGCTGCACAATAATTCAAGGCTTCATATTGCATCGCATCATATTTGTTCTAACCGACTTGTTTTATGTTGTTTTTTGAAACAGACTGGCCGAATATCTGAACGCTCTCGGGCAAAAGGCCGTGCCTTCGCCGAGCATCACCCTGCCGAGGGCCGCTTGGCGATGATGTTGACCACCTTGAACGTCATCACGATGTCGTCGGCCTGGTTGATTACCTCGACGAACGACGTGACCGCGCCGCGATCCGGCTTGGATCTAGAGGGCACGGTCTTGAGCACGGTCACGCGCACCGACAGCGTGTCCCCGGCGCGCACCGGCTTGAGCCAGCGCAGCTCGTCGAGGCCGGGCGAGGCCACGCTTGCCGCGTGGGTGAGGTAGTGCTCGACGTAGAGCCGCATCATCAGGCCCGCGGTGTGCCAGCCGCTGGCGATGAGGCCGCCAAAGGGCGTGTTCTTGGCCGCCTCGGGATCGGTGTGCATCGCCTGCGGGTCGAACCGTTTGGCGAAGGCGATCAGTTCGTCCGCCTCGACCGCGATGGTGCCGAAACGGTGCACGTCGCCCTCGACATAATCATCGAGGTAGCGGTCAGTTATTGGATGGGCAAACGTCATTCCGACATCCGATGCTGAACAGCGTCGTCGCTTGGTGTCGGGCGGCCATAGCATGAGGACGTGCGCCTTCGAAATAAAACATTTAGACTGTGTCCGCCACCGCAACCGCAATACCTATTGGCACTGAACGGGTGTGCCAATTGTAAACGGCGAGCCACGCCATGTCCGAACGCAGGTTCACGCTGGTCGACTTCACTCACATGAACCGTGCGGGCTACCTTCGGCTCTATGAGGCGGGCCACACATATTCCCTCTCACGGGCCGTCGCCCACGCCGCGACCAAGCGCGAGCTCGTCGCGAAGCAGCGACCGGCGCGCTGGACGCCGCCAAACATGTTCAAATTGCCGGAGGCGCTGACCGAGGCCGAGGTGGTCGAGGCGGAGCTGAGGGCCCTGCAGCGCCATGCGTTAGAGGTAGTCGATCCCGACTCAGGGTCTTAGGATCGATGCGAGGCCCATCAGCCACGGCTGCTGTCGCCTATGGGTGTTGTCGGTCCGGACGTTCCACGAGCTTATAGAGCGGTTGCCGAGCTGAGTTCCATTGAACCATCCTTCGCTTGCAACACTCACAATAGACGCTACCGCTGTCGGCAATGGGCAATTCGGTATAACTCACGACGTATCGTGCCCCACAATGCCGACAGCTAAAGTTAATATCTTGGCTGCTCATGGCTGCACTATATGCGCCTCGATGCCTGATCGACAGCCGCAAGTCAGCTATCGTCGCGTGAACGCCCCGACCGCAGCCACGTCGCTCCAGTTCGGCCGTGCGTCCGCGTTGATGGCCACAGCCGCGCCCCGAACACCAGACGGCGAGCGTGCGCACGCCGTTCGCGCGCATGTTGCCGAGCGCCATGGGCGGGCCAGTGTAGCGCATGCGGGGCTGTCCGACTCGGCGCTGTTGAAGTAACATCCGTCAGCATAGAAGAGAGCGCTTATGAGGGGGAAGACTGTTGTCATCACGGGTGGCACGTCCGGAATTGGCGAGGTTGCCGCGGTAGCGCTTGCAAAAATGGGCGCCCGGATCGTCTTGGTCGCACGAGACAATTCCCGCGCCGACGCGACCCTCGCGCGGCTTCGTGACAGCGTGCCTGGCATCGCCCACTCCGTACATTTTGCCGATCTCTTACGCTTGGCCGAGATGAAACGTGTGGCGGCACAAATCGCCGATCGCGAGCCGCGCATCGACGTCCTGATTAACAACGCAGGTGCACTATTCGCCACGCGCCGAATCACGGAAGACGGGCTTGAACGTACCTTCGCGCTCAATCACATGGCCTATTTCATCATGACAATGGGATTGCGCAAGCGGCTCTCCGCCTCGGCTCCCGCGCGCATCATCAACACGGCTTCCGCCGCGCACCAGGGCGCCACCTTGGATTTCGACGATCTTCAATCGGCGAAGAGCTTCGGAGCCATGAAAGCCTATGGTCGCTCGAAGCTATGCAACATCCTGTTCACGCGTGAACTCGCTCGCCGCCTGCACCGGACGGGTGTCACTGCGAATTGCCTGCATCCCGGTTTCGTCGCCACACGCTTTGGCGACCAAAGCGGTGGCTTGATCTCGCCTCTCGTTTGGCTTGCCAAGATTTTCGCGATATCTCCTGTTAAGGGCGCAGAGACGATCGTCTATCTCGCGTCGTCGTCCGACGTGGCTGGGACGACCGGACAATACTTTTACAAGTCCGCGCCGATTGCACCGTCGTCGTGGGCCCAGGACGACCGATCTGCATTATTGCTCTGGCAGCGCAGCGCGGCATTGGCCGGCATGAAGGAATAGCCGCGCTGGACATAGCCGACAAAAGCCGCGACCCACCGTAGCTCTTCACCACGATCCGCTGTTTGGGATCTTCCGTAGGCCGCGGCCTGGCTCCGGTCCGTCGGCAGTCCGTTCCGGCCTCCGGGCCGACCGGATGATCGGGGAGAGTACCGGTGGCCCGTCCTGGTATCCGACCATTCCGGATCGGCCCGGGACTCCCCACGATCATCTAATGGGCTCTGGCCAGCCGGCAGCCTAGCGGCGCACGTGGAAGTCGCCAGTCCGGGCGCGTTGCGCCGACCCTAAATAATTCAGCACAACGCGTCGGAACGAAGGAAACAAATACGTGAACAGCCTGAAGCAATTCATCGCCCGCCATGACTCAGCGCGACGGCCATCGAGAATGTCGCGTCGTCCAATGCTGGAGGGCGCCGGCGACGTCAGCGTCGCGCGCTCACCCGGCCTCGGCGCCGCGAGCGTCGCGCTGCCGGCGGGCATCGACCTCGAGGACCGCGCGGCGCGAATGAACGATTTCTGGGACGCGCTGGTCGAGTTTCAGTACCGCAACGTGATTGTGGTCGCGCTGTGCGTGGGCGACGAGCGGTAGCGGCGTCGGCCGGCTCCCGCGACGTCCGCGTGATGTCCGTTATGCACTGATAGCGCCCAAATTTTGCGGCGCAACGAAATGACGCTAAGTGCCAATCGCGACCAACGCACCGCAAAAAGAAAGACCGCCTCGTGGCGGTCTCTCCGAAATCCGATTGCGCAAACTATGCGCTTCCCGCTTCGCTGCTTAAGACGAGATATCCTTGAACGCATCCGTCGCCGTTTTAGTCGCGGTCTCGCCGAAGTCCTTCGCCTGCTCGCCGAACGCTTTCAATTGCGTCTGCATGAACTCGGTTTGGATCCGCCAAAACTCTTGGAAATCCTTTGCTTGGGTTAGCTTTCGTGCAAACTCCGAAGCAGCAGCAACGTTTTGCTCGGTGTACCTTTTCATTTTCTTATTCAGATCGGATTCGAGCCAGGGCGAGGCTGATATGCTTTTTTGGAAGAAATTAAAATAGTTCTCGATTGCCTTCCGAACTTGCTCACCGCCCTGCATCACCATTTCACTCATGTTTTCAGACGGTTTTTCGTCCTTTGCCATGTTATCCTCCTAGCCATTCACAAGCGCCTCAAATCAATAAACTTCCATGAGATCACCTAAATCGTTAAGCGCAATGACGTAGATCAATTAGGCCCATCGAATTGTCCTGGCGTAGATGGCAGCGAAGCGCGGGGTTTTCGGCTTTTACCGCCGCTGCCTAGGGCCCACCGGCAGCACAGCAATTCCGCTCCGCAATGTCGCTGTAGGGTCATTCGCGACCGAGTTGGTCAAGGTCGACGCTGGTACTTGTCCGCTTCGCTCCGAAAGCGACCGAAATATTGCAGTGCCAAGAATGAACGCAATTGCCAAAAGCGGTCCGACCACACCC